>Ga0315331_10001051_pt1 | contig 20570 bp, 17 predicted proteins | sample M160m34915metaG_FD_203456 | JGI IMG/M metagenome (GOLD analysis project Ga0315331, IMG submission 203456) | Ammonia-oxidizing marine archaeal communities from Monterey Bay, California, United States - M1 60m 34915 | ecosystem: Environmental > Aquatic > Marine > Intertidal zone | place: USA...
GTCACCTGTTGTCGGAAATAGTCCCAGGCGTAGACCTCTCCCGCTTCATCCTCCCCCAGCGAGCCAATGAACGCGAAAGGAACGAGTCGCTCCTCGATGACACCGAGGCCCGTTTCCGGATCTCGTGTCGTGCGATCCCAGGTCATGATCTGGCCTGAAAAATCGGCGAATAGATAATGTCCATTCAAGGAAGCAAGGGGGCCACGATAGACGTATCCCCCAATGATGGCTGAGCGACCCGCGACACCGGTGGGGTATTCGAGGTCCGGACGCCATTGCGTCGAATCGCAACCGGTCGGCGTCAGCGGAACCGTGCCTTCGCAATCGGGCCAGCCGAAATCAAGCCCACCCGGAGTCCCGGCCGGAACCCAGTTCACTTCCTCCCTGAATCGGCTCCCCACGTCGGCGATCCAGAGATCGCCAGGATTCTCACGATCGAAGGAAAAACGCCAGGGATTCCGGAGCCCGAAGAACCAGACGGGATTTTCAAAAGGGTTGCCTTCGGGAATCCCCGGGTTGAACTCGCTTCCCGAGTCGACATCGATACGGAGAATCTTGCCGCGCAAGCTCGACGTGTCGCGGGCCAGCGATCGATCGCCCTGGTCTCCGACCGAAATATAGAGATAACCGTCCGAACCAAACTCGATCATCCCGCCATTGTGATGCTCGACAGACCCCGGACGCTCGATCTCGAGGATCGTAAAACCCGAATCCGGAGACGCGCTATTCGGATCCCCCGGATCCATCTGGAAACGGTCGATGTGCATACAACGGCTGTTTTCCGCGCACTCGGATCCGATCGCGGTGAAATTGAGATAGAAATATCCATTCGACGAGAACTCTGGATGAAAAGCCATTCCCAACAGCCCTTCCTCCGTAAACGTACTGTCGACGATCGAGGAAATGTCGATGACCGTCCGGAGTTCACTCGCAGCCACATCCGGTCGATTGGCGATCGCCTTCACGATCCCCGGTCGCTCCGCGATGAAGATCCGATTCGTCCCGTCGGGCGGGTAGGTCATGTAGGTGGGCTGTCCGACGCCGATCCCGGACCAATTCGGGAAGGCGTTCTCAACCGAAAGGTCCTCCTGAACCAGCGCACCATCGAGAGGAAAGGAATGTCCCGTAAAAGCCACTCTCTCGTCCAGGCCACAACTCTCTTGGGCTCCCGCCGAATCTCCGACCAGAAAAGAGACAAGGGTCAGAAAGGCCACCAGACCGCGTCGGCGAAGTGCACGCCCCGCCGCTCGATCGATCCGTCGCTCTCTTCTCCACGCTTTCCGACTCGAAATCATCCCAACGTCTCCGTTCCGCATCGACAGGCCGAAACCGAAATCTCCCGCCGAAATCGGTAGATCATCGATTACGTACTGCGGGAAGGAATGCCTCGCCCCATTCAGCAGGCGGGCCTTTGAGGAAGGTTCCCGGCGCACTCATTCCCATCGAGGACATCTCGAACGGATAGACCAAGGATGCTCCCTTTGCAGTGCTCTGCATCACTACGATCCGCCCTCTGAGGATAGTCCTTCTTGGGACACCCCCATTTTAGAGGCCGAGAATGGGCTGAACCAAAAATGACGTAAGCTCAGAAACTGTGAGCGAAACCATGACCCAAATTTCGATTCCCCTCTTCGAGGACCTTCCGACCGAACCCGACGAAATCGTCGCTCGGCTCTTCGACCCCGTCGCCCGCAAGGGGGATCGGATCCGCCTCTACCACCAGCTCCGAAACGTCGCTCCCGTCCACCGATCAAGCCTCGATCAGATCGGGCGGCCGTGGCTCGTAACACGTCATGCCGATGCCGCCTGGGTCGCACGGGAGAAGAACCTGATCAAGGACGAGCGGCTCGTCGACCAACTGGGAGGCGATCCAGAGAGCCTCTTCGTTCAAACCATGAAGCGGATGCTGAATTTCATTCCAGCTCCACGACACACGCGCCTGCGCCACCTGGTAAACAGCGGCTTTACAAGCCGTACCGTCGAGCGTCTCCGACCGGGAGCCCGAGCGCTGGTCAACCAGCTGATCGATGCACATATCGACGTGGGTCATATGGACCTCGTCCGAGACTTCGCTTATCCGATTCCACTCTCCATGATCTGTGAGTTGATTGGAGTGCCACTCGAGGACACCGGCCGAATCGAGACCTGGTCGCGCGAGGTGATCGAGAGCGTCGACGAAGCGCGGCTCATGACAGAGGAGTTCGAAAACCGCCGCAACGAAGCCATGCGCGGCTTCTGCGATTATTTCCAAGCGCTGATCCAAGAGCGCCGCAAAAGCCCGCGAGAGGACCTCATCTCTCGGCTGCTGGATATCCAGCAAGGCGCAGACGACCTCGAGGATCAAGACATCATCGCCACTTCGATTCTCCTCTTTCAAGCGGGTCACGACACCACGGCGAGCCTGATCTCGAAGGGCATGCTCGCCCTTCTCCAACACCCCGAGCAGCTCACCAAGCTGCGCGCCCGCCCAGATCTCCTCCCGAACGCGACCGAAGAGTTGCTTCGCTTCGACACTTCGGTTCAGCTGAGCATCAATTACGCGATCGCCGACGTCCCCTACCACGACCAAACGATTCGGGAGGGCCAGCCCGTGATCATCCTTCGTGGCGCGGCCAACCGCGATCCCCAACGCTTTCCCAATCCCGACCACCTCGACATCGAGCGCCCCGACATCGACCACCACAGTTTTGGCCTTGGCGCCCATTTCTGCCTAGGCGCTTCACTCGCGAGACTCGAAATCCAGGAAGCCATCGGTGCGCTCGTCAGTCGGATCCCACAGATGAAGGTCGAGCTCGACCAAGTCGCCTACCGACCGAGCCTCCACCTTCATGGCCTGGAGTCGCTACCCGTCCGATGGTGAATGCAACTCGACACATCAGATCCGTATCTCGGGACTCCGTCGGCGAGCCACGCGACCGTGGGGGCCGACAATGAAGATCGGCGTCTCGATCCGAAGCTTCTATCCGCCGGGCGAATCCCGCGCGATCGTGGAATCGATGATTGATCGTGTGGCCGCCGCGCGACGTGCCGGCCTCGATTCGCTCTTCGTGGGAGACCATCACGCGACGCCCTCCCCCTATATCCAAAACGTCCCCGTCCTGGGACGCCTGCTCGCGGAGTGGGGCGACGCGCCCGTCGGAGCGCTCTTCTTGCTCCCGCTCTGGGATCCTGTGTTGCTCGCGGAGCAGATCGGAACCTTGGCCTCGATCGCCCAGGGCCGCTTCATCGTCCAATGCTGCGTGGGGGCTCAGCCTGAGCAGTTCCGCGCGCTGGGCAGGGATCCCGCCCGGCGCGGTCGCGATTTCGAGATCCACTTCGACGTATTGCGGCGCCTCCTGGCGGGCAGGAGCGCGAACCATCCCGTCAGTGGAGCGGAAGTCTCGATCTCGCCCATTGCTCCCGAGCCGGTGGAGTATTGGATCGGTGCCGACGTGCCCGTCGCGATCGACCGCGCCGCGCGTCTCGCCGATGCCTGGCTCGTCGGACCCAATGTCCTCCCCGATACGGCGGCCCGACAGCTCGCGCGCTTCCGCGATCGCTGCGATCACTACGAGCGAACACCGCGGTCGACTCCCATCCGGCGCAACCTCCACGTATCGGGCAGCGAAGCGGAGGTCGAGCGGGACCTGCCTTCGATCGTCGAGCAGGCCGCACTCGGCGCCGATCCCGACTGCCTCATTCTGGGGACCGTCGATCAAGTCGCGAGCCAGCTTCGGGCTTTGTCCGCGAGCGGCTTCTCCGACGTGATCGTGCGGCATTTCCATCCCGATCCGACCGAAGTGCTCGCCTCGACGGAGAGACTCGCGGCAGTGCGCGAACAAGTCCAATACGCCTAGCATCCAAACGTCGATCTAAGGAATCTCTTTGCTTCCCGCCTCCGCATCTACGCTTCACGCCCAAGAGTACAGGCGTTGATGATTGAATCCGAATGAACGCGACTTGTCTGCGATCTCCGCTTCGCGATAGCATCGGCTGAGCCTGCTCCGGAGACCCTCCCGATGGACACCCTACGCCCCCTCGACCCCCAGCTTCCCGAGGATCCAGAAGAGATCCTGCGTCACCTGCTCGACCCGCGACTTCGGGGCGATGACCACTACCCGCTCCTTCACCAGCTGCGCAGCGCAGCCCCGATCTTCAAGAGCGAAAATGATGCATTCCAGCGCGCCTGGGTGATCACGCGATTCGTGGATGACGATACGGTCGTCCGCGCGAAGACGCTCTCGAGTGATAACCGCGTACTGGAGATTTTTCGGTCCGGGGACGAGGGCGCCTTCTTCGGCGTGATGAAGAGCTTGATGAAATTCCTGGACCCGCCCGATCACGCGAGGGTCCGTGGCCTCGTTTCAAAGGCCTTCACGCCGCGTTCTGTCGAAGCCCTCAGACCACGCATTCATGCGATCGTCGACGAACGGCTCCGAGAGACCTTCGAACGAGGCCGAATGGAGCTCGTTTCGGAGTTCGCCTTCCCTCTACCGGTCATCGTGATCTGCGAGCTTCTCGGCGTACCGGTCGAAGACGTTCCGCTCTTTCTCGAATGGTCCACAAATTTCGCCCGGCGCGGCGACGTGGGCGCCCTCACGCCCGAACGTGAGAAGGCGGGCGATCAGGCTGCCGTGGGACTCTCCGACTATTTCCGACGCCTCATCGCGAAACGCCGGCGGTCCCCCCGAGACGATCTGATCTCGGCGCTGCTCTGCGTCGAAGACGAGTCTGGTGGGCTCTCGGAGGTCGAGCTGATCGGCGCGATGATCATCCTGCTCCAGGCGGGTCACGAGACAACGGTGAACCTGATCGGAAAGAGCGTGCTCAACCTGACTCGGCAACCCGACGAGCTCGCACGTTTTCGGGCCGATCGGGGCCTCGACATCTCAGCCTGCGAAGAGTTCCTGCGCTTCGACACCTCGGTCCAGATCACGCCGAAGGTCGCGACGGTCGATCTCCCCTATCACGACCGAGTGATCCGCGCCGGGGAGACCGTCGCCACGCTGCGCGGAGCGGTGAACAGAGACCCTGCTCAGTATCCAGAGCCGGATCGGCTCGACCTCGACCGCGCCAATCTGCGGCACCACACCTTTGGCGTCGGCGCCTATCACTGCATCGGGGCCTCGCTCGCACGAGCCGAAATTCAGATCGCGATGCGGGGACTCATCGAAGGATTACCCGATCTTCGGGTCGAGACCGCCCGGCCTCGTTACAAGGAGAACCTCTACCTCCATGGCCTCGAATCGCTCGAGATCGCTTGGGAACCGACTTTGCAAACCAGAGGCTAGAACGCACGGATTCGACAAATCTGGGCGTGCGGAGCGTTGCGAAGTCCCGAGCCCAGTGGTGCTCCACGGGAACATTCGGCATCGAAAAATGCAAAAGCTCGCCTCACATCATCTCGCTCTGGGGGATGAAGAGGAGATCATCATTCCTCTTCGCGGGAGAATCGCGGAGAGGACTTCGCGTGAAAGTAGTCCCCTCCTTTTTTAGCCGGATCGTCCGTGCCCCAAACGATGTCCTTGTCGCGCCTCTCGAACAGGGGAATATGCTTGGAACAGTGGATATAGGCTTCTCGAACCGACACGCACACCCAGCGTTCTGGCCCACGCCCCGTCTTCGGTTCAACGGCGTTCACGAGACGGTCGTTTGCACTCGCAAAGCGATCCAAGATCTCTTCGTTCTCGGCGATCTCGGCGTTGCCGTTGACGTGTAGACCGATCGTGCTGCGGCAAAAGTCGACAAAGAGGAGGCCGATGCTCGGGTTCTCACTGATATTGCCGAGACTCGCCATCACGCCGTTGCCCCGGTATTCCGGATAGGCCAAAGAACGATCGTCGATGACGTGGACGAAACCCGGCTCGCCGGCGCGAGGAGAATTATCGCAATGTCCTCGACGATCCGAGGTGGCGACGAACATCAAATCCTGCACCGCGATGTATTCGCGCATGCGCGGGTTGAGATAGTCGAGCACCTGCTTGTCGTAGAAGGCCAGGGCCTGCCTTTCGGACTCGTATTTTCGCTGGAGTCCGCGCTCCCCTTCGCTTCCCGGTCGCTGCATCACAAACCTCATTCTGGCGACCGCCTCTCAGCGGAGCCTTCGCCGACGCAAAGAACGCGCGGTCGATCGCTTCGAAGCGACCTCATTCCCTGTCTATTGCGCCCCTGAATCCCCGCGTGGAGACTGCGGAGGGAGCGGGCCGTCAAACTCTGAAAGTGGCGGAAACCGACGAGAAACGCATGCTTTCTGTTTTTCCTGCTGGGCGATGCGGGCTCCCCGGGACTGCCGCCGCCCGTTGAAAGAACTCTCTGCGAGGCATACGCAATACGGGGCAGCCGCGGCTCTCCTCGGACCGGGCAGGACGGCTCAGGGGAGCCGATAGAGGCGCTTGCAGGTCTCGGCCGTCGCCTTCTTGACCGCGTCTTCCCCGAGTTCTCCGAGGGCCTCTTCGATTGCATGATGAGAATTCGGCCAGGTGCTATCCGGATGTGGGTAGTCACAGGCCCACATGAAATTGTCGATGCCGAGCAGAGGGATCAGCATCGGCCCGAGCGGTTCCTCCTCGAAGGTGGCGAAGACCTGGCGCGAGAAGAGCTCGCTCGGCCGGGTCTCGAGGCAACCTTCGTACGGCACGCAATGCTTCTCGAACTGATCGTCCATACGATTGACGAAATAAGGCAGCCACCCGATTCCCGACTCCGCCAGCACGAGCTTGAGCCCCGGGTGTCGCTCGAGCGCGCCCAGGAAGATCATCGCCGCGAGCGGCTCGTCCATCTGCATCGGAACGACCGCCGAGTAAGCCGCTCGCTGGCGCAGATCGTTCGGATCAAATTTCGTGCCGCGACCGATGTGGAAGCTGATCGGGAGATCGGCCTCGGCCGCGGCGGCCCAGAGCCGATCCCACGTATCGTCCGCCAGATCGAGGTCGAGGTCGAAAGGATTGACGATCGCCCCCTTGTGACCGAGATCGATACAGCGCTGCAGCTCCTGGACCGCCTCCTCGGCGGAGCCCGTGGGTAGGAAAGGCAACGCGCTCAGCCGGTCAGGCGCGAAGGCATTGAATACCTCTGCCGCCCAGTCGTTCCAAGCCCTCAGGACCTCTCTGCGTGCCTCGGGCTCTTCGATCGGGAACCCGGTCAATGCGCCTGCCCCGTAGACGATCGAGGCATGAATCCCGTCACGCTCCATGTCCGCGAGCCGCTGCTCGGGATTGGAGGGGCGGAAGCCACTCTCGTCGAGCCCCGGCGCTCGGCCCAGCGCGGTCAGGTTGTCGGGCAGCCGGCCCGAGATCCCGATCACCTTATCCGAGGCGATCCAGAGACGCTGTCCGTCTCGCTCGACGACATGAGGACCCACCTCCTGAAGGCGCGCGGGCAGACGCGCGGTCCAGGCGTCGGGGGGGACCGCCGGAAGATCCAGGTGGTCGTCACACGAATAGAGGAGGTGGTCAAACATGGGCAGGCCCTTCACAAGGTTTGGACACACAGCGGATCATAGAGGAGGACAAGGGACACCGGATGCCCCCCCGAACGAGCAGAAGGGGAAATGAGCCCGAGGCCCAGCCGCTTCCCGCCTGCCCGACTCCGGCTCTAGGGGACGACGAGATTCACGGAGAGGATATGGTTCACCTGATCGCGGCCAGACTCGGGCTGGACATACTGGTTCAGGTAGCCGATCTCTGCGCGTAACCGGCCCTCGTGCGCGAGGTCGAAACCGATGCCGGCAAAGAACCGATTCTGGTCGAAGCCCGATTTCTGGCGCCGATTCACCTCGTTGAGTCCGACGAAGATCTCGTCGTGTAGGACGAAGTCGAGGCCGGGGAGGAGCGCCAGCGGAAGGTCCAGGCGAATCCTCTCCCTGACTCGATGGGCGAGTGTGTCGCCCGTCCGGACCACGCGCTGCTCGAGGCGCGTGCGGCTGGCCAACCGCACTCCAGAGACGGGCATGCGCCAGCTGAACTGCTGCCAGATCCGATGCTCGTCGAACTCGCTCCCAGAGCGGCGATTGGTACGGATCCACGCATAGCCCAGCCACGCGGAAGTATTTTCGCCGAGACGAACTCCCGCGGCCGGCCGCAGCAGCGACTGGGCAAAACCGTCGGTCGCGTCCTGAAACCGGACATGACCGTCGACACTCCAGAGCCCGCGATCTCCGAGCTTGGCGAAATCTGGGAGGGATCCCGAAGCGCTGATGCTGGTCCAGAGACCGGCGTCCTCGGACTCCCGCGCGAGCGAGGAAGACGAAATCGCAAAAAAACAGATGGTCAGGGAAAAGAGGAGGAGCGTACGCATCCGATTCATCTTAACGACAACGTCGCAAACCGCGAGATCTTCCGGCTCGACCCACGCGCTCGGAAAGTCTCCACGAGATATCAACTCTGCCTCGCCGATCTCGGGGCATTTCGGTTAGGGAACGAGCACGATCCGACCAAAGGCCCCGCGCGCCTCCAAGAGCCGATGAGCTTCGGCCGCCTCCGCGAGCGGCATCGACCGGTCGATCACGACGTCGATCTTTCCCTCACGAACCAGGGCCATCGCTTCGGAGAGCGCCTGCGGGCTGACGTTATCCGACCCGAGCAGGTCGATCGCGTTGACCACGAGGCTGCCGACGTTCAGCGCGAGCGGCGCGGGGTCGATCGTTCCGATCGCGACGACCCGCCCGTAACGGCGCGTGGACTTGATCGCCGAGGTGAGGGTGCTCGACCCGACACAATCGATCACGCAATCGACGCCCGACGGGCGGCGCTTTCGGACCTCTCGGTGGAAAGAATCACCCGGGTTCACGATCACGACCTCTGCGCCCATCTCCTCGAGACGTTCCGCCTTCCCCTCGCTGGTCGTGAGCGCCCAGGGATGCGCCCCGAGCAGACGGATCGTCTGGAGTGCCGCGAGGCCGACTCCCCCGCTCGCCCCGGTCACGAGCACGACCTCCCCCGGTCGGACCGCTGCCTTGTGAGCGACGTTGTTGTAGCCGACCCCCACCGCGCTGAGCATGCAGGCGCCGACCTCGAAGGACAGCCCGTCTGCGAGAGGAGCCAGTCCCCGCTCGGCGATCAGCGCCCTCTCCGCGTAGCCCCCATCGACGGTCAGGCCGTAGGACTCGCTCACCCCGGTGCAGCGTCGCGCCTCGCCCTCGCTGCACGCCGCGCAGATCCCACACGAATCCGCATAAAGGCATACGACGCGATCCCCGACCTTCCAGCGTCGAACCCCGCTGCCGACCTCGACGACCTCCCCGGCGAACTCGTGGCCCTGCACGATCGGAGGGCGCAGGAAGGGATGCCCCCCTCTCCGCTCGACGAGGTCGCGTTGCGCGACCGCGCAGGCCCCGACTCGCACGAGGACGTGGCCGGGGGTGACTTCGGGGGTGGGGATCTCCTGAAACCGCATTCCCTCGGCCGATCCGGTTTCTTCGAGCACGACTGCTCTCATCTTTTTCCAGCTCCTAACACGAATTGTGCTGAACCCAACTCCGCGCGACCGGTCCCGGCCCGGCATGGGCACGACCCTCGACGAATCATCGGAATCGAGTTGTCAGACGGCCGCTCGGCGGCGATGCTGCTCAGCGAGCTTAAATTGCGCATCCACCGGAGGAAAGACCATGCCCGAAACGGCCAAGAACCCGATGTCGGCCGCCGACGTGATGAGCGGCCGCGCCTGGGAAGATTTCTGCGATCGGCTGAAGGCCCAGGGCGCCGAGGTGCTCCGTGAGGACGTCCCCGGCGATCCCCAGAATCGCGCCGAAGGCCTGCGTCATCTGACCCGGATGCTCAGCTACGCCCTGCAGATCACGGTGGAACACTCCGATGCCGACCGACCGGTCTTCCATCCTCACCCGGGTCTCTCCTATAAGTGGGGAGGGGACAACCCGGATAACCTCTATCAGCATGCGGCCATCGAGGGCAGCCAGACCTACCGCATTCGCGGGCGACGCCAGAGCGAGCTGGATTTCATCATCCAGGCCTCGGCCTGTGGGCCCATGGAGGCCCCGGGCACCGGCAGCCGCCGCGGCAAGAAGGTGCTGCAATTCTCGGAGCTCCAATCCTCGGATCTCGAGATCGGCGTCGATGGCGACTTCGAAATCTGGGTAGGGCCGGAGAGACCGCCCGAAAACCCAGCCTTGCCCGGGGAGCGGATCAACTGGCTCCCCACCCACCCCGACGTGGGCTGGATCAACATCCGACAATATTTCCACGATTGGGACCGCGAGCGACCCGCGGAGTTCTTCATCGAGAAGGTTGGCGGCGAGGGCCTGAGCCCCGAACCGCTCGGCCCCGAGAAGCTCGCCGACCAGCTCGAGAGCGCGATCGAATGGGTGGAGCACGGCATGCCCTACTGGACCGAATGGGCCCAGCGAGAGCATCTGGGGCATCCCCCGAATACCTCGAAGCGACTGCCCCCGGTCGAAGACGGCGTCAAGCTGATCTCCTACGGCTGCGGCCGCTTCGATCTCGAGCCGGGCGAAGCCATGATCTTCGAATGCGAGGTGCCGAAGGCCCGCTATTGGCATGTCGCCCTACTCAATTTCTGGTTCGAGACCCTCGACTACATGGATCACCAGAGCTGCCTGAACGGCACCCAGATCCAGCCCGACTCGGATGGGCGCTTCCGACTCGTCGTGAGCCCGACGGACCCCGGGGTCCCGAACTGGCTCGATAGCGGAGGACACCTCCACGGCCTGACGCAATATCGCTGGATCTGGAACGAAGACGAGCCCGAGCCGGTCTGCCGGATCGTCCCCCTCGATCGGCTCCGCGAGGAGCTGCCGGCCGAGACACCCTTCGTCACGCCGGAAGAGCGAAAGCGGACGATTCGCCGAAGACGCGAGCACGTGCTCCGAAGGTTCCATCTCTGCTGAAGATCCGCGCTGTCTCGCGCAGCACGAATCTCCAGAAGTCGGTCGCCTCAGCGCACCCCAGCGCCCCCATTGACCTCGGGGAAGACACACTCGGCCAGTCGATAGAGCGTGCTCTCCTCGAAATGCCGGCCGACGAGCATCGCGCCGACGGGCAGCCCGTCGTGCGCGCCGGAGGGGACCGAGATCGCCGGGTGGCCCGAGACGTCGAACTGCCCCGTGTTCCGAACCCCCTTGCCCACCGAGGCGATCACCTCCGCGGGAGAGGCGTCCGCGGGACAGATCGTCGGCGCGACCACGGTCGTCGTCGGCATCAGGAGCGCGTCGAGGTTCGAGAGCACCGCGTCGTATTGCGCCCGGGCGGCTCGCCGCAGTCGCTTCGCCTTCGCGTAGAGCGCGGGCTGCCGCCCGCTCTGCTCGAGGCTCGCTGCCGCCAGCCACATCGCCTTCACATTCGCCGGGAGCTCGGCACTTCGGGATTCGATGGACGCGAAGGCCTCCGGCAGACCAAAGGGGATGTCCTCCGGATCATGCGTCGCGAATCCGCCCGCCCGGATCGCCTGCATCCCACCCAGGAGAAGGAAGGGCGTGACCAGCAGGCTGATGATCGGATGCTGCGGAACCGAGACCCGCTCGACCTTCGCCCCCGCCGCCTCCAAACGCGCCGCCGCCGCCTCGACGCCTGCAACCACACCCGACTGGCAGTCGGCGAATCCCTCATCGAGCAGCCCGACCGTGAGGCCGTCCACCCCCCGACCGAGAGCCTCCGCATAGGCAGCCGTCTCGACGCCAAGTTGCCGCGGATCGGAACCGTCGGGGCCCGCGATCACCTCGAGCAGCAGCGCGTTGTCGGCGACCGTCGCGGTCATCGGCCCCGTATGATCGATATGCACATCGATCGAGAGAATCCCGGTATAGGGAACCAGACCCCAGGTCGGCTTCATCCCGACGATCCCGCAAAAGGAGGCGGGGATGCGGATCGATCCGCCCTGATCGCCCCCGATCGCCAGGTCCACCTCCCCCGAACCCACCAGCGCACCGCTGCCCGAAGAAGACCCCCCCGCCGTATGCCCACGGCGATGCGGGTTATGGATCGGACCGCTGCAGCTCGTGTGGCTCGCGCCACTGGCAGAGAAATACTCGCAGGCGGATTTGCCCACGACCTCGGCCCCCTCCGCGAGCGCCCGCGAGACGATCGTCGCGTCCTGCTCCGGGACGAAGCCTTCGAGCACGGAGGCGCCTCCGGACATCGGCACGCCCGCGACGCAGACATTGTCCTTGACCGCCAAGGTGCGCCCGGCCAGGCGACCGCTCTCGCGCTCGCGGATGGATGTTTTGACGACCCAGGCCCCGAGCTCGTTTTCCGCTTCGGGCGGTCGCCGCCAGGGACGTTCCGGCACCGGCTCCCGGTCGGGCTCCGGCATCCCTTCCAGGGCCTCGAAGCCCGCCAGGAAGCCGCTGGCGAGCTCCGCGTAGACCTCGGGCTCGGATGCTTCGAGCGTGAGCCCGGTCTGCGCCGCGAGGGCGCGAATCGTTTCGGGATCGAGCGGGGAATGGGCCATGTCTTCTCCTTCGCTGGCGGTCGCCCGACTGCGATCGATCAGGCGCCACGAGCATACGGCGCTCGGCCGGGTCCTGCGCCGTGATCACGCAAAGCACGGGCCCAAACGCAATCGGTCGCGCGGTCTCTCAATCCCGGCGCAGCAAGAGGCAACCCGCGACCGGCCCCCCACCAACGCCAACGGCGGCCACGGAGGGGTCTCCCGCTACCTGGCGGTGCCCCCCTTCGCCCCAGAGCTGGACACACGCCTCGTGAAGGAAGCCCAGACCATGCAGGCGACCCCCCGAGAGCTGCCCGCCCTGCGTCGCGAGCGGAAGCTCGCCGTCCAGGGCGATCCGAGCGCCCCCCTCGACGAAGGGCCCCGCCTCGCCCCTGCCACAGAAGCCCATCGCTTCGAGCCAGGCCAAGGTGAGAAAACTGAACCCGTCGTAGAGCTCCGCGACGTCGACGTCGGACGGCCGCAGCTCCGTTCGTGCCCACATCATCGCCGCCGCGTCGCGCGCGGCCATGCTCGTGAGATCGTCGAATTGGTCCCAGGAATAACGTCCGTGAACGGCGCTCCCAACCGCCTCGATCCGCAGCGGGGGCTTACGCAGGTCCCTCGCCAGATCCGCTCGCGAGACGATCACGACGGTCGATCCGTCACAGGGCACGTCACAGTCGAAGAGGCCAAAGGGCGTCGAGATGACCCGCGCGCCGAGATAGTCCTCCATCGAGAGCGGCTCGCGAAAGATCGCCTTCGGGTTATGCGCCGCGTTTTTGCGCGCGTTGAGGGCGACCTGGGCGAGCTGCTCCTTCGTCGTCCCGAACTCGTGAAAATGGCGTTGGGCAAACATCGCGACCCACTGCGCCGCCGAGAAGGCCTTGAAGGGAATCTGGTATTGCATCTCGCCCCGTACTCGTCCGCCGCTCGGGCTCTGCACGCTGGCTCGCCGCGACCGGGTCTGGGACGAGGCTTCGGTCACCGTCCTGAAGCAAAGGACGTGACGCGCAAAGCCCGCGGCAATCGCGGCGGACGCGTTGATCACGCTCGAGATCTGGGCCGGGGCCTCGGTCCCGGCCGTGAACCAGTCCAACTCGAGGCCGAGTGACTCCTTGACCTCCATCAAGCCCACCGGCGAGATCCCCGGCGAGGGAAGGTTTGCGCCGGGCCAGCTGGCGAGGCCGTCGATGTCTTCCGGGCGCAAACCGGCATCCTCGATCGCCTCGAGCGCGGCGTCCAGGGTCAGCTGCAACCCCGTGCGCTCGAGACCTCGACCCACGTCCGAAAGACCGATTCCCGTGATCGCCGCCTCTTTCTCGGGGAACCGGGTCACGTGCCCTCCTGCGCGACGGGCCGAAAATACGGCAACCACACATCCTCGTAATGGCCGAACACGACCTCGAGCGCCATGCCGATCCGGACCGCCTCAGGGGCACATTCGACGAGGTTCGTCGTGAGGCGCAGCCCCACCTGCTCGGGCAGCTCCACGATCGCGACGACGAAGGGCACTTCCATTCCCGGCACCCAGGGCTGGTGGTTCACCGTGAAGCTGGCGAGCGTCGCCCGCCCAGAGACGGACTCCGGCGTCAGGTTCTCTCCACGACAGGACGGACAGCGGGGTCGTGGGGGGTGGAGATAATGCCGACAGTCGAGACAACGCAGAAAGCGGAGCGCACCCTCGGCCCCCGCCGTCCAAAAGAAGCGGTTCTCGTCGTCGAGATGAGGGAGCGGGGGAGGCGTCGCCACGAACCCGGTTCTATCTCAGATCTCGGATCACGTCCATCGACGCGAGTGCCCCCGATGCTTCCTCTCCGAGCGTCTGGTCCCGAGCGTCTAGGATGCGACGTCGGCGAAGGAAACGACCTCGGTCCGCCATTGCTGCGGCCAGCCGCCGGTGGCCCCCACGATCCGACCGAGCATCCCGCCCTCCCGATACCCCAGCGTATTCAGCCAGTTCGGGTGGGTGGGCCCGGGGTCCGCGTGGGCCACCAGGATCCGGATCGTCCCATCCTCTTCGCGGCGAGCCGTGAACTTGTTGACCGAAATCTCGAAGAAGCGATGCTCGAGCGACTCCATCCAAAAATCCGAGAGCTGGAAATTCCAGGTCGCACACTCGGGCAGGTCCTCGATCGTCACGCAGAGCGCCTCTTCGGGGCCTAACGCCCAATGACTCTGGTAATAACAGATCGTCGGATCCCCACCGGCCGCGCGCAGGATCGACTGATCGTGCATCGGGAGCTGATTGAGCGTGCTCTCCTTGTAGCCACGTGTCCATTTCAGACCGAGCTCGACCGTACTCTCCAGATAGTGGAGCGTCCCCTGGAGCCGATCCTCGAGCGTGCGGGGGTCGAGGTTATTATTCGATCGTTCAGGGTTCAGACACTCGATCGTCAGCTCGGCCGGCTTCTCCTTCGTCCGGTCACCGAAAGTCTGTCGCACGACGAGGTTCGTCGAGGCGTCGGTCAGGGGCAACCAATTCTCCGCCCTGGGAGACTGGCTGAGCATCACCTCGAAACGACCCTCTGCGTCGAAACGGATCTGCGAGGAGTCGATCTCTCCCGTGCTCGTCATCCCGGCGATCGTCCCCGCGCCGCCCTTTGCGCCGATGCTGAACCATCCCACAGTGCCTCTCGACCCCGAGATCCGATAGTCGAAGCGGCTGTCGATCTCGCACGTCTGATAGAGATTGTCCGGATTGTCATTCAAGATCTTCTTCGTCTCGTCGGCGACCCGGTAGAAGGCCGGATACTGAGGGTCCGCATAATCGACGTTTCGCTCGAGCCCCGCGCGGAGGATGCGCGTCAGGAATCGGTAGCCGAGCGCACGGGTCTCCAGATCTCTCGGGACCCCTTCTCTCTCCACGAAGGCGCCCGCATCCCTGAGTCGGTCGCAGAACGCATCCCAGACCCGACCGTCGAGAACCCTCTCTTCCCATTCATTCGCCGCCATCCAGGGCTCTCCTTCGACATTCGGTGTCCGCGCCGACGCTAGCATCGCGCCTCGTCCTCCCCTCTCATCCTGATATGCTGGGTCGGAACGGGTTTTTCGCCGGAGGAGTTCATGAGGAAATTCGACGAGTACGCCGAGTCCTACCAACACGTCCGGATGCGCCGCGAGGACGGGATCCTCGAGCTCACGCTCCACAGCGACGGAGACTCTCTGATTTGGGGGAGCGCGCCGCACACGGAGCTCGGGCACTGTTTCGCCGAGGTCGGGTGTGATCCCGAGAATCGAGTGATCATCCTGACGGGAATCGGAGAAGAGTTCATCGCCCGTCTCGACTCGAGCTGGGCACGGGAAATGACACCGGAGCTCTGGGGCGAAATCTACGCCCATGGCCGGCGACTCCTGATGAACCTACTCGAGGTCGAGGTCCCGATGATCGCGGCCGTCAACGGGCCAGCCACCGTCCACGCCGAGCTCGCACTCTTGTGCGACATCGTCCTCACGAGCGAAACGGCCTCATTCAAGGACGCGCCCCATTTTCGCTTCGGCACCGTCCCCGGCGACGGCGTCCATCTCCTCTGGCCCCTCCTGCTCGGCATGAATCGTGGAAGGCATTTCCTGCTCACGGGCAAGCGCATCCCCGCCACGGAGGCGCTCGACCTCGGGCTCGTCGCGGAAGTGCTCCCCCAGGCAGAATTGCTCGACCGTGCCTGGGCGGTCGCACGCGACCTCGCGAAACGGCCCGACGTGACGCTGCGCTACACGCGACTCGCGATCACCCAACTGCTGAAGCAGGTCTTTCAAGAGAACCTCTCCCACGGGCTCGCGCTCGAAGGACTCGGCGCCTGGAACCAGTGGCCCAGCGAGAAGGGCTGAGCGATTCGATGAGCGACGGAGTCGAAGAGGTTCGTTTCGAGGAGGAGGTCGTCCTTGCGGAGGCACGCAGACGAGCCCGACTCGAGGATTTCGGGGAGGACACCTTCCTGGAGCCCATGCGCCGACTGCTCACGAGCCTGGAGGCCGAAGCGGAACTCCACCCGGTCGGACGCGTGACGATGCATGAGCGGATCGTCGGAAGCCTCGTGGGCAGGCTCTCGGCCCAGGATTATTTCCTGCGATACCCGGAGATCACGGAGGAGGTGATCCAACGTCCGGTCGTCATCGTCGGCCTGGCGCGCACGGGGAGCACGATGATGCATCGCCTGCTCTCCGCGGATCCCGCGGTCTACGCCGTTCGCTATTGGGAATCGCGTGCCCCCTGTCCCTACCCCAATACCGACTGGCGGCGGGAAGATCCCCGCATCCCAGACGCCTACGCGGAGATCGAGGCCACCCTCACGGCGGCCCCGGAACTCGCGACCATGCACCCCTGGGACCCGGAAGGACCCGACGAAGAGATCATGCTCCTGGAGCATTCCTTCCTGTCGGGGATCCCCGACGCGTTCTGCCACGTCCCGAGCTACCAGCGCTACGTGGTCGAACACGACCTCCGTGATGGGTACCGACATCTGAAGCGAATGCTCCAGTTCCTACAATGGCAGAAAAAGGAGGCGGGGCAGCCCGCGGAACGCTGGGTCTTGAAGGCGCCTTTCCATCTGGGTCGGATCCCCCAGCTCTTCGAATTCTTTCCCGACGCGACGGTCGTGCAGACCCATCGCGACCCTCTCGAGACCTCCCCGTCGATCGCGAGCCTCTACGCCTCCAATTGGCGCAAGAATGCCGACGGCGTCGACGCGCTCGAGATCGGCCGGCAATGTCTCGGTCTCTGGTCATGGGGAGTGAATAAATGCCTCTCGGACCGCGCCGCCGGTCGAGAGGACCGCTTCATCGACGTCTTCTACGAAGAGGCCAAGCGCCAGCCGATGCGAACGATCGAGACGGTCTACGACCGCCTCGGTGAAGAGTTCACCCCCTCCGCCCGCGATGCCATGGTGCGTTGGGGAGACGAGAACCGCCGGGACAAACGCCCCCCACACGACTACACCCTCGAGGAATTCGGCTATACGCGTGCGCGGCTCTGCGACGCCTTCGCGGCTTATCGCGCGCGATTTGGCTTCGACGACGCTGATCTGGCCTAGCGCGAGACCCGCCGAGAGCGGACAAACTCGATCTCGGATCATGTAAGCTCCGAGGCGACCTCATCGAGGAGAATCCAGCATGTCTGCCGCTTCGCCGCGCTACCGCTTCATCGACGCCGATACCCACATCACGGAGCCCGCCGACGTTTGGACCAGCCGGGTCCCCGCCAAATGGAAGGAGCTCGTCCCCCATGTGCGCTTCGACGACGAGTCTCAGGAAGAGATGTGGTTCGTCGACGGCGAACGCCTGATGCCCGTCGGCATGACCGCCCTCGCGGGTTTCGACGGGAAATTTCCGGCACACCCGGCGCGCTACGAGGATTCCCATCCCGGCGCCTACGATGCGACCGCGCGCCTGGCCTACATGGATGAGATCGGCTGTGCCGCCCAAGTGCTCTATCCGAACGTAGGCGGATTCGGAAGCCAGCTCTTCCTGCGTCTCCCGAACGAGGAGCTCAAGCTCGCTTGCGTGCGTGCCTACAACGACTTTCAGATCGACTGGATCTCCCCCGACCCCTCGCGCTTCGCGGCGGTGATGGCGATGCCTTTCTGGGATGTCGGTGCCTGCGTGAAGGAGATCCACCGCTGCGCGGACAAGGGACATAAGGGCATCCTCTTCACCGCCTCGCCTCAGGATTTCGGCCAACCCTATCTCGCTGACAAACACTGGGATCCCTTCTGGTCGGCAGCTCAGGAGACCGGGCTCCCCATCAGCTTTCACATCGGCAGCGGCGACGACATCAGCGAGATGAACCCCGGTCGGATCGAGGCCATGGGCATGGGCGGGGCGTACGCCCTCTCCTCCTGCAAGCTCTTCCTCGGTCTCGGCATGCAGTTGTCGGACCTGCTCTTGTCGGGCGTTCCGGCGCGCTTTCCCGATCTCCGCTTCGTCTCGGTCGAGAGCGGCATCGGCTGGATCCCCTTCGTGCTCGAGGCCTGCGACTACAGCCTCGAACAAGCCGATACCAGCGACCGCGCACCCTTCGACCTCAAGCCGTCTGAATATTTCGAGCGACAGGTCTATTCCTGTTATTGGTTCGAGAAGGACGCCCCCAGGCATTTCGAGCGGGTCGGCGTCGACCGGATCCTCTTCGAGACCGATTTTCCCCATCCGACCTGCCTTTACGGGAACGTCGAGGAGACCATCGAAGCGGGACTCGGAAACGAGCCGCCCGCAGTCCGGGAGGGCATCCTCTACGGCAACGCGGCAAAGCTCTACGGGCTCACTCCGAGCGTCGGCGAGGCCTAGTTCCAGGGGCGCACTCCGAGCGTCGGTGCGGCCTTCGCGCGATCCCTCTCCTAGGAGAGGGCCCCTCCACAGCTGGAGCCCGCGCCCGAAGTGCAGCCGAAGCAGTGCGATGCGGTCGCGATCTTCTGACCATCGAGGGCAGCGAGGTCATCGACGTCGAAGATCGTGCGCCGAGGCCCTGGCAAAGGAAGCTCGAGCGCCTGATTGAAGTCGCAGTCGTAGAGTGTCCCGTCGTGACCGACACTCACCAGGTGACGACACATCAACCCTGGTAGGTTCTCGGCGTTGAAGCTCGAAAGGAGCAGATCCGCGTAGGCCTCGTATTCCCCATCCCGGACCAGCTCATGGGCGAAGCGCTTGATCGGCATATTCGTCAGCGCGAGTAGCTGGTCGAAGAGAATTCCGAAGTCGCGTTCGAGCACTTCGCGATACTCGGCTTCGAGGACCTCCTGCGCGGGCGGGAGCGTCGCACCGACCGGGTTGTAGACGAGGTCGAGCCGCGGTCCGGCGCCCGGCTGGCCATAGCCCAACGCGTTGAGCCCCTGGAGCGCCCGAATGCTGCCGTCGAAGACTCCACGTCCGCGCTGCGCTTCGACGTTTTCCGGTCCATAACAGGGCAGGCTGGCCACGATGTCGACTCCCTGACGAGCGAGGAACTCGGCCGTGTCCTCCTGTCCCGGCTCATGGAGGATCGTCAAGTTACAGCGATCCAACACCCGCTTGCCCAACGCCCGCGCCTCGCGCACGAGGTATCGAAAATCCGGATGCATCTCTGGGGCCCCCCCCGTGATGTCGAGTACCTCGACCCCGGGGCTCGCCGCGATCAACTCGAGGACCCGCTCGACACCGACGCGGTCTAGTCTCTCGGTGCGCTTCGGACCCGACTCGACATGACAGTGACGACACGCGAGATTGCACCGAAGTCCGATGTTCACCTGAAGGGTCGTCGGACTCGCGCGACGCAGCGGCCCAAAGCCGCGCTCTGCGAGCAGCAGGCCGAAAGCCTCTCGGTCGGCTGTGATGACCGCGGGGTGAGTCGAACGCATGGTGACCGGGATCCTAGACGCGATCGTCGATTCGGTCAGCCGAGCGATCGCGAAGCGCGTGGGACTCCGAGTCGATGAGACGCCTGGGTCAGACAGCCTGTTCCGGCCGCCACTGCGGACCGTGCCACTGTACGAAGACGACCTCGATGCGCCGGCGCAGAACGAAACCCAACCTGTCGTAGAGCGAGATCGCGCCGGTGTTGTCCTCGAGCACGTGCAGGAACGCCTCCTCGCCCCGTCGTCGAATCGCGTGGGCAACATCGAGGGTGAGCGCCCCGCCGAACCCTCTCCCGCGCGCGTCCGGGTGGGTGCAGACGGCGCTGATCTCCACGAAACCCGGTACGCGAAAACGCTCTCCCGCCATCGCCATCAGTCGCCCCTTCCGACGCAGACCGACGTACCGCCCGAGCTCGATCGTTCTCCTGAGAAAGGGTCCCGGCTCCGTCAAGGCAGCCAGCGCCACCGCCTCCTCCGCATCTCCGGAATCCAGACCCTCCGGAGCAAGGTCCCCGGGGCCCGGGAGATCGCCTGCGACCAACTGGAGACAGACGCCTCGAAAATGCACCTCCCAGCCCGCTGGCAGCGGTGGAATCTCCGCCCGAAACAGGCCACAAAAGCCTTCCGGGCCGACCTCCGAGGCGATCCGGTCCCAGGTCGTAGGACCGACGCCTCCGACCGCGGAGAAGGGGCTCATTTCGGACTCGAAACGCCGCAGGAACGCGGCGGGAGACGACACGGCGAATCCAGCAAGCGCCCCCCCCAGCGCGTGCCAGACAGGGTTGTCGAGCGGATTTTCGTCCGGCGAGGACGTCATCAATCCGTCTCGTCCTGACGAACCGCCGCGCCGTAATCCGAGGGTGGCACCCAGCC
>Ga0315331_10001052_pt1 | contig 20560 bp, 17 predicted proteins | sample M160m34915metaG_FD_203456 | JGI IMG/M metagenome (GOLD analysis project Ga0315331, IMG submission 203456) | Ammonia-oxidizing marine archaeal communities from Monterey Bay, California, United States - M1 60m 34915 | ecosystem: Environmental > Aquatic > Marine > Intertidal zone | place: USA...
CCAGACTGGTCGATTAGCACCGGCGCCTCGGTTTCCGCAAAGCGGTAATACGCCACGGGCTTTGCTGCGAGCAGTTGGTTGGCCGCTTTACCTGTAGTTTCACGCGGTTGTCTTCTGGGTTTCTGGGTCACGGTTTCCAGAAGATTCACGGCTGTCGCGACAATCCGCGGTTCAGCGGTCACCTCAAGTCCAGCCGATCTGGCTGCCCAGGTGTTGTAGCCACCCAACAAGTGCTGCTCGGGCGGCGGAATGTAGCCATCGGCGCCGTTTGCAAGTTCGATCACCATGGTCTTGGGGAAAGGACTCTGAGCCTTTACTTTCAGGCCGGTCAGTGCGTAGGTTTCATTGGGAGTGGAAGCGATGGCGATATCCCCCAGGCGTATTGCCTGTAACACAATCTCAGTCGATTGCATTTGGTCCAAAAGTATTTGCTCTCTGGCATACACTTCGAGCCGATCCTTGGGAGCGTCTGATTCCATGGCATCAACGATTCGTTGGGACCAGTCCAGTAATTGTTGGTTGGGCACGCGGTACTTCATCGGGATCCGCGACTCTGCCATCGCGAGTGTGGCGTTCTCCTCGAACTCCACTGATTCATAAACTTGTTTTGCGACTTCGAGCAGGCCCTGTGTGTAGCCTTCGATTGTTGGGTTTTCACCGCTTTTCCACGTCATGTAGTCGCGTCGCCAAACGTCTCCACTGCAACCGTGGGACATGATCCCAACCATTTCTGACTTGGGATGCCGCTGTTGGACGTATTGCTGCAGACCATCACAAAACAGGCCAAAGTAGTCGGCGCTGATTGCCTTGTCGCTGAAGTAATGCATCGAGAAGTTCGCTAGTGCAGCGATCGGGGTTCCATCAGTCGCCTGAAAAACAATCATGGATAGATCAGGATCTTCAGGACCCGATTGCCCGGTCACGTCATCAGGTTGGGTTGCTGCATGCATGTTGGCACGCACTGTAGGATTGCCGAACGGGTCGTCCGCGAGGCGATCGGGGCGACGAACCCAACGCCGTAAGGCGGTGAACTGATCCGCTTTTGCAACGCCCCAGCCCACACGCGCAGGCTGCAACTTTTTCTCGGCCTCGACGAGAGCTTCTACCAGGCGTTGTCGGAGAAAGGGAACGTAGGCAGGGTCAGGCTCGGTACCCAGGCAGCCAAAAGAAGATGGAGCTGTGTGCGTGTGAGTTGCCGAAATCAGGATTCGGTCAGCTTTGAGTTCTGTTTTTGTAGCCGCCAACTTCTTCGCTTCGTCCAGAAGGAATTTGGGAAGCATGCAGCTGTCAACGACGACGATACCGAGACGCTCGTCCCCATCATCAACGACGACGGCACGGGCGTTGACATGGGTTTTGATTTCGTTGGCCGATCTCGACAGCATGCCACCGTTCACGAGCACCGGTAATTGCTGCGGAGTGATATCAACGATCGCTGCGCCAGCCCGCAGTTCTGCCTCAACCGATGGTATCCAGACAAGCGTGCAAGCGAACCAACAAAGAACAAGCTGAACAGTTTTCATCGACGGTGTCTCCGAGGTTGTGCCGGATAGTCATTGCATCAGGTGGCAGGCGGTTGGCGGTGTGTGCTTAGCAATGCCAGCAGCAGGGGGCATGTAGATCCCAAACTGACGAGCACCGCTCGCAGGAAATTTTAACGGATTTCCAAGGCAACCTGAGTCTGCGGCGTTCAATTTGGCAGGATACTGTGGGGCTTGGTGAAATCGGTGGACCCTCGTGAAATCTGAGGCGAGGTGGTTTTGTGGCAATATTCCACGGGTCACCCCAATCGACCTTCCAAGGCATTGCGCCTACAATCCGATCGCTCTGCTCAACTTTTTCTTCCTGAAGCCATTCACCGCCAGGCCTGTATGTCCAGCCGCCGCCGAGCCCGCGAAATCGTACTCCAACTTCTGTACGAAGCGGACGTGAATGACAGCCGTAACGCGGTCGAAGCAAAGAAGTTCATTCGCTCGCGGATGCAGGGCAGGTCAGCTTTGACCAATTTCGCCAGTGCCTTGTTACAGGGAACGCTAGAGCATCGTGAGGAAGTCGATCAGCGTTTGAAGCGACTCGCAACTCGTTGGTCCTTATCGCGGATGCCGGTCGTCGATCGCAATATTTTGCGTCTCGGTGGCTATGAAATCATTTTCGGTGACACGCCGGATCGTGTTGCGGTGAACGAAGCCATTCTGTTGGCGAAGCGATACGGCGACAAGAATAGCCCGCGTTTTGTGAACGGCGTTCTTGATCGTTTGATGAACACGCCTGCTGAAGAACTGGACGCAGAGGATGCCAGCGAGGTTTCCTCTGAAGAGCTAGGCGATGACCCTGGCGATGACCCTGGCGAAGGCCCCGTGAGCGAAGAACATGGCGAGTCGGGTCAGGCTGACGCTGATACGCGGTAGCGTTCCAACCGACAAACAGATGCTCTCTGGGGTGCTCTGTGTCGATCGGGCATGATCATCCATTGATGTTCTATGCCGGCCACTGATTTGCGTTGTTTGCCGTCGTATCGGGGAACGCACGGCTAGCCGTTTTCTTGTGGTTTTACAACCAAAGTCGTGTAAATCAGGTTTTGTGATCGACGTGTTTTGCCCGACATGCTCTGACTGGGGCGAGAGAAGGCGACTGGGGCGAGAGAAGGCGACTGGGGCGAAACATGGCGACAGTTTGGATATGAAAAAACCGATGTCCTGAAACATCGGTTGTTCTTTCTTCTTCTTCGCAGCACTGAGACCTTGGACAACAAGTTTGCAGTGCTGGCATCTGCAGTGTTCAGTGCGTTGCCATGCGGCACATGAGGTCACGAGCAACGCTGCTAACGCGAGGAATTCAGACGCCCTTGCTCTCGTCTTGCTGGCGTTTGCTGATTACTCCGCAGCTTTTTCTTCTAATTGTGAATCATCGTCTTTGGCCGGCACCGCTGTTGGCTCGCTGGTGTCAGCGTCCTCTGGTGCTGGCTCCTCTGGCTCGCTCTGGTTTTTCTCTTCAACGGGTGGAGCTTGAATTGCTTTTTGCTCAGCTCGTCTCTTTTCCTCATCCTGTTTCCGTTGCTGCTCGGCCTTTTTCAGGGCAGCGACTTCATCGCGGCTAGCCTTCAGAGCTTTTTGCGAGTTGGTGAGTTTTTTACGTGATTCAGCCAGTTGTTGGTTTGCGTCGTTCGTAGCCTTCTGTGAGGAAGCCAACGTTTGCTTGATCTTCGCCATCTCGGCGGCGGCTTGCTGAGATGCGTTTTCGGCGACAGCTTTTTGCTGCACGGCGGCTTGCTTCATCGCCTTTACATTGGATTGTGCCTGCTTTTTTCCGGCGTTTGCTGCGGCCAGAGCTTTTTCGGTTTGCTGGCGAGCTGCATTCGCTTTGACGCCGGCGGCTTGAGCTTCAGCGAGTGCCTGAGTCAATCCCTCGATGTCTGCGGCCTGCTTGGCTGAGAGAGTTTCCGCTTCTGCGAGTGCAAGTTGCATCTCTGCCAGCTTTTGGTTGAGTCCATTGATCTCACCATTGAGCCGCTGATTTTGAGAAATCAGCTGGTTTCGTGTGGGGCCGAACGCTCTTTTTACGATCGGAATGGAGCTGAGTTTCTTCGCAAAGCAGCCATTGGTGCCTGCTGCCGCGATGGACGCTGAGCTCGCGACGAGAATGGGACAGAGAATGAGTGGGATGAACTTTTTCATCGTTTTCGAACAGTCCTGCGAGTAACGGGGGTGGGAGGGCTTGGTCTTTGGCTGACCAAGTCCTGAAAAAACTCAACCTCATCGTAGTCAAAATTCCAACAAATGATTGGCGCAATATCCGAATTTCACTGAACAGATTGTCGCGAGTTGAGTTTGATGAAGCCGAAAGGCTACGGGATCGAAAAACCTGGAAATCACAGCGATCCCAGATGATCGAGCAGGCGGTCGACTTCCGCCGCTGTGTTGTAATGAACCAACCCAATCCGCACCATGCCTTCGGGCTCTACGCCAAGACGTTCGGTAAGGGGGAGAGCGTAATAGTTGCCATCCCAAACGAAAATGCCGTGCTCCGCCAATCGCTCCGCTACCACCCGTGACGTAAATCGCTCGTGAGTGATCGAGATCGTGGGGCAGCGTTCGTGCACGCGATCCGGATCCGTGATGCCCCAAACTTTGATCCCGTCAATCTGTTGCAGGCCATCGAGTAATCGCAGCAAGAGTGCTTCCTCGTAAGCCTTGATACTCTTGAAAGCCATCCGCAGTGCATCACGTCGTGCCAAACCACTCGCCATGTCACCGCCGATTGATGCCATGTAGTCGATCGCTGCGTGGGTGCCCCAAATGCACTCATGATTTTGGGTGCCAGTCATCCATCGTCCAGGCAGATCATTGGGTGAGGGCCGTAGTTTGTACGGTTGCAGTGACTCCAGTAGTTCACGGCGTCCATACTGGATGCCAACGTGAGGGCCAAAAAATTTGTAGGCGCTGCACATCAGGAAGTCGCATCCCCATGCCTCGACATCCATCAAGCCATGAGGTGCGTAGTGCACCGCGTCGAGAAAGGACAAAGCTCCCACTTCGCGAGCCCATTGGCAGATCTTCTGAACCGGATTGATGGTGCCCACTGCATTCGACGCGCAGCCTACCGCTACCAGTCGTGTGCGGTCATTGAGGACCTGGGCGTATTCATCCAGCTTCAAGGTGCAGTCCTCGGGGTTGATGTCGACGTATCGAATTTCAACTCCACGGTCTTGCGCGGCAAGAACCCAAGGTGAAAAGTTCGCATCGTGTTCCATTCGAGACAGCACAATTTCGTCACCCGCGTTCCACGTTTGGGCCAACGCACGGGATAGTGCCATCGTGAGTGACGTCATGTTGGCACCGAAAGCGATGGTGCCACGATCTGACGTCCCCACCAGATCGGCTGCTGCCTGATGGGCTTGGTTGACCCACTGGTCACTCTCAATGCTTGTCGCAAACGCGCCGTCATGGTTTGCGTTGCATTGTTCCAGATAATCAGTGATCGCTTGGGTCACGCATCGTGGCACCTGAGTGCCTGCGGGACCATCAAAAAACGCAGCGGTCTGATCCCCCACTTGGCGGCGAAGCGCGGCAAATTCAGACCGAAGTTCTCCAACTTTTTGTTCGCTTAACATTCTGAGCTTGCCTTATAGAAAGTGAGTATCAGAGGGTGTGAGTGAATGGGGTCTGGTCGTGCTAATCGGCAATCCGTAGCCCGGTCAGCAGCTTCGGGTTGAAAGTCAATTGCTTGACTCGCGGGGCAACAAATCGCTGCCAATTGTCAGGATAATCGCGGCGATGGGAATGCTCGGTGTGACGTTTCGGACTCAACGTCGTTGTCGTCGTGGGGAACAGACTGTCAACATGGCAAATGCTTGCATACTCCGGGGTGGCGATGCGGTATCGGGAACTGATCTTGTCGCCATCCGCGAGAGACTTTACCGTCCAACGCAACTGCGGCAAAGTCTGCGCTGACTAGGAAGGACGCTGGGAATGGATTCCTCAAAGCATTATCTGCGAATCACGTTGCGAAACGCTGCCAAAACGACCGTGCGGAACTGTCCTCTTTTGACGCCGTTATGGGTCATTTTTGTGGCGTTCTTCGCCACTGGCTGCACCCAAAATCCCTACTTGGGTGGCTCTGCCTGGCAACGACCACCTAATGCACTGGCGGCCAATCCTGCGGAGGCTCAGATTTCTGAGTTGCAGCGTCGGGCCCAACTGGTGGACGACGACAATCGTCAGTTGCACATTCAAATGGCTCAAACTGAGCAAAAAGCTCAGGTGTACAAAGACGAGGCTGATTTGCTGCGGACCCAGTTAGCTGAGGTTTCTCAGCAACTCGAAAGTACGCGGATTGCTCGGGAGACGGCAGAAAGTCAGGTTCAGGGATTTCAAGCTTCGACGCAGCTTCGTGGAAACGCAACCCTGCAAGCAAATACTGACTTGGCAAAACAGGCAGCAAGGTTGAATTTGGGCGGCATTGCCGTCGAAAAAGATCGTGATGTGGTGCGGATCGTGATCCCAGCCGACCAGGTGTTTCAACCCGGAACCGCGCAGATTCACGCTCAAGCCGCGCAAGTGATGGACCCTATCGCTGCCCAAGTCAGTGCTGTCTTTCCGAGGCAGAGGATTGGAATTGAAAGTTACACCGACAACGCGCAGATCTACGGAGGCAGCGTCGCCACCAGTCATCAGCTTACCTCTGCTCAAGCCTTGGCGGTTCTCGATTTCTTGACCCGGCGGTCTGGGTTGCCCGGCCAACAGTTGTTCACCGTTGCACAGGGTGCGAACAATCCGAGACAAAGTAACGACACGCCGGTCGGTCGAGTCGCGAATCGACGAATCGAGTTGGTGATCTATCCTGATACGTTCTAGATCTTGAAGTTCTTCCTATTGCACAGGACGCCAGCGATCTCATGCACAGGAAGCCAGCGATTCGGCGAGCATCCTGAGCTTCATCTTGGTCCGTCGTCGTGAGCCTTAATGTTGCTGCCAAAAAATGTTTCCTGCGGAAAGTCGTGAGAAAATGACATTTGGCTTTGCCCACCCCTCGCATCCCGTTGGGGACTGACCCATTGATTCGTAGCTGTATCTGTTTTGTCTCGCAGTACCTTTCCTGGGTTGGATTCGACAAAGACTGTTTTGGGCAGTTAAGCTTGGTGCCCGATCGCAAGCAACGGGTCACAGCCATTTTGGGTGAGCCCTGATTGGGAGCGGCCTGAGAACGGCAAACGCCAGCCTGCAGACATCGCGTTGACCTACTGAGATGGCAGGAAAGCATGAACGTGCCTGAGTCCGAAAACTTAGCAGCGGCACAGAACCCAGCGGCATACAAATCAGCGGCATACAAATCAGCGGCATACAAATCAGCGGCATACAAAAAACGACAACTAAGGAATGACCTTTATGACTGATCCTTCGGATATTGTCTGGCATGACCAGACTGTGACTCGGGATGAGCGTGAACAGCGGTTGGGCCAAAAAGGTGCGGTGGTCTGGTTCACTGGCCTGAGCGGTTGTGGCAAGAGCACAGTGGCGAACGAGTTGGATCGGCAGTTGGGGAAGTTGGGCTGCGCGACCATGCTGTTGGATGGAGACAACATTCGGCACGGGCTGTGTGCTCCCCCGGGTGTGCTTGCCGCGGAGCACGGTGAGGAGTTCGCAGGCCGATTCGGTTTAGGGTTTGCGGAGGTTGATCGAGAGGAGAATATACGCCGGGTAGGGTCGGTTGCTGCTTTGATGGCCTCGGCGGGGTTAATCACTCTTACGGCGTTTGTCAGTCCTTATCGACGTGATCGAGACCGCGTGCGAGCCATCATCGAGAAATCAGGTCGTGTTGGTGATTTTCTCGAGGTCTTTGTGGATACACCGTTGGAAATTTGTGAGCAACGCGATCCCAAAGGTCTCTACAAAAAGGCTCGTGCTGGTGAAATCAAGCACTTCACCGGCATCAGCGACCCATATGAAGCTCCCGAAAGCGCAGAGATCCATCTTCGAGGCGGTGACGATCGAACGCCTGCTGAGCAGGCTGCTGAGGTGCTTGCCGGGCTTAAAATGCGAAGAATAGTGGGAATGCCGGAGTTTGGGTAACTGAGGCGGGCAGGAAAGTCAATAATTTTGGGGTGAATTTTCTGCATAGGTGCGGCCTTTTGGCGTTGCGTGAGAATGTCATGCCGGTACACTACCGGCCAACTTGTGAGTAAAAGAACGACGTAAACGACTAGAAACGAATGACGATCTCGAAAGAGCGAAAAACCGAGGTAATCGGCGAAAACTGTAAATCAAACGCCGATACCGGCTCCCCAGAGGTGCAAATTGCCATCTTGACGGAGCGGATTAACGGGCTGACTGAGCATATGCGGACACACCGTAGGGATTATGCTTCGCGACGAGGCCTGCTGGGTCTTGTCAGCCGTCGCCGACGTTTGCTTGACTATGTGCGGGGTGAAGAGCCTCAGAGATATCTCGATATCATCGGAAAACTGGGCATTCGTAAGTAGCCCGTCCGAGCCGCGGACATGCGAACATGGCAGAGCCAACTCGCCTGTTGCAGGCGGATTGGCAAGTATGCCTTTTCTTTCGCAAATAAACGGTCAGGCCGGATGCCTCGTGTGCTGATGGATGGTTCGCGCCTATCTCTCAACAGCTGGTGTTTCACCACTGTGCCGCCTCTCGAATGCAATCGTTCGATTGCTCACATGCCTTAAATACCCGGATGGACTGGCTTGCCAGAACCAGCGTGATGGTTTCATCACTCTTGTGGTTCATGGGACCCTGATCTGCCGAGGTTTCTTGTTGTCTTGTAGGTTGAAGGAAGTTTGAAAGTGACAGAAAAAAGAATTCGCGTTGAAAAGCAGATCGGCAAACAAACCTTGTCGTTCGAAACTGGGCAGCTTGCCAAACAAGCCGCTGGCAGTGTTTTAGTCCAATATGGTGAGACCGTTGTTCTGGTCGCTACCGCTTCGAGTGACCCGCGACCGGGCCTCGATTTCTTTCCCTTAACGTGTGATTACCGGGAGCGTCTGGCTGCCGCTGGTAAATTCCCCGGAGGATTCCTGAAGCGAGAGGGCCGTCCGAGCACCAAGGAAATCCTTAGCTCGCGTCTAATGGACCGGCCCATTCGCCCGCTGTGGCCGACCGGTTTCCGTGATGAGGTACAGGTTCAGGCGTTTGTCATCGCAAGTGATTTGCAGAATGATGGCGATGTGTTGGCAATGAACGGTGCCGCAGCCGCTTTGCACGTCAGTGAGTTGCCATTTCAGGGACCGATCGCAAGCGTTCGCGTTGGTAAGGTGGACGGCGAAATGGTCGCCTTCCCAACCAATGCAGACCTTGAAGAAAGCGAACTCGACATGATCGTCAGCGGCTCTACTGAGCAGGTGGCGATGATCGAAGGTTTCGCTCAGGAGATGCCTGAGGACGAGATGATGGCTGCGATTCAGTTCGCTCACGCCGTCATCCGTGACGTCATCGATCTTCAGGAAGAACTTTACGCCAAAGTAAATCCGACCAAGAAAGAGTTCGTCGCACCAGAAGACGATGGGCTCATGAAGCGGCTTACCGACAACTACTACGAAGACTTCAAGGCTGCGCAGCAGACCTCGGGTAAACGGGATCGTGCTGATGCTGTCCGAGCGTTGCGCGACCGGGCGAAGTTGGATGTTATTCCTGATCCTAAAGCTGACGACGCCGTTTGCGAAAAGCGTTTCAAGTCGGTTTGGCATGATCTCGAAGAGGAGGTCGTCCGCGATTTGATTTACGCAGGAACACGACCAGACGGGCGTGGCAACGAGAGCCTGCGCTCCATCTACTGCGAAACGGACCTGCTTCCACGAGTTCATGGCTCAGCCTTGTTCCAGCGAGGGGAAACTCAGTCACTTGTGACCGTTGCTCTGGGAACGTCCCGAGATGAGCAGCGAGTCGATGGGTTGATGGATGAGTACAGCAAGAAATTCATGCTCGACTACAACTTTCCGCCATTCTCGGTGGGTGAGTGTCGTCCAATCCGGGGACCAGGACGTCGAGAAATTGGCCACGGGTGTCTTGCTGAACGAAGTGTCGCTCCGGTTCTGCCTGCTGCCGATGATTTCCCGTACACGATCCGGGTGATCAGTGACATTCTTGAGTCCAATGGAAGTAGCTCCATGGCCAGCGTTTGTGGTGCGACGCTTGCATTGATGGCTTCCGGCGTTCCCATCACGAATCCTGTCGCCGGTATTTCGGTTGGCTTGGTACGCAAAAGCCCTGAAGACTGGGTGTTGCTGACAGACATTCTCGGCACAGAAGATCACTTCGGTGACATGGACTTTAAGATCGCAGGTACCCAGAATGGTATCACTGGTATTCAGTTGGACTTGAAGGTCACTGGTATCAATGAAGACATCATTCGTGCCACGCTCAAGCAATCACGAGAAGCTCGTATTGAGATCTTGCGGAAAATGTTGACCACAATTTCGCGTCCGCGTCGCGAAATCTCGGCAACTGCACCTCGATTGCTTCGTACCAAGATTGCCGCCGACAAGATCGGTGCATTGATTGGTCCCGGCGGTAAGAACATTCGTGGGATTCAGGAGACCACTGGTGCTGTCATCGAAGTTGATGATGATGGAACTGTCCTGATTGCAAGCACGAGCAAGGACGCCGCTGAGGAAGCTCTGCGGTCGGTGGAAGCCTGCACCGCGACCGTCCAGATCGGCAAGATCTACGACGGCACCGTAAGCAGCATCAAGGAGTTTGGCGCATTCGTTGAGATTCTTCCTGGGCGTGATGGTTTGTGTCACATCAGTGAACTCAGCAGTGGGTACATCAGCAGCATCGATAACGTTGTGAACGTTGGAGACGCCATGAAGGTGCTCGTGATCGATGTTGATGAGCATGATCGCGTCAAGTTGAGTCGCCGCCGTGCTCTGGAAGAGCTTGGCGAAGAAGATCCAATGGCTGCAGCAGCTGAGGCTGACGGTGGCGGAGAGGATCGAGAGCGAGGTGGCGATCGCGACCGCGATGATGATCGTCCTCGTCGCCGACGCGGTGGCGGTGGCGGTGGCCGTGGTGGCCGTGGCGGCGGAGGGCGTCGCGACGGCGGCGGCGGCGGCGGCGGCGGTGGCGGCGGTGGACGCAACCGCGACTGAGCCCATTTCAATGGCGTCCGAAAGGATGCCGTCGAATCTTGATCTGAATGTGTCCGGCAGCCACTGTGCGTGCCGGTGAAAGTCACGAAAGGCCGATGCGAGATTTCGCATCGGCCTTTTTTATTCCACGTGTGTTTCACCTTGGCATTGGGTATGTCGGTGAAAGCAACAGTGTGATGTGTCAAATTCAGCCGCGTGACGAGTCCGCTGCAACTGGTAGCAGGTGCTGTCTCTGCGCGTTTCTTTGGAAGTGCCTGCTGTGAATGTCGCCCGCCTGGTCATGGCCAGTAATCGTGTGTGGCTCGGTGGCTTGCGAATGATCTCAGTTCGCAAATGAAGCATGGAGAAACTCAGCTACGCGAGATAGTTGTGCTGCTGTGAAGAATTTTTTGCCACCATGCACGCCACCATGCACAACATCGAATTCGACCGGGCAGTCGACTTTCCGATACGCACCTTCGAGTTCGTGGGACTGGTTGATCGGCATTTGTGGGTCCTGATCACCGTGAAGTAGAAGCAACGGGGGATCGTTGGAGTCAACATGAAAGACGGGGCTCGCGAGTTGAGCAAGTTTTGGGTGCTGGTCCGGTTGGCCGCGTAGCAGGAGTTGCAGAGCTGGAACGCGTACGCTCAGGCCATGAGGTGTTGACTGCTGTAAAATCGTTTGCAGGTTGGACGCACCAAAAAACGAGACAATTGCTTTCAGCTTCGGAGACTTAGGTGTTTGTCGCTCGGAACTCGTGGGCAGCTTTTGTGATGTTGGTGCTGATAACGCAGTCACGCCATGAGAGACTCCTACCAGGGCTGCTAAGTGTCCGCCGGCAGATGAACCTGCAATCGCGAATCGTTCGGTATCGAGTCCCAATTCGTCGGCATGGTGATGAAGGTAGTTAATCGCTTGATTGATGTCGTGGGCCTGCGCTGGAAATGCAGCATCGCCGCTCAGCCGATAGTCAACGCTGGCGATCGCCAGGCCGTGCTCAAGGAGTCGTGTGATTGGAACTCGTGTTCTCGAACCAGCCCTCCACGCACCGCCGTGCACCCAGACCACCAGCGGCGCAGGGTCGCTTTGGCCTTGGGGAAGATAAAGATCTAGCAACTGTGGCTCTTGATCTGGCTTCGCGTAGGCGATGCCAGACTTGGTGGGGCTGACCTCTTGTGCGTTTGTGATGGATTCTTGTTCCATGGCGGGCAGTACCGCAAATAAAGAGATGAACGCGAAATGGAAACCATTCCATGATGGAAGTGCAGGGCTTTTTTTGATCATTGCGACACGAGTCCTGGGGAAAAACAGTCGGCTGGTTCCCAGGTTCCGGGCAGGTGGCTGGAAAGCTTGAGGAGGAACCGGGTACGAGATACGCAACGCTGCCAAGTCCCCGTCGCTCGGACATGCTGCGGTGTGAGCCACAAGCCAAGTCGGGCGTCTGCCGCAGGCTGCCGAGAGAATTCAAGCGTGAGCTCAATCCGCAACGCGGTCGAAGCTAGCGTCCGCCCACGGGTCGGATCATCGAAGCAAGATCAACCAGGTTCCGCAGTCCATTGCAATGCGCAGTATACCTGAGTTTCGGACGGAGTTCGGCATGCAGGGCACGACCGCCGACCAACAAAGAAACGTCATCGCTGATGTGTTCAGCAAGCCGATTTTCCTCAGAAATGAACGAGGGGATATCGGAGATCGTAGAAACACTGAGCCATACCAGTTGGGGCTGGTAGTCGACGATGGCTTGTACAAAGCTGTCTGTAGGCAGATTGCTGCCGAGGCTAACGGCGTTCCAGCCCGCTTCACGCAACGACAGTTCGACGAGCGCGGTTGGAAGTTGGTAGGGGTCGCCCTCCGGTGCACCGCCGATGGCCACGGCCGCATTGTCGGCGATGGGAGGCAGGTCCCCACGCAATTCATTGATCAGGCGGATGCAGATATCACAACCGCGTCGCTCTTGGTAGGCATCCAGTTGGTCGCAATCCCAAGCTTGCCCGAAACCGTGCATCGCATCGGTGACCAAATAACCAGCGACCTCACTTCGAAGTTCGCCGCTGCGAACACGCTTCGAAATCACACGGCGACAAGTGTCTTCGTCGCCGGTGGCTAATGCATTTCTAAACAACTGCTGATCGGGGTCGTCGCCGCCCGGGACAAGGCCAGCGGTCCGCCCTTGCAGTGAGGGGAGTCCTAAAGCTTGGGGCGATTCGAGCCCACGATTCGTCCTTCGGAGAAAATCCTGAAGACCCTCGAGGGTAATCTTCCGGTGTCCGCCCACGGTACGAATCGTTGGGATTGCCCCCTGATCGCACCATCGTTTCACCGAAGACTCACTGGCGCTCAACGCGACAGCGACTTGCTTTGGTGAGTATTGGGGTTGCTGAGCAGGCATGGAGCTGGCCGAGGGATCGTTTTGAACGTTTTGCGAGACAGTGAAGTATACAGCCCCAGTCAATCTTTTCGGAGAGGAACTGGCCTGAAATGCCGTGTTTTTCGAAAAAACGGATTATTTTTTCCTGTTTTGGGTAAAAACCCGTTGCCGAGCGATCCAACCGGCGATATACCTAAATGAACGTTTTGGATGTTTAAACCGTTCAAAACGTTCAAACGCGGTCTGGAAACGTTCAGTCGCGCTTGCCCCGCCGAGAAATCAACACGGAGACGAAGGTCTTATGTCGAGTCGAACAAAGCAAGCTACAACGCAGGAACAAGTCAGCACTCAAAGTACTCAACTCACCGCGAGTGCCGTCCCTCCCCGCGTCGGAGCATGGATTTCGTCCAAGGAACTGGCTGAGGCCAACACGGAAATTCAAGAGGAGCTTGTCGTCGCGAGTTCTGACCCGGTCGCTCTGAAAGCTCACACGAAGAAATGGCTCCGCCGGGAGTTAGGTTTCATCGGCAACGCGGATTTCTCCAAGCCGCGAGCTGGGCGGGCAATCTTTGCTGCCGAGTTGGGTTTGGCACCCCGCCGCAGTGAGTTGGGCATCGCGGCTCTACGAAAGAGCGGCGTCGACCTACCCATCCACCTCAGCCGACTCTGCGAGGCTCCCTTGCTGAGTCAGGAGCAGGAGCAGCTTCTGTTTCAGCGGATGAATTTTCTTATGCACCAGGCTTCAGTACACCGCAGTCTGCTCAACGCCGACCGTCCTTCACGCGTACGGCTCGATCTGATTGAGAAGCTGGTCGCCCTCGCCGAGTGGCACCGCGATCGGATCGTTGAGGCGAATCTTCGGCTCGTATTCTCGATCGTGAAAAAGTTTGTGAATCCGAACAACACTTTCGACGACCTCTTGAGCGATGGTATTGTCGGATTGATCAGAGCAGTGGAGAAGTTTGATTTCGATCGAGGTTTTAGGTTCAGTACCTACGCCACTCAAGTCGTTCGCCGGAATTCATACCGAACTGTGGTCGTCAATCAACAGGATCGGCAGAAGGTTGCAAGTGGTCTGCAGGACATGGACCTCGAAATCAGCGACGAAGGTAGAAGTTCTGCGATCAGCGAGAAAAGATGGCACGAGCTTCGTAGTCGGTTAGCCGTGATGCTGGACGATCTTGACCGTCGTGAGAAATTCATCGTTCGAGCCCGTTTCTCACTCGGTTCCCATCGGAAGGTACACACGTTGCAATCGCTCGCTGATCGGTTGGGGATTTCGAAAGAGCGTGTCCGCCAACTCGAGCGTCGTGCGATGGACAAACTCCGTGCCATGGCAGGTGAAGTGCAACTGGTAGAACTTGACGCTTCCTGAGCTTGGATCATTCAGTGCAGGTCTCGCGTAGTGATTTGCTGTCGCGGGAACTGGATAGTTGGTGGCCGAGTCAGGCTTGCCACCGCTGGCGGTTTGCCAAAGTTGAAAAGCCGCTTACGCGAATGAGTTGGTACGCAAATAAGATCGTACGCAAATGTATTCGTGAGCTTTCTCCGATGAGCTCCCTTGGTAACACGGCTCTGGTAACAAAACGGGCTCCGGTGATGGATCACCGTCGGGAGAGATGAATTTCAAAATGTCGCACCTAGTTTCCCATGACGCTAGCTTTTCTTGATCCATTAGGATCTCGTGACGCCTGCGGCAATCACTTGCCGGCGTTGAATGCGAAATTTCTGGATCGCTGCTTGATTCTCGCTGCCACATCGAAAACGTAGGGCTTGAAGCTTAAAATTGCGTGCAGGGACCATCTGTAGGCGTGCTAACCGACGGCGGAACTGTGGGCATTCGGTAACTTTATGAATGCTTGGGTTGGTCGATACGGTTCGTGGATGAGGTGGGTATCCTCTCTTTTACGCGAACGCCCAATGGCTTTTCGCAGGCCTCGTCAGGAGGCTGCGTGGCTGAGAGCAGCTGTCGGTGCAGCTGTCGCCCGAGACGCGGTGTTGCTGATCCGTGACTTTGCGACGGAATCCGAGCGGAAGCGGAAGCGGATGGGAATCGAACCCACCAAGCGCCTTTTCAGACGCTTCACCAGTTTTGAAGACTAGGGCGGTCACCAGACCAGCAAACGCTTCCGGGTAGCCTGCCCGCAAATTGTGCTAGCGGCTAAACTGCTATCAGCTTAGCGATCTGAATGCCTGCTTGGCAATGAGTTGTGGCAGGAGTGGCTTTCACACCATCGATCGCAAGTGACGTGATTTGCGGCATTTGAGTGGAAAAAAGGAGCATCCCATGGGACCATGGATCAGGCGAAATAGTTGGTTGTTCGGAGTGTTTCTCAGTGCAATGTTGATGCTGGAAGGGCGAGGACAGGGCGGGGATGAAACGGCTCAGCAGCCAGGAAAGGCTAATGTCAGGCCAGCCGGCCAGTCTCCGGCTCCAGCCAGCCATTCTCCCGTTGAGGAGTTGGCCGAGGGTGATCCTGCTCCTGACGCCTCCTTTGTCGGATTGAATGCGAAGGTTTTACGGCTATCTGAGTTGACCGGTCGGGGCAAGAATGTTGTGCTGATTTTCAGTCGTGCTCATTGGTGACCGTTTTGCATGCAGCAACTGGTCGAGTATGCAGAAGCATACGGAAACCTTTCAGCGTCTGAATACCGAGGTCGTCTTCGTCTTTCGTGAAGAATCACTGGGCATTGACGGTTTGAAAAAGATCAAATCGAAACACAAGACGACCTACACGCTGGCGTTGGATAACCGGAAAAAAACTCTGCCTCCTTCAGCCCCCAATCAATGACTTTCGATAACTACGTGATCCGTTCAGACGGTGTGATTGGGAAAATTATTCTTGGAAGTCTGCGGAAACGAGCTGATCCTGATGTGTTGATCGATGCACTCAAGGCAATGCAGTCAGCAGACAAATAATCGCGACAATACTGGATGGGAAACGGAGATGGATGCGAAGGACAAAACTCGCGGTGGTCTGGGCGATTGGCTGGGATTGATCCGTTTCAGTCACACGATTTTCGCGTTACCGTTTGCCGCGTTGGCGACAGCAATGGCTTTTTGCGGTCCGTTACCTGATGGCGGCTACCCTACTTTTCGCTGGCGGGATCTGGTGGGAATTTTGCTGTGCATGGTGTTTGCTCGCAGCGCGGCAATGGCGTTCAATCGTCTCGTTGACGCCGATATTGATGCCGATAACCCTCGTACCGCCAAGAGGCATGTGCCGGCGGGCATTCTTAGCCGACGAGCGGTCTGGGGCTTCACGCTCGTTTGCAGTGTGGCATTCATCGCGTCTACGGCTTTTTTCCTGCCCAATGTTGTGCCTCTGCTGGCGTCTTTGCCGGTGCTTGTTTTTCTTTGCGGATACAGCCTTGCCAAACGATTCACCTCGGCAGCTCATCTTTGGCTCGGGATTGCGTTGAGTCTCTCGCCGCTCTGCGCTTGGGTGGCAATTCGTGGGCCCGAGTCGATCTTGAACCCCGCTGACTTGGTTGCTCCGCTGATTCTTGCTGCTGCGGTGGCAGCATGGGTCACCGGCTTTGACATCATTTACGCCTGTCAGGATGCCGAGTACGACACGAATGTGGGTTTGAACAGTATTCCGGCTAAGTTCGGTGTCGCTGGGGCACTGAAAATTTCAGCTGGTTGCCATGGGGTCATGCTGGTTTTGCTTGCTTGCCTGCCACTTTTCGCCAAGTCTGTCGGTTTCGGGTGGTTGTTTTGGGCTGCGCTGGGGCTCATTGCCGTGCTGGTGATTCGCCAGCATTCTCTCGTCAAACCGGGTGATTTAGATCGTGTGAATCAAGCCTTTTTTGATATGAACGCCGCGATTAGTGTGGCACTATTGGTGGTCGGTGTAATCGACTGTTATTGGGTCAATTGACTGTTTTGCCGAAGACAATCGCCTGATTTGGTCGATTTGTGGTGCTAGCCCTCGATCTAACGACCCAAGATCACCGGTTTTCCCATCGCTCGTGACCTCTTACAGTTGTGGGGCAGAGTGGTTACCGGTTCGTTGAGGGAGTAATGGGTTACCACACTATCGCCCGTTTTTACCTCCGCAACATAATCGCTGATCATGAACGTGACTGAACGTGATGCCCGTTTCCGACAGATTCGTGACAAGGTTGAGGCTCAGGAGCGCTTGAGTTTGGACGACGGGATTTTCCTGTATGATCCCGAGGTACCGCTTCAGGCCGTTGGCGAACTCGCCAACTTTGTGCGGGAGCGAATGAATGGGAACGTGGCTTATTTCAATATCAACACGCACCTGAATCCGACCAACGTCTGCGTTTACCGTTGTCGATTCTGTGCGTTCCGGAGCGATTTGCGGGACCCCAAGGGTTACGCGATGAGCGATGAACAGATTCTCGCCAGGGGTCAGGAAGCAACCGACAATGGCTGCACTGAAATGCACATTGTTGGCGGCTTGCACCACCAACGTCCCTACGAGTGGTACCGGCACATCATCGAGCTGCTGAGCGAGAATTATCCGAAGATTCACTTGAAGGGATGGACCGCGGTCGAAATCAACTGGTTTGAGTTTCAAACGAAAAAGTCAATCCGCTGGGTTCTGGAGGATTTGCGAGAAGCTGGACTGGGAAGCATGCCTGGCGGTGGCGCCGAGATTTTTCACCCCGAGGTGCGAGATCAACTGTGCGAGCACAAAGCCAACACCCACGCATGGCTGGACATTCACCGCACGGCACACGAGATCGGGCTGCGGACCAACTGCACCATGCTCTACGGGCACGTCGAAAACGCCTTTCATCGGGTAGACCATTTACTGCGTCTGCGAGAGTTGCAGGATCAAACCGGGGGATTTCAAGTATTCATCCCACTGGCATTCCACCCCGAGAACACCAAACTGTCCGACCTGAAGAAACCTTCGGCACTGATGGATCTTCGCACCATGGCGATCAGTCGCTTGATGCTTGACAACGTTCAGCACATCAAGGCTTACTGGATCATGCTGGGAATCGAGACTGCTCAGACCGCACTTGCATATGGGGCGGACGACATCGATGGTACGGTCCGACACGAGTTGATCTACCACGACGCGGGTGCGACCACGCCCGAATGCCTGTCGGTCGACAACATCAAGGAGTTAATCGTCGAGGCGGGGCGAGAGCCGATTGAGCGTGATACGGTCTATCACCGAATTCATCGTGACGCAAACGATTTCACGCAGTGGGAAAGCGGCGAACCTGTCGACCAAGCCGCAGTGATAAGCAACTGATTCCCGCTAACTTTCACTCCAGCGCGGTCAGGTCCAGTTTCACGACCGGCTGGGGTGGCGGCTCGGGCAACTGATACCTTCCACTCGCTGTGGTTTGAAATCATTTTGCTTCTTGAGCCGATTCGATAGCCTGTTTGCGTGCTGCTTCGAATTCATCTCCTGCGGTCCAAGCCGGCATGTCGGCTTGATTTGCGATCCGTCGCCCAACTTCGTACAGCAGGCGGGTGTCCTCGAGCGCACCCGATAGGTTCCAGTCTTCACTGTATTCGTCGCTGGGTTGGTGATAAATCTTCTCCACCCACTCGTCCAACTGCTGTTTGCCCCAGCCTGCCGGTTTACCGACCACTTCAATTCCTGAATGCAGGTAAACGCCGGGAACGCCAATCTTAGCCAAGCTGAATTGGTCTGATCGGTAGTAGTAGCCTCGATCAGGAAAGTGGTCAGGGGTAACAATTCGCTTCTGACTTTTGGCAACGGCCGCGACGACTGAATCGAGATTGGATTTGCCGTAGCCGATCACGTTGACATCATGCGTGCGTCCAATGATGTTGGTCCCATCCATGTTGATGACGGCAGCCATTTTGCCTGGCTTCAGTGTTGGATTCTCAGCAAAAAATCTGGATCCCAATAATCCTTGTTCCTCAGCACCTACAGCAGCAAACAGAATGGATCTTTTTGGCGGCGGGTTCATTTGGCCATACGCTTTTGCCATCGTTAGCAACGCTGCCACTCCCGTCGCATTGTCAACCGCGCCATTGTAGATGTTGTCGCCTCGCAGATCGCGTTCAGCCCCCATACCGAGATGGTCGTGGTGAGCCATGTAGATGAGGACCTCATCACTCAGTTCGGGGTCACTGCCGGGCAGCAATCCCAATACGTTGGCTGTATTTTGTTTTCGGACAACGCCCTCAAGTTCGATAGACAAGGTTGTTCCCAAAGGGATCGGGCGAAAGTCGCGTGATTCTGCCTGTTTTCTTAGCTCGTCCAAGTCAAGCCCGCTCATTTTGACTACTTCACGCAGGCCGTCTTCCGTGCCCCAGCCTTTCAGTTCCAGTCGCTTGCTCTCGTTGCCAAGTAGTTCGAACTCCTCGCCGCTCCATGAGGTCTGAATCACTTGCCAAGGGTAACCGGCTGAGGGTGTGGTGTGGATGATGATCGCACCGGCAGCACCTTTCTCAGCAGCGATTTCGTACTTGTAGTCCCAACGCCCGTAATAGAGTCGTCGCCGTCCTTCGAATAATTCAGGATCAGACGCAGGGTCGTTATTCATCATGACTAGGACTTTGCCTGTCAGGTCGACGTCTTTGTAGTCATCCCAGTCATACTCGGGGGCTTCTATGCCGTAGCCAACGAATACCAGTTCGGCATCTTCCAGTCTCGCCTTTTCGGCAGGTCTGCCAATTGTTGACATGAAATCCTCGACGGATTTTAGTGAGACAGTGTTGTCACCCTTTTTAAAAACAACATTGGGCGGAGCGATGGTACGGACACCCACCAGCGGGAACGGTTGCAACCATTTTTCGTTGCCTGCTGCGGGTTGTAGTCCAAGTGTTTCGAACTGGGTTGCAATATAAAGCTGGGTCAGTTCATCGCCACGTGATCCGGGGCCGCGGCCTTCCAGCAAGTCATCTGCTAAAAAACGCACATGGCCGCGGATGCTGGCTTCATTGATCGATGAAACGCCGCTTTCTGTCTGCGCGAAAGCCTGGCTTGTGATGAATAAACAGCAGAACGACAACAAAGCAAGAGTGTGAGGCACTGGTAAACCATTCCTGTAGTGTGATTTAGTTTCCGTAGATCTTCTTGTTCCCGCCATCTCCACCGCTCATCAAGTAAGCAAGCAGGTCGCGTAGTTCTTCTGCGTTCAATCCGTCGATCAACCCCTTGGGCATTTGCGAGACGTCGGAAGGACGAACCGCTTCAACATCTTCGATAGCGAGAGTGATCGGTTCAGCTTTCGTGTCTGAGGGGTAGATGACCAGAGTTTCATCGGCTTCCGAAACTAACCCGCTGACGGTTCGTCCGTCCGCTGTCAGGACGGTCGAAGCCTGGTACTGATCCGAGATCACTTTGCTTGGATCAATGATATGGTCGATCACATAGTTGACATCGAATTTGTTTGGAATGCTGGTCAGGTCTGGTCCAACATTACCACCCAGCCCGTTGTGCCGATGGCACTTTCCGCAATTGGCAGCGAAGTAAACGCTACGTCCATTCTCGAAATTGGCTTCTTTGAAACGTGTGGCTTTGGATCTCGCCTCTGCCAGCGTCCATTCACGTCCTGGACCAACAATTTGTTTTACTTCAAAATCAGGAACGGGGTCATAATTTTCGCCAGTCAAATCCTGCAAGGCGACTCGTTC
>Ga0315331_10001054_pt1 | contig 20554 bp, 18 predicted proteins | sample M160m34915metaG_FD_203456 | JGI IMG/M metagenome (GOLD analysis project Ga0315331, IMG submission 203456) | Ammonia-oxidizing marine archaeal communities from Monterey Bay, California, United States - M1 60m 34915 | ecosystem: Environmental > Aquatic > Marine > Intertidal zone | place: USA...
CTGTTCCCAATCCCTCCGCTAATTTTCTTAGCTCTTACTGGATGGACTTTAGTGTTCACACTAATGATAAGGCCCGTAGAGGTTTTATTCAGCTTCGGAGTTATTATTACAGGACTAATCTTTTACTATTTCACCTCGTCAGAGAAAGCTTCAGACGATGGGTAGGAAATTAAAACAAAGAGATAGCCCATCTATGCTTTCTTAGGCCAAATGCTGTTTTTTTACCATCACAATGGGTTTATTGCTCATAACAAGCTCATCGTTTTGGTTAAACACTTCGTTTTGCATAAAAACGGTTCCCATGTCCGGACGAGATTTTGATTCTCTCTTATTAAGGATCGTAGATTTTACCCTGAGGCAATCTCCCGGAAAAACTGGTTTTATCCACCTCAATTCATCGACTCCAGGCGAACCTAGAGCACCTTTATTTGTTTCCGGCATTTGATCAACGATCATCCGCATAGCTATAGCACAAGTGTGCCAACCTGAAGCGCACAGCCCACCAAAATGCATTGCCTCACCTGCCTCTTGAGACAAATGAAAAGGCTGCGGATCATACCTGGAAGCAAACTCCAGAATCTCTTCTTCGGTTACCCGGTATTCTCCAAACTCTTGAGTAACACCGACTTTAAAATCCTCAAAATAGCTCGGGCTAGGCATGCTACTTCTTTCTCCAAAGAATCACTTCACAAACTAAATTTCTCATAATCGAAATAAAAGGCAGATTAAATCCTTCCATTATCAGGACAAGACTAGTTAAGCTTTATCTAATGCTTGTTTGATATCAGAAACAATATCATCAATATGCTCTATGCCCACGCAGATCCTCATAGTTTCGGGTGTAACCCCAGCTGCTTCCTGTTCAACTTCCGTCAACTGCCGATGCGTTGTCGAAGCAGGATGGCAAGCAAGAGTTTTTGCATCACCTATATTTACTAAGCGCTTAATCATCTCAAGAGAATCGTAAAAAAGAACCCCCGCATCAAACCCACCTTTGATACCAAATGTCAGTAAAGAAGCGGGCACTCCACCACAATATTTTTTTGCCAGAGCATTATTCTCATCATCTTTAAGCCCACCAAAATTCACCCACGCCACCTTTTCATGACCCTTAAGATACTCAGAAACCGCAAGCGCATTTTGGCAATGGCGCTCCATTCGAAGCGGCAGCGTCTCCAATCCCTGAAGAATTAGGAAGGCATTCATCGGAGAAAGAGCTGCTCCTGTATTTCGCAGCGGCACCGTCCTGGCTCTACCTATGAACGCGGCCTCGGCTAACGCTTCCGTATACACGACCCCGTGGTATGAAGGTTCGGGCTCGTTCAACTGGGGATATCTTTCTTTATTTTCAGACCAAGGGAATTTCCCTGAATCAACAATGACACCACCAATCGATGTGCCATGGCCGCCGATATATTTGGTCAATGAGTGAACCACAATATCCGCACCAAACTGGATTGGATTGCAAAGTATTGGGGTTGCAACGGTATTATCCACAATTACAGCAATACCATGCTTATGCGCCATTGCGCATACGGGCTCAAGATCAATGATATTGCCAGCTGGATTTCCTATAGTTTCGCAATAAATCGCTTTTGTCTGGCCATCAATCAATTTTTCCAGCGCTTCTGGCGAATCATCTGGAGCAAAACGGACCTCTATGCCTTGACTAGGCAACATATGCGCGAAGAGGGTATAGGTGCCACCATAAAGTTGAGACGTAGAAACGATGTTATCGCCCGCCTTGGCCAAGGTAAGAATTGAATAATTGATCGCCGCCATTCCAGAAGCAACAGCCAAAGCAGCAATTCCGCCCTCCATAGCAGCAACTCTTTGCTCTAACACATCATTAGTAGGGTTCATTATCCGGGTATAGATATTACCCGGAACCGCTAAGTCGAATAGGTCTGCGCCGTGCTGCGCATCATCAAATTCATAAGCAACGGTCTGGTAGATCGGAACAGCGACAGAGTTCGTGGTCGGATCAGTTTCATAACCACTATGAATTGCGAGAGTTTCCTTCTTCATAACATCATTCTCCTAAAATACTGAGCAATAACCTCTATATTAACTATTAAAATCTACAAATAAAATGAGCATGAAAGTTTTACTTGGCTAGCACGACATTAGCTTTTTTATATTACGATACGCGAACGATTAGTTGCCCGCTTCATATTCTTCCGAAAAGAATACGGCAAAAGAAACCGCTGTAATTAAAGCCATCAACGCTAAGGTGAACCACATGCCTGAGAAGTCAGTTATCACGCCAGCATCCCCAAAAATACTTCCTAGTATTCCCAGAAAGGGAGCCGCTAGCATGGGGCCCAATCCTAAGATAATTATTCCAAAAACTGTTTGAGCAGAGTTTCGAATGTCATCGTCCGCAACTCGATCTACGTACATGTAAGCAGAAGCAAAAAAACAGGCATAACATATTCCATGCAAAAGCTGGCTAAAGATCCCGATTATCAAAGGAACCGTCCATAAAAATTGTCCGGCAGTGTCCACCGAAGGACCTGAGGGCTCCTGCAAGCTAATTATTCCCCAAATAGCGTAACGCACAAAATAGGCGAATGCCCCAATAGCAATAGTCCAGCGGAAACCTAATCGAGCTATGAACAAACCTAAAAAGGCCATTACTGCAATTTCGGCAAATTGTCCGACTGTCATTGCAGGAGCTATATAAGTGACGAGAAGGCCCAATTGGTTTTCGAAAAAAGGTCCTGTCTGCATGAAATAAACCTGATGGATAATAGCGATAGGGAGACTTGCTAATACAAGCACTGCAAATGAACGATTTCTTAATAAATTAAAGGCCTTCTTAAAGGCAAATTTTTCTACATCTTTTTGTTTAGGAGGAGTATTGGGCAACAAGAGACAGTAACCCGCATAAATAATAGACAGTACACCTGAAACTTTTAGGGTATCACCCAACCGCGCGGTTGCGTCTTGGACCTCCATTCCCACAAAAAACGGCGGGAGAATTTGAAATTCTAGATTGCTTTGCAACCAAATCATGGGAAATAACCAACTCGCAGCAATCCAACCAAATGTGCCCATAACTCGGATTCGCGGCCATTCACTATCAGGGTTGCGCAAGTGCGCGAATGCCATCGAGTTAGTCAGCGACAGCGTCGGCATGTACAAGATGCTGTAGAGGACTGATATAAGAAGCCATGCCATAAAAGATGTCTGAAAAGACAGAGTAATTTTTACGATTCCACCGCAAAGTAATAACAGTGCGAGAAATTTTTCCGTTGAAAAATAACGGTCGGCGAACTGACCCGCGATGAAAGGCGCGAATATTGCTCCCATAGAGGCTGCCACTCCAATGATCCAACCCACCTGACCAGATGTGAAGCCCAAGCCACCCTCTAAGGCGGGCGACTGCAAATACGTAGCCAATACTGGAAGCCAAACACCCCAGACTGCATACTGGAGAAACATCATCGCTCCGAGGCGACTCTTTATCGATTCCATAATTTATTGTTTTCTCACTGCATTATTTTTTTAAAAAAATGATGTCTTTTTAGCTCAAAAGCGATTCAAAACCCTCACGAACGTTAAGATTCCACATGGAATAATTTGTTGTAGATTGACCAGCCGTCCCCTACCTTCAAAAAAGACAACGTATCAAGGAAACTCATGCCTAGATATCGATCTCTTACTTTCGCGACGGCTGTATTACCCGCAATCTCTAAAGATATGATTTCCCCGATAACTGGAGTATCAGTTTCTTGAGGCGGAGGAGTTTGAGCTGCTACGAAGCCTGAAAAATCAGCCACGCTCATTTCTTGCAAGCCAGTTGGTAAATACCCTGTGATCTTTGCATCCGGATGAAATGCCTGTGTTACTTTCTCTCCACTCGATTCATTCATGCAATCAAAATAAGTCTGAATCACAGCTTGGATATTTTCTCTGTCAGCCATTTCCTGTCCCCAAATCATAAAGTGATAAATACCCTTATCGCTTAAGCTCGGCCTAAAGTTAAATCTTTTACCGATACTCATCGTAAGCACGAAGCAGCCATGCGTTAGTACTGCCACCGGCTGGTGCAAACCCGTCAGCCGGTTCGGTTTCAAGCATTTCGGAGGGAGACAGCCCTTGAACCTTAGCCCTCGAAAGATTCCCACGAATTGTTACTAACATATCTCGGTAGTCTAAAAGATCCCCTCTGCTCGACAGTTGTCCGTGCCCTGGAATGATCACGGTCTCATCATTAATAATGCTCGCGAGGCTGTCGGTCGCCTCTATCATTCCATCAAGAGAACCACCATTGTTCTGATCAACAAAAGGCAAAACATATCGGACAAACATGTCTCCAGTATGAATCACGTTTGATTCAAGAAAATAAACCTGAGCGTCTCCATCGGTATGGCCGGGGCCGCTGTAGATTAATTCAATTGGTTGGTCGTTGAAATAAAAGCGCATCGCATCAAAGAATGTAATCTTAGGCAACCCCGCTTCTTCGTAGCGGTTCTGAGTGTATCCTCCAGCGAGCACTTGTGTTGATTCCATGCGGCGACGCGCGTTGTCATGCGAAACAATATAAGCTCCAGCCCGCCCAAAGTTTTCGTTCCCATCAGTATGGTCATAATGGAAATGTGAATTAACCACAAAAGTAACTGGTAGTTTAGTCAGGTCAGTTATCGCGGCCTCGATCTTGTTAGTCAACGGTGCGAATTGATTGTCTACTATAAGTACACCATCCTTCCCTATGATTAAACCGATATTCCCGCCGCTACCTTCCAAATAGTAGATATTATCTTTGACGTGGTGCGTCGTAATTTCGACGCTATCGAAATCTTGCGCCAGAAGCCCTAATGGTAAAATCAATAGGCAAAGAATCGAAAATACGCTCGTGTTTTCCTTAATGTCAGCCATCGCGTTAACCTCTTATTAATGGGTCTTTGATAGGCCCACTGTAGATTGGACCACAACCGGTGTAAACAACTAGTCGAGCTGCTCAATTGTCATGCGGCGAGCACGCGTTTTTGGGCTTCTTGATATTCTCTTTTGAGTCGCGCAACTAGATCTGCCGTGGGCTGCACTGCCTTTATCGCATTGATCCCCTGACCACAGCCCCAGATATCTTTCCACGCCTTAGACTTGCCGCTCCCTCCGGAGCCAAATTGCATTTTTGAGGGATCACTTGGAGGGAGATTGTCCGGATCAAGCCCGGCAGATTCAATAGAAGGCCGCAGGTAATTCCCATGCACACCGGTAAACAGGTTGGTATAGACAATATCGGACGCGGCATAATCTACTAGAGCTTGCTTATATGCCGGATTAGCATTCGCCTCCTTGGTCGCGATAAACGCGGATCCCATATATGCCAAATCTGCCCCCATGGCACGCGCCGCCAGTATTCCGTCGCCGGTCGCTATCGCGCCGGACAACAAAATAGGCCCTGAAAACCACTCCCTTACCTCTTGAATGAAAGCCATCGGCGATAAGGTGCCAGCATGCCCCCCCGCACCCGCGGCCACGCAAATCAATCCGTCTGCACCTTTCTCAATTGCTTTATGAGCGAACTTGTTATTTATTACATCATGCAGGCAGATTCCACCATATGAGTGAATCGCCTCAAATACCTCTGGTCTTGCTCCAAGAGAAGTAATGATAACTGGCGCCTTATGTTTAACGCATAACTCAACATCCTGCATCAGCCTATCATTAGACCCATGGACTATCTGATTCACGGCATATGGAGCAGCTGGATTATCTGGATTAGCTTGGTTGAAAGCATCCAATTCTTCATTGATTCTGGTAAGCCATTGATCAAGAACCTCGACAGGCCTAGCATTGAGCGCAGGGAACGATCCAACTACACCCGCTTTACATTGAGCAATAACGAGATCTGGATTAGAGATGATGAATAAAGGAGCCCCGACAAGGGGTAAGGACAGACGTCCTTGCATAGAATTAGGAATTGACACCAGGAATATCCTCTGCGTTGCAAATATTAAAACAGTTTTATTGAGGGCCCTCCCTCGCCAGCGATTTTAGCGCAATTATAAAACTTATGCTTAATTTTATAGTGTTTGAGTGCGTGGGACTAACTGCTATGAATTGCTTTTGAATACAGATACCAAACCAAAATATTTAAAAATAGTAGCAAAGCAACAAGAGGCAAAAAAAAGACGCTTGTCCCATTTACCAGCCCTAAAGGTGAGAAGAGCAAGTATACGACGATAACGCAAGATAATAATGTGGCTGCGCAAGGCACCGCATAGCGCCAAGGTGTTAGATCAACAACCTCTTTCCTATGGAATGTCCAGGTTTCTAGCCTAGGGGAGAAGTAACCCACCAACAGCATAATCCCAATTTCTGTAAAAAACAGAATGGCATACAAGTGTATAAAATGAATACCGATATAATCATCAAGAACAAATTGGAACATTGCATAAGCTATTATGTGAAAGACGATCACAATTTTTGGGCCTGAGGCGGGAACATGACGAGCAAACAGTCCAATCATAACTATGGCAATAATAGGTATGTTGTAAAATCCGGTAAAAATCCTCATAACTTGCCATAGGCCTTCTGGCGCAAATTGTAACAAAGGAGCGACCGTAAAAGAGAAAAGCGCGATTAACAAACTCGCTATCTTCGCGACCCGCACCATTTCAGAATCGGTAACGTTATCGTTTTTCCACGGCGAGTATATATCTAAGCAGAAGAGAGTAGCCGCGCTATTTATAAGAGAATTAAAAGAACTAAAGACTGCCCCCAATAAAACAGCCAAGAAAAATCCGGTCGCATACACGGGCAATACATCTCGAATTAGGGCTGGGTAGGCAAGGTCTATTGATTCCATTCCCTCACCGTATAGGTGGAAAGCGATAACTCCTGGGATCATCATTAAAAACGGGACTAGCACTTTAAAGAAGCCCGAGAACAATACTCCTTTTTGTCCTTCGGCAAGATTCTTTGCTGCGAGGGTCCTTTGAATAACATACTGGTTCGTGCACCAGTAGAACAGGTTCGCAAATATCATACCCGTAAATAGCGTGCCGAAAGGCGTCGGATCATTTGCTGAACCTATTGCGTTAAGCTTGTGAGTCTCAGAGGTAGTAATAATTTTGAGTCCCAACAAAACATTACCTTCCCCAAGCGCGGATAATCCTAAAATGGGCACCGCTACGCCAATAATAAGCAGACCTATCCCATTCAACGTGTCAGAGACCGCAACCGCACGTAAGCCACCGAGCACAGCATACATTGCGCCAAAACAGCCAATAACGATTATCGTAACCATTAAGCTCTGACTATAATTAATTGACAAAAGAGTCGGAACATCAAAAAGCTGTAGCACGGCGATTGAGCCTGAATAAAGAACTCCCGGTATCGTGACCAATCCATACCCCACCATAAAAAGGAGCACTGTCATACGTCTAAGTCCGTCATCAAAGCGATCGCTTAGAAACTGAGGCAAAGTAGTAAAAGCTCCAGCCAGATAACGAGGAAGAAATATAAAAGCCATTGCCACAGTAGACACAGCAGCCGTAACTTCCCATCCCATACTGCTCAAATTAAATCCGTACGCCGACCCATTTAAACCAATTAATTGCGACGCAGACAAATTGGTCAAAAGCAAAGATCCAGCAATAAAGACAGATGATAAACCTCTCCCAGCTAAGAAATAGCCATCTTTAGTATCTACCTCTCCTAGTGTCTTCCGGTATGAATAATAGGCCACGAACAACATAAAAAATGCGGCAGTGGCTAGTGTAATGACAATGTCTTCCGTACCCAAATTAGAATCTCCGGGGATAAAACGCTCATGCGTGAGCATATTGGTATTTAATCGACAAAGAAAGCTTAGGTAACACCGGTTTGAGTTCCAAGGCTTATCCTTTCAACCATGAGCCGATCAATGTGATCAATCATATTTAAAACTTTATATAATTCAGAAAATCTTCTATGTTAATTTGAAAGACATTTAACCCCCCTAACCAATTATAAGCCTCCGATATTAAGCAAAACCCTGATATTCTTAGACATCGGAAAAATGAAGATTAAAAGGTTGAAAAATGACTAGCTATCTTATTGCAAATTACAACGTACTAGATCAAGACGGATATAATGAATACTTAAGCGCCGTTGGAGCCACAATTTCAGCTCACGGAGGAAAAATTTTAGTCGCTGGCCCAGGAAGCACTGCCGTCGAAGGAGACCCAGGAGAGATTACTGTAGTTCTGGAGTTTCCGACGAGACAGGCTTTAGAGGGTTGGTATGACTCGTCTGAATATCAAGAAATCATCCATCTAAGAACAGAAAACACAGAGGGCGGCCTAGTTTTTGCTGATGAATTTTCTGCGCCAGACTAATCCGCAAGCTCAACAATTAATGGATTAACTTATCAAATGTTCGATTTACTTATTAAGAATGGGCTAATAGTAGACGGAGGTGGTGAGCCACCCTTTTATGGAGATATTGCTGTCCGTGACGGAATAATCGTTGAAGTGGGCGAAATAGCTGGCGAAGCCAGACAAGAAATCGACGCTTCAAATCTTCATGTTACTCCTGGATTCGTTGACATACATACACACTACGACGGTCAGGTCACTTGGAGTGAAGAACTGACTCCCTCATCTATTCATGGTGTTACAACCGCCGTCATGGGCAATTGCGGCGTCGGATTCGCCCCCTGTCGCCCACAGGATAAGGAGCGCCTAATTTCTCTAATGGAAGGAGTTGAGGACATTCCACACCCGGTTCTCGCAGAGGGATTACCTTGGAATTGGGAAACCTTTCCGGAATATCTAGATAGCTTATCCGCTCGGAAGTTTGACATCGATTTCGCCGCACAAATACCTCACGGTCCGTTACGGGTCTATGTGATGGGCGACCGCGGAGCAAATCGTGAGCCTGCTACAAGTGAAGACATAAAACAAATGGCAGCATTAACCAGTGAGGCAATATTATCTGGAGCACTCGGCTTTTCTACATCTCGTACGCTCAATCATCAAACGGCCGATGGTCAACCCACCCCCACCTTAACCGCGGAACTGGATGAGATGGTTGGAATTGCGAAGGGAGTACAAGAAGCTGGATCAGGTGTGATGCAAGTAGTCACAGATTTCAAAGGTAACGACGATGAATTTAGAATACTAAAGGAAATGGTCAAACAATCTCATTGCCCGCTATCTGTTTCAGTAGCTCAACATCATCGCGTAACTGATGGCTGGCGTAATATTCTTGGAACTATAGAAGAAGCTAACAAAGAAGGTATAAATCTTAAGGCCCAGGTCTGCGGCCGCCCAATTGGAGTGTTATTTGGACTAGAGCTGACTAACAACCCTTTCAGCGCTCACCCCTCTTATCAAGCAATTGAACACCTAACGTTAGAAGACAAATTAAAAAAATTAAGAAATCCAGTTTTCAAACACAAATTGTTAGCGGAGACGCCTCAACTTGAAAATAATCCCTTCCTCAGACAAGTGCATGCACGTTACCACGACATGTATGCAATCCAAGAAGAGCCAGATTATGAGCCACGGCCGTCCACTAGTATTGCAGCGTTAGCTAAAAAAAGGGGAGCTCATCCTCTAGAATTGTGCCTAGAAATTCTCACCGAAGAAGATGGGAAGGGCATGATTTATTATACTTTCCTTAACTATGGTGAAGGAACATTGGAGCCAGCAAAAGAAATGATGGAGCATCCTAATACAATCCTCGGCTTAGGGGACGGGGGAGCGCACTGCGGCAGTATCTGTGACGGAAGCTTCACTACACATATGTTAACTCATTGGGTTAGAGATCGATCTCGAGGTGAAAAATTATCGTTGCCTTGGGTGATTAAAGCGCATTGCAGAGACACAGCCTATGCGGTGGGCCTCTATGACAGAGGAATAATTGCTCCCGGCTACAAAGCCGATATTAATGTTATTGATATACAAAACATGAAGCTGCATAAACCTGAAGTCCATTATGACTTACCTGCTTCAGGACGGCGCCTTATGCAATTTGCCGACGGTTACGTAGCAACTATTGTATCTGGCCAGGTCATCTACTCTAATGGGAAGCCAACTGGTGCACGCCCAGGAAAACTCATTCGGGGTTCCCAGTGCGGGCCGCCGAATTAACAAAAGATCTCCCACCTTATAAAGATGCTTTTTAGATTTTAGGTGCAATCTCAAAAACCCAAATCTCTCCATTAGCAATGAGATCATGATTAATCAAGGAACGATATTTTTCTGTTTTCTTCTCGATCACCCAATCAAGCTCCGGACCTTTTGTAATACGCTTTAGCGTCCGCTCGTAGCGAGTACTGCCAATACGAAGTTCCGCCGCCCCATCTCCTTCTGCCGCAATCACAGCCCATTTTTTCCACAACCTACCTAACGAAGTACCCATATAGTCGCAAGTAACAAAAATGCGTCCATTACTCTCAATAATAAAGGTCGTTCTCGAATCTTGAGTAGCATCAAGTTGCAATTCAACCAACCTAATATTCTCTGTGAAACTCCAATCTGGCTCAAAGCCTTGATAAATATCACCAGTAGTAAAAACCCCCCCTCGGAAAATAACGGAGGGGCCATCTGCGTCACGCGCATCCAACCACAAAGTAACAACTACCACTAAGGGCACTAAAATCACCAGACCTAAAAGCTGGGGCAATATAATTAACGGTCTCATGTTCCCTCTTCTAAATGGAGGTTAAGTCTATTCAAGTAATTCTGAAGACGACGAATAAGCATGACACTCTAAATTACGGGAAAAATTGGTGGCATACAACAACCAATTTAATAATTACAAGTTCTCTAACCATCTACCGCATAAAAGTATTTTTGGACAAACTGCCAAACTATTATGGTAAGATTTTGGTTCTCAAAACATTTTTATTAAGGAGTAAGTATTTTGTTTAGTCATATGACAGTTGGTGCGGATGACACTGACAAAGCTAAAGCGTTTTATGACGCAACATTCGGAGCGCTAGGAATACAGCCAGGAGTTATGGATGACAAAGGAAGGGTTTTTTATAATACCGATTCGGGTATTCTTTTTGGTATAACTAAACCTTTGAACGGTGAACCTACCAGTAATGGTAATGGCACCACTATAGGTTTTGCAGCCGAGTCGGCGGAACAGTGCGACGCCTGGCATGCCGCCGGTATAGCAAACGGCGGAGAAGCTATCGAGGACCCTCCGGGTGTGCGCGAAGCAGTCGGAATGAAGATGTACCTAGCTTATTTAAGGGATCCAGCTGGGAACAAAATTTGCACCTTGTATAAAATGTAGCCATAGATAGATACAAGATACGTGGCAGACTAGCGAAACTTCTAAACTAAACCTGTGAAGAAATGATTCGCTAGTTTGTCCCTAAATTTTTGAGCACTGGAAAGCTATCTTGAAAACCTTGCAATACCAAAACTACCGTAAATTCCTCCAACCCAAATTTCACTGTTGACATCTATTGCCACCGTTCCAAGTTCAAAAAAATTATTTCCCTTGTAGTCAACGAGCTGTTCTACAGCAAAATTATTCGGATCAACTTTAGCAACACGAGCCGCCGAAAGCGCACAGGGATTTTCATCTAAGCATCTTGTAATGTGTCCAGCGGCGATAATTCGCCCATCGTCACCCCAACGAACGTTGTCGACATTAAAGCCGACTGGGATACGATCAATTTGGACTGGCGTCTTACGTCGAGAAACTCTGATTAAGGCTCTGTCACTCCATCCACCCACATAAAACCAATCCCCATCTCCAGAGGACACCAAGCCATTGGGGCCCGGCATATCCGAACCAGAAACTTTTTCCCAGTCAGTAGATGGATGCCATTCCCATAGCTCCCCGCCCGCCCTATCGAAATTAGTCGCACCTAAATATCCGTCAGGTAGAGCGGTAATGGAGTTGATTCTGCGCGTTCCCTCAGGAGCAGGTATACAACCAATCCAAGTTAGCGAAGGGACACTTGCGCTGACATCAAGATTGAAAACCTCTATTGCTTCTCGAGTACCATGGCCTACAACATAGAGAGTATGCTGGTCATTACTGCCTTGCCGAAGTGTTAACCCATGGGGCTGAAAAATTCTAATGGGGCCGCTGCACTCTTGATAGGTAACCCTATCAAAGCTCGGCGCCGCAGCATTGGCAGGATAAATATGTTCTACTTGATGACCAGAAATATGCACTGCGTATATTGGCCCTTCGGAGTCAGAGATACGACCTGACGCGATCACCCAATCAGTGTTCGGGACTCGATACAAATCTTCAGGATTGGTCAGTCCGCAAACGAATAAGGTGTCACTATCTACTTCGCATGCGTTTGTTTGGGCAGGGTAAGAACCTTGACCTATTACTTTCGAAGGTAGGCTCACGATTAATATAACTACCAATAAGATCCTCAGCATTAATTATTCTCCGTTAAATCTATAGTGAGCGCGGATAAATGATATTGGGTCGCTAGTTACACTTGATTTTGATCGTTCGCTGTTCACAAAGTCCAATTCTTAATTTAGTGCGCCAAGAAATTCAATCAATAAGCGATTGGTATCTTCTGGTGCCTGTTGTTGATTACGGTGACCTATACCTGACTGAAGAACTACTCCTCGTAAATCTTCAAAATGTGATTGAGCCCGAACCTCTAATTCATCCTGACTTGCACCCTGGTTAACAATGTCTAATTCACCAGCAATAAATAGCGCCGGCTGTTGAATTTTTGCACCATCAAGGTCTGAAGTAAGCTCCCAGTTTAATGTGCCATTGCGGTAATAATTGATCCCGCCTTCAAATCCAGATCTTCTGAATTCACTCACATAGTAATCTAAATCTTGTTTTGTAAGCCATGTGGGAAGTTGAACTGGCTCACCCAACCTCTTTATCCACCCCCCCGCGATAGCTCGAGTGTCCGTTATTTCGGGTATATGAGTAGGCGTCCCGGGAGATCGCGATGTATAAAGGCGGGCAATCAGCGCCTCTGGATCATTGTCGAATTCAGCCTCAGCCACGCCTGGCTCTTGAAAATAACTGATGTAAAAGAATTCGTCCTCCGGGTTTTGTCGAATAGGCCGATTTGGCTTTTTTAAGGAGCGACCACCATAAAGAACACTTAAACCAACAACCGCATCGATTTTTTCAGGGTATAACAGTGCAGTGTGCCAAGCTATAGGAGCACCCCAATCGTGTCCGACGATAGCCGCAGATTCCTCACCTAATGCGGTTATTATTCCTGAAACGTCAGCGGCCAATTCCTTAATATTATAATCTTCTATAGCAGAGGGAATTGCAGATCCACCGTAACCACGCATGTCAGGCGCAACAACTTTGTAGCCTGCTTCGGCAAGGGCGGAAAATTGATGCCTCCAGGAATACCAAGATTCTGGCCAGCCATGGACTAAAATTACCAGCGGTCCATCGCCCGCCTCTACTATACGAAGCGCAATTCCGTTGGATTCAACCGTTCTAACTTGAGCGCCATATTTCGCTGCCAGTTCAATTGTTCGATCGTCAATAATATCACCCTCACTCAAATCGACCTTAGGATCAAATCGGAAGAAATACCGGGGCGGGAATCCCGTTAAGAATCTAAAGCTAAATGGAACAGAAAAATCAATGGCCCCTTGATCGTGATCTGAACCCTCCAGAACTACTGCCGTGTAGTTTAAGGTTTCACCTTGATAAGTTAATTCCACATTCGGGTTTCTTTGAATTCTTCGCGCCCATGCCCGCGGCCAATGATTTACTGCTGCAAAGATCTCTCCGTCTCTCTCTAGGCGCGCTACCACTCGATCGTCCTTTTCACCACCTTCCTCTAAAGACGTGAGCACCATTGTACTGCCATACTCCGGCTGACTTAAACCAAGGAGCGTTTCAAATAAAAAAACTAGAGCAATATAAAAGACAAAAATTCCTATTCCTATCTTTCTTCCAACACCTCTGGACAAAAACAATGGCATATTTTCCCTGCGTTACGCTACCAGAAATTAAACTCGCGGGACCTTTTCCCCGTCAAGAATTGTTTCAAAAGGAAATAACTTATAAGGTCCACGTCTAACATTTTCATAATTATCAAAGAATTCAAAATTACCTTGTCGCAGTTCCAGAATTGCAATGTCAGCAGGCGCACCAATATTCAACGTTCCCTTATTTCTTAAAAAAGGAAAAATTCTGGACGGTTTAAGCGAGGATGCTGCAACCACAGAGTTGAGGGTCATTCCAAAATTTAAGAACTTCGACATTATATTCGGGAAATTTTGAACACCCGGCGCGCTCCTACTATTCGAAAACCCATCTGTTGAAATCGAGTCGGGCCAAAATCCCGTTTCCATAATAGCGTCAAAAGTATTCCATCGCAGATGGTCAACACGCCCATTTGCAACGTCAAACCAGATTCCTCGGCGCCTCGCCTCAAGTATTTCTGGGAAAATTTTACCGTCACTATCAATTATGGAGCTTGGAGGAGGAGCATACATATGGGTTACCACATCGCCTGGTTTTAACTCTGCAACAAGGGTAGACATCGAAGAGGTAGACTGGCCCATGTGTATCATTAGAGGTAAATTAAAGTAACTTGCGACCTCCTGGGCACGCCGAATCACCACTAGATCATTCGCTGTTACGCCCTCGGTCATTCGAGCTTTAACCCCAACTATATAATCCATATTTCTTGCTATAGCTGATTTCGCGACCTCAACATTCGCCAACGACATATCCGCAGTATCGCCTTCGGGAATTACCCCTTTCCTACCGATATTGAGCAGTATGCGAGCATCTTGAGGAGAAGACCGGGCCACTGCAATGATCTCGTCCACGTTGTCGGCCCCCGCTGAGCCCGCGTCTACCCACCCAGTAACTCCGTCTGATAAGCAAATATGTGGGCCCAAGTCGTCTTGAGCATAGTGACCATGTATGTCCAGTAGGCCTGGCAAGACAATTTTATCGCGCGCCTCAATTTCCTCTGCGGCAGTTATATCGATCACAGCGCCTATCGCTGATATTCGACCATCAGTAACGCCGACGTCTGCAATCGTATCCAAATTTAACGAAGGATCTATTACTCGCCCGTTCCTAATGATCAAATCGAAAGACTGTGAAAATAGTAGGCGAGACTTAAGGCAAAATGAAGCCGCGGCGGCAGATTTAATAAAGTTTCTTCGCTTCATATTCCCCTTACCTTATGTTTGCAAACAGCAGGAGTATATAAACCATGCAAAATGACATAAAACGATAATAAAGCCCAAACACCATACGCATTAGGGCTTTATTCCATAACGCCTCTTAAGGTTTTCTAAAAACCAAAAAGAATCTATCTGTCATATTTGCAATTTGGCCAACTTCTTGAGACAGATCGTCACTCGCTTGAGCAAACATATCGGAGACTCGATCTAAAACGAACCCGGCTTGCTGCACCTCATGAATCACAGCCACTGGGTCCTCTCTTCGACCATTCGCACCGTCATTAGCTTCCATATGCCGTTTTGTATGATCGATGATTACATATTCGCCGCCTGATTTAAGCGACTCAAATGCGCTGACATTAATGCGAGCCTTATCCTCCGCATTAAAATTATGATATTCGCGAATGTATAAAAATTTATCGACGGTACCGGCGGGAACGCCAAAGTTTAATTCGCCTGGCATGTATCGCCCTTCGTCCATATTATATTGATTATCGATTGGCACCGGGTGGACCATGCCCATTTCTGGCATTTCAATCCAATCTCCCCATCTATCGAAAGTTCCTTGGGTGTCAATAGCCATAAGATGGCCATTATCTACAAGTACCGGTCCTAAAATTTTCGTGTAGTAAGCCTGAGCCGCTGGAATAAATTCAATCACAGTCATATCAGCCTCTAATCCCATGAAATCAAGAGCATTGACAGGATCTCGATCAGCATCCCTTGCCAACTCAGCTTCAGAACGATGGTCCATTGCCATCACTTCCTGCACCTTACGCTGAATCTGCGATAGTTGCGAAAAAGCAAGCGTCGGCAAACAAAACGCTAACGCCGCTATTACAAATGTGTGCCTTCTGATTTTCATACTAACCCCTTTTAATTTAGTTATAAATCTGACCTCAATTAATACTAGCAACTCCTCAAAAAGTCTAGGAATATTGAGAGATACCATCCATTAATCGAAATCAGCGGCATTATGGCGCTCTTTCAATCGCAGCTCCTCGGGTCCCCAAGTACGATTAACACGTCTACCTCGCTGGACCGCTGGCCTTTCCTCTATCTCCTTCGCCCAACGAACAACATTTTTATAACTCGACACTTCAAGAAATTCTGCAGCCTTATAGATATTGTGGAGCACTAGCCCCCCATACCAAGCATAATTTGCCATATCCGCTATATTATATTCTTCTCCACAGAGAAACTGCCGCTCGGCAAGATTTCTATCCAGAACATCTAGTTGCCGTTTCACCTCCATCGCATAGCGGTCAATCGGATATTCCCACCGCTCTGGAGCGTAGAAATAAAAATGACCAAACCCCCCTCCCAAATACGGAACTGAACCCATCTGCCACATTAGCCACGAAAAACACTCCGCTCTGGCGGCAGGATCTTCGGGTACAAATACAGTAAATTTTTCAGCCAAATACAAGAGAATTGCGCCAGACTCAAACACGCGCGTCGCAGGTTTTGTTGAACGATCCAGTAACGCGGGGATTTTAGAATTTGGGTTCAAAGCCACGAAACCACTGCCAAATTGCTCACCGTCACTAATCTTTATCTGGAAGGCATCATACTCCGCTCCCTCATACCCAAGTTCCAACAACTCCTCTAACATCACTGTGACCTTTATCCCGTTCGGTGTCGCAAGGGAATAGAGTTGAATAGGATGTGTCCCTGAAGGCAATTCAACTTCAGAGATCGCTCCTGAAATAGGTCTATTGATGTTTTCAAATTTCCCGCCGCTAGGAGTCTTCCACTTCCAAATTTTTGGAGGAACGTATTTTGTCATAGCGTAAGTCGCCTCTTATTAGTTTCCTTAATCGATGCTTTATCTACAACTTTGGGTGCACCGAGGTCCATGAAAATTGCTGTTCATATGCGTACCCCAGTCTACATAATTTTTCCTCCGATAATTTTGATCCCAATAGTTGAAAAGTGTATGGCCTTTGATTATTTGAAAACCCGCAGGGCACAACAATGGCCGGTGTACCAGCTAGATTTGCGGGAATCGTAAACTGACCTTGAAAATGTTTTATAATGTCCTTCATCGCTTCTCTGTTACCATATTGAGCATCCATATCTGCCTCAAAAACAAAACCTCCGGCAGGACAAATAACAGCATCTACTTTATCTAGTGCAGCTTCAAAATCTGCGGTAAATTCGTTTTTAGCTTTCGTAGCAAGCTGGTAATCAGAAACATCCATCGATAGGCCTAGATCTAGCACACTCCTAAAATAATCTCCGTAATCGTCGGCTCGTGCTGGAAAATTATCAGCATGCGCTCTAACAGCCTCAAACCCGACAATAGGCAGCCATAGATCCCTTAATTTTTTAGGATCTGATTTTGGCATCTCTATATTGACAATACGAGCGCCTAATCCCGCATAGGTGTCAATTGCACCATTTATCGCTTCAACTAAACCGATGTCAGTACCCGCTGCTATAAAACGTCTATCAACACCAATTGATAAATTCGAAATATCCGCAGGAAGTCCATTTACTATTGAGGGAGCTCTTTCATGAGTAGTAGTCACGTCTAAGATATCTTTCCCAGCTATTGCCTCAAAGATGATCGCCGCATCTTTTACGTTGCGGGCTATAGGCCCCACATGATCCAAAGAGCCAGCAAGTTCCATAACCCCATAGCGAGAAACACTGCCATAAGTTGGCTTCAAACCAACCACTCCGCTCGCCATGCTAGGGTAGCGGATAGAACCTCCCGTATCCGTCGCCAACGCCCCAAAACAAAGTCCAGCTGCCGTTGCTACCCCTGAGCCTGACGAGGATACACCCGCCCAGAGCTTTTCTCCCCACGGATTCACCGGTATCTCAAAATCAGGATTATAGGCAGATAATGCCCCCTCGGTGAGCGCTGCCTTTCCTAGCAAAATTGCTCCAGCGCGCCGCAACTTAACTACGACACTGGAATCGAAGCTTGGTATAAAGTTACGCTTCACCTTAAGGCCTCCCATGGTTCGAATACCGGCCATGTAACAAAGGTCTTTTACTGCTAACGGTATCCCATGAAGAAGTCCAAGATCTTTACCAGCTAAAATTTCCTTCTCTGCTTCCTTGGCAGAATCCATGGCCTGGTCGCCGCAGACCGTGACATAACTCTTCAATTTAATATCTAATTTCTCGATGCGCCGCAGCATGTGTTCCGTCAATTCAACGGGCGATATATCCCTATTCTTTAGCAGATCAGATGCAGCGCTAATGCTTGAAAAGTGAATTTCATCGTTCATAGTATTTTTCGGATATAAAAAGAAAAGGCAGCATCACTAAAAAAGTAACACTGCCCTTAATTAACTATAGTATAAATTTTCGAGCTGTATCTGCTGCCGTTTTCCTCTGCAAATGATCTAGACTAAGCTTTATTAACAGCACTCGCCATTGCTTCTAAGACATCTCTCACCACCAATCTCGAGGACGCAATATTCATTCTCATATGCCCCGCTCCACCAGAACCATAATCGGCACCTGGGTTTAAATAAACGCCTGAATTGTGAACCAACCAGTCTTGGAAATAATGCTCCGGACTTGCCTTATTATGAGATCGATGCTGTTCTTCAGCTCCAACAGTTTCCATGGTTTTAGAAAAATCGAGGAACGTCATATAGGTTCCTTCATTTTTAACATAGCCAACAGTAGGCATATTTTGCTTTACGTAATTTTCAATGAAGGTGTGATTCTCATCCATATAAGCATTGGCTTGCTCAAACCACTCCCACCCCTCATTGTAAGCAGCTTCATTAGCAACGACTCCTAACGTGCTTAATTCGGCTCGGTGGTACTTGTTAACCCTCCCTAACATTACTGGACTCTTAGAATAGTAGTAAGCATTTTTCATCCCAGCGAGATTAAACGTCTTGCTTATGGCGTTAAATGAAATGCTATTATTAACGACCGCCTGATCCGGAAGGCTGCCAAATGGCGTGAACTTATGCCCAGCCCTAATTACATCAGAGTGAATTTCGTCTGAAAGCACAACGATATTATGATCCAAGCAAAGTTTACCAACTCGAAGCAGTTCTTCTTCCGTCCAAACGTTGCCAGTCGGATTCTGAGGGTTACAAACAATCATCGCACGAACCTCAGGCGTCATTTTTGCTTCTAAATCCTCCCAATTAATTTCATAGCGGCCGTTCTTATTCTCCATCTCGCTGTCAATAACCTCTACATTAGCCGCCCGCGCCATAGAATAGAAGCCCGAGTACGCAGGGGTCGAAAGCAACACTTTACTTCCTCGGGGAACAAAAGCTCTCATCGCCGCGATCATTCCCGGGTATATACCGTCAGAAATAGTCACCGAATCGGGACTAAGATCAACCCCGTGGTGCTCACCGTTCCAGCGAAGAATGCCGTTACGCAAACCTTCTGTAGAGCTAAGATAGCCCCAATTGTGATGTTTAACTCTCTCTTGCAGCGCCTCAGTAATGCAAGGAGCGCACTCGAAATCCATCGACGCGACACCCATGCCATATTTAAAAGTGCCCTCGGGATAGCGAATGGGAGGCGAGTCCCAGCGGGCACAGTCCGTCCCGACTCTATTGTAGGGAGTATCAAAATCATAATTCCCGCCAGCAAGTCTAGGAATGCTTACCGAAGATTCTTGAGCAGAGGCTGGCCCAGAAACAGCACTACCAGCGCCGGCCAACGCAGCTACGCTAGCACTTTTAATAAAAGTTCTGCGGTCAAGCCCAGTTGACGATTTTTTACCTATGGCCATTTCTCCCGTACCCCCTTATCTATCATTATTTTTTACCATCGTCGGCGATGGCGCGTTAGCGGAAAAAGCTTTTCTGTTGTTTTAACGCACTTCTCTATTTTTAGCACACGTCGACGAGAATACGCCGCAATGCCATCAAACTGACACATATCGAACCAATGCGCAAAACAAATGTGCGTCAAACTTTTAATTCCGCTTCATTAGCGAAGACAGGCATAGCAAAAAGCGTGGTTGCCTGTCTCCTTTTTATTTAAAGCCCTAAGCCAATGCCTTTTTAAATACTTCCAAGGCTTGTTTCATTTGTTCACGACTGCCCAACGAAATACGGCAGTGCGTCTGTTCTAAGGGGGGGAAATCTCTGCCCACCAAAATACCATCCTCTAGGCAAGCCGCGCGAAATTTAGCTGCAGGCATACCTAAATTAACGAAAATATGATTAGTATTTGAATCCGGGACCTCATGACCCTGACTACGGAAGAATCCGATTACTTCATCTCGTATCTCAGCATTCTCTTGAGCTTCCCAAGCAATATGCTCTTCGTCCTCAAGCGCTGTTAACGCTGCAACTGCAGCTAAAGAATTAACGTCACCTAAGCCCCAAGCGGCATCTATTTTTTTAAGGGTTTGTTCTTGGGCAAGAGCGTACCCAATTCGCATCCCGGCAAGACCATGAGCCTTTGAAAAGGATCTAGTAACG
>Ga0315331_10001056_pt1 | contig 20552 bp, 15 predicted proteins | sample M160m34915metaG_FD_203456 | JGI IMG/M metagenome (GOLD analysis project Ga0315331, IMG submission 203456) | Ammonia-oxidizing marine archaeal communities from Monterey Bay, California, United States - M1 60m 34915 | ecosystem: Environmental > Aquatic > Marine > Intertidal zone | place: USA...
GGTATCGGCTCGGGCGCACCATGCGGGTGTCAGGAGGATGCCAGAGATGGGAGGAAGCCGCACGTGAGAAACGTTGTCTGACGTCGGTGATGCATGCGATTTGGTCTGCGGCGCACGTTAGCGCATGACGCGTGGGGGTGTTGCAGGAGAAACTTGCTGCTGTGTCGATGGGATTCTGGATGTGCCACGCTACAACGTGTGCATGGTTCGAAACTTGTCCATTGGTGATCGTCCGCAAGCGAATTGGTTTGGCGGGAGGGCCGTCATGGTGAATGCGACGAAGCAGATCGCAGCCGTTGCGGTGGTGCTTATGGGAATGGGCGCTGCGGGATGTAGCGGTGCGCCGGTTACTTCCGAGCAGCGGCGACTGGCTGAACGTGTGTTATTGCAACCGTTTCTGCAAGGCGCCGATGTCGCGTGTGCGGAACTAGAGATCGACATTACGCCGAACTTCCACCTGCACATTGGTGTTCCAGGCACTCACCCGCGCTTGCATCGCTTCGACAAAGTGGAAAAGCAGGCGCTCGTTGAGAAGACTTGGCGCAACATCACGGGTAGCCGGGCAGGTTGGTTTACCGTGGTCGTCTCCGAGCCAAAGAGCGAAACCGACGTGTCGGGAACGTCGACGCCGGCTACTAAGTACACCGTGACGAACCAGTTCACGCTGCGGACTCATGAGCGGGCAGCAATGAGGTTGTCCGCGCGCGCCACAGGACCTCTCGTGATGGTCCGCGAAGCGGGGGGGAAACCGCTCGATGTTCAGGAGTTTGTGATCGAACACGGTGTCGTTAAGAAGTGATGCGTCGCCGCCTGTATTCCTTGAGCCTGTCTTCGCTGGTGCTGTTGTTGGCATCGTGTGAGGTTCCGACGGGTGGCGGTAGCGTTGTCCCGTCCAGCTATTCGGAGTGTGACGACGCCGAAGCCCTGGACGCGTGGAGGCGTGCGAAACTGCTTGTTGGGTTGTCGCGTGATACTGAGGCCTTACCGCTATTGGTGCTCGCCACGAGCAAATGCCCCGATCTGATACGTGCACATATTGCCTATCAAGACGTTGCGAAGCGCTTAGGCGGCGAGCATCACCAGGCGATGGTGGATTTCTACGTGCAAGGTTCCGAGCGCGCATCTGGCGGCCGGTCACCGGTGCCCGCCTACTTACGTGCTCGCTTAGCGGAAACTGCATATGCGCAATCGAACGCGCTCGACAAGATCTTGGCGAGCCACGCGAAATTTGCGTGGGGCTACTTGTCTTTAGGGCGCGTCAATCGTGGGCAAGGGCGCCTTTCCGAAGCTCTTCGAAACTACGATAAGGCAATTGTCAGTGATTCTGGGTTGCTGGAGGCGCGTCTCGAGCGTGCCCAGGTGCTGACCGAACTCGGTCGCGATCAAGAATCTGCCGTTGAATACAAGGCCTACGTAAGGCAGGTGCCGAGTGACTCGGTTGCGGTACGCGAATACATCACGTTGCTGCTGTATCGGTTGGGGCGCGTTGATGAGGCGTTGCTGTATCTCGACTTACTGGAGCAGCGTGGTGAAAAGTCCTTGGCGTTGCGTATGGATCGAGCTGCGGCGCTATGGCGTCTCAATCGTCTGCAGGCCGCTGTGGAGATTTATCTAGAGATCCTGGCCGCGGAGCCAGCGAATGCGCGCGCCGCCTTGAACATCGGGTTGCTCTACTACGAGATCGTGCCGAAGGATGAAGCTGCAAAGCTCCGCTATTGGCCGAAGGCACGGGTGGCGTTCCAGTTGTTTCTGCAGGGCAGTGAGCCAGCCGATGGGCATGAGCAGTTTGAGCGAATGTGGGCGGTGCCACACCGCTTACAGCGAGTCCGCGAGTTGCTCGGGCCGTCGACGAAGGCTGCTACGATCGAAGCGTTGGCGTGGCCTGCAAAGTAGTTCTGATTGGCTTCGTATCGTCTTGCGCTAAAGCTCGGCAGAGTTTCTGGCTTGGTCTGCGATGCCGAACTGCGCGAGTTGTGGTAGCAAGCGGTTCCAGTCCGCGGTAGCCAGCGAGTCTTCGCGGCGCCCCGGTTGCACTATGCGGAATCGCGGCGAGTCAATCTTGGCGATGGTGATCTGCTCATTGTGTTGTTGGATAAGCAGGTTGCGTAGATCGAGGTTGCGGTCGCGGAAGCCGCGCTCGTGTAGGGCTCTAACGAAGGCTCCGATCGCCGCTGCGAGATCACGCTGGGTGGTGGTGTCGGCGGTCGGGAGAATTTGGTCTGCGGCTGCGCCATCGAAAGCACTCGTGATCAGGGTGGCTTGCTGGAGAAATCCGAGCCGACGTGATTCGAAGCATGCGAGGGGCTCTGGAGCTGCGAAGCCATGGGTCCGAAGCCATGTCAGTGCGGCGCACTCTCGAGCCGCCCGCGATTGCCGCCATGGTGCAGTCCACTTGGCCCAGTTCCCAAGACGGTCTTTCCAAGTCGTGTATTCGTAATTCTTTACGAAATAATCTCCCGACCCAATAGACAGCTTGCGAACCCAAGAGCTTCGGTGGTCGACAACTATTTCTCCGATGTCACGGGCGCCAAGTCTCCTTGGGTTAGGGAGATCGGAGGCTGTCGAACACCAATTCGCTGAGGCGAATACCATCCTTGGATGTTGGTGAACTCTTGCTGACACAGTGCTCACAAGAGTATCCTCTACCTTGACTTGATGCATCACGCGCAACCGCGGCGGTTTCGCTTGCATTGATCCACCCACCCCCCAGGAGTCACAGGTGAAGACCGTCACAAAGAAGGAATTGGTTCACCGCATAGCGGAGAAGACCGGCGTTACCAAGGTCGTGGCTAAAGACGTCATCCAGGCGTTCTTAAACTCGATCATTGATGAGCTCGCAGAAGGCAACCGATTGGAGTTCCGCGAGTTTGGCGTCTTTGAGTCGCGTGAACGAGCAGCCCGCTTGGCGCAAAATCCACGCACGCTGGAAAAGGTCCCGGTTCCAGCTAAGCGCATCGTGAAGTTCAAGGTCGGCCGCATGATGCGCAAGAAGGTGTCAGGCGAAGACGTCGGCGACTTGAGCCTCGACGATGACGATTCGTCGAGCAAGATGCCGGTATCGCAGCCTGCGGTATCGAGCGATAACGGTGAATCTGCCGAGATGGCGTAGCGCCAACGGCAGTTGTTTCACTTTCGGCGCACGCGACGATCCTGGGTAAAGCGTGCCCTTATGTCAGTCTGGGAAACCAGCAAAGGCCAAGCATGGCGACCTCTTAGGTGATCGCCCGCGCAATCGCTTGGTCGAGGTCGGCGATTAAGTCATCGCCGTCTTCCACGCCAACGGATAGCCGAATCAGGCCGTCTTCGAGTCCAGCAGCTCGCCGTTCTTCTACTGGAATCGTGGCATGCGTCATGGACGCAGGGTGATCAACGAGGCTCTCGACGCCGCCGAGACTCTCTGCGAGTGAGAATACTCCGAACGAACTGCAGACCTGCTTGGCTTGCTCGACGCTGGCTTTGAGTTCGACGGACACCATCCCGCCGCCCTTGCGCATCTGGCGCTTGACCAGTTCGTGCTGCGGATGACTCTCGAGTCCGGGGTAGATGACTCGCGAGACCTTGTCGTGCGACGACAGGTACTCGGCGACGCGCATGGCGTTATCGCAATGGCGATCCATGCGTACATGTAGTGTTTTCGTGCCGCGTAGGACCAGGAAAGCGTCCATTGGGCCAGGTGTGCCACCGCAGGTGTTTTGGAAGTGCATGAGTTTTTCATGCAGTTCCTGGTCGTTGCTCAGTAGCGCGCCACCGACGACATCACTGTGACCGCCGAGGTATTTGGTGGTTGAGTGCGCGACAATGTCGCAGCCCAGGGCGAGTGGCGTTTGCAAGTATGGCGTGGCGAACGTGTTGTCGGCCATCGTCAGCACACCCTTCTGCTTGGCGATGCTGGCGATTGCTTCGAGATCGCAGCAACGCAGTAGCGGGTTGGTTGGCGTTTCCAGCATCACCAGCTTGGTGTTGGACTGGAATGCCGCTTCCAGTTGCTTGAGGTCCGTCATGTCGACGAACGTCGTCTTCAAGCCGAACTTCGTGTAGAGCGTTTGCAGCAGTCGGTAGGTGCCGCCATACAAATCGTTGCCAGCGATGACGTGATCGCCTGACTGCAACAGGTTGAGCACGCAGTGGATTGCGGCCATGCCACTTGCGAAGCACAGGCCGTGCTTGCCGCCTTCGAGAGCTGCAAGGTTGCCTTCAAGTGCTGTGCGGGTTGGGTTGTGTGACCGTGAGTAGTCGTAGCCCTTATTGACGCTGGGGGCTTCCTGCACATACGTGCTGGTCATGTAGACAGGCGTCATGATGGCGCCTGTTGTGGGGTCGGGGGATTGGCCGGCGTGAATTGCATTCGTGCCGAAGCCAGGGGTGCGGTCGCTGTTCATTCGGCGTGCGAGTTTACAAGTCAGCACGATTCGGCAACATGGCCCAGATCAATGTCTGTGTCTTCTTCCTCATTCGACGGCGACGCGCTCGAGTTCCAAGCCGTACGTTCTTTGCTGACCACGCGTCTGATTACGCCACTCGGGAGGACCGCCGTGGACGCCCTGCAGGCGTGTGCATCGGCCACCGAGGCTGTTCAGCAACTTGATGCGACGGCCGCCATGGCGCAGCGGATCAACGATCGAAGCTTGCTGCCCCTGAGCGGTTCGGTCGAGGTGAGGTCTTGGCTCGGTCGTTTTTTTGCCGGCGAGCACTCTTTTCTTGCTAGAGATGCGGCCGACCTGAAAAGGGTGCTGCGAACAGCAGATCGATGTCGGTTGTGGTGCGGGGCTGGGGGGGCCGCTCTGAGTGGCTTCGCCGCAGGAGTCCCGGATCTGGCGGACCTGGTGGAGGAGTTGGAGCGGATCATCGACGACCGCGGCGAGGTGATGGATTCGGCGTCATCGAAACTGGCCCAGATCCGTCGCAACATTGAGCAGCATAAACGGGCTGTCGACAACGCGATGGCCACCGTTTTGACCAATGCGGACATCCGTCGTTGCTTGCAGGCCCCGGAACCCTCGTGGCGCCATGGCCGGCCCGTCCTGCAGGTGAAGGTCGACTATCGCGGTCGGGTTCGCGGAGTCTTGCACGATCGCAGTGCATCTGGCGCGACACTATTTGTTGAGCCAGATGCTGTCGTTGAGGTGGCAAATCGTCTTTCGGATGAGCAGGCGGCCGAAAGCCGTGAAATCAACGTCGTGCTCGCTGACGCGGCGCGTGGATTGCGGCGCTTCTCCTCGGAGATCGAGGCATGCGTAGAGTTTGTCGCCCGCGCTGATCTGTTGCAGGCGAAGGCCCGGTTGGTGACGGAAGACGGATACGTTGTGCCGAAAGTGATGGATGGCGGCCGGATGCGGTTGCGAGGGGCGCGTCATCCGCTGTTGCTGCAGATGCATGATCGTGAGGATATCGTGCCGCTCGATATTGCTCTCGGGGATCCGCACCACCTAGTTGTCGTCACGGGGCCAAACACCGGGGGCAAGACCGTGGTGTTGAAGACCGTTGGCCTGCTGTCACTTATGGCGATAAGTGGTGTGCCGATCCCCGCTGACGCGGGGGCCGAGATACCGTTCCTTCGCTCCGTGCATGCCGATATTGGCGACGATCAAGCGATTGCGCAGAACTTGTCGACGTTTAGCTCGCACGTGCAGCGCATTGCTCGCTGTGTGGACGAGGCTGCCCCCGATACGCTGGTGCTGCTTGATGAACTTGGTGCCGGCACCGATCCGGAGGAAGGGGCTGTGCTTGGCTATGCCGTTCTGGAGGCATTGGTCAAGGCCAAGGTATTTGCGGTCGTGACCACGCACCTCGGTCGTTTGAAGGACTTTGCCTATCAGCACCAGGGGGCCGAGAATGGTTCTATGGCTTTTGATGGCAAGACGTTGCGGCCACTTTATCGACTGGATCTAGGCATCCCTGGCAATAGCCATGCGCTCGATATCGCGTCCCGTGTGGGGATGCCGAAGAGCATCGTTGCCCGTGCCCGAGAGTTGCTGGGTAAGCGGGATCAGACGCTGGACAATTTGATCCAACGGGTTCAGGTTGCCCGCCGTGACGCCGAGACGGACCGCCAGGCGGCCGCCGACCGATCTCTACAGGTCACTCAGCAGCATACGGATCTCGAAGAGCGCCTCGCGCAAGCGGTTAAGAAGGAGAACTGGCTACAAGAGGAGGCTGATGGTGTGGTCGAGGCTGAGCTTCGAAGGGCGCATGCCTCAATGGACAAGTATCTAACGGCTTTGACGCAGGCTCCTGGGCAGCACGGAGAACGCGCTCGCGAGCTCAAGAAGGTCGTCGATCGTCTACTCAAGGATGCGGCCCTGCATCGCCGCCGAATGGCTTTTTGTCACGGGTTGAAGAAGGGTGACCAGGTGTTCCTTCCGCGGTGGGGCCGCCTGTGCAAGGTCCACAAGATTGACAAGGTGCGTGAGATCGCGTTTGTCGACTATGGCAAAGTCCGAATGGAGGTCCCCTACGAGGACGTTTCTTGGCTGCAACCGTTGGATCCAGCCAATTAACAGCCTTTTGCTGGAGCGGATTGGCTGCTAGTGTTCGGAGCCATGACGGTGCTGATCGCCGACAATGACCGGGCCGTTGGCGGTTTGCTGGCCGAGGTCCTGGCGCAATCCGGTTTAACTGTATCGAGTGCGTACGACGGCGAAGAAGCCAGTCGTATGGCCCGGTCTGCTGAGGTCCGGGTCTTGGTCTGCGATCTCGACATGCCTGGTAAGTCGGGCCTCGAAGTGCTCGAGTCGTTACAGGATCTGCCTCAACCGCCGAAGTGTGTGGTCATCTCGGGCTATCTCGACGAGAAGATTGAGCAGCGCCTGCGCACGCTGCCATTTGTTGAAGAGGTCATGCGGAAGCCTTTTGACCTATTGGTCTTTGCAGGTGTCGTGCGTCAGCTTGCCGCCGCGGGGCTTCGGCCGAGCGGTGAAGGGCACGTATCGGTCGAGCACTAGCTCGTGGGAGGAGGGGCGCTTGCACGGCGCTTGGAAGCCACAATCGAGGCTGTCTGCGACTTGAGTTGCGACCCGCGAGGGAAACTTGCTGCGTTGAGCGAAAAAATGCTCCTCGCCACGCTTGCACAACTTAGGGGCCTCGGTATCTTGCTTCGTCCTTTCCGCAGTAGCTACCCTGCTAGCGTGGCTCAATTGGTAGAGCACCTGATTTGTAATCTGGAGGTTATGGGTTCAAGTCCCATCGCTAGCTCCAGTTCGATACAGGACCATCGTTGAGTTCCGTATCTAGGGTGGATGACCGGGGAGAGGAACGTTCAGACAACGCACGGGCGAATACCAAAGCGGCCAACTGGGTCAGACTGTAAATCTGATGGCTCTGCCTTCGCAGGTTCGAATCCTGCTTCGCCCACCAAACTCTCGCTGTCCAATGGGACAGAGGGACTGTCTGCACGACTGATAACTAGGGATTGCTTGTTGCGGTGACCGTTCGGTCATCAACGCGTGCAATCGCCCGTCACTGCGGGTGTAGCTCAATGGTAGAGCACCAGCCTTCCAAGCTGGGTGTTGTGGGTTCGAGTCCCATCACCCGCTCCAGCTCTTGCTGGTGCTTGTTGCTGATTGCAATGCAGTGGTGGGTGTCCGGCCGATCTATGTCGTTGCCTTTTTGGGCGGGCGTGTTGGGCTGGGCCTTTTGCCGGGCTTGATCCGGCGCCACTGTTCTTTCCTTCATTCTTACTGATTTCTGCAAGCTGCTATAGCTCAGTGGTAGAGCACCTCCTTGGTAAGGAGGAGGTCCTGGGTTCGAGTCCCAGTAGCAGCTCCATCTCCCATTCAATCTTCGGCTGTTCGTTCAGTCCCAGAGCGAATATCCACGACCGAACTATCCCCCCCCGAACCAGACTCATGGCCAAGGAAACCTTCTCCAGAACTAAGCCCCACGTCAACGTGGGGACGATCGGGCACGTTGCCCACGGCAAGACCACGACCACCGCGGCCATTACCTACACGCTCGCAGCTGTGGGTCTGGCTAAGTACAAGGAATACGCATCGGTCGCCAAGGGCGGCACGGTCCGTGACCCGAGTCGTGTTGTGACGATTTCGTCCGCTCACGTTGAGTACGAGACGAAGAACCGTCACTACGCTCACGTCGATTGCCCCGGCCACGCCGACTACATCAAGAACATGATCACCGGTGCGGCCCAAATGGACGGCGCCATCCTGGTCGTGGCTGCTGACGATGGTCCGATGCCGCAGACGAAGGAGCACGTATTGCTCGCTCGTCAGGTTGGTGTTCCGGCAATCGTCTGCTACCTCAACAAGTGTGACCTCGTCGACGACGACGAGCTTCTCGACCTCGTCGAGATGGAAATCCGCGAGTTGCTGGACAAGTACGAGTACCCCGGCGATGACGCCAAGGTTGTTCGTGGCGCGTCCTTCGCTGCTCTCCAAACGGAGAACCCCGGCGAAGATAACCCCGACAGCAAGTGCATCTTCGACTTGATGGAAGCCATCGATGCCGCCGTTCCGGAACCGGAGCGCGACGTTGACAAGCCGTTCCTGATGCCGGTTGAGGACGTCTTCTCGATCGAAGGTCGCGGCACCGTCGCTACCGGTCGTGTCGAGCGTGGCATCATCAACGTTGGCGACGCCATCGAAGTTGTTGGCATCAAGGAAACGCGTCCGACCACCTGCACGGGTGTCGAGATGTTCCAGAAGACGCTTGATCAAGGCCAAGCTGGCGACAACGTCGGCCTTCTGCTTCGCGGCATGAAGAAGGAAGAGATCGAGCGTGGCATGGTCCTCGCCGTGCCGAAGTCGGTTACCCCGCACACGAAGTTTAAGGCTTCGGTCTACGCCCTCAGCAAGGACGAAGGTGGTCGCCACACGCCATTCATGAGCGGTTACCGCCCGCAGTTCTACTTCCGCACGACGGACGTAACTGGCACGGCGGACCTGGTTGGCGCAGAAATGTGCATGCCGGGCGATAACGTCGAGATCAGCGTCGAGCTGATCATGCCGATCGCGATGGACCAGCACATGCGCTTCGCCATCCGTGAAGGTGGTCGCACCGTCGGTGCTGGCCGCATCACCGAGATCCTCGAGTAGCGTTTGCTGCTCGTGCGGGTGGCGGCATAAGTAATGCTCGCTGCCCAACGTAGGACGCCGAGAGCTAGGGTGGTCTTCTTGAGACCGTTACCCTAATCTCGTCGACCTGAGAAAGCAGCGGGGTGGGCCTTGGCCCACCTCGTTCGCTTGGCAGAGGGCAATAGCACAATTGGTAGTGCAGCTGATTCCAAATCAGCAGGTTCTGGGTTCGAGTCCTAGTTGCCCTGCCACTTTGAATACGGCGGTATGAGCTCGTGAACAGGGCCGTCAGGATCTGTTCATTGGCGTATGACGCATCTTTGGCCGTGGCACTTTGGTGTTGCGGCCATTAGGGTTTTCGTGCTGGTCCACTTTTCGGGCCGGTCGTTAGTAATTGTTGAGTTTGGCTGGTAGTGGTGCGGCGAAGTCCATCTGGGCGGGTCCGGCCGACAGCAAGGAATGTAGACCCCGTGAGCTATCGCAAGAACGACGGCCGTTACGCTCGGATGTTCGCCTTCTGGGCGTTGTTCCTCTTGGTTGCCTTCGGCTGCTTCCATGGTGGGGGACTCTCTGACCTGGTTGCAGGTTGGATCGGGGATTCTGACCAGACGTATGTCGATCCGTTCCCTATCCTCGGGACACTTAAGACTTCGACCTGCATTGCGCTTGGCGCGTGGTTGCTAATCGGCTTCTGCATTTCGCGCATCCTCAACCGGAAGCGCATCGCAAATGCCTTGATTGATACCGAGGCAGAGATGCAGAAGGTCACTTGGCCGACTTGGGTGGAGACGTGGCACGGCACGATCGCGGTTGCCGCGATGGTGGTGGTCCTCTTCATCTACTTGTTCGTGGTCGACCTGGGCTTAGCGAAGGCCATGATGCTGCTATTGGCCGGAGGCCAGGCCTGATGGTCAAGCAGGAGTGGTATTTCCTTCGAGTGCAGGTCGGGCGTGAAGACACTATCCGTCAGAGCATGATCCGCCGTCTGAAGCAGGCAGGTATTGAGAACCTCGTGCCTCAGATTGTCGTTCCAACCGAGACTATTGCTGACCACCGCAATGGCAAGAAGGTCGTCAAGCGCAAGAAGCTCTACCCCGGCTATTTGATGGTCGAGATGGAGCTCAGCGATGACGTTTGGTTCATTCTGCGCGAGACTCCAGGCTTCGGCGACTTCGTTGGCGGCCAAGCTCAGCCGACTCCGGCCAACCCGGATGACGTCGAGAAGGTCTTGGCTCACATGGACTCCAGCAAGGAGCAGCCTAAGGTTGCCGTGCAGTTCCGTAAGGGTGACCGCGTCAAGATCAAGACGGGCGCCTTCGAAAACACGGATGCCGTGGTGGAAGAGGTGCATGCCGAAAAGGGCACGCTCGACGTTTCGGTCAACTTCTTTGGTCGTCCGACGCCGATGTCGCTTGGTTATTGGGAAGTTGAGTCGATCTAGCAGATCGGCTTGCTTGGCGTAGTTGCCCCCTTTTTCCTTGGTCGCTTGTGATTTCAAGCGGATTAGGCCTCCAGAGCCTCGGGATTGCCGTTTGCAATCCCTCTGGTGAGCATGATTTCGACTGCGATGTGATTTAGCCAATCCGGGAGGTTGATTCCCCTTGGTGAGTCTGGTTAGATCTTCGCCCCCGAATTGGGATCAACTCTCAATTCACCCTTCCGCGTATCCGGTCACCCGGTGAGCGGGCAACCGGGCCTCCCACCCCGGATCGTTTCGGCGATGCATTGTGGGTTCTCTTGCATAGCGGGAGGTCGTGGCAATCACGGCCGCTGGACCGCGGAGATTGAGTTATGGCCAAAGAAGTAACCGCAACAGTAAAGCTGCAATGCCCTGCTGGCGCTGCAACGCCGGCGCCACCAGTTGGCCCAGCATTGGGTCAGCACGGCATCAATATCGGGCAGTTCGTTAAGCAGTTTAACGACGAGACCCGCGCGCAAAGCGGCCTGATCATCCCCGTTGTCATTTCGGTCTACAAGGACCGGAGTTTCTCGCTTGAGTTCAAGTCGCCACCGGCTTCGGTCCTTCTGAAGAAGGCTGCCAAGTTGGAGTCGGCCGCGAATAACCCAGGAAGTGAAGTGGCTGGCAAGGTCACCCGCGCCCAGGTTAAGGAGATCGCGGAGATGAAGGTCAAGGACCTCAACTCGAACGACGTCGAGGGCGCTATGCGCATGGTGGAGGGCACAGCTCGTGCCTGCGGTATCGATGTTGTTGACTAGTTCCCGCTAGCGACGACATGACTTCATAACATTCATGATGCTATGACCGGCGGCTTCGGCCACGCGGGCACGGCATCCAGGCCAGAACAAACAGGAACAATCCATGGCTCGCCATCGCAGCCGCCGTTATCAGGAAGGTGCCTCCAAAGTGGAGCGCAGTAAGCGCTACCCGGTCGAGGAGGGCATTACGCTTCTCAAGTCGATCACGGGCCCTAAGTTCGATGAGTCGATTGAGCTGGCCGTGCGTATCGGTATTGACCCGAAGAAGACGGACCAACTGGTTCGTGGCTCGGTCAGTCTGCCGAACGGCACTGGTAAGTCGATCAAGATCGCGGTCTTCGCGGATGGCGATAAGGCTCAAGAGGCGAAGGACGCCGGTGCTGACTTTGTCGGTGCTGCTGATCTCGCTGAGAAGATCGAGAAGGGCTTTACCGATTTCGACATGACCATCGCGTCTCCGGACATGATGCGCTTTGTCGGTAAGCTCGGTAAGGTGCTCGGCCCGCAAGGCAAGATGCCTTCGCCAAAGGCTGGCACCGTGACGCCAAACGTTGCGCAAGCAGTCAAAGAGTTTAAGGCGGGCAAGATCGAGTTCCGGACCGATTCGGGTGCCAACGTGCACTGTGCGATCGGCAAGAAGTCGTTCGGTGCTGCCGAGCTCGCTCAGAACCTGACGGCCTTTATCGACCACCTTCGCACCTTGCGCCCGTCGCAAGCTAAGGGTGAGTTCATCAAGAAAGTCGTTGTCTCCTCCTCCATGGGTCCGGGCCTAGCGCTCGCGGTCGAATAAGGAGCTAACCAATGCCGAACTTAGTCAACCAGATCCTTTTCAGCGAGCTGCAGTCCGACTTCCAGAACATGGGGTCCTGCATTGTCGTGGATGTCGGCGCTGTCAATCCTGAGCAAGACATCGAGATCCGCACGCAGCTGCGCCAAGCAGGCGTTCGCTACCGCGTGGTCCGCAGTCGTCTCGCGAAGAAAGCATTCGACGAGCTTGGCCTCGATATGAGCGAAGCCCTCACGGGCCGCTGCGGTATCGCCGTCGCAGAGGAAGAGGGGGCCATTGGGGCCGCCAAGGTTCTCCGCGACTGGATCAAGGACAACAAGGACGCTCCGATCGCCATCAAGGGTGGTGTCATTGAAGGTACTGCCTTCACTGGTGCTGCTGCTGCTGAGATCGCTGAGTTGCCTGACCGAAACACAATCAACACCCAGATGGTTTGCGCCATCAGTGGTCCCGCTCGCGGGCTCGCGGGTGTCGTCAATGCCGTGGCAGGTGGTCTTGCCCGGTGTCTCCAAGCCAAGGTCGACAAGGGCGAGTAGCACAACCGCTATGACCCCGAGGCAAAGGTGCGCGTAGTCGCTCCCGAGCCAGTTGAACCGCAATTACTTACCCACTCCTCCCTGCACTCTGACTTTTCCAGAGGAATCCAATGTCCGATACTGAAACCGTGACCCTCGACGCTGATCTCGAGGACATCTTCACTAAGATTGACGCGCTGAGCCTTGGCAAGGCCGCCCAACTGGTCAAGGCCATGGAAGACCGCTGGGGCGTTTCCGCCGCAGCACCGGTCGCCATGGCTGGCGGCGGTGGTGGTGGTGAAGCCGCTGCTGGTGAAGAGAAGACTGAGTTTAATGTCATTCTCAAGGACGTTGGCGGCCAGAAGATCAATGTGATCAAGGCTGTCCGCGAAATCACCGGTCTCGGCCTCAAGGAAGCCAAGGGCCTCGTCGACGAAGCTCCTAAGGCTGTCAAGGAAGGCGCCACGAAGGATGACGCCGAAGAGATCAAGAAGAAGCTCGAAGAAGCCGGCGCGACCGTCGAGCTTACTTAGTGTTTCTTGCGGAGTGGTCCACAGACCGTGTTTCCGGCCCCCAGCTAATGGGGTTCGGTCCACAGCATGGTTCGGTATGTGGTCGCGTCAACGCCCTGAGTCCTGTTCGCACTTTTTGTTTGCGGCTGGGTGACCGGGGCGTCTACGCTTCCGTGAGCTGGTTGGATCACTTTTTGCATGCGGATGCTTGTTAGCCGCCGGCCTGTGTCGCATTTCGACCCCGTCTACCCGTTCAGGGCAGCGTTGTCGAATCATGGTGCGTGCAGCAATGGTGATCTGGTGGCTGCGAGTGTAAGCGGGTTGGCAGTTTCGTTGGATGCAGGTCAGGCGTTGATAGGCTCTGTAGTGCACGCAATCTCTGAGAGTGTTGCAGGTGCTCCAAGGCTTCAAGGTCTGTCGGCTAGTGGTCACGCCTCCATCAAGGTGTGTTCCGTTAGCGAGTCTGGATTCAGCGATAAGGCTGCGTCTGTTGGTGAGTATGTGCAGCCGGCCCCGCGAGGTTCGTCTTTGGTTGCTTCGTTCAGGTTACTTCAAACTAGTCCCGGGAATGGCATCGCCAACTCCTTGGGAGCAAAGGTCCCGATTCCGGGGCTGTCAGGTGGAACCGCATGGAGACTGTAGTCTACGGACGTTTCCGGTCCGTTGCCGAGATTCCCGACCTCGTCGAAATGCAGACGAAGTCGTACGATCAATTCCTTCAGCCGGAGATTGCCCCTAATCGGCGCAATACTGACGGCCTTGAAGCGTTGTTGCGTGAGATCTTCCCGATCTACTCGTACGACAAGACGCTTTGCCTGGAATACGTCAGCTATGAGCTCGGTCGACCGCGCTACACGGTAGAGGAGTGCCGTAAGCTGCGTGTGACCTACGGCTACCCGTTTAAGATTCGGGTTCGCCTGGTCAAGCCGGAGCCCGTGGAGGAGGATATCTACCTCGGCGAGATCCCGATCATGATCGGTGGTGGCGAGTTCATCGTGAACGGCTCTGAGCGCGTCACGGTCAGCCAGCTGCACCGCTCGCCTGGCGTCGACTTCTCGGTCGAGCTGCACACTGGTGAGAAGAAGCTGCACTCGTGCTGGATCATTCCAGAGCGCGGTAGCTGGATCGAACTCAACGTCACGAAGAAGGACGCGGTTGCGATCCGTATCGACCAGTCGGGCAAGTTCTCGTGCACCACGCTGCTGCGTGCGATGGACGCGAAATACTCGACGGACGCTGCGATCCTGCATGAGTTCTACGACGTCGAAAAGGTCGTTCGCAAGAAGACCGATCCCGAGGCGAAGTTCGCCAAGGCGCTGGTCGGCACCTACGCAGTTGGCGATATCGTCGACACTGCTAGCGGTGATCCCTTTGTGCGAAGCGGTGAGGAAATCACCGAAGAAGCTGCCCGCGCGATTGCTGGCAGTGAGGTTCGTGAGATCGAGATCCTGCGCGATCCCGAAGACTTCCTGCTGCTGAACACGCTGCGCGAAGACACGACCAACAGTCACGAAGAAGCGCTGCTCAAGATCTACCAGCGCTTGCGTCCGGGTAACCCGCCGCAGTTGGAGAAGGCGCGCGAGCTCTTCCACGAGAAGTTCTTCGACGAAACCCGCTACCGCCTCGGTCGCGTTGGTCGCTTCCGTTTGAACCGTAAGTTCGACGTCGATCCTGCTAACAACCAGCAGACGCTGTCGGCAATCGACTTTGTCCGCGCGATCAAATACATCCTCGGCCTGCGCTTTGGCGAAGGCGATGTCGATGACATTGACCACCTTGGTAACCGCCGCGTGCGGACCATCCAGGAGTTGGCTGGTGATGAGTTCCGCAAGGGTTTCTTGAAGCTCCGCCGCACGGCGCAAGAGCGGATGAACCTCGAGAACGTCGATACGGTTACTCCGCGTAACTTGATCAACTCGAAGACCTTCAGTTCTGCGATCGAATACTTCTTCGCTCGCGGTGAGCTGAGTCAGGTCGTTGACCAGACCAACCCGCTGTCGCAGTTGACGCACGAGCGTCGTTTGTCTGCGCTCGGCCCGGGCGGTCTTAACCGGAAGCGTGCAGGCTTCGAAGTTCGTGACGTTCACGTCTCGCACTACGGTCGCCTCTGCCCGATTGAGACGCCTGAAGGCACGAACATCGGTCTGATCTCCAGTCTCGCGATCTACTCGTCGCTAGATGATTACGGCTTCCTGACGACGCCTTATGTCGTTTGTAAGAACGGCAAGGTCACGGACGAGGTTGTGCGTTTGCGCGCCGACCAAGAGAACAACTCGGTCTTGGCTCCGGCTGATACACCGACCGAGAAGAACGGCAAGATGATCGGTGACGATCAGGGCTACGTCATTGCCCGCGTTAAGGGTGACCCAGCGCTCGTGGCCGTTAAGGACGTCGAATACATGGATGTCTCCACCAAGCAGGTGGTAGGCGTCTCGGCTTCGCTGATTCCGTTCTTGGAGCACGATGATGCCAACCGCGCATTGATGGGTTCCAACATGCAGAGGCAGGCAGTGCCTTTGCTGATCAGCGACGCACCAGTCGTTGGCACGGGCATGGAAGAGATCGTCGCTGGCAACTCCAGCATGGTCGTGCGAGCCAAGAAGGCCGGCACGGTCACCGCGGTCGATGCTACGCGCATCGTCGTTGGCGACGACGTCTACAAGCTGCGCAAGTATGAGGCGCTCAACGAGCGCACCTGCCAGAACCAGACGCCGATCATCAAGCTCGGTGACAAGGTCAAGGCCGGCCAGGTGATGGCTGACGGTGCTGCGACTGACAATGGCGTGCTTGCTCTCGGCAAGAACGTCACCGTCGCCTTCATGCCTTGGGATGGCTACAACTACGAGGACGCCATCCTGCTCAGTGAGAACTTGGTGCGGAACGACGTTTACACGTCGATCCACATCGATGAGTTCGAAGTTGAGATCCGCGAGACCAAGCTGGGCAAGGAAGAGTTCTCCCGCGATATCCCGAACGTCAGCGAGAAGGCCCTTCGTCACATGGACGAGGGCGGCATCGTTCGCGTCGGCACCCGCGTCAGGCCTGGTGACATCCTTGTCGGCAAGGTCGCACCGAAGAGCAAGAGTGAGCTGACTCCAGAAGAGAAGCTGCTGCACGCTATCTTTGGTCGCGCTGGCGAAGACGTGAAGAACGCTTCGCTTGAGGTCCCGACCGGGGTGGAAGGCATCGTCATCGGCGCCGAGAAATACAGCCGCAAGGTCAACCTCACGGAAGCTGAGCGGACGCGTAACCTCGAAGAGATCAAGAACGCCGAAATCGAGTTCTTGAAGCAGTTCCGCAGCAGCACCAAGCGTCTCCTTGAGAGCGCCAAGGGCTTGCTGGGTGACGCGGTCACATCGCTCGACGGGAAGCCGTTGGGTATCAATGACCAGATGCTGATCCTGGATCTTCGCATGATCCGCGATCGCGTTCGTCAGGTCGCTGAGGAGCACAAGGACGCCAAGATCAAGGCGAGCTTGCTGCAGATCCTGCAGGAGTTCGGTGAGCGGATTGAAGAGTCGGAGGCCGAGAAGAACAAACTCGTCAACCGTCTCTCCCGTGGTGACGAGCTGCCGCAAGGTGTGCTCGAGATGGTCAAGGTCTACGTTGCCACCAAGCGCCGTATCTCGGTGGGTGACAAGATGGCTGGCCGTCACGGTAACAAGGGTGTTATCTCCAAGATCAACCCGATCGAGGATATGCCGTTCTTGGCTGACGGAACGCCGGTCGACATCGTGCTCAACCCGCTGGGCGTGCCATCGCGCATGAACGTCGGGCAGATCCTCGAGACGCACCTTGGCTGGGCTGCTAAGAAGCTTGGTTGGCGTGTTCAGACGCCGGTCTTCGATGGAGCCAGCGAAGAGGATGTCGAGGCAGCACTGAGCAAGGCTGGCTTTGCCACTGACGGCAAGTCCGAGTTGTTCGACGGTCGCACCGGTGAGGCGTTCACGCAACGAGTCACGGTCGGCACACTCTACATGCTGAAGTTGCACCACCTCGTCGACGACAAGGTGCATGCACGTGCCACGGGTCCATACTCACTCATCACCCAGCAGCCGCTTGGCGGTAAGGCTCGCTTCGGCGGCCAGCGCTTTGGTGAGATGGAAGTGTGGGCGCTTGAGGCCTACGGCGCAGCCAACATCCTCCAAGAGCTCTTGACGGTTAAGTCCGACGATGTCGACGGCCGCACCAAGATCTACGAGGCCATGGTTAAGAACGAGAACATCCTCGAGCCCGGCACGCCGGTCTCATTCGGTGTGCTCTGCAACGAAATCAAGGGCCTCGGCCTGAACATCGAGTTGCACAAGCGTGGCACGGCTGAAGACTTGATGGGGGGGTAACACCCTCTGTTTGATAGAGGGGTAACACCCTCTGGCTCGCAGCAGCCGCAACGTCTGCACTAAACCCTCTTTGAATATTTCCCTTTGCTCATGAGCGTGACGACGCGAGTGAGCAACTAGCACCTACGAGAACAAGGCGCGCCCGATGGTCGAACCCATCTACGACAAGATCAACGACTACGCTTCGGTGACTATCCGACTGGCCTCACCCGAGGACATTCGCGATTGGTCATTTGGCGAGGTTAAGAAACCAGAGACGATCAACTACCGGACCTACCGTCCGGAACGTGACGGTCTTTTCTGTGAGCGGATCTTCGGTCCTGAGAAGGACTGGGAATGTTCGTGTGGCAAATACAAGGGCATCAAGCACAAGAACATCACCTGCGATAAGTGCGGTGTGATGATCACGCACAGTCGCGTGCGCCGCAAGCGCATGGGGCACATCAACCTTGCTGCACCAGTTGCTCACATCTGGTTCTTCAAGGCGATGCCGTCGCGTCTCGGAACGCTGCTTGGTCTCAAGACTGCCAGCCTCGAGAAGGTGATCTACTTCCAGGACTACATCGTCACCGATGCTGGTGATACGCCGCTCAAGGAGCTGCAGCTGCTGTCGGAAGACGAATACCGCCAGTCGCGCCAGAAGTATGGCATGGCTTTCCAGGCCGGTATGGGAGCCGAGTCCGTGCGCGAATTGTTGCGCGTGCTCGATCTACCGTTGTTGAGCGAGACCTTGCGCGAAGACCTCAAGCGCACGGAGTCGAAGCAGAAGATCAAGGACATCATCAAGCGGCTCAAGACCGTTGAGATGCTGCGCGACTCTGGCAATAAGTCGGAGTGGATGGTTCTCGACGCCGTTCCGGTTATCCCTCCGGACTTGCGCCCGCTCGTGCCGCTCGACAGTGGCAACTTCGCGACGTCCGACCTCAACGACCTCTACCGTCGTCTGATCAACCGGAACAACCGTCTCAAGAAGCTGCTCGACCTCAACGCTCCGGAAGTAATCATCCGGAACGAGAAGCGCATGCTGCAGCAGTCGGTTGACGCGTTGTTTGATAACAACCGCTGCCGCCGCCCAGTGCTCGGCTCGTCAAACCGCCCGCTCAAGTCCCTGACGGACATGATCAAGGGCAAGCAAGGTCGCTTCCGCGAGAACTTGCTTGGTAAGCGCGTCGACTACTCGGCTCGTTCGGTCATCGTTGTTGGCCCCGACCTTCGTCTGCACCAGTGTGGCATTCCGAAGGTGGTCGCTCTTGAGCTGTTCCAGCCGTTCATCATTCGTCGTCTGAAGGAACTCGGCCACGCCGATACCATCAAGTCGGCGAAGAAGATGCTGGAGCGCAAGGATGAGGAAGTCTGGGACATCCTCGAAGAGGTGATTCAGGATCACCCCGTCCTGCTTAACCGCGCACCGACCCTTCACCGGATTGGTATTCAGGCGTTCGAGCCAGTTCTGGTCGAAGGCAACGCCATCCGCGTGCACCCGCTCGTTTGCTCGGCATACAACGCCGACTTCGATGGCGACCAGATGGCAGTGCACCTGCCGCTGTCGTTCGAAGCGCATATCGAAGCCTGCACGTTGATGTTGTCGATTAACAACATCTTCTCGCCGGCACACGGCGGCCCGATCATTGCACCGAACCAGGATATCGTTCTTGGTTGCTACTGGCAGAGCTTGCAGCGTCCGGGCGAACTCGGCGAAGGCAAGACGTTTGCGACGCGTGATGAAGTGTGGATGTCGTATTCAAGCGACAAGATTCACATCCATGCGCGCATCAAGGTGCAGTTCCCCGCCGGTGTGGAAATCCGTAACCAAGGCGACACGGTCATCACTGACGGTGTGACGCTTATCGAGACCACGCCTGGTCGTATCATGTTTAACGAGATCCTCGAAGAGGGGATGCCGTACTACAACCATGACCTCGACAAGAAGGCGCTGTCGAACATCATTGCAGACTGTCACTTGTTGATGGACCGCGACGCGACGCTGCGTCTGTTGGACCGCCTCAAGGAAACGGGCTTCAAGGCCGCGACTCGTGCTGGCTTGTCCTTCGGTAAGGATGACATGATCATCCCGCCGAGTAAGGAAGTCATCATTAAGAAGACTGCCGACGAAGTGGAGAAGATCCACATGGCGCACGCCCGCGGTATCATCACCGAAGGCGAGCGTTACCTGAAGGTCATCGACTCGTGGACGCACGCTCGCGAGAAGATCGGTGAGGACATGCTCAGCGAGTTGCGTAATGACACCCGCGATGGGCGTCTCTACGTCAACCCGGTGTATTGCATGGTCATGTCGAAGGCTCGTGGTTCTGTCGAGCAGATTCGTCAGCTCGCCGGCATGCGTGGCCTGATGGCGAAGCCGTCTGGCAAGATCATCGAGCAGCCGATTAAGGCCAACTTCCTCGAAGGTCTGCGCGTTCTCGAATACTTCTCGTCGACGCACGGTGCTCGTAAGGGCCTGGCCGATACGGCACTCAAGACGGCTGACTCTGGTTACCTGACGCGGAAACTCGCGGACGTTGCTCAGAACATCGTCGTTTCGATTATCGACTGTGGCACGGAGAATGGCGTCGACAAGGGCACCGTTTACCAGGGCGACAAGGTCGCCGTGACCTTCGTGGATGCGGTTCGCGGTCGCGTGGCGCTTTACTCGATCGTCGATCCGATGACGGATGAAGTCATCATCGAGAAGAACGAACTGATCACTGTCGATATCGCTAAGAAGATCGAACTGGTTGTCAGCAGCGAGACGATTCGCGTGCGGTCACCGCTCACCTGTGAAGCAGGCATCGGCGCGTGTGCCAAGTGTTACGGAATGGACCTGTCGCGTAGTGCGATGGCCGAGCCGGGACTTGCTATCGGTATCATCGGCGCTCAGTCGATCGGTGAGCCGGGCACGCAGTTGACGATGCGGACGTTCCACATCGGTGGCACGGCATCGAAGAAGGTCGAGGACTCCGAAGTGCGTAACAAGCGCGCTGGTCGTGTTCAGTTCGCCAACCTTGAGACCGTTGAAGTCGAGGTCGATGGCGATAAGGGCGGTAAGGAGACCATCGCGCTGAAGCGTCGTGGTGAGATCCTCATCGTTGACCAGAAGGAGCGCGAACTCGAGCGTCATGCTGTGCCGCTTGGCGCAATCGTGAACGTCATCGAGG
>Ga0315331_10001057_pt1 | contig 20517 bp, 19 predicted proteins | sample M160m34915metaG_FD_203456 | JGI IMG/M metagenome (GOLD analysis project Ga0315331, IMG submission 203456) | Ammonia-oxidizing marine archaeal communities from Monterey Bay, California, United States - M1 60m 34915 | ecosystem: Environmental > Aquatic > Marine > Intertidal zone | place: USA...
GTATCGTTAGGATTAAATTATAATTTTAACTGAGTTGAATATATCTTAAAATGTCGGTTTTGGATCATGAAATAAAAATCTATTGTTTAGATATTGTCAGTAATCTTTTTTAAGATACTTTGTCGATATGATTTAGGTATTTATTAAATCTGCAGATTTGCTTGTTTAAAAGGTTTTAATTAGGGTGATTAAATGTCAAATTTTCCAAGTACAGCTCGCGTTGTAATTATAGGTGGGGGTGCGGTTGGAGCTTCTGCTCTATATCATTTAGCTAAAGCAGGGTGGACAGATTGTGTCTTGTTAGAAAAAAATGAGTTAACAGCAGGATCGACTTGGCATGCTGCTGGAAATGTACCAACATTTTCGGCGTCTTGGTCAATAATGAACATGCAGCGGTATTCAACGGAGCTTTATCGGGATCTTGGTAAAGAAGTTGATTATCCTATGAATTATCACGTAACTGGATCAATTAGACTAGCACACTCTATGGAACGTATGTGGGAATTTGAACGGGCAGCTGGTATGGGAAGATATCAAGGAATGGCCATTGATATGTGTTCAGTTAATGATTTAAAGAACCATTATCCATTCTTAGAAATACATGATTTAGCAGGGGGACTCTATGACCCAAATGATGGTGATATTGACCCTGCTCAGCTTACCCAGGCATTAGCTAAAGGTGCTCGAGATTTAGGAGCCAATATACAAAGGTTTACACCTGCCAAAGGGGTTTATCGTAGAAAAGATGAGTGGGTCGTTCAAACTGAAAAGGGCGACATCACTTGTGAATTTGTTGTGAACGCTGCTGGCTATTATGCCCAAAGAGTTGCCGAGTGGTTTAAACCTTATGGAGGGCGCACGTTGCCAATGATGGTGATGAGTCATCAATATTTATTATCAGAAGAAATTCCCGAGATTGAAAGCTGGAGTAAGTCTGCTGGTCATAAGCTACCCTTGTTACGTGATGTGGATAGTAGTTATTATTTGCGTCAAGAAAAGTACGGATTAAACTTAGGTCCGTATGAAAATACTTGCAAAGCAGCTTGGATTTTAGAAGATGATCCAATGCCTGAAGATTTTAGCTTTCAGCTATATCCAGATGATTTGGATAGAATAGAATGGCATATTGAAGACGCAATGTCACGAGTACCGTTGTTAGGTAAAGCGGGAATTTCTAAAGTAATAAATGGTCCAATTCCGTACGCTCCAGATGGTAATCCGTTAATTGGTCCAATGCCGGGGGTTCCAAATGCATTCGAAGCATGTGTATTTACATTTGGTATCGCTCAGGGAGGTGGTGCAGGAAAAGTATTGGCAGAATGGATAATTGAAGGTCAAACCGAATGGGATATGTGGTCTTGCGATCCTCGCCGCTATACAGATTATACGGACCAAGATTATTGCAACCAAAAAGGCATGGAAGTTTATGGCAACGAGTATGCAATGCATTTCCCTTACCATGAATGGCCTGCTGGAAGAGATAAGAAGATATCCGCACTTCACTCAAAAATATTAGAGCTTGGGGGTGTAATGGGAGCATATAATGGGTGGGAGCGTGCTAATTGGTTTGCGAAAGCAGGAGATGATACATCATTAGAGAGCACCCACACTTGGAGCAGAAATGGTCCATGGGAGCAAAGGATAAGGGAAGAGTGCGAAGCTGTACGAGATGCATGTGGTGTCCTTAATCTACCTGGGTTTTCTCGTTTTACTCTTAAAGGAGATGGGGCTAGTGATTTTTTAAGAGGATTTTGTACTGGAGCCTTGCCTAAAATAGGGCGAATGAATTTAATATATGTTGCTGATAAAAGAGGAAGGATTTTAACAGAAATGTCATGTATCAGATTGGCAGAAGAATCCTTTATGTTAATTACGGCTGCTACCGCGCAATGGCACGACAAGGAATTAATAGAAGCTTCAGTTCCAGATAATATTCATTTTGAAGATGTTACGACTTTGCAAGATACACTAATTGTGACTGGACCCCAATCGCGGGAAATTCTGTCAAAAATATCGAATGCTGATTTGTCACTTGCCTGGCTAACCCACCAACAAGCTGAAGTAGTGGATAAGTCAGTATATTTACTTAGAGTTTCTTTTGCTGGTGAGCTTGGATGGGAAATCCATGCTTCAAATAATGATATGCCAAAAATATATCAATCTCTTTTGGATCAGGGAGCTACTCCATTTGGAATGTATGCCTTAAATAGCTTGCGGTTGGAAAAAGGTTACCGAGCATGGAAGGGTGATTTGTCTACAGATTATTCGATGTTTGAAGGTGGTTTGGATAGGTTTGTGAAATTAGATAAGCCGCAAGATTTTGTAGGAAAGAGTGCATTATTAAACGAGCGACAACAAGGCTCTGGCAAAAGATTTGTAACCTTGATTGTTGATGCTCCAGAGGCTGATGCTCCTTATATGTCAACTATATGGAAAGATGATCAAATTGTTGGTGAGACGACTTCAGGAGGTTGGGGTTACCGCGTTAACGCATCAATTGCTTTAGGGATGGTTAAGTCAGAACTAGCTTTTGAGAATTGTCCAGTGCAGGTTGAGATTTATGGAAAAAAATATGATGCAGTTGTTCAAAAAGATGAGCCAATTTGGGATCCAAGAAATGAAAGGCTTAGAGCTTGATAACGATATTAGATGGGGGAATGGGGCAAGAATTGATTTTGCGCTCCGGAGGGAAAGCTACGCCTATGTGGTCATTGCAAGCTTTGCTAGACGCGCCAGACTTAATCAGTCAAGTGCATGATGATTATTTTGCTAGTGGAGCTTTGGTAGCTACAGCAAATACTTATGTAATCTTGCCAGATAGATTAAAGCATTTTGGCTTTCCTGAGAGGCAAGCAGAATTAATGCAAAAAGCATGTAAGATAGCAATCCAGGCTCGTGATAATCATGGTTCTGGAAGTGTTGCGGGGTCTTTGGGTCCTTTGGGCTTTTCTTACCAACCGGATAAATGTCCAGAGATTGATATTGCTGCGCCCATTTACGAAACAGCAGTAAAGCAGCAGTCAGAGTTTGTTGATTTTCACATATTGGAAACGATGTCATCAGTTAAACAAGTTCGTGGTGGATTGATGGGAGCGACTTCGAGTACTAAACCAGTTTGGCTTGCTATATCTGTTGATGATATTGATGGCAGTAGATTGCGTTCTGGAGAGAATGTGAAAGAGGTTTTGCCCTTGGTAGAAGAGTTCGGCGCTCAGGCATTATTATTGAATTGTTCATCACCGGAAGCCATAACAAAATCAATACCTTTTTTGTCTGAATGCGGAGTTCCGATTGGTGCATATGCCAATGGCTTTATAAATATTTCAGATAGTTTTAACACAATTGGTTCAACTGTAGATCTATTAGAAAAACGAGAAGATCTAACGCCGGTTATTTATGCAGATTTTGCTGAGAAATGGGTTGATGCCGGGGCTACATTAATTGGTGGATGTTGCGAGGTTGGCCCGGCTCACATAAAAGAATTGTCCACCAGGTTGAAAGGGTAAGGAAATGGATCATGTGCCAAAGAAAGCAAGAGTTGTTATAATTGGTGGTGGCATAATTGGTTGTTCAGTTGCTTATCATTTGACTAAGTTAGGGTGGAAAGATGTTTTATTATTAGAAAGAAAACAATTAACTTCGGGAACAACTTGGCATGCTGCTGGGTTGATAGCTCAGCTTAGAGCGACCGCTAATATGACGAAATTGGCCAAATATAGCCAAGAACTATATGGAAGTTTAGAGCAGGAAACCGGTGTAGCCACCGGGTTCAAAAGGTGTGGATCGATCACAGTGGCTCTAACTAATGAGAGAAAGGAAGAAATTTACCGGCAAGCGTCAATGGCTCGTGCCTTTGGTGTGGAAGTTGAAGAGATCTCACCACGGGAAGTTAAAGAAAAGTATAACTATCTGAATATTGATCAGGTAAAGGCAGGGGTTTGGTTGCCCCGTGATGGTCAAGGAGATCCTGCAAATATTGCTTTGGCACTTGCAAAGGGAGCAAGGCAAAATGGCGCAATTATAATCCAAAATACAAAAGTAACTGGCTTTAAAAAAGAGGGTCGACGAATAACTGGGGTAAATTGGAGCCAAGGTGATGAGACAGGCACAACCGATGCGGAGCTTGTTGTAAATTGCGCAGGTATGTGGGGTCACAATTTGGGCAAAATGATGGGTGTTAACGTTCCATTACATGCGTGTGAGCATTTTTATATAGTGACGGAACCAGTTAAAGATTTAAAGCAGATGCCTGTTCTTAGAGTACCGGATGAGTGTGCTTATTATAAAGAAGATGCTGGTAAATTTATGTTAGGAGCTTTCGAACCAAATGCAAAGCCATGGGGAATGGAGGGAATATCAGAAAATTTTGAGTTTGATCAGTTACCAGAAGATTTTGATCATTTTGAACCTATACTAGAGATGGCAGTTAATAGAATACCAGCATTAGGTGAAGCTGGCATCCATACATTTTTTAATGGACCCGAAAGTTTCACACCTGATGATGCGTATCACCTAGGGTTAGCACCGGAAATGGATAACGTTTGGATCGCCGCTGGATTCAACTCAATTGGAATACAATCGGCAGGTGGAGCTGGAATGGCGTTGGCACAATGGATAACTGATGGTAAAAAGCCTTTTGATTTGGGTGATGTTGACATTAGTAGGATGCAACCTTTTCAAGGTAACAAAAAATATTTATTCGAAAGATCTAAAGAAACTTTAGGGCTGCTTTACGCAGATCATTATCCCTACCGGCAAAAAGCTTCAGCTCGTGGGATTAGAAGGTCACCATTTCACTCACAACTTCTCGAAAAGGGTGCTGTAATGGGGGAATTAGCAGGATGGGAACGAGCAAATTGGTATGCGGGGCGTGATCAAAAAAGAGAATATGAATATAGTTGGAAAAGGCAAAATTGGTTTGAAAATTCTGCTCAAGAACATCACGCAGTTCGCAAGAATGTTGGTGTTTATGACATGTCTTCTTTTGGTAAAATTAGAGTGGAGGGCTCTGAGGCGTGTGGATTCTTAAATTATATTTCTGGTGCTAATTGTGATGTGCCAATTGGAAAAATTGTTTATACACAGTTTTTGAATGAAGATGGAGGAATTGAGGCTGATGTTACTGTTACACGGCTTTCTGAATTCTCTTTTATGGTAGTTACACCTGCAGCTACACGTCTTGCAGATCAAACGTGGATGTTAAGACATTCAACTAATTTTAACATAGTAATTATTGATGTAACGTCGGCGGAAGGAGTGTTGGCAATTATGGGGCCAAATTCCCGAAAACTCCTTACACAAATAAGCTCTGCAGATTTGTCAAATGAAAACAACCCTTTTGGTACGGCACAGGAGGTGGAAATTGGGATGGGTTTAGCTCGAATTCACCGCGTTTCATTTGTTGGAGAATTAGGATGGGAAGTATATGTAACTTCTGATCAAGCTGGTCACATCTTTGAAGTTATTGCTGATGCAGGTCAAGAACTGGGGTTAAAATACTGTGGAATGCATATGATGGATAGTTGTCGAATAGAGAAGGGTTTTAGACATTTTGGGCATGACATAACTTGTGAGGATCATGTTCTGGAAGCTGGTTTGGGTTTCGCTGTTCAAGTCAATAAACCCGATTTTATTGGTCGGACAGCAGTTTTGAAAAAACAGGACGCTGGATTAAATAAGCGATTACTTCAGTTTAAGTTAAATGAAAAGGAGCCATTATTGTATCATAATGAGCCAATAATTCGAGATGGTAAAATCTCTGGCTATATTTCTTCAGGAAATTATGGTCATACATTAGGTGGTGCGATTGGCTTAGGTTACATTGAATGTGAAAATGAGACAGTAGATGATATGTTGAGATCAAGTTATGAAATAGAAGTAGCTGGCTCAAGAATAAATGCAGCTGCTTCAATTAGGCCGATGTACGATCCGAAAGCAGAGCGCGTACGATTATAAATATTTTAAAGAATTTAAGATAAAGCAGACTTAAATTTGAGAAATCTTGGGTCTTTCAGTACTTGAGAGTTTATTGCTTCGCGTAATTCGTTAATTGACTTGAGAGGCCTCATAGTAACCTCAAGAATATCAATTAAACCATCTTCTCCTAATGTAATTAAATCGACACCTACAATATCAAGATCCCCAATTTTACAATTAAACTCTAATGCCCAATTTTTATCATATCCCATTATTCGCGTGTAGGTGAAGTCTCGAAATATTTTTCCTACATGGCCGAGTATTGCTGCAACTGGATCTCTCCCAGTCCAGGTTTTATAGTAGGTTGGAGGTTTGAATTGTATATTTGGCGACAATATTTTTTTTATGGCTTCTTCGTCACCTTTTGTTACAATCTCTTGCATTTTTGAAATGGTTGGATGCATTTAAGTTTCCTTTTAATTTGAGAATAATCATAAGTTTGCATCTAAACAAGGAGAAGGTTAAATCTTCATACATGACTAAGGCTTTCAAATATAACCCTCCTGAGCTATCAGTTGATATTTTATATCACGACAGAAATATTATAGTCGTAAACAAACCTAGTGGTTTACTATCCGTGCCGGGAAAAGGTGAGCTTTTAAAGGATTGTTTGATCTCTAGGTTACAAAAAGTTTTTCCTGATGCATTGTTGGTACACAGACTTGATTTGGAGACATCGGGTGTAATGTTATTTGCTTTGACGCCATATGCGCAACGACACTTAGGATTGCAGTTTGAGAAGCGACAAGTGAAAAAAACTTACATCGCAAATGTGTGGGGTAATGTCGAAAATAAAACTGGTGAGATTGAAGCTCCAATCATAGTTGATTGGCCTAATAGACCTAGACAAAAAATTTGTTGGGAAACTGGTAAATCTGCTTTCACTAAGTGGCGAGTATTGAGAAAGAACAAGCAGTCTACACGTCTGAGGTTAATGCCTACCACCGGCCGTTCCCATCAATTGAGAGTTCATATGCTGAGCATTGGTCATGTAATTCTGGGTGACAAGCTTTATGCAAAAGGAGAGGCTTTAGAGGCCTCAGAGAGATTACAATTACATTCTGAGAGTATAAAAATACGACATCCTGAAGGGGGAAAAGGTATCGTTTTTAAATCCCGCAACCCTTTTTAAAAGTTTAATTAAATTTATTATCTCGTGGAAACCCTCTTGGTGCCATTCTTCCTGATGAAGCGCGTTTTGAAATCCAATCCTCTAATTTTGTTTCAGTACGCTGCCTGTCCGCAGGATCCTTCCATGAAAGGCCTGATGATATATTAAATGTTGAGGCATCCGATAAACCACCGTCCTTATACTTCTGCATTCGTACCCCTTTACCTCGAGTCATTTCAGGTAAGTCAGCTATTGGGAATATAAGCATTTTACGATTTTCACCGATACAAGCAATATGGTCACCATTTAATGGTTTGCAAACTATCGCTTTCGCCCCGTCTTTTAAATTTAGAATTTGCTTGCCATTTTTTGTTTGAGCATTGGTTTCCGTTTCTGAGATTATAAAACCGTCACCTTTAGATGAAGCAACTAAAAACTTTCGATTTTCTTTAGTTACAAAGACGTCAACTATATCAACATCGTTAGGTATTTCCAGCATCAATCTGAGTGGTTCTCCCATGCCCCGACCACCTGGCAATTGATTACATGATAAAGTGTAAAATCTACCATTTGTCGCAAAAATCGAAATTTTATCTGTGGATTCTGCATGAAAAATAAATTTCCCTGCATCACCGTCTCTAAATTTCAACTCTTGTTTTAAATCAATATGCCCTTTCATAGCACGAATCCAGCTCATCTCAGAGCACACTATGGTAATTGGTTCACGCTCAATCATTGCTTCAATTGGCACTTCTTCAAACTCAATTACTTCCGCAAATTCACTTCTTCTTTTGCCATTTTCGTTATTTTTCCCAAATAACTTTTGAGTTTCGCGAAGTTGACTTGAGATTTTTTTCCATTGAATGGTCTCATCATTCAACAAATCTTCAAGGTTCGCTCTTTCGATTAAGAGACCTTCATGCTCTTTACGTAATTCGATTTCCTCAAGTTTACGTAATGAGCGCAAGCGCATGTTCAATATTGCTTCTGCTTGAGTGTCTGATAGTTCAAATTCTGTGATTAGCGTTAGCTTAGGATCATCTTCATTTCTGATTATTTCTATGACTCTATCTAAGTTTAGAAAGGCAACGATATATCCTTCTAAGACTTCTAATCTATGATCAATTTTTTCGAGATTGAATTTTGATCGTCTGATTAAGACATCTTTTTGGTGCTGTAAAAAGGAATTTAACACTTCCTTTAATGAGCAAACTTTAGGGGTTCTCCCATCGATCAAGACATTTAGATTTAAGGAAAAGCGAGTTTCAAGGTCAGTTTGCTTGAATAGTGTTTCCATTAAGATTGATGGATCTATCATTTTGGTGCGAGGTTCTAAAATGATACGAATTTCGTCTGTACTTTCATCCCGCACATCAGCTAGAACGGGTATTTTTTTATTATTTATAAGTTCGGCGATTTTTTCTATCAGTTTCGACTTTTGAACTTGGTAAGGGATTTCACTGATTACAATTTGCCACTGCCCCCGGTCTAATTTTTCTTCAATCCACTTTGATCTTAATCGAAATGAACCTCTTCCAGTTCGATATGCATCTAGAATATTGTCATAAGGTTCTACGATTATTCCTCCAGTTGGGAAATCTGGTCCAGGAATATATTCCATCAATGTTTCATCTCGAGCATTGGGTGCTTTAACTAAATGAATACATGCGTTAATTAATTCATCCAAATTGTGTGGTGGAATATTAGTGGCCATACCAACAGCAATCCCACTGGAACCATTTGCTAATAGGTTTGGAAAACTTGCTGGAAATACTATTGGTTCAGTTAAGGTGCCATCATAGTTTTCCTGAAAATCTACAGCATTTTCTGATAAGCCTTCCATTAAAGATTGGGAAACTTTTGTTAGTCGTGCCTCAGTGTATCGGCTTGCGGCTGGATTATCGCCATCAATATTTCCAAAATTCCCTTGCCCATCAACTAAAGGATATCTTACGTTGAAATCTTGGGCTAGGCGAGCCATAGCATCGTATATTGCCGCGTCACCATGCGGATGATAATTGCCCATGACATCACCAGAGATTTTTGCAGATTTTCTGAATCCTGAGTTTGCGGCAAGTTTCAATTCACGCATAGCATATAAAATCCGACGATGGACGGGCTTTAATCCATCTCGTGCATCTGGTAGTGCTCGGTGCATGATAGTTGACAAAGCATATTGTAAATAACGTTCTCCAATTGCCCTACTCAACGGTTCTGTTGTTATGAATGGTATTGGTTTTTCGAAATTAGAGTTCTTGTCGTTCATTCTGTTCATTTACAATGTGGAGAGGTATGGGTCTAGAGCAAATACAGTTTAATTTTAAATATGTAAGCTGGATTGATCAGTAGGGCAGAAAATTTTTGATGAGTTAATAGATGATAAAGAGAAAATCGATTTTGATTACAGGTTGTTCATCGGGTATTGGTCTTGATTCAGCCTTAACTTTGAATGATTGCGGATGGCGTGTCTTTGCTACCTGCAGAAAACAAAAAGACTGTGATAAGCTCAAATTACATGGATTAGAAAGCTTTGTCTTAGATTATGAGAGTACAGACTCGATCGCTTTAGCTTTAGAAAATGTATTTCGACTAACAGGTGGCACCTTGGATGCATTATTTAATAATGGAGCTTACGCTATTCCTGGAGCCGTTGAAGACTTACCAAGGGAGGCTTTGAAGCAAAATTTTGAAGCGAACGTTTTTGGATGGCATGATCTTATTATACGAGTTATTCCAGTAATGAGGGCCCAAGGTTACGGGCGAATAATAAATTGCTCAAGTGTATTGGGTTTTATTCCTTACCCTTGGAGAGGGTCTTATGTAGCCACCAAATATGCCATTGAAGGTTTGACTGATACCCTCAGATTGGAAATGTCTGATACTGATATTAAAGTTATTTTATTGCAACCAGGTCCCATAACCTCAAAATTTAGACTGAACGCTATTAATGGGTTCGAACGATGGATAGAATGGAAGGCTTCGGCTCGCTGCGACCAATATCGATCAAAGTTAATCAATCGTCTTTATGATAGCTCTTCAAAAAAAGATAAGTTTGAATTGCCGCCTTCAGCTGTTACAAAAAAATTAATAAGAGCTTTAGAAGATCCGATTCCAAAATCAAAATATTTAATTACCACCCCAACTTATGTTGCAGCAGTTTTGAAGAGAATATTACCCAATGGGTGGATTGATAGAATTTTATCAAAAAAATAAAGAAAATTTAACTTCGCTTTTTCAAAAACTCAACCTATGTGTGTATAAAGGAGATTTTTTATGACTAATGACCCATTATTTTGGATCGTCACAGCATCGTGTTTGTTAGTACTAGTTATATTAATGATTGGTGTCATAGGGTTTAGTCGGGGCGGTGAGTTTAATAGAAAATACTCTAATAAATTGATGAGATATCGGATTTATTCACAGGCTGTGGCTGTTGTAATGATTTTAATCTACATATTGGTTAGAGGAAGGGGAGGATAGATGGTAACCTTAAATAAGATTTATACTAGAACGGGTGATAATGGAGAAACTGGTTTGGGAGACGGAACCAGGGTACCTAAATACTCCTTGAGAGTAGACTCTTATGGTTCTGTGGATGAGACAAATGCAACAGTAGGATTGGCTAGACTTTATAGTCATGGCGAGATGGACGTTAGATTGGGTGCTATTCAAAACGATTTATTTGATCTTGGCGCAGATATGTGCCGGCCTAATATTGATCTGGATGCCTCAGCAGAATACGCTCCGTTAAGAATGACGCAATCACAAGTAGACAGATTGGAGCGTGAGATAGATGAAATGAACCAAAATTTGTCGGCACTAAAAAGCTTCGTCCTGCCAGGTGGTTCAAAATTATCAACATACTTGCATCTTTGTAGGACAGTCAGTCGAAGAGCTGAGCGTTTGGCAGTAGAATTAAGCCAAACTGAAAAAGTTAATGTATTGGCAATCAAGTATTTAAATAGACTTTCGGATTGGTTTTTTGTTGCATCTAGAATCTCAAATGAAAATGGTGCTGCTGACGTACTGTGGATTCCAGGAGCTAATAGGTAAAATGTGTCAATAAAAGTTTACGAAACGGCACAGAATTAATTTTTCTCTTTTAGTATAAGTAACTTTTCATTAAATCGACGGTACAGAAACGAATCTCGTCCAAAAGACGCTTAATTGATGAACAGGAGAAAATGGTATGAAAGTCTTAGTACCAGTAAAACGGGTAATAGATTACAACGTTAAAGTTCGTGTTAAATCGGATGGCTCAGGAGTAGATCTTGCAAATGTTAAAATGTCAATGAATCCATTTGATGAAATAGCAGTTGAGCAAGCGATCCGTCTGAAAGAGGCCGGAAAAGTTGAAGAAATTATAGCGGTGTCTGTCGGGGTTAAGCAGTCGCAAGAAACTTTACGAACAGCACTGGCAATGGGCGCTGATAGAGCGATACTAATAAATTGTACTGAAGACGTTCATGAGGATTTAGAACCTCTAACAGTCGCTAAACTTTTAAAAGGTGTAATTGATGAAGAACAGCCTGGTTTAGTTTTGTGTGGTAAACAAGCGATTGATAATGATATGAATGCAACTGGGCAAATGCTTGCAGCTTTGACTGGTTGGAGCCAAGGCACCTTTGCCTCTGAGCTAGATATTGAGGATGATAGTGCGATTGTGACTCGAGAAGTTGATGGTGGATTGCAAACTATTAAAATTAGCATGCCTACAGTGGTGACCGTTGATCTCAGATTAAATGAGCCCAGATATGCTTCGCTTCCAAATATTATGAAAGCAAAAAGAAAGCCTTTGGATGAAAAAACACCAGAAGATTATGGTGTAGATATTTCACCGAGACTTGAAATATTAAAAACAACCGAACCTGCAGCCAGAGCAGCTGGTGTTAAAGTGTCGGATGTAGCAGAACTGGTTTCAAAACTTAAAGACGAAGCGGGAGTGATATAATGGGAGTACTACTTTTAGCAGAAGTGTTATCTGGAGAGGTATCGATAGATCAGACGGCAAAAGCTTTAACGGCAGCCAAATCATTGGGAGATGTAACGGTATTATGTGCATCTAGTGGTTGTGGCGACGCAATTCAATCAATAGCGTCGTTAGACGGTGTGAGTAAAGTTTTGAACGCTGATGACGCGATATATGGAAATGGATTAGCCGAGCCCACTGCAGATTTACTTGTCTCTTTGGCCCAAGATTATGAACATATTGTGGCACCAGCAACCGCATTAGCAAAAAATATTTTACCTCGTGTGGCGGCGTTACTAGATGTTATGGTAATTTCAGATATCACGGAGATAGTTGACTCAAACACTTTTGAGCGTCCTATCTACGCTGGTAATGCAATCCAAACGGTAAGATCCGCAGACAAGATTAAGGTATTGTCAGTTAGAACAGCAGGGTTTGATGCAAGCGGCGAAGGTGGTTCGGCACCTATAGAAGATATTTCCATTGGAAATAATCCTGCAGTCTCTACATGGATTGAGGATAAAGTTCAGGCGTCTGATAGACCTGAATTAACTTCTGCAAAAATTGTTGTGTCGGGTGGGCGAGGAGTAGGTTCTCAGGAAAGTTTTGCGATAATCGAAGCAATGGCGGATAAGTTAAATGCTGCGGTTGGTGCTTCTCGTGCGGCAGTAGACTCTGGTTATGCACCTAATGACTGGCAAGTAGGCCAGACTGGAAAGGTTGTGGCGCCTGATCTCTATATTGCTTGTGGTATTTCTGGAGCAATACAACATTTAGCTGGTATGAAAGATAGCAAAGTAATAGTGGCGATTAATAAGGATGAAGAGGCACCAATTTTTCAAGTGGCTGATTATGGCTTGGTGGCTGATTTATTTGATGCCGTGCCTGAACTAACAGAAGCTTTGTAAAGTAGTTATTTTTAATCTAGTTTTATTTGCTTTTAAGCAATAGAGTTTTTGATCTTAGGTATTCCATTAACCCTCTAGGATCTTTATTATACTGGTCTAACTCAGAGCGTTTGATCGGATTCCCAATGATTGGAGCTTGTTCTTTATTCATAGCATGTACTATTTCATGAAGCAAAAGTCCCTGTCTGACAGTAATAGAAATCTTATTTGCAAATTGAAACCAACGACTATTTTGTCCAGAAAAATAAATTGGTAAAACCTCTGCTTCAGATTTCAGTATCATTTTTGCTGTAAATGGAAGCCATTCGCCTTCAACGGCCTTATCAAACCATCCTGGAGATGTTGCAACTGCTCCAGCAGGAAAAAGTATAACCACCCCACCTGCTTTTAAGTGGTTCATTGCAAGTTTGCGCATTTCAAGATTAAGTCTAACTGAGTTCGGCTCATGTGGGAAAGATACTGGTAACATGTGATATTGAATTTCAGGAACATTTGTTAAAAGTGATCGAGTTAGAATTTTGAAGTCTTTTCTTATTCGATTAGTCAATTCGGCAAGAACTAAGCCGTCGACTAGGCCGTGAGGATGATTAGCCACAATGATCAATGGCCCAGATTTTGGTATTCTTGCCACTTGATCTTCTGGAGTCGATAAATTGATCTGCAGATGGCTAAGAGCTTTACCCCAAAAAGTTTCATCCTCTTGTCGTAAAGTTTTTTCGTAATCCCGAACTAAACGCATCAGAGTGAGTTTTCCAGTAATAAATTCCAATGATTTTATAACAAATGTTTTTACTGGACTGTTAAAGGTTCCAGCATATGACAAATTTTTTCCATCATAAGGTTTATAATCTGGATCGCCAATCTTCGGTGTTTCATTATTTAACAATACAAAGTCCTTGATATATTACATGATTTCTAAAGGTCTTCTTCAAAACGATTCAAAATTAAATTCGTTAAGGCTTGTGATAGTTTTTTTTCTTCTGGACCAGAAGTGATTATGGTAATCTCCTGTCCTTTGGCCGCTGCAAGCATTAGTAACCCCATGATACTATCTCCAGAAACGCTAATATCATCTTTTGAAATAATAGCATTGGCGTTAAAGCGCTCTACTGTCTCTACAAGTTTAGCAGAAGCTCTGGCGTGTAGTCCTTTTTCATTGATAATTGTATGCCTATTTTCAATTGTCATCTTATTGACGATTATAGCTATTTATATATTTGCGACCCGCATTGAGCGCTTCTTCGGTTGCATCTTTTATGCTCATTTTTCTACATTTAGCTAACTTTACTAACATTGGCAGATTAGCACCATAAATAATTGTTCTATCTTCTTTGCAGCAAGCACTTAAGGCTAAATTTGATGGTGAGCCACCAAATAGGTCTGTCACTAAAATGACTCCAAAACCAGTATCCACGTCATCACTAGCGTTACATATTTCGATCTCTTTAGATTTACGATTATGATTTTCACCGATTCCGACTGTGATTAACTGTTCTTGTTGACCTACTACGTGCTCGAGGGCGGCTTTATATTCGTCCGCTAAACCTTCATGTGCTACTATTACGATCCCTATCACAGCTTATCCCGATTTCGTTTATTGAGCATTGCTTTTCATGCGTTCTAATTCTAAGTGCCTTTTAGACACCTGAATATTCTTTTTTGCAAGAGTTTCCGCAACAAGTTCAGTAATAAATACCGATCTATGTCTACCACCGGTGCACCCAAAACTTAAGATAAAATATGATTTTCCTTCAGATTCATAAGCAGGGATCAAAAAATCAATAAGATCAATAATTTTATTCATGAATAATTCGAATTTTTCATCTGTTTTTATGTACTCTTGAATTAATCGTTGTTCTCCGGTGAGTTCCTTCAAATCATTATTCCAATATGGATTTTTTAAGAAGCGACAGTCGATCACCATATCGGCTGATGTAGGTATACCCCTTTTATAAGAAAAGCTATGTACAGAAATGCTTAAAGGTTTTTTTGTGAAATCTTGTTCGAAAATTTTTCTAATTTGAAATTTCAGATCATGGGGGGACATATTTGTTGTGTCAATAAAGTTATCTGCATTGATAGATAGCGATTCTAATAGTTTTTTTTCTCTTTGGATTCCAATCACCGCTCCTTGCTTAGGTGCCATTGGATGCCTACGTCTTGTCTCAGAATAACGCCTTAACAATATTTCGTCAGAGCAATGCAAATAAAGCAAATTACATTTAAACTTCAGGTCTGAATTAATAGTTCTTAACATCTCCAGTAGGTTTTGGTTGGAAAAATCTCGGTTTCGGGCATCAATGCCTAAAGCAAGTGGATGATTTATTTGATTGCCTGATAACAATAGTGGAAGAAGAGATAACGGGATATTATCAATTGCTTCAAATCCTAAATCTTCCAGAGAATCTAGAGCGGTAGTGCGACCAGCACCAGACGGCCCTGTAACAATAACTAAATTCAAATTCGACGAATTTTTCATAGTTAATACTCATACTATATTATTATTCTTTTTTCAAAAAGTGAATTAAACTGTGCTCTAATCCATTTAAATTCTTACAATGCAAAATCTGTATTTTTTTTCCAAAATATTCTGTATATTTTGTTTTAGGCAATCTGTGGTGCTCGGTTTTATCAAGACTTACTACTAAGCAAAGTTGAGCTTTTGTAGAAGAAACCTCTAAAATGCCAATGTTTCTGGCTTCAATTTTTCCAAGAATGGCCTTTGGAGCGGATAAAATTATTTCATTTTTTTGGTTGTTCAATATAACTTGGTCATCTGCGATTAAAATGGCTCCAGAGCTTATCAGAGCAAGTGCTAATTTTGACTTCCCACTACCAGATTTGCCTAATATCAATATACCTTTGCCTGAAAATGAAACGGCACTTGCATGAAGATTAAGTGAAGATATTTCTTTCAAATTATATCCTAATATTAGTAAATTTCACTTTTCATATTTTTCGTAACCTGATGTATACACTATATCATCTATAAACTTCGATGTCTGCGGTGATTAATATTCTTAAACAGAATGAATATCTTTTACAATTTACATATTAGAATTAAGAATCAATAGTTATATTAAAGAATTCTGGTATTGATTTTATCATTAAATGTTGACAAACAAGTGTCTAACGGGGCCTCTGGTCTTGCTGCCAATTTTAGATAAATATTTTCTAATCGAAAAGTTGAGGAATGTTTTATGTCTGCTGAACGCGTTAATCAGTTATTCAGATTATCTAGTCAAGGGATAGATGGCTTAGGAAGGGTCTTTTACAATCTGAATGAGAGCGAATTGCTTTCCGAAGCGGTGAGCCGCAAGGAGGGAGAATTGGGAATTGGAAAAGCATTATTAGTAAATACTGGTGAGCATACTGGAAGATCTCCTAATGACCGTTTTATCGTAAAAACTGAGGACGTCGCTGATAAAATTTGGTGGGAAAACAATCAGTCAATGACTGAATTAGCTTTTGATAATTTAGAAAAAGACTTTAAAATTCACATGAAAGATAAAGACTATTTTGTCCAAGATCTTTATGGAGGTGCCCAAGCTGAATACAGATTAAATATTCGAGTAATCACCGAACTCGCATGGCATGGATTGTTTATCAGACATTTACTCCGTAGGCCTGATGAGTCTGAGTTATCTGATTTTATATCTGATTTTACGATTATTAATTGTCCATCTTTTTTAGCTGAACCAAAACGTCATGGTTGTAGATCAACCACGGTTATCGCAATCAATTTATCCAAGAAGTTAATTTTGATTGGAGGGACAGCGTATGCTGGGGAAAATAAAAAATCAGTTTTTGCACTGCTGAATTTTATATTGCCGGAGAAGAATGTTATGCCTATGCATTGTTCGGCTAATCACGCTCTGAATGATCCAGATGATTTGGCTGTCTTTTTTGGTTTATCTGGTACTGGAAAAACGACTTTATCAGCAGAAAAAAATCGAATTTTGCTTGGGGATGACGAACATGGTTGGTCAGACAAGGGTACTTTCAATTTTGAAGGTGGTTGTTATGCAAAAACAATAAATTTATCCAAAGAGGCAGAGCCTGAAATTTTTGCAACTACCTCAAAGTTTGCGACTGTAATAGAAAATATGGTATACCACCCAGATACAAAGGAGTTATATTTCGACGATGATAGCTTAACTGCTAACATGAGATGTGCTTATCCTCTAAATTATATATCTAATGCTTCAGCTAGCTCATTAGGAGGCGCACCAAAGAATATTATTATGTTAACATGTGATGCATTTGGGGTTTTACCTCCTATTTCTCGACTGACCTCCGCGCAAGCCATGTATCATTTTTTATCAGGATTTACCTCTAAGGTTGCCGGTACCGAGCGGGGTGTTACTGAACCCCAACCAACGTTCTCAACGTGTTTTGGAGCACCATTTATGCCAAGACGTCCCGAGGTGTATGGAAATTTGCTAAAATCGAAAATTGCTGAGAGTGGCTCCGTTTGTTGGTTAGTTAATACTGGATGGACTGGGGGTTCGTATGGGGTTGGGACTAGAATGCCAATTAAAGCTACGCGAACGTTACTAAACGCAGCTTTAAATGGAGAAATTTCTGATGGAAAATTTCGGAAAGATAAGAATTTTGGATTTGAAGTGCCAATATTTGTTCGAGACGTTAATCCAAAACTGCTTGATCCAAGGCAAACTTGGGAAGATGCTGAGCAGTATGATCTGCAAGCTCGTCGACTTGTTGAGATGTTTGTTAGTAATTTTAATCAATATGTTGAACATGTGGATGCGAGTATAAAAGATATTATGTTGAAATAACTTTAAAAACCGAAACCACGTCGTATCAAATTTAAAGAGGCGATTAATAAGAGTAATTGAGTGACATTTGTGAATTTTTTTCCATCTATTTTTGTACCGATGTAATTACCTAATAATACACCAACAATTGCGGGTAAAAGAAGAATAAACGAAAATGTGATGCTTGGTAAATTTATAATGTTTGAATGTATATGAGCAAAAATAAAAATAATTGATCCAAAAAAATAGATGATTCCCTGCGATCTTATCTGAAAGTTTCTCTCTAATTTTAAAGTTAAAAAATATGCTACTGTTGGCGGCCCCCAAGTACCAGTTAGTCCACCAAAAAAACCAGCAAAAAATCCAAAAGCTAACTCTATTAAATTATTATTCTTAAAATTTAATTCATTTCGGAAAAATTGAAAAAGTGTAAAAACAAAAATTGATGTACCCATTAACAAAAATAATATTTTTGTTGACAATATCGTGATAAAATTGCTTCCAATCACAATCATGATCGATAAGATAGCTAAGTATTTCCAAAATATTTTTATCGCGGTAACTGCAGGTTTTATTCCTTCGCGAAATGCTTGATAAAAGTTTGTAAAAAGAGTTGGAATAATCATTGCAACGATGGAAAGTTCTAAGGAAAGAAACATTGCAAAACCGCTTATCATTATGAGAGGCATTGCAAAGCCTACTAATCCTTTTACAAGTCCTGCAAATAAAGTGATTGATAAAACTAATATGATTTCCATTAGTCCCATATCAAAAAAAACGGTGTGTAATGTTTGCATATTACCCTATTAAAATTGTTAGATTTTTCGCATTTTGACGCATAGTTAACATTTTAAAGCTTTAACACCTGAAGTTTATTAGTTTAAAGCTATATAGTGTATCAACCTAAAACAATTCATGAGCAAGAAATAATATGACGTCAACAATATTGGAAAATCTTGAAGACTTGATTTCAAAATCGGTCGATGTATCAAACGCATTATTAGCGGATATAGTTGCTCATGTGAGAAATAAGGTGGTTGTCTCCGATAGGGTATCAAGCGAACTTTTGAATAATTATCAATTTGAAGCACATGGTGTGGCTTGGATTGCAACCTACATCGAATCTCTACGGCAGATGTCAGTTTGGAGTAAGGTGGCGAAAGCAGAAAACAAATTTGATACAGTAGAAAAGCTAATATTGCAGATCGGTTTTGGTGAATATTTAAGTCAATTGAAAAACGGCATACCGATGAGTCAAACAGAGTTTATTAGGCTGCATGATATTGGTCTTTCGAATGAGATTATTAATAAATTCTTAATCCCCGAAGTTGAAATTTTAATTAAATTTGGAAACACTCAGCTAGCAAGAGAGCAATTATGTCTTTTGATGCAGGATCGTTTGGGTATGTCTACCTTTGGTTTTTCTGGATTAGATGACGACTTAGAGATGGTTCGTGAGCAATTTAGAAGATTTTCTGATGAAAAAGTGGCACCTTATGCACACCAATGGCACTTGAAAGATGAATTAATTCCGAAGGAAATTATTGATGAAATGGCTGAGTTAGGGGTATTTGGCTTAACAATTCCAGAAAAATATGGTGGCTTTGGTCTTTCAAAAGCGGCCATGTGTGTCGTATCTGAAGAATTATCCCGTGGCTATATCGGGGTTGGATCACTTGGCACTAGATCCGAAATTGCAGCAGAATTGATATTATGTGGCGGCACCGAAGAACAGAAGAAGAATTGGTTGCCAAGAATATCGGATGCTTCAGCCTTGCCGACAGCTGTTTTTACAGAGCCTAATACTGGTTCTGATTTAGGCTCTTTGGCGACTCGAGCAATAAGAACTGATGATTATTTTGAGGTGACAGGTAATAAAACCTGGATCACCCATGCTTCTCGAACCAATGTTATGACTTTACTTGCCAGAACAGACTTAGACACAAAAGACTACAGAGGGTTGTCTATGTTTCTTGCTGAAAAAGAAGCTGGTACTACTGAAAATCCATTTCCTTCAGAAGGTATGACAGGAGGTGAAATTGAGGTTTTAGGTTATAGAGGAATGAAAGAATATGAGATTGCTTTTGATAAGTTTAAGATATCGAAAGGCAATTTATTGGGTGGAATTGAGGGGCAGGGATTCAAACAGTTGATGCAAACTTTTGAAAGTGCTCGAATACAGACTGCAGCTAGGGCTGTTGGCGTCGCACAGTCAGCTCTAGATATTTCTTTGAATTATGCCATTGATCGGAAACAATTTGGTAAATCGTTAATAGCATTTCCGAGAGTTTCATCAAAGTTAGCAATGATGGCAGTGGAAATAATGATTGCGCGTCAGTTAACTTATTATAGCGCTAGAGAAAAAGACGCTAGTCGGCGTTGTGATCTCGAGGCTGGAATGGCTAAATTATTGGCTGCAAGAGTAGCTTGGTCATCAGCTGATAATGGCTTGCAAATCCATGGTGGAAATGGGTTTGCTTTAGAGTATCCTATCAGCCGTATTTTATGTGATGCGAGAATTCTTAATATTTTTGAGGGCGCAGCTGAAATACAGGCTCAAGTAATAGTTCGGCGTATTCTTGATACTAAAACAAACTAGAATAGTTTTTGTTATTAACAGTTCTTGCAAAAGCTTACTCTCTTCCTTAGGAGAAGAGAAGGAGTAGGGGTTTAGCTCAGTTGGTAGAGCATCGGTCTCCAAAACCGAGGGTCGTGGGTTCGAGTCCCTCAACCCCTGCCATTTTTCTCGTATCTTGTTAGATATAAAATATTCTA
>Ga0315331_10001059_pt1 | contig 20510 bp, 15 predicted proteins | sample M160m34915metaG_FD_203456 | JGI IMG/M metagenome (GOLD analysis project Ga0315331, IMG submission 203456) | Ammonia-oxidizing marine archaeal communities from Monterey Bay, California, United States - M1 60m 34915 | ecosystem: Environmental > Aquatic > Marine > Intertidal zone | place: USA...
CCCAATGCCCCGGCAATCATTAAGCCCGGTACGGAAACCGTCGCTTCGATTCTCAGGCGAGCCGGATATTCGACCGGCGTTGTTGGAAAATGGCATCTGGGACTGGGGGAAGCAGGCGGACCGGAATGGAATGGGTTGCTGAAACCGGGACCTCTGGAAATCGGATTCGACACATGCTTCCTTCTGCCAACGACCAATGATCGCGTGCCGCAGGTGTTTGTACACGATCATCGCGTTCCCAATCTGGATCCGGCAGACCCTCTGTGGGTCGGAAAAAAAAAGCCGAAGGCTGACCACCCAACCGGCGTAACGCATCGTGACACGCTGAAGATGGACTGGTCACACGGGCACAACTCGACAATCCACAACGGTATCAGCCGCATTGGCTTCTACACGGGCGGCCACGCAGCTCGCTTCCGTGACGAAGATCTGGCAGACAAGTGGGTTGAAAAATCCGTTGAATTTATCGAACAGCACAGAGACAAACCGTTCTTTCTGTTCTTCTCCTCACACGACATTCACGTACCACGTATTCCCCACGAACGTTTTCAGGGCAAGACGTCTCTGGGCTTCCGGGGTGACGCGATCGTGGAGCTCGACTGGTGCGTCGGTGAATTGACGAAAACGCTCGACCGTCTGAAACTTGCTGAAAACACGCTGGTCGTATTCTGTTCAGACAACGGACCCGTACTGGACGACGGTTACAAGGATGACGCCATTGAAAAAATCGGGCGCCACCGCGCAGCCGGTCCATATTCGGGTGGAAAATACAGCGTCTACGAAGGTGGCACACGGACTCCCTTTATTACTCGCTGGAAGGGACGCATCAAGCCAGGTCTGAGTGATGAACTTGTTTGCACCATCGATCTGGCGGGCAGTCTCGCCGCCCTCAGCGGCCAGTCTCTGCCGACTGAAAGTTGCCTTGACAGCTTCAACGTAATGAGTGCGTTGCTGGGTGAAACTACCGGCACCGGCCGCGACCATCTGGTACAGCAGAACAACGGAAACAACGGAACGTATGCGCTGCGATCAAACAAGTGGAAGCTGCACCGTTACGACAAAAAGTCAGCTCGCAACGTAGTCGTCGAACAATCGCTGGCGAATACAAAAGTTCCGCAATATCAGTTGTTCAATATCGACGACGATCCGACAGAGACAACAAATGTCATCAGCGATCACCCGGAAATTGCTGCCCGACTCAAGTCGCAGCTTGCCAGCATTATTGAGGCAGGCCGCAGCCGTCCTTAACTGCGATGGTCATTGCTCTACCGTGGCTTTACGGTCTGTCTTTCGTTGAGTGAAACAGAAAAGTGATCACGGCGGACAACGTCCACGTTTTCGACGCAGGCAGTGACCGCGTGTTCGGGAAGCACTTTCATACGAAGGAAGGCCAGGATACTCTCTGATGTCGCACGCGAGATCACGATTTCGATGTGGACCATCAGACTGACCGCAGAGTGCTGCGGAACGCACCGGAACAGGGAAAAGAGGTATAACCGGTCGCTCCGAGTTCCACAAAGTTGTCGAGCAACCAGTCTTCAAGTTGAGCCTCCGCGACTACGGTCAGGCGGCGCATGCGGGCCAGGCCACCCTTGCGGGCAGCATGGCCGTTGTCCGCCAACGGCCGCAGGGAATCGAGACCTCGAATCTCAAAACGCAGACCGTCCTGTTCGAAGTCATGTTCCATTTCCTCCAGCTTCGCAATCACGCTGTAGTCAACAAGCCTGGTGTCTGACACATCAACGACCAGGTTCCGCCGCTGCACGAGCTCAAGCTGTTCGATCTGCCGGCGAAATGGAATCCAGTTGCTGAAGACGGCTGATTCACGTGCCAGAATCAGGCTTGTATCGTCGTCGATTTCCTGAACTTCGAGGTGCGGTTTGAACAGAGACTTCAGGGGAAACCATCGGCTGAGGTGTTTCGGGGGGCCCGACGTTCTGACAAGGCCCTGAGACACGTTGACACTGCTCCAAATCGTTCTTTGTTGCAAATCAACAGCTTCACCATTCTGCCGGTCCGGTGACCACCAGCAGACCTGATCGGCGTTTGATGTCGCCGCAATCGTTGTGACCGATACATCTCACAGCAATAAGCGGTCGGAGAGACGTGCGGGCGACAGATTTCCGCCTCAGATTCCATTCTGCGGTGTAGGGTTGCCAAAAGACAACATAGCCGGCGAAGCGCTACAGGACGCTTCAGGAGTAATTCCGATGCGACGACTGCTCATCAATCTGTGGAAACAACAGGATGGAATCATCGTCACCTCAGAAATCATTCTGGTAGGAACGATTCTGGTATTGGGCTCGATCGCGGGTCTTTCGACTCTTTCGTACGCCGTCTCATCAGAACTTATGGACGCAGCAAACGCTGTCGACTCACGAGGATCAGATCGCCATCACGGTAACACGTACAAGATGTCCAGCAGCAAACCAAGGCCCGAAATCGCAGGGCGCTACGGGCGCTAATTTAGTCACTGGACAGTAGATCTGATTCGTCCATTCGGGGTGAGCTGCCGAATGGACCTAAAAGCCCCGCTTCACCTGGTGTGTTGCCGGGGCTTTTTTATGCGCTGTGAATAATTCGAGAGTTTTTGAGGTGACGCACATCCGACGGCCACGTACCGGAGCGTCATTTTCGGGACTTATTGAGGATTGGGGCATCGAAGTATTGAGGAGTTGCAGGCATCCGCTTTAATAGTCCGGCTGAGCAACGTCACACATCCCTAACAGCATTCCAGCCGGGCTTCAGAGGAATTGTCGGGGGCTGACAGCAGTCGCCAGGAGGTGATCCAGTCGGCTGCCGTAACCAGGCCGGACAACGGCAGAAAAAGGACTTTAAAGAGCATGACTCAGCACATTTTCGTCACTGGTGGCGTCGTAAGCTCACTTGGCAAAGGACTGACCTCCGCCTCCATCGGCATGCTGCTGGAACGTCGTGGTCTGACGGTCCGTATGCAGAAACTGGATCCGTACATCAACGTCGATCCGGGCACAATGAGTCCCTACCAGCACGGCGAAGTCTACGTTCTGGACGACGGCTCAGAGACAGACCTGGACCTGGGACACTACGAACGATTTACGTCAAGTATCCTGAATCGCGATTCCAACTACACGACCGGCCAGATCTACCAAACGGTGATCAACAAGGAGCGACGCGGCGAATACCTTGGCCGAACAGTTCAGGTGGTTCCGCACATCACCGATGAAATCAAAGACAGCATTCGGCGACTGGCCGCGCCTGATGTTGACGTAGTGATCACAGAACTTGGCGGAACCATCGGAGACATTGAAGGACTGCCGTTTCTGGAAGCGATCCGACAGATTCCGCTGGATGTCGGCAAAGAAAACTGTCTGTTTATTCACTTAACGCTGGTGCCTTATCTGAAGGCCGCACGAGAGGCGAAAACCAAACCAACACAGCACAGCGTGCAACAGTTGCGAACGATCGGTATTCAGCCGGACATTCTGGTATGTCGTACGGAACGTCCGATTGGCACGGAACACACGGACAAGATTGCATTGTTCTGCAATGTCGAAAAACGAGCAGTGATCGAAGAGGTCGATAAAGAATATTCGATCTACGAAGTGCCCATGGGGCTGGTTGAACACAAACTGGATGAACTGATCATCGAAAAACTGGACCTGCAGGCCGGCCCGCTGCAACTGGATGACTATCGGGATCTGATCCACCGAATCCGAAACCCGCGTCATGAAGTGACCGTGGCCGTTGTCGGCAAGTACATTGATCACTGTGATGCCTACAAATCGATCTACGAATCTCTGGATCACGCTGGCTTCCACCACTCGACAAGAATCATCACAAAACGAGTCGAAGCAGAAGACCTGGAAAACAAGGGAGCCGAAAGTCTGCTGAAAGGTGTCGACGGGATTCTGGTTCCGGGCGGATTCGGCATGCGGGGCATCGAAGGCAAGATTCAGGCCGTTCAGTACGCTCGAGAAAACAACATTCCGTACTTCGGCATCTGTCTGGGCATGCAATGTGCCGTTATCGAATTCGCACGCAACGTTATGGGACTGGACGACGCCAACAGCAGCGAATTCCAGGCCGACACTCAGCATCCGGTGATCTGTCTGCTGGAAGATCAGACGGATGTGGAAGATAAGGGCGGCACAATGCGACTGGGTACTCAGCCCTGCCTGCTTTCCGAAGGATCTCACTCACTGACAGCATACGGAACATCAGAAATTAATGAACGACATCGGCATCGATACGAGTTCAACCCGGGGTACCGGGAACAATACGTTCATGCCGGAATGACGCCGGTCGGCACCAGCCCCGACGGAACGCTGGTGGAAGTTGTGGAATTGAACGACCACTCATGGTACGTGGCGGTCCAGTATCACCCGGAATTCAAGTCGCAGCCCAACAGACCACACCCACTTTTCAAAGGATTCGTCGGGGCGGCTCTGGAAAAACGTCAGACCCGCCCAAAGCAGCTGATCTGAACGACGGCTGTACCGGGGCCAGAGACGTTGCTGAGTCCACTCTCAGGTCAGGCAGGCATGGTGTGTACTCTCACACACTGCGACAATCCGTGTTCTGCGTCGCTAAATCACGGTGAAGTTCAGACTATGTAACGTGTCGGTATCGGCCCGCAGTCAATGTCTGCAGGCTGGCACTCTGCGTTGTTAACTGTCGCACCGCACAGCCCGTTCTAATAAACGCCGACTGTGGTCGTCTTTGCAAAGACATGATACGGACGAACACCACTTACGCCGTCCCACGGATATTTTTCGTGAGGGTCTTCACGCTCCGCTTCGTCGCGTTCCAGAAAGCCCGGCACGAAGAACTCTTTGGTCAAAGTGTACAATTTGACGCGACCGGTGGCGTGGTAGTCAACGACCTTCGTATGGTCATCAAAGTCGACGACCTCGACGACAGCCCGAGGCTGGGGAGCATAATATGTCACCTTGTAATCATCTGCCGGATCAAAAGGCTTGCCGCAGGCCAGTCCCATCAGCGTGTTACCGTAGGTCGGTGTCATGAAGACGTTGGGACCCAGCAGTTCCTCGCAGGCAAACCGATTCCACTGCTGAGTGAATTCCGTTCCTCCACAGAAGATCCCCTTGATGCCGGCTTCTTCGATGCTGCTGCCTTCATCCAGCAGTCGCATCGCCAGAGCTTCCAGCAGCTTGGGCGTTGTGAACATACACTGAATTTCGTTCCCGGCGCCAATAATTGCCATTGCCTGGTCGATGACGTGGTTGCTGTACTCTTTGACTTCTTCGACTTTGCCCTTCTTCAGCAGCTTCACCACCCAGCGGGGGTCCAGGTCCACGCAAAAACTGATGCCACCGCGATGCTGTGCCAGATGCTCGATCGCCAGACGCAGGCGACGCGGCCCGGAAGGCCCCAGCATCAGCCAGTTAGCTCCCCGAGGGAAATTTTCATCGGACAGAGTGTCACTGAACATCTCGTAATCAATCCAGTGATCCTCGACAACCACGCGTGACTTGGGCACGCCCGTCGTACCGCCGGTCTCAAAGACATAGATCGGTTTATCCTGATACGGCTGAGGGACCCAGCGACGCATCGGGCCACCACGCAGCCAGTCGTCTTCGAACAAAGGAAACTTCTTCAGATCGTCAAAACAGTTCACATCCTTCAACGGGTCGAAGTTGAATTCCTTCTTCTTTTCCAGCCAGAACTGACTCCCCGTGTCATCGCCGAAGTGCCACTGCACGATTTCCCGAGTTTGCTGATCCAGCAGTTCCTTACTCTTCTTCGCTGCTTCGGCAACATTGCTCACAGGTTGATTCCTTTTTTTTGCAAACGGATGGGGTAGATTGAGGAAGGGGCAGGTCGGGGGTCGGCACTCCGGCACCACAACATCGTATTCGCGGATGTGGGCAATTCAAACCACGACGACGCTGGTTACGTACAATTCTCAAACTGCAGAGCCCCTGGTCAGACATCTTCCCGGATCAAAGTTTCGGGATCCACGTTTTTCCGGCCGTAACCGCGGCCCTGCGGCCACCGGATGCCCCGCAATTCACTTTCTGCAACAATGTTTCCGGAGTCAAAATCTGTCCTCTCAATCGTCAACAGGTCTGGTCAATGAAACGCATCGGAATTCTGACCGCTGGAGGTGACACGCCGGCGCTGAACGCAACAATTTACGGGGCTGTGGAACAGGCGAACGCCCTGGGCATCAACGTCTTCGGACTGCTGAGAGGTTATGCCGGCCTGTTGACAGACGATGTTCCGCACGTTCATCTGAACCCACTGTTTACCAGTATTCCGGAACTGGACCCGTGTCTGGGCGGCACACTGATCGGATCATCGCGAACGTACATCGATCCGGATTCTGACAAAATTGACATCGTCAGGAACAGCCTGGGCCGACTGAAACTGGACGGCCTGATCTGTATCGGTGGCGACGGCACGATCAACGGAATGCAGCCGATTGCAGAGTTCACTCAGTGTGTGTTGGCGCCCAAAACGATCGACAACGACCTGGGACTCAACTATCTGGGCGAGCCCAATGAATGGGTGCGGCGCCCCGGCGACGACGGAGAGGGTTCGGAGGATGTTCGAATCCGCTCGCGCGACCGCATGAATCTGGAAGACATCATCAACTATGCGACTCCCGGCTATGCAACAGCCGTGTTCGTTGTGGCCCAGTGTGTTCGACGGCTCCGCACAACTGCCGAAAGTCACCGGCGAATTGGAATTGTGGAAGTCATGGGCCGACAGTCCGGCTACATCGCACTCGGTGCGGCCTATGGCCAGCCGGATGTGATCCTGATCCCGGAAGTGCCGGTCGACTTCGATCTGCTTGAACAGCGAGTGCGCCAGATCTATGACCTGCAGCACCACGTGCTGATTGTGGTCGGTGAAGGCGCCAAAACAGCAGATGGTCGGGACCTTGGTGCAGCGACACCAACCTATGATCCGGCGGGCAACATACGATACAGTGGGGCTGCGGACGCGCTGCAGAAGATCTTGCAGGACCGCATCGAGCCTGAATTCTTTAATCGCGCCCGAAGTCACGAACCCGCCACAGCGGCGTATTTCACACGTAAAGTCGGGCACACGCAGCGGGGCGGACGGCCAATCCTGTTCGACAGGTTCCATGCTTCTCAGCTTGGCGGCAAAGCAGTCCGGCTGCTGGTCAACGGCGAAAACAATGCGGTCGCCACACTGCAGTATAGCCGCGCCAATGGCCTGGACGTTTCTTCCATTTCAGCGAACAAGCTGCGAAATCAGTGGGGCGAAATCCACCCGCGCTGTGTTCACCCGTCAATGTATGACTCGCACCGAATGCAGACGTCAGAATTCGGGGAAGAATACCTGAAGCCGATCTTTACGAACGCGATTGGCCGCGACGACATTGAATTCCTCAGAGCAGAACTTTTCAGCCCGGGAAATCTTTCAACCCCGTACCAGAGCGTCAACACGGACGTGAGAAAGCGTGTTCGTTACTTATAAATTGCTGTCGGCCCAGGTCACGGGCGATGCTGTACAGCACCTCAAATCGGCGGGGCGCATTCGAACGTCAGCTCGCACCGGAAGGCTGGGCGTCCCGCATCAGATCAGGTCGCGTAGCTGCTTCAGAACTTTGGGAATCTCTTCGAACGGATTCCGTTCTTCGAATTCCAGGGCCACATAACCTCGGTAACTGGCGTTCTGCAGAATGCGGATAACTTTCGACAGATCCGCAGGGTAGGCCTGCTTTCGATCGGCCGTATGCAGCATAACCTTTACCTGAGCATTTACGGCATATGGAGCAATCCGTTCCAGGTCACGATACGGGTCATCTGTGCGAAAGTTCCCGCTGTCGAAATTCACGCCGAACCACGGTGATGACTTGACACTATCAACGATTTTCAGCAATTGTTCGGGCGTTGAAGTAATGCCGCCGTGATTTTCCAGCGCCAGAAAGACACCCCTGGTCGCGGCATAATCCAGGCTTTGATTGATGCCGTCTACGCACCGTTCCACGGCAGCTTCTTCGCTGTCTCCTTGGGGCACCTTTCCGGCAAAGATCCGAATCGCAGGAGCTCCCATGATGGCCGCGTAGTCGATCCAGCGACGACACTCGGCCAGTTGTCTGTCACGAGCCTCCCCGGACACCAGACAGAAGTCGTTGCCGATCGCCGTACCGGAGATATCCAGCCCCAGCCGGTGAGTCCGCTGCCGCAGACTGAGCAGATACTCCGTCGTCACTTCCTGGGGAAAGTAATAACCCGTCAACTCAGCAGCACCGAGACCCTGTTCGGCACAGTAGTCGATGAATTTCTCCAAAGTCATTTCTGCAGCGGCAATCTGCTCCGGAGTTCCCCGGCGGGCAAAGAATTTGTTGAAGCTGTATGCAGCCAGACTCAATTTCAGCAGCGGCTTCCCGTTACGCACGGGTGGATCGGCAGCAGCAACAATTGATGAGGACGAAAGCGGAAGAAGACTGTATGCCGTTGTCGCAGCAGCGGCGGAAAGAAAATGTCGGCGTGTCGGAGGCATTGGTCTTCCTGTGGTTCGGCTGAAAGAATTAAGCAAGGCTGAAAATCGGTTCGGCGTTCTTCGGAAATACTCTAAATCGTAATCCGTCGGTTTCTGGCCGTTACGTCCCACGACCCGACCAGCTGTCCCCGATCAATCACCGCGACATCCTGATGCAGTGCGCTGGTCGGGCAGATGTGCGTAGGAATACCCAGCAGGACGTCGCCGGGCTGGAATTTTTCGGCATCTGGTGTTTCCAGGACCAGATGCTCTTCGTTGTGAATCACCTGAGACGCTGTCGACAGGTCCGGAAAGTAGACTCGCTTACCTTTCGGCGGATCAGCCGCGACAGACTTGTTGCCAAGGTCCAGAGTCACACGGTCCGACGTGGGCCGACTGATCACTCGAGTAACAACAGCAGCGGCGGGAACAAAGTCCAGATCCGGGAAATTTCCGCCGTATCCAACATCGTGAAAAATACCTGTGCCCGGGCTCATCAGGATCGCAGGATTATCCAGTTCCGCATAAACCGGAAACGTGGGTGTACCGCCACACAGCAGTTCCGGCACAGACAGACCTGCCTGTTCGCACCGCGTCTTCAAATCCAGGACCTTCGGCCATTCTGTCAGCACTGCGGCCCTGCGTTCATCCAGGGATTCCTGGTGCTGGTGACCGTCGTAAACATGAAACCCGGCCGGAGTCAGCCCGTCAAGTTGCTCAATCTCCTGATACAGCTGTAAAGCGCCATCTGTATCCGCAGCGATTCCTGTTCGGTGCAGGCCCACGTCCACATCCAGCATCACGCCGACCGAGAGGCCGGCAGCGGCAAGTGTCGCTGACAGCTGACGCAGCGGAGCAGGGTGATCGGTGGTGACGGAAAGTTTGATGTCAGGATACTTTCGCACCAGTTCAACAACCCGTGCGATATTGGGTCCGACGGGGTTGTAAGCAAAGGAAATGTCTTTGGCCCCTGCGTCGGCCAGCATTTCGACCTCGGCAACGGTTGCCGCTTTATGTCGTGTCACGCCTTTTTGCAGCAGGATCCGTACCACTTCTGCCATCTTGTGCGTTTTGCAGTGAGGCCTCAGCCTGTCGACAGAACCTGCCGTCACGATCATCCGATCGATATTAGCTCTCACCTGGTCGGCGAAGACAACCAGCGAGGGACTGTGCAGCGATTCAAGAGTCTGCAAGTCAACATCCGGTACTTTGAATTTCATGACATGATGCGGCCGGAAGAATCCGGCAGTTCAGAATGAGTAAGTTGACTGGCCGTTCGGCAGCAGGGTTCAGAATTCGCACGCCGAAGCTCAAAAAAAATCAGACGCTGATTACAGTGCCAATATTCGTTTTCTGTCCCGAAACAATGCCCACCCGTCAGTACGGGCGTTCCCAATTCGGGTGCTGGTGAATTACCGCACGGCGATCGTATTTATTGAACGAACATGCTGACATGCCGGGAAAACTCGCAGTCAGACAACACGCCCGTTTCATCACACTAATCAAGTTCAGGAATCGGGTCATCCGCAGCAACCTCTTCGCCCTCCCAGTTCACGCTGCCATCGGCTCGGTATAGCAGAATTCGATGCCGACTCCCCGGAACAGGCTGACGACTTTCCGGAATCCACTTGCGGTGCTGTTCAACGATCTTCGCGTATTCTGCAACGTCAGCCAGATTCTGCCACTCGTTCGGATCATCCCTCATGTTATACAACTCTGCACTGCCGTCTGCATAGTGAATGTATCGCCAGTCTCTTGTGCGGATACCGTGATTATCATGGTTGTGTGTTGTAATTGCAGGCCAGTCACGATTCGCCTCGGCGTCTTTCAGCTGAGGCATCAGGCTGTGTCCCTCCAGCCCCCGGGGGGCGTTCAAACCACACAACTCGGACAGAGTCGGATACATGTCAAGCAACTCTGCTGGCTGCTCACAGCGGCCGCCGGCCGCTACTCCTGGTCCTGCGAAAATCAGCGGAACTCGAGTAGAACGATCCCACAATGTATTCTTGCCGGTGATCAGTTTTTCGCCAAGATGCCAGCCGTGGTCAGACCACAGAACAACGATGGTATCATCTGCCTGTCCGCTTCTTTTCAGGGCCTCCAGAACACGGCCGACCTGACTGTCTACAAAACTGGTGCAGGCAAGATAGGACCGGACGATGTTCTTCCACTGATTGGCTTCGATCAGAAACTTGTGGCGTGGTTCCGGCAGTTTCCAGTGCATGTACCAGCTGAAGCGCGGCGTGTCGTCTCGGTCGTTCGCCCGAAAGGGCGGCAGCTGAAGCGTTTCTTCAGGATACAGATCGAACCATTTCTGCGTTGCGTAACAGGGGACGTGCGGCAGAAAGAATCCAACAGAAAGAAAGAATGGCTTGTCATGTTGTTTTCCCAGTTCGTCGACGGCCCACGACGCGACTCGCCAGTCGCCCTTGTCCTCGTCTTTGTGAGGAAACACCCCCCAGTCAACCAGCGGGTGAGCAGCCGGTGTCTGTACCAGTTTCTGCTGCGGCCGAACGCCTACACCCGGAGGCGGGCCGATCACATCGAACTCGTCGTCTCTGTTCGCCCGGCGACCGTAACCACCGTGATAAATCTTTCCGGTGGTCAGGGCCGTGTATCCATTGTTCCGCAGGTGCTGCGGCAGCGTCACGATGTCTTTCAGGTCATCAACGTCTCGAAACCAGGGAGCCAGTCCGTACACACCGGTTGATGACGGCCGACGCCCGGTCATCAGACTCGTTCGGGACGGATTGCACAGGGGAGACTGGCAGTGTGCATTCAGAAAAACGGTGCCGCGTTCCGCAAGCGCGTCGATGTTCGGCGTCTGAATCTGCGGATGACCGTCCAGGCAGCCGATCCAGTCGTTCTGGTCATCAATCGCAATAAACAGAATATTCGGCTTCGGTGACGCCGCATTCACAGAGCTGAGCACTGTGAGCAAAATCAGCATACCTGCAGGAACAGAGAAGGATTTCATGATCAAGTCTTTGTCAGAAATGGAAGTTCACCGGTCCCATTGTTGCAACGCTCGCCCCGTGGCTCCAATCAGTGGCTGAGAAAACCGGGCCAAGTGTGCTAAATGGCGGCGACGGTTGCCCATGCGTGTGGTGCATCGTCTTCTCTGTTCTTGTTTTGCCACGGTAGCAGACCGAATCACGCCGACTCAGCACGCCCGCAAATCCGGCAGAATCGCACTAACTTGATGCCGAATGATGCAATTCCGCCACACACTTCGCCACGGCGTCAGGATCGCGGACCCGGAAGAATTCCTGACTTATGCTCACTGGACAGGGTTCTTAGTGTCGGACGCTGACCCGTAAATTTCCTCCGCACGCTCAATATCCAACTCACTGTTCTTACGCGCATTCAGCCAGCCCGGCACCCGCTGATTATTCTGTTCCGAACATCAACTCAAATTGACCCGAGATCTGTCGCGGACAAGGAACTTCACCATGGCAACCGATAAATTTCGTTACCGACTGATCACACGCAGTGACTTCGATGGACTGGTGTGTGCCGCACTTCTGCGAGAGCTTCAGATGCTGGACGACATCACGTTCGTGCATCCCAAGGACATGCAGGACGGACTGATTGAAGTCACGTCACGCGACATCATCACAAATCTGCCATACGTGTCTGACTGCCATTTGTGTTTCGACCACCATTGCAGCGAAGCTGTTCGCAATGGCAGTGTCGTTCGACAGAACTACATCATGGATCCGGACGCCGATTCTTCGGCGCGAGTTGTCTACGGCTATTTCGGTGGCGCTGAACGGTTCACCAATATCAGCAATGCAATGATGGAAGCCGTTGACAAAGCCGATTCCGCTCGGTTCAGTCGGGAAGAAATCCTTGACCCCAGGGACTGGGTGATGCTGAACTTCATTATGGACCCGAGAACAGGCCTCGGGCGTTTCCGCGACTTCCGCATCTCCAACTATCAGCTGATGATGGCGCTGGTCGACTACTGTCGAACACATTCCATTGATCAGATTCTCTCTTTGCCTGACATGCGTGAACGTATCGAGCTGTACAATTCTCAGCGCGAGGCATTTCTTGAACAGACGGCCCGCTGTTCCGGCGTCTTCGGCAACGTTGTCGTGCTGGATTATCGTAACGAAGACATCATCTATTCCGGCAATCGATTTCTTGTGTACGCCCTGTTTCCGGAATGCAACATTTCGATTCACCTGCTCCGAAGTCGTCAGCCTGACACCACAGTTCTGGCCATGGGTAAATCGATTCTCAGCCGTACTAATCCCGTTGATATCGGTGGACTCTGTCTGCAACACGGCGGTGGCGGTCATGCAGCGGCCGGAACGTGTCAGATTCCCGCCAGCGAAGCCGACGCTCTTGTGCCTTCGATCGTGCGGTCACTGGACAAGTCCATTGAGCTGATGGAACCCGTGGAAGCCTGAAGCAGATCGGTCACGCCCGCCTCGCGGAATCTCGTGGATTGCCATGGCGTATGCCGTTCGCACTGTATTTTCCGTGCGCGCTATGGCTCACTTCCGCTGATCGCTAGACTTGGTTGTCACGATCAAAAGTACTTGCACGGAGAAAGACTATGCCGTCAGGAAACGCCTGCCCGGTCACCGACTCCGCAGAAAGCAATCGGCGTGCATTTCTGGCGTCCGCTGGGGCGTCGCTTGCCGTGATTCCCGCGCTGGGCTCCGTCCGTCAAAATCCACGAAAGAAGGCCCGGATTGCCATTACCTTTGATCTGGAGATGAGCCGCCAGTATCCCACAAGAGAAAATATGGAGTGGGATTTTCAGAAAGGAAATCTGAACGAACAGACCAAACAGTATTCACTGGACGCCGCCAAACGAGTCCATGACCGCAGCGGCCTGATCCATTTCTTCTGTGTTGGTCGTGTCCTGGAACAGCAGGACGTCAGCTGGCTGCGACAGATTGTCGAGATGGGTCATCCGGTCGGCAATCACACCTATGATCACGTCAACATCTGGACGAAGGACGTCCGAAAAGTGCAGTTCCGGTTTCAGCGGTCGCCGTGGCTGGTCGCCGGCAAGTCTGTGGAAGACATCATTCAGGAAAACATACGCCTGGCGTCCGCCGCGATGCAGCAGCGGCTGGGAATTACGGCCGACGGATTCCGCAGTCCAGGCGGCTCTCATGCGGCTCTCAACGGGCGCGAAGACCTGCAGCAGTTGCTGTTGTCGCAGGGTTTCGAGTGGGTTAGTTCCGGATATCCGGCGCATAAGTATGGGGCGCCTCAGCAGCCGCCCGGTAAGGACGTTTACGGCTCTATCGTGGACGCCATGGAATCGGCTCAGCCCTACCGGTATCCCACCGGCCTGGTGGAAATCCCGATGAGTCCCATCAGCGATGTCGGGGCATTTCGGACCAGTCGGTGGAAACGTGAATACTTTCTGAAGTCCATTGAACAGTGCATCAATTGGGCCATCGACAACGGCGGCGTATTCGACTTCCTGTGCCATCCTTCCATCATGTACGTGGAAGATCCAGGATTCGAAGTTGTGGATCACATTTGCAATCTGGTTGAAGGCGCTGCGGATGCCGCGGAACTGGTAAGTCTCGGCACCATTGCATCGCACGTACCGTGAACGAATGTACTGAACGGGAGTACGGGATGAACGGTAAATCAACACCAACGACCCACAGCCCGCAAACCGTACACAGTCTGACCGGTCGCCGACCCGTTCAGATATGCCTGTTGTTGGTCATTTCACTTCGGGTGGCAGCGGCTGACGAGCCTCGAGTATACCGGAACAAGCTCGTACCACTGCAAAACGCTGAACCGTTACTGGCCGACTATCCCGAGTTCGTGGAACCGATAAACGAAGTGGGGCGTTTTGAAGCGCCGTTGCTGGTTGACGATGACGACGCCGACCTGAGTGTTCGTGCATGGCGATTTTCATATAACGCTCGGGGCATTATCGAAATGCCGAATCGCCTGAATTCCAGACACACAGCGGTGATCATGGTCCACCCGTGGGGCATTGACGATGGTCAGGGCTGGCGAACTCCGGATCCGGCGGGCGCCGCGGACTTTTGCACGCCGGAAAAAAATCATCTGGCGGGGAAACACACACGCAAAGTGATTGACCCCTTCCTCGAACGAATGAGGCCCAAAGTACCGTTCATCATGTACAGCCTGATCGGCAACGTGGATCCGATTCGCAAGAAGCTGTATCGCACGCTTGACTATACTCCGACTCCGGAAGAACGCACCACGGCAAAACGACTCCTGGCCGAAAAACTCAACGCTTTTGACTACAGCAGCAAACCGTTGCCCGCCAGGTTCCAGCTGTCTCAGCAAACACCGGTCATTGACTATTTCCGCAGCTTCCCGGGACTCACCGCACACAACGACTTCAACGGCGCCGGCTTCTGGCAATTGCCTGTTCCCGTTCACAGCAGCGTCACCGCGGAACCGGAGGACGTGCTGATCTTTGACGTGGAAGGCTACGATCCACTGAAAAAATTTCTGCAGCGACATGATATTCGCCACATTCTGCTGACCGGTTATGCCACCGACATGTGTTTTTGCCGGACGACCGCGGGCTATGAAAACCTGTCGAAAGACTTCAACGTCTTCCTTGTTGGCGACGCGACTCTGGCGACGTTTCCCGCCAACGCTACCCCGCGTTATGCCACCAACGCTCACATATCGTTCGCCTCGATCAATCACCTGATCACTCAGGTTTCCTGGGTCACATCGTTAAACTAGCCGCAACGGGTCAGAGCCTTACCGGATGTCGTCGAGCAAGCTGCTTTGCCGGCAAAAAACAGCATTTTTGACTGAATGACAAGGCCGCACAGAGTGTGCGGTTGTTCCGGCGGGAAAGCCTCCGTAAAATCCACCGCTCTTACCCAGATTGACACTCATTGAAGAGGTCGTGATCGTCCGGTAATGTGGAATGGTCGGGATGTTCAGTCGGAATGATGGGGTCCTGATCCTGCACGGCCCATAGGTTTCTGAGACCAAATTGAATTCACGGTGGAACGGTTCACACAAAGTCGTTGATAGTCGATCGAATAATGAGACTGCCGGGATCGGGCAACCACGCGGATGATTCGTTCAATGGATTAGCGCCACCCCACAGCTTCGTTTTCGCACCGCTCCACATACCGTGGACGTGCCGCCTCCGATCAACTGACTGACTTGAGCATCGTCGTGAGAGTCTGCAGCAAAATTCTGCAGAAGGAAAGAGAACTTGAGAGCGATCATTAGTGACATTCACGGAAACCTTGAAGCCCTTGAAGCGGTCCTAGCGGACATCGAATCGAAAGGCGTCAAGGAAGTGTTCTGCCTGGGCGACATTGTCGGGTATGGGCCGAACCCCTGCGAATGCATCGATCGGGTGATTGACCTGGACATGTGTCTGCTCGGAAACCACGATCAGGCGGCGTTATTCGATCCGGAAGGATTCAACGCGGGCGCAGAGCGAGCGATTTTCTGGACGCGGTCCGTCCTTGAAAAAGCGAAAGGCCCCAAGGCTGAATCACGCTGGGAGTTTCTGGGAGAGCTCAATCGACGTCACTTGAGCGACGACGAAAAGACGATGTACGTACACGGTTCTGCTCGCAATCCGTTAAACGAATACGTCTTTCCCGACGACATTTACAACCAGGTGAAGATGGAAAAAATCTTTGCCCTGGTGCCACAGTACTGTTTTCAGGGACACACTCATATTCCCGGTGTATTTACGGAAACACTTGAGTTTCTGGATCCCAAGGAAATTGATTCGAAGTACGAACTTGGAAATCAGAAAGTAATGATCAATGTGGGGTCCGTCGGACAGCCACGGAATAACGATTCCAGATCGTCCTATGTGACCGTTGACGGAAACACGGTGACGTTCCATCGCGTTGACTACAACATCGATACGACAGCCGACAAGATTTACAACACCCCCGAACTGGACAACTTTCTGGGTGACCGCCTGCGGGAAGGGCGGTAAGGCAGCGACAAATTGCTGCTCCGTCCGGAGCAGTTCTCGACAGCATCAGGCCCGGAGAACCTTATTGCTGCTTTGTCTGTTCGTCAAACGTACGTCAGCAGCTGAGTCAAACGGCTTGTTTTTCGCGAGCAACTGGTCGCCATTGGCGGTTAGCCTGACGATTTCCTGGAAAACCCGGCTGATTTGCCGGAACCAAGCAGGTCAAGATTCACGGACGGAATTTCCGGCGGTATTCTCCTGACTCGTCATTCGACAAATTCTCACCCAGGAACTCATGGTTCCCGGCGAATCACAGCTGTTCTGTCCGGCCATATGGCCGTCGTGTTTTTTACGTCACCCGCGCGCACAACTGAGCGAATTCGCTCTGGTCAAGCGAAATCACTTCGCGAAATCGTCTTATGGACAACCGACGTTTTGTCACATTTCTGGTCTGCTTCTTCGCGTTTACATATCTGTACAACGGGCTGATTGCTCCCAGATTATTTCCGAGGCCTGAAAAACGGCCGGTGCCGGCCGTTGTGGAAAACAACGATGCGGCTGATCCGACATCTGACACAGATGGGAGCGAGACCCCGGACTCAGCCGATCCGCTGGTCGCCGAAAAGGATAATGAAGCGCCAACGGTCGCAATGGACAAGGGGCCGGCCGTTTTTCCGAATGAACGTGTGGTGATCGGTTCACTGGATCCTACAAGTGGGTTCTTACTGGAAGTCCGGCTGAATTCAGCAGGCGCCGCCATCGAATCGGTTCAGCTGTCCGATCCCGCATTTACGGAATTGACCGACATAAACAAACAGTTGGTCGTCGTAGGGAACAACGCAACCGACGACCGCACGTTTTCCACAGCGATTACCACGATTGATGAACAGCTCGCGAAACACCAACTGAAGCTGGAAACAATCGACTGGGAAGTGGTGACGGCGGATGAACGCAGTGCCACCTTCTCATTTGAGGCACCCGACCATTCGCTACGTGTCGAGAAAACGTTCCGTCTGCAAATGACTGCTTTTCCCGCGGAACAAATGAGGGATGCGTTTCTGACAGACGCTGCCGGCTTTACGATCGAGACGGAACTAAAGGTTACCAATCTGTCATCCAAGCCTCAGGCATTTGAGTATGAACTGCAGGGTCCGGTCGGAGTCGTGCTGGAAAATGTTGAGCACACGCGCAAGTATCGCGACATCAAGATTGAGTTTGTCGGTGAAGAAGACGACGTCGTACTCGGCGCAAAAGCTCTGAACAAGCTGTACGAAGCCCACATCGACGCTGCTCGTGGTGCCGGACAGGGGATTTCTGAAGACGAGATTCGCCAGAAACTAAAAACGAATGATTCGTGGACGGGCGTATTTCGCTATGCCGGTATCGACGTGCAGTTTTTCGCGGGACTGGTTGCGCCGCTGGATGACCGTCCGGAAGCTGAGCGACTTGCCAATAAGTGGATCGATCGAACATATCCTGTGATGGTGCAGCAGGACCGTATTGACGTCAATCAAAGCGATATCAGTTTTCGTATGGCATCATCGCCGCAGAGTCTGCCCGCAAAGGGTGACAGCCTCGTCCACAAGTATGCTTTCTTTGTGGGACCTAAGCGAAGCGAACTGCTTGATCCAAAACCAATGGAAGCCGATCAGGTCCTGGACTACGGATCGTGGTTCGGATTCATCGCTCGCGGCATGCACCGCCTGCTGTCGTGGTTCTATAGCTGGGGAATGCCTTATGCACTGGCAATCATCTGCCTGACGGTCCTGGTTCGCGGCTGTATGTTCCCGCTCTCCCGCAAACAGGCAATCAGTGCTGCCAGGATGAAGGATCTTCAGCCGAAGATCAACGAGCTGAAACTGAAGTATGGCGAAGACAAGGAAAAGATGGCCAAAGCCCAGATGGAGTTGTGGCGCAAGCACAACATCAATCCGCTGGGCGGATGTTTTCCGCTGTTGTTTCAGTTTCCCATCTTTATCGCTTTGTATACGTGTCTGAATACCGCTGTCGATCTGCGGTTGGCGCCCTTCCTGTGGATTGAAAATCTGGCAGCACCGGACGCCCTGTTTCGAATGCCGGCGGCACTGCCGATTCTCGGACAGGACTTCAATCTGCTGCCGTGTATCACGGTCGTGTTGTTCTTTATCCAGCAGAAGCTGTTCATGCCGCCACCGACAGATGAACAACAGGCGGCGCAACAGAAGATGATGAACTTCATGACATTATTCTTTGGGTTCATGTTCTGGCACATGCCCGCAGGACTGTGTCTGTATTTCATCGCCTCCAGTATGTGGGGAATCGCTGAACGAACACTGCTTGGAAAGACAAGCACCTCGACAGAGGCCACAACCGAGCCGTCCGTCACGGTAAAGGATGTCGGTTCTGCCAGGGGCGTACCCAATAAGAACGGTGCGCAAGCTAAAGCACCGGCAACGGAGAAGAAACAGGGCTTTTTCCAGAAGTTAATGGAGGCCGCCGAAACAGCACAGAAGCAGGCGGAAAAAACAAAAGAGAAACAAAACAAGAGCCGGAAGAAAAAAGGCCGCTGAGCGATCGCTGTTGCGACGACGTCATCGGGGACAGGATTCCTTTTCGAGAACTGCTGGGGCCCCCCGCATGCTGTGCCTGCAGCGGATACAGACTCCTGACCGTCTTTGTTGACCCCCCCGTTCCTCAACTGTCATCGACATGCCGCTGGACCTGCAGGATACGATTGCTGCGATTGCTTCGCCGCCTGACGCGGCGGAACGAGGCATTATTCGAGTCAGCGGCAGCGACGCCGCCAGCATTGCCAAGCAGTTGTTTTGCGCGGACGATAGTGCTGCCGACTGGCCGAACAGTCGTCTGCCAGTGCGTATCGCCGGAACGCTGGTGATCCCGTCGCTGAGCACGCCGCTGCCGACGGCTTTGATGCTCTGGCCGACGTCCCGCAGCTACACGGGACAGCCGATGGTCGAATTTCATACTATTGGGTCGCCACCTTTACTGGGTGAAACGCTGGAACAAGTCATTACGTGCGGCGCTCGTTCAGCCAATCGTGGTGAATTCACGTTTCGGGCCTTTATGGCGGGAAAGGTGGATCTGGTGCAGGCAGAGGCGGTCCTCGGAGTAATCGACGCCGCAGATCACGAAGAACTGCAGGTCGCTTTAACACAGCTCGGCGGGGGAATTACGTCCAGACTGGTTGCCGTGCGTTTGGAGATTCTGTCATTACTGGGAGATCTGGAGGCCGGTCTTGATTTTGTGGAAGAAGATATCGAGTTCATTACAAGACGGCAAATCTGTGACCGACTGACGGAGTGTATCACCGGCCTGCAGCAGTTGACCGGCGACTCTGTGGCACGACTTCCCTCGGGATACCGGCGTAGAATCATGCTGGCCGGTTTGCCGAACGCGGGCAAGAGCACTCTGTTTAATCGGCTCGTCGGCGCCCGACGGGCAATCGTTTCGTCGACCCCCGGAACCACGCGCGACTATCTCACCAGTATGGTCAGCATTGGCAGCATGGATGTTGAAATTGTTGACACAGCCGGATGGGAAACAGCGGCGGATCTCGTGATGGAGCGCGCGCGTAATCTGAGTTCGGAACAGTTGACAGTAAGTGATCTGGTTCTGTGGTGTACGGCTGCGGATCTGGACGAGTCCGGGACCCTGGAAAACGTCCGTCTGCGAGCAGAGGCCGCTGACACAGGCGTCAATCTGCTGGACATCGTAACTCGTTGTGACCTGAGAAACGTCGAAGGCGGGGCAGCAACCGTCGTGAGTCCGAGCAGCTGCCGCGTGAGTGGTCACACGGGGGATGGAATACAGGGGTTGATCGAGCAACTTCAGCAACAATTGGCCGCTGATCGATCGTCTCGCCCGGAATTGCTGTCATCCACATCAGTACGGTGTCGCGAATGCCTTGTCAGAGCGACGCACGCCATGCAAACGGCAATTTCAACAGCCAAAGCGAACGCGGGAGACGAAGTGATTGCTCTGGAATTGCGCGACGCTCTGCATCAGCTGCGTGTGATTCTGGGTGAAGTCTATACCGACGACATCCTGGACCACATTTTCAGCAATTTCTGTATCGGAAAGTGACACACTGCATCTCACCGCCGAAAACGATCACCTAAGAAGT
>Ga0315331_10001063_pt1 | contig 20471 bp, 14 predicted proteins | sample M160m34915metaG_FD_203456 | JGI IMG/M metagenome (GOLD analysis project Ga0315331, IMG submission 203456) | Ammonia-oxidizing marine archaeal communities from Monterey Bay, California, United States - M1 60m 34915 | ecosystem: Environmental > Aquatic > Marine > Intertidal zone | place: USA...
GGGGCGGAAGGGCCGGCTGCCGGCCTGGGTGCGTGGGGCGCTGGGAGCGGAGTACGGCGTTGTCGGGCCCGTTGTAGCCCGGTCTCGACGTCACGACAGAACGCGTTCTCTCCGGTCTGGGAAGGTGGCGGCAGGACATCCTCCGCCCCGGCGGCGGTAAGCCTCCGCCTCCGCTTGGGGTCGAGTGTGTGGCTGACGACGAAGAGGGGCACCCCGGGTCGCTGGTGCAGCGACCGCAGGAGCTGCTCGGTCTGTTCATGGTCTTCGATGAGGGCAAAGTCGAACAACGGTGAGGTCAGTTGTTGGAGCTGGTCGAGCGTCGTCGACCCCGCCGGCTTCATCGCCGCGGGGGCTTCGAGCCCGTTGAGACGTTGGGTCTCTTCGTTGCCGATCCACAAGAACGAGGGTTTGGCCACACGACCTCCTGTGTGTTGGGGCGCGTCTACAGCACCCGGTGGTGGGACCTCGCGGCGTGGCCCCGAAAGGAAAGATGGGTTGTGCAACCCTCGTGCCACGGGAGCGGGCTCTCCATGCTTCTCCTCCGGTCACCGGTCGTCGGGATCGGCGAGCTGATGTGGACGAGGCTGGTCACAATCGACGACCGCGGGCGGGCGCCGCTCGAAGGGCTGGCCGTCGGGCTTGTGGCGATGAGATTCCGTCGTCGTGACGAAGGGGCGTCTGTTAGGCTGGGCGGGCTTGGCCGCTGGGGTTTGGCGAGTCAGGAAGGAGTCTTGGGGATGGAACGACTCGAACGGGAGAGTTGGAGGCTCGACGTCGCCTCGGCGCTCGGCTGGCGCACGGAGGCTGAGGTCGCCGTGGATGTGGTGTTTCCAGCGGAGATGGAGCGGCCTCCGGTGCTGCTCTTCTGTCTGCCTGGCGGGTATCTGTCGCGGCGGTACTTCGACCCGGGCGACCCTGAGGACCCGACAGAGCGATCCTTCAGCTTCGCGGACTACATGGCGCGTCGCGGCTTCGTCGTCGCGATGGCCGACACCCTTGGCTGCGGTGACAGCACGCGTCCCTCGGAGAGCGCGGGCTATCAGGTCGACGTCGATAAGCTGACGACCGCGAACCACGCCGCTTGGCTGGAGGTCGTAGCGCGCATTGGCGCGCGCACCCGGCAGGGGGTGCTGTCGGTCGGCGTGGGCCATTCGATGGGCTCGGCCCTCACGGTGGCGCTTCAGGCCAACCACCGGCCCTTTGCGGCGCTGGTGCTGCAGTCCTTCTCGACGACAGGGCTCCCGCGCTTCTTGCAGGGGGACGAGGAGCGCTACGCGGACGACCCCGCGGCCGCGCGTTCCGCGCTCGCGGAGCTCGTTCGGCGTCGTTTCGGTACGCCGTATCCGGGGCAGGCGAAGGAGGGGGAGCCGGGCCAGTCCGCAGCGTTCTCGGTGGGGACTGCTCCGCCGCTCGCGGAGGCGTTGTTACAGCGTTCGGCGACGAACCTCGTCGCGATGGCGGGGCTGCTGACGATGATCCCTGGTGGTTATGTGCCCTATGCAGAGGCAGTCGAGGTGCCGGTCTTCGTGAACTATGGAGATCACGACCTCGGGAGAGCGAACAACGCGGCCCCCACGTTGCCCAACGCTCCTGAGGTGTTGGCGTATACGCTGGCGGACAGCTGGCACTGCCATAACGTGGCCAACACGCGCGTGGTCCTCTGGGAGCGGACGCTCCGCTGGCTCCAGGCGGTGCTGCCGACCTTGACTCCGTCACCGGACCGGTAACGCAGCAGGGGCCGCGGGAGGATCATGTGTCGCGTTCTGCGAGGGCGGTCGTCGGCCCGTGGGTGGGGCGTGCGAGCGCCCGGGCGGGGCTGCGCCTATGCGCTCGTTCGGGCGGTGACCTCGATGGGGAGCGAGTGGATCTGGCGGATCGTCGCGAACGGGACGAAAGTAGGCGACTCCCCGGCCGGGAGCGCGAGGCGGATGGAGGCGAAGCGCTCGAGGACCACCGAGAGGCTCTCTTCCGCTTCCGCGCGCGCGAGGGCGGCGCCAAGGCAGAAGTGGACGCCCAACCCGAACGAGAGGGAGCGTGGTCCGCGGCGGTGGATGTCGAAGCGGTCCGGGTCGTCGAAGGCCGCCGGGTCGCGGTTCGCGGCGATGGCGAGGAGGTTGATGGGCTCGCCTGCGCGAACGGGCACGCCTGCGATCTCGCGCTCCGTTTGCGCCGCGCGCAGGCTACCGAGGGTGGGCGCTTCGAAGCGCAGCAACTCCTCGACGGCAGCAGGGATCAAGGCGGGGTGTTCGACCAGCTCCGCCATCGCGGCTGGATGAGCGAGCAGCGTGGCGAGCCCAATCGAGAGGAAGCCGCGCGTCGTGTCGTGGCCTGCGAACAATAGGTTTACGGCCATCGCGACGAGCTCGTTGGAGGAGAGTTGGTCGCCCTGGTCGCGGACGCTGACGAGGTCTGCGAGGAGGTCATCGTGCGGGGTGACGCGGCGTTGCTCGATATGATGATGGAGGCGATTTTGCAGCGCGACGAGGTCGCCCTCGATCGTCACGCGACGCTCGTCCGTCATCCGGGTCGCGAACACGCTGCCGACCGAGGCGGTCCACCCCGCAATCGCGTCCCATTCTTCGCGCGGGAGCCCTAGCAGGGAGCAGATGACACGGATGGGGAGGTGGTGTGCAAACGCCTCGACGAAGTCGGCGGCGCCGCGTTGAGCGATCCCTTCGCAGAGCTCTTCCGCGAGATTTCGGATCGAAGGGCGGAGCCGCTCCGTTCGGTTCGGGGTGAACGCCCGACTGACGAGAGACCGTAGTCGCGTGTGTTCAGGCGGGTTCGTGTTGAACATGACGAGCCGCCACCAGTCGGCGAGTGGCCCCTCACGGATACCGATCCCATCGAGGAGATGGCGCCCGACGGTCACCATCGTCGGGTCGGCCAACAAGCGCTCGACCTCTCGGTAGCTGAGCACGAGGAGTTGCCCGCCGGGGGTTCGGGCCAGGTCCGAGCGACGCCGGGCTTCGGTGAGGGCGCTCGCGGGGTCGTCCCAGAACGCGCGTCCCGACAGGTCGATCACGGGTAGCGCGCGTCGCGCCGGTTCCTCGAGAGAGCGGTGCTTCATCGGGCGTTCGCTCGGTGTGCTCGTCAGCGGGCTCGCCGAAGGACTTCGACCTCGGCTCCGTCCTGGATCACGACGGCGTCGGCCATTCCGACGAAGAGGCCGGTCCCCAGCACACCCGGGATGGCCAGGATCTGGGTCTCGAGCGCCGCGGGGTCTGCGATCCCCGCGACCTTGCAGTCGAGGACGGGGTTGCCGTTGTCCGTCTGGTATGGCGCCCCGGCGTCATCGAGCCGCAGTGCCGCCTCGCAGCCGAGCGCCGCGAGGCGTTGCTCACAAAGCGCCTGCCCGAACCCGAGGACTTCGACGGGAAGTTTGCCGCGCTCGCCAAGGGTCGTGACGCGCTTCTCGGAGCCGACGAGGATCACGAGTTGGTTCGATGATGCTGCGACGATCTTCTCGCGCACGAGCGCGCCGCCGTACCCCTTGATCACGTCGAGTTGTGGGTCGACCTCGTCCGCTCCATCGAACGTCGTGTCGAGGCGGCCTGCCTCCTCGAGTGTGAGGAGGGGGATTCCGACCTCCCGCGCGACCGCAGCGGTGGCCTCCGAAGTCGGGACGCCGCGGACGCGAAGGCCCTCTGCGACACGGCGACCGAGCGCACGGACGAAAGCGGTCGCGGCACGGCCGGTGCCGAGTCCGAGGGTTTGCTCGTCTTCGACGAATTCGAGCGCGGCTTCCGCGCTTCGTTCCGGTCCTTCACTCATGATTCGGGGTCTCCTTTGCCGTGGGTGTGGGGGCGTCGCGTTCTGCGGCGCGGCTTGGGATCGCGCGCTCGACCCGCAAGATCAGCGCCTCGAGTTCCGCCGGGCTGGCGGCGGGGAGGTGGAGTTGGAGCGCGCGCCGCCCACGCTGAGACAAGACCGCAAAATCGCCGAGCGCCTGGGCTTGTTTGAGGACGCCAAAGGAGTAGGCCTGCCCGGGGACGGGGAGGTCGCGCGGGTCGTCTGCGGTGAGCTGGAGGAAGACGCCGTTGTTCGCGCCGCCCTTGTGGAGCTGTCCGGTCGAGTGGAGGAAGCGTGGCCCAAAACCGACCGAGGTCGGGACCCCAAGCCGTTGGGTCAGGAGGTCACGCAAGCGGCTCAGCGCTCGCTGATTCTCGGGGCTCATCGCGAGGTAGGCGTTGATCGCGACGTAGTCGCCTCGACCTACGCGACGAAAGTGCGCCGCGATCGCCGCTTCGAGCTCGTGGACATGCTCCAGGTTTGGGTCGGCGGTGACCTCGATCCCGTCTTCCTCCAGGAGAGCGGCGGTCTCGGGGAGGCCTCCGGAGGCCTCGAATTCGTCCATCAGGCTCCGGGCCTCTTGTTTGGCAGACTCGACATCCGGTTGGTCGAACGGGTTGATCCCCAACACGGCTCCCGCGACCGCCGTGGCGAACTCCCAGCGGAAGAATTCGGCGGCGAGGTCGCGGGGGTCCGCGACCTCGATCCGGACGACCGGCGCTCCAAGTGCGAGCAGTGCCTCGATGGCGGCATCCTGCGAGGGGGCCGGCGCGGTCGCGAGGCGGACATAGACGAACAGCGAGTCCGCGGCGGCCGCATCGCTCTCGGGGAGGAAGCCTCCGTCGATCGGGACGACACCCAGGCCAGCCTTGCCCGTTGATTCGGCGATGAGTTGTTCGAGCCACGCGCCGAGCGCGGCGAGCGGCGGCGATAGCACGACCGACAGCTTGTCTCGGCCCGCGGCGGCGAGCGCGCCGATCGCGAGACCGAGCTGCGCGCCTGGATTGTCGGCGACCGGAACCTCTGGGCCGCAGTCGGTCGCCATGGGGTGTGCTCGCGCGAGCCAATCCTGCAGGTCGATCCCCTGAAGCGCCGCAGGCAGCAGTCCGAACGCGGTGAGCGCCGAGAAGCGGCCTCCGACGCTCGGGATCCCCGGCACGATGGACCGAAAACCGAGCTCGCGGGCGCGCGCCTCGAGGCTCGAGCCCGGGTCCGTGATGGCGATAAAGTGGCGTCCGGGAGGGCCGCCGAGCTGTTCGCGGGCGCGCTCGTAGAAGTAAGCGAGGAAGCTGTTGGGCTCGATCGTCCCGCCAGACTTCGAAGGGACCACGAACCAGGTCCGCGCCCAGTCGATCGTACGCTCGAGCGCCGTGAGCTGCTCGGGCACCGTCGAGTCGAGAACGGACACGCGAGGGTGCCCTTCCGCGGGCTCGAAGGTCTGGGCGAGGACATCTGGGCAAAGGCTGGAGCCCCCCATCCCCATCACGACGACTTGGCGGATCCCTTCTTGGGCCGCGTCGCGCGCGATCGCCTGCAGGGGCGCGACGTCCTCTGGCGACGGATCGGTCAGGTCGAGCCAACCCAGCCAATCGGCCTCGTCCGTCCCGGTCCAGAGGCTGGCGTCGCGCGCCCACAGCCGCGCGGTTCCCCGCGACGCGGCGAAGTCCCTCTCCGCGCTGGAGAAGAGGGCGCTCGCGGTCCCCAGGTTGAGTGTTTGCGTCACAAGCGGTCCCGTGGTTGAGGCAGCAGGTTGCGAGCGCGAGGGTAGCGGGCCGTCTGCGGGGTGGCTCAGCTGCGTTTCCAGAAGTCGTCGAACGCGCCGCAGTCGAGCTTGCCCAAGCGTCGCGCCTGGACCGCGTCGCTGGGGAGTGTTGTGGCCTCGTCCCCTTCGAAGCGGCGGTCGAAGGTTCCGTCATAGTCGACATCCTCGTCTTGTCGAACGACGTTCTCTTGGGCGTCTAGGTAGAGGATCACGTCGGGGAGGCCGTCTGCGTTGGTATCGGTCTCGATTCGACTTCGTCGCCCCGCGGCAAAGCGCTCCCGGCTGTCGACCTGGCCATCGAGGTCGTTGTCGATGCGTGCCCGGGTGACGGTCTCCCCGTCGGATTCGACCGCCATCTCCAGTCTGCCGTCGCCGTCGCCGTCGATGCAGTGAAGCCGCACCGTGCCCGAGGGCGCGAGGACGATCCGCTCGGCGGGGCGGGAGCCATCTTCACTCGCGAACTCCTGGGCCACGACGCGGCCCTCGGCGTCGATGTGGTTCAGGACGTCGGCACGCCCGCTGGCGTTGGTATCTTGGGCCTGTCGGACGAGCTTGCCGTTGCGGAAGTAGCTCCAGGTCTCGATCCGGCACGACCCCTCGCGCGATCGCTCCATCGCGATCACCTCGCCCTTGGCGTTCAGCCATTGGCGGAGATCAACGCAGCCGAGTCCCTGGGATTCGGACTCGATTCGCACGGCGCGGCCATTCCGGAAGAACGCTGTGAAGTCCGGTTGCCCGTCTCCGCTGCGGTCTTCGCGCTGTTCGAGGGTCGCGCCGCTCGAGTCGGCCAATACCCAGACGTCGGTCTGGCCATTACCACTCGTATCCTGTTCTTGGGTCCGGCGGCCCTTGGGGTCGACGGTGATGACGACCTCGAACTTCCCGTCGAAGTCGGCGTCGCCCTCACTCCGAACGAGGACGCCGGCCGCGAAGGTCTCGATCAGGTCGGGGGCGCCGTCGGCGTTGCGGTCTTGCTCGCTGCGCGTGGGCTGCCCGCCCTGGAACTGTTGGACGGTGTCGGCGACCCCGTTCGCGTCGGTATCCTCGGCGATGCGCGTAGGCCGCTCAGCGTCGTCGTATTCGATCCACAGGTCCGTGTTCCCGTCTCCGGTACGGTCCTCTTCTTGGGTGCGTTTCCTTCCGGCTTCGAACCCGACCCGGATGTCCGGGCTTCCGTCGCCGTTTGTGTCCGCTTCCGATCGCTCGGGCAGGTCGTCGGCATAGTAGGTCGTAAGCTCGAACGCGTCGTCGAAGTCGGCGTCGGTTTGCTGGCGCGCGAGCGCTCCCGCGACATAGTGCTTGATGGTGTCGACACGTCCGTCTGCGTTGGTGTCGAAGTCCTCGCGGGTCGGACGTTCTCCGGACGCGGTGGCTTCGAAGAGCGTCGTCACCTCGAACTGACCGTCGGCGTCCATATCACGGTCCTGCCGGCTCATTGTGACGCCGCCCCCCTCGGTGGCAGCAAAGGTGATGCGCGTGTCGACCTCGCCGTCCTCTGTGGTGTCGCGCTCCTGTCGCACCTCTCGTCCGGCCTCGTAGAAGGTCGTGGTGTCGTAGTCTCCCGTGCCGCGTGTGTCACGCTGTTCGATGGTCTTCGTTCCCTCGGAGTACTGAATGCGGAGGTCGAACCGGCCGTCCCCGGTCGTGTCGTGCTCCGTCAGGTGGGGTCTGCCCTCGGAGTCGAAGGTCCCGCGACCGTCCGGCCGACCATCCTGGTCGGTGTCTTCCTCGTAGCGGGATGGCTTGCCGGCTTCGAAGGAGACGACGCGGTCGACGGTGCCATCGAAGTCTCGATCCTCGCGCAACGCCAGCGGGGTGCCGTCGGTGTCGTTGCGGTGGAACGTGTCCGCGCTTCCGTCGTGGTTCGAGTCGACCTCGAGCGCGATCGTCTTCCCCGTCTCGGGGGCGAGGGTGAGCCAGTGGTCGACCCGCCCATCCATGCTTTCGTCGCGCTCCTGACGGGTGAGGCGGCGCTCCGCGTCGTAGTGGTTCCAGGTGTCGGTGCGTCCGTCGCCGTCCTCATCCAGTTCGACGCGCGCCAGTACGCCCTCTTCGAACAGTTCCGTCCGTCGCGGGGGGGCGTCGGGCGTGGGGCGGATGGTGCGCTGGGCGGGCTTCCCCGCCGTGTAATCCGTCACGGCCTCGAAGTGCCCGTCGAAGTCGCGGTCTAGCGACTCCTGGAGGATCTGCTCGTCTTGGTCGAAGCGGTAGCGCGCGTCGACGGTGCCATCGGCGTTTCGATCCTCTGACTGGGTGTGCTTGCGGCCTCCTGTGAACTCGACCGTCGTGTCGAAGGTCCCGTCACCGGTGGAGTCTGCGCGTTGGCGCCGCGGGGAGCGGTCGGCTTCATATTCGGTGACCAAGTCGAAGCGACCATCTCGGTCCCGATCGCGCTCCTCGCGGAGTGGAACACCTCCTTCGTAGAAGCGGATCGTGTCGGGCTTCCCCTCGTCCTGGGAGTCGATCGCCTCACGCTCGATTTGCCCGTCTGAGGTCAGCCAGACGGTGATCTCGACAGAGCCGTCGAGGTCTACGTCTAGCGTCCGTTGGCTCTCGCGTCCGCCTTCGTACGTCGCGACGGTGTCGTGTTTGCCATCGCCGGTCGTGTCCTGCGTTCGCCGCACGACGTCTTCGCCATCTTCTGCGTAGTAGGTGATCGCGTCCGTTCGCTGGTCGCTGTTGGTGTCGGACTCGACGCGCGCTCGGACGCCGGCGGTGTAAAAGATTGTGACGTCGAAGTCGCCGTCCTGCGTGGTGTCCTGGGCCTCGCGCAGTGGCGTCCCTTCCCGGTCGAACTCCGCGAGGAGGTCGACGCGTTGGTCATGGTCGCGGTCTCGTTCGACCCGGATGGCCTGTCCCTGCTCGAACCAGGTCCAGTAGTCCGTCTGTTGGTCGTGGTTGGTGTCCTCCTCGCGCGTTCTGGGGAGCCCCGCTTCGTACGTGATCAGCAGGTCGCGCTCGCCGTCCTCGTTGCGGTCTTCTTCGCGTCTCGACGGCAGGTCGCCGTTGAAGAGGATCTTGACGTCTGCGACACCGTCGCCCAATTCGTCGAACTCCTGCTGGGTGAACTTTCCATCGCTCCCGAACAGGGCCCAGGCGTCGACGCGCCCATCATGGTCGCGGTCGGTCTCTCCTCGGACGGGCGCCTCCTGTTCGTAGAAGACGAACTCGTCGGCGCGGCAGTCCACGTTGGTGTCGCTGCGTTTCTCCTCGACCCGCTCTTCCGCGTCATAGAGGAAGACGACGGCAGGGCAGCGAAGCGGCTCGAGCTCAACCGCGCCGGCGCCTGAAGCGAGACTGATCGAGGAGAGGAGGAGAAGGGCGGTCGATCGTACGCAGCTCACGGCGCGCGGGTCCCGCGGAGCGGGACCGTGAAGGTCCCGGACAGCTTTCGCCCTGCGAGGCAGCGCACGTCTTCGTCCATGCTCGGGAACGGGGCTGCCGCGATCAACGCCTGTTTGCAGGACTCGCCGAGCGCAATGGAGGGCGCCGAGATCACTTCGACGCCGCTCGCGGAGCCGGTCTCGTCGAGGATGAAATGCAGTACGACGCGAGAATCGGCGGCGATCCCAGTAGGCAGGGAGGATTGCTGCCACTCTGCTCGCGTGCGTTGTTCGACGTATTCCTTGTAATAGCGGACGACCGAGGCGCGTTGCATACACGACGCGCCGAACGCCGCCTTGCCCGTCCCACCGGCTTTGCCCCAGGTTCGGGCGCCTTCTTGGACGTCCGCGTCGATCGAGAAATCCGTGTCCGCGGCGTTCAGCGCGAGACCTTCCGAAGGCGGGGGGGGCGTCGCGGCGTAGTCGACCGCGGGGCCCTCCGAGTAGTTGCGGAAGGCCTCCGGCGCGGCCACGTCGAGCGCGTCTGCGGGGTGTACGACGCGCGGTCCACTGACATCGACCTGGGGGGCTTGCAGGTCGGCTCGCGCGATCGTTGGGGAGGCGACCCGCGCGACCGAAAGCGTCGCCGCGTTGGGCGTCGCGAGCGGTTGTTTCGCGAGCACCCGCTGGCTCGTGACCTGACGTTGTGAGAGCGCGGTCGGCGCGGCGGTGGCCTGGATCGACTCGGGTTGGATGGCGCGGGGTGTGACCGTGCGGGGCCGAGGCTTCGCGATCGCGCGGGGTTGCGTGACGGTCTTGGGCACGCGGGACCGACTGACCGCGCGCCGGGGGACCACGACGCGGCGTGCGACGGGCGGGGGGGGCGGTTCGGGCGCCTCGCGAATGATCTGCACGGGGATGATCTCCTCGACGATTTCAGGTGCGAGCCAGGCCGACAGCGCGAGGAAGGCGAGGATCGAACCATGCGCGAGGACCGAGAGCGAGCCCGAAATCAGCGCGCTTCGCCTCGTCGTGGGCTCCGCGATCGTCAGGGAGGGCGGCGGGGCGCTCGGCCCCGTGGCGATCGCCTCTTGCGCAAAGCCGGGGCCCAGGCGGAAGTGTCGACGCGCCCTGCGCTGTCGACGCGATCGTCGCTGCCAGGGACCACGTCCTTCGGCCGTCGGGTCGCTTGCGTCCACCCGGTTCCCCCGAGTTGTCGTCACGAGCACGCGTCTCGTGCAGTGAAGCTGATCGCTACCGGGATCCGACCCCTCAGCGCGCTCCGTTGTTCCCGCAATCGCGGGTCGACTGGGAAGTGCGCACATCGGACCCAGGTGGCTCTCGAAGTCCGTCGTCAACGTAAGAGAGCCCCGAAGCGTCTGCAATCGTGGGCGGCTCCAGGGGCTGGATCCCGGTCGTGGGTGAGGCAGCGCTGGCGGCGCTTGGGTACTCTCCAGCGGCGACTCGGCCCCCAAAACGATCTCGGAGTGTTGTGACTGATGTTCACCCCGGAACACCTTTTCGAACTCTTGAAAATGGGGTGGCTGACGAATGTCCCGCTGGTCGTCGGCTCCATCCTCACGCTTGGGATCTTCTTCGAGCGGGTCTGGACCTTTCGCGGGCTCGAGGCACGTTCCCGCGCTTTGGCCCGCGCGGTGACCGAGCGTCTCGTCGAGCGGGATCTCGAGGGCGCCCGCCGCGAGTGTGACGACGTCGACACGCCGGTGGCCCACATGCTCTCAGAAGGGCTCCGCTGGGAGAACATCGACATCGAGGACCTCGACCGCATCTTCGCGACGGAGCGGGCGGAAGCTGCCGCCCAGCTTCGTCGCGGCATCTGGGTCATCGGTACGGTCGGCTCCCTAGCGCCGTTTGTGGGGCTCTTCGGCACCGTGATCGGGGTGATTCGGGCGTTCGCGGACATGGCGACGCACGGCACGGGCGGCTTCGCGGTTGTCGCGAATGGCATCGCGGAGGCGTTGATCGCGACCGCGCTGGGGTTGGGCGTCGCGATCATCGCGCTGGCGCTGTTCAACTATTTGCAGGTCCGTGTGCAGGCACTGACCGCGGTGTTCGCGCGCGCGTGCGAGCGCCTGGTGCAGGCGCTCCTGTACGTCGAGTCGTCTGCAGCGGCGGAGCCCGGGACAGGCGGAGGGAGCGCCTGATGGGAGCCTCCTCGCTGCCGTCGGGGGACGACGAGTCCGGTGGGATCGTCGCCGAGATCAACGTCACGCCGCTGACGGATGTCTTCCTGGTCCTCCTGATCATCTTCATGGTGACGACGACGGTGATTCAGGACGAGAGCAAGAACATCGACTTGCCCGAGGCGAGCCAGAGCGAGGAGACGCCAAGCGGCGTGACCGTCGCCGTGGACGACACTGGCGCCTTGATGGTCAACGACCGTGTGGTTACCGAGGCCGAGCTTCGCGACGCGCTGGCGGTGGCGCTCGACGGGGCGCAACAGAAGATCGTGATCTTGCGCGGAGACAAGGGCGTCTTGCTCGGCCAGGCGGTTGGCATCCTCGACATGGCGCAGGAACTCGGCGCGAAGGGCATCGCCCTGGCGACGAAATCACCGAACTGACGGAGCCCGGTCAGGCGAACCGTCGTCGCAGCCAGACGCAACCTCCCGCGATTAGCAGGAGCTCTGGGACGAGCATCCCGACCCCGTAGAACGCGGTGAGCGAATTTTGCAGCGGGACGGGGAATTGGACCGTCGCGGCGGCCTTCGGCCGGAGCGTGATTGCGGATTCTCGTGCGGTGACCCAGTGCAGCGCGTTCATCACGAGGTCGAGGTTGTAGAGCGCGCGGAGGTAGCGGTTGCTCGCGAGGTCGCTGTCCCCGAAGGCGACGATCCGCGCGGGGAGCCTGTCGGCGCGCGGGTACTCCCCCGCGGCTACGAGCGCGTGATAGTTCGTGCGGGTGCCGGGAGGAGCCACGGGGGCCTCGCTGCCGTGCAAGACGCTCGGGTCTTCATACAGCCAGCCCTCGGCGCTCGTCGTGACGGCTCCACGGAGTCGATCTTGCGGGCGTGGCTTGCGCAGGGCGAAGGCCCGAGCACCTTGGAAGAAGGTCACACGGTTTCGGTCGAGCCCACGGGTGATCGGGTGATCGGCGTAGTGGAATGCGATCGGGGAGAGGGTGGGCGGGGCGCCTTCGATGTCGGCTGATGCAGGGTCGACGACGACCGCGTCGGAGGGGGTGAGGCCAAACGAGGTGAGCAGGGCTTCCAGGCCATTGTGGACGCCCGGTTCGAGGAAGGCGACGAGACGACCGCTCTGGTCGAGGTAGTCACGGAGCGCGGCCAGCGCCCCCGCCGCGAGCGGACGTTGCGGCGCGATCGCGAGCACCGCGGCGGAGTCGGGCGGGATCTCTCGAATAAACGCGCTGGGCAAGGCGACGAGCTCGTACCCCTCGGTGCGGATGGCCTCCGCGAGGCCGGAGTAGCCGGCGTCCTGGGTATCGGCGAGGTCGCCTTCTCCCGTCCCTACGAGGGCATAGATCCGCACCGGTGCGGGGTCTGCGAGGCGCGACAGCGCTTCGAACAGGGACCCCTCGCTCGGGCGTTCTACGAGCTCCCAGTCGTAGCGCTGTGACGCCGGTGCGTCGGTCCGCACGAGGACGACGCTGTTGCTCGCGCCGACGCCATACCGGTCGACGTCCGCCAGGTCGTCGTGGAGCTCACGGGTCTCGACCGTGGCCCCGGACACGGCGCCCAGCTGGTCGAGGAGCAACCGCGTTCGCCGGATGCGGGGGTCACCCGGGTCGGCGTAGAGGGTGATTTGGAGTCCCGGGCCCAGGAACGTGAGCGCGCCGAGCGTCGCGTCCGCGAGCTCATAGCGGCGCTCAAAGGTGAGGTCGGTCGAGAGCCCCGCGCGCTGTGCGAGCAGCGTCGCGCCGGTCGCGGCGAGCGTGGTCGCGAGGATCGTTGCGAGCCCACGCGCGATGACGGCGCGGGCCGCCGCGTTGCTCGTCTTCGCGCGGCGCGCCCGCAGGAGCGCGAGCACCGCTGCGGTGGAGAGGGCTGCGGCTGCGACGGCGAGGTGGACCGCCGCGAACGCGCTGACCTCATTCTGGAGTTGTTGCGCGCCGAGGCCAAAGGCGAGGGCGATGAACCCGATGAGCAGCGCCTCACGCATCAGCCGTTCACCTTGCGGAGCTGGAGAGAGAAGCGCGCCAAGGCCGCTGCGACGAGGATGTAGCCCGCGAAGTAGAGCAGGTCAGACAGCGTGACGAGCCCCTCCGCGAACCGGGTGAAGTGGGGCCGGAGGCCGATCGCGTCAAGCGTGAGGGCGGTGGACTCTCCGACGACCCCGTGCAGCCAGCCGAAGTCATAGAGCGCAAACGTGATCGCGACCGTAGCGGCCGCAGCGAGGATCTGGCTCGAGGTGAAGGCGGAGCAGGCCAGGCCGATCGAGGCGATTCCCACGGCGAGGCCCAGCAGGCCGAGGAACACCGCTGCGAGGTGCTCTGCCCCGAGTCCGCCTTGCGCGATGGCGGTGAGTGGATAGAGGAAGCTCGCGACCATCATCAGCACGACGAACGCCAGCGTCGCGGTGAACTTGGCCGTGACGATCGTCCCTGGGGACAAGCCGCTCGCGAGGAGAAGCTCCTCGGTTCCGCGGCTCCGCTCCTCCGCGAAGACGCGCATCGTCACGAGCGGCAGCGGGATGATCAGCAGGAGAGAGAGCTGGTCCATCACGGGATAGAAGACGGTGTCGCGCATGTTGATGTGGTTGGGGATGGTGCCGGACTCGAACCCGCCCATCGTGGTCGTCGCGTAGAGGAAGAGGATCTGGTTGTAGGCACGGAGGTGCTCGAAGAACACGAAGGCGGTCACGAAGCTGACCATGGTCAACACGACGTAGGCGATTGGCGAGCCAAAGAGGGTCGCCAGTTCCTTGCCCAGGAGCGCGCGCCAGGCGGTCATCGCAGATCCCTCACGCCGCGGCCGGGGGCAGACTGCGGAACAGGGCGAGGGGGTCTTCACCGTTGAGCACCTCTTCCGTGGCACCGATGGTCGCCTGCTTGCCATGCGCGAGGATGGTGAGCTGTTGGGTCAGCGCGCGCGCTTCCGCGAGGTCATGGGTGCAGATCAAGACGGTGCACTCCCCTTGCAGGGACAGCAGCGCCTCGCGCACCTCTGCTTGCTGGAGGGGATCGAGTCCGTTCGTGGGTTCGTCCACGATCAAGAGCCTAGGCTCGTGCAAGAAGGCCTGCGCCAAGGAGATGCGCTGCTGGAGCCCCTTCGAGAGGTTCCCGATGGGTCGTTTCAGGACGCTCTCGAGCGCGAAGCGTTCACACACACGCGAGACCGCGTCGTCTCGGCTCGTCCCCGAGAGGCCTCGGACCCCGGCGCAGAAGCGGAGGTAGCGGCCGACGCCGAGCTCGGGGTAGAGGCGTGATCGCTCGGGGACGAAGCCGGTGAACGCCTGCACGGCCTTCGGGTGGTCGCCGGGGGAGATCCCCGCGACGGTGACCTCGCCGCGGCTCGGCAGCAGGGTCCCCGCGACCAGCCGGATGAATGTGGTCTTCCCCGCGCCGTTCGCACCGAGTAGGCCGAACGCGCTTCCTGGCGAGATGGAGAGGGAGACATCCTGGAGCGCGACGCGCTGTCCGAAGGCGCGGGTGAGCCCGCGTGCTTCGACGCCTACGCCGCGCGGCTTTGTCCGCGACTCGGAAGGGACCATGCTGGGGCTGCCTCCTTCATGTTAGTCGGTCCAGCGAGAGAAGCTGTCGAAATAGCCCGGCCAGGTCTTGCTGACGCATCCCGGGTCGCAGATGGCCACACCCGGCACGCGTAAACCCGCCAGGGCGAAGGACATCGCCATTCGGTGGTCATCGTACGTCTGGATGTGGGCGCCGTGAAGCGGGCCGGGCTGAATCTCGAGCCAGTCGGAGCCGCTGGTCACGCGTGCGCCGAGGCGGCTGAGCTCGGACTCGAGGGCGGCGATCCGATCCGTCTCCTTGATTCGCAGGGTCGCGACGTTCTCGATCCGAGTCGGTCCGTCCGCGAAGAGCGCGACGACGGCGAAGGCGAGGGCGGCGTCGGGGAAGTCATTGAAGTCGACCCGTCCGGGGCTGCGGAGGCCCTCAGGGGGGCCGATGACCTCGACGAATGTCTCCTCCTGTACAACGTGGCAGCCCATCGCCTCGAGGATGGGGAGCATCCCGAGGTCTGACTGTTTCGAGTGAGATGGGATCCCGACGACGCGGGCGCGCCCCCCGCGGATCGCGGCAGCACAAAGCGGGTACATCGCGGAGGAGGCGTCGGGTTCGACGGCGAAGGAGCACGCGCGATACGGTGCTCCGGCGCCAACCTCGAGCCCCCCTCGGTCCGCCTGCCATTGGGCCTCGGCGCCGAACATTGACATGACCTGCAGCGTCACGTCGATGTAAGGGCGTGAGACGACCACGCCGTCTCGGAACCGGAGCGTCACATCCTCTGCCGCGTAGGGCGCGGCGAGGAGGAGGGCGGAGACATATTGGCTGGATTGGCTCGCATCGATCTCGGCCTCGCCCCCTCCGAGTCCGCCGCCAAAGGTTCGTAGAGGGGGGCAGCCGGTAGGCTGCAGGAGCTCAAGGCTCCCGCCAAGTTGCCCCAGGGCATCGAGGAGGTCCGCGATGGGTCGTTCCCGCATGCGCGCGTTGCCGTCGAGGACACAGGCGCCATCGGCCAGCGTGCAGGCGGCGGTGAGGAACCGCATGGCGGTGCCCGCGTTTCCGAGGTCGAGGTTGGCCGCAGAGGCTGCGAGCCGGCCGCCTCGTCCCTCGACCTCCCAGCGTTCGCCGTCGATCGAGATCGTGACTCCGAGCTGGCCCAGCGCTGTGCGCATGGCGACCGTGTCATCGCTCTCGAGGACGCCTTCAAGCTCGCTGCGCCCATCGGCGAGGGCCGCGATGAGGACCGCTCGGTTGGTGATGCTCTTCGATCCCGGAACGGAGAGCGTCACATCGATCGGTCCTCGCGGTTCGATCGCGAGGGGCGCGGAGTCGTCAGGTTCGATCGTCATGGCTTGCTCAAGCTGGGTAGGGAAGACAACAGATGGAGGCTAGCAGGATGTGATGCCTCGCCCCTCTCGGTCGTGGTCCTTCTCGGGGGCTGGTTGACACGCTGGGGTGAGTCCGCGAAACTTTGACGGCTGGCTGTAAATCCTTTTGATTTTTAGTGGGTTAGATGCCGGTTTCTCTTGCAAGTCGTACTCGGGGGGCGGCCTCGTCCGTGTAGGGGGGCTCGTCGCTGGGAGGAGTCGTTGCCGTGGTGAAAGTGCTCGTCAGCGATCCGCTCGCCGGTCAGGGGTTGGCCGTGCTCGAGTCGGCTCGCGACGTTGATGTGATGCAGTGCAGTGGCAGTGAGCCGGATGCGCTGCTGGAGTCGGTGCGAGAAGCGCACGGACTCGTGATCCGGAGTGGAACGCGGGTCACGCGCGAGGTGATCGAGTGCGCACCGGACCTGCGCGTCATCGGGCGAGCAGGCATCGGTGTCGACAATGTCGATGTCGCGGCGGCGACCGAGCGAGGGATCGTCGTCGTCAATACCCCGGAAGGCAACAACATCACGACGGCGGAGCACGCGATCGCTCTGCTCGTTGCGCTCGCGCGGCACATCCCGCAGGCGACCGCGTCGATGAAGGCGGGCCGTTGGGAGAAGAAGGCCTTCCAGGGCCTCGAGCTTTACAACCGGACCCTCGGCGTGGCTGGGATTGGAAACATTGGTCGGATTGTGGCGCAGCGGGCGAAGGGCCTCGGGATGAAGGTCATCGCCTTCGACCCGCATGTCTCGCCGGAGGCGGCCTCGCGCTTCGACATCGAGTTGGTGAGCTTCGAGGATCTCCTCGCTCGCTCGGACGCGATCACGGTTCACGTCCCAAAGACGAAGGATACGACGGGTCTGCTCAACCACGAGACGATCGGTCGCTGCAAACCAGGAGTCTTGCTGATCAACGCGGCTCGCGGTGGCATCATCGATGAGGTGGCCTTGCACGATGCGCTCGAGTCGGGGCAGGTCGGCGGGGCGGGCCTCGATGTGTTCGTCGAAGAACCGCCGCCGGGAGACCACCCGCTGGTGATACACCCCCGCGTGATCTGTACGCCGCACCTGGGGGCTTCCACGGAGCAGGCGCAGGTCAACGTCTCGATCGCGGTCGCGGAGCAGGTGCGGGACTACCTGCTCGAGGGCGTCGTGCGCAACGCGGTCAACGTGCCGTCGATTTCGCCCGAGCTGCTCTCGGAGGTCCGTCCCTATCTCGTGCTGGCAGAGAAGCTCGGGCGCTTTCAGGGACAGCTCTCGCCCGGTGTTATCGAGCAGGTCGAGGTGGAGTACGCGGGCGACGTCGCGGACCTCGATGTCGCACCGATCACGATCGCTTGCTTGAAGGGTGTGCTCGAGAGCGCAACAGACCGGGTGAACATGGTGAATGCACCCCTCATCGCGCAGGAGCGTGGGATCAAGGTCGTCGAGTCGAAGGCCAGCCGCCAGCGTGACTTCGCGAGCGCGATCACCGTGCGGATCGTCGGGGGGGTCGACCGTTTGATCACCGGCGCCGTCTTCCACGGTGGTCAACCGCGGATTGTCCGGATCGACGACTTCATGATGGAGGCGATCCCGGAAGGGCCGACGCTCCTCCTGCAAAACCAGGATCAGCCGGGGGTGGTCGGGACGGTCGGGACCCTGCTCGGTGAGGCGGGGATCAATATCTCGAGGATGCAGCTCGCGTTGGTGCGCGAGCGGAATGAGGCAGCAATGCTAGTCAACATCGATCAGAGTCTCGAAGAGTCCGTCCTCGATCGTCTCAGGAACGTCCCGTTCGTTCTGTCTGCACAGTTGGTGGAGCTGTAGTCATGGGTACTGTGGTCGGGGTGGGCGCCCAGTGGGGCGACGAGGGCAAAGGCAAGATCATCGACTGGCTCGCGCCGCGCGCCGACCTGGTCGCGCGCTTTCAGGGGGGCAATAACGCCGGGCACACGCTCGTGGTAGATGGCGAAGAGACCGTCTTGCACGTCGTGCCGTCGGGCATTCTGCACCCGGGCAAGGTGAATCTCATCGGCCCTGGGGTGGTCATCGACCCCGCGGTGTTGCTTGAAGAGATCGCGCAGCTGCGCGACCGAGGGATCCTGCGCGACCCCTCGCGTTTGCGCCTCTCCGGGAGGGCGCACGTCATCCTCGGTTGGCACACGGCTCTCGATAAGGCCCGGGAGGAGGCCGCGAATGAAATGAAGATCGGGACGACGGGGCGCGGCATTGGCCCCACCTACGAGGACAAGGTCGCGCGGCGTGGCGTCCGGGTCGCGGACCTGCTCCACCCGGACTCACTTCGTACGAAACTCGAGACGCTCGTCGATGCCAAGAACGCGGAGCTCGAACGCTACGGTTGGCCGACGGTGGACCTGAACGCGATGTTCGAGGCGACGGTGAGGCTCGGCGCTGAGCTCGCGCCTTATGTCGACCACACCGGTCGGATTCTGGATGAAGCGCTGAAGAGCGGGAAGAGTGTCTTGTTCGAAGGGGCGCAGGGCACCTTCCTCGACATCGACCACGGCACCTACCCCTATGTGACCTCGTCGAACTGCGTAGCCGGCGCGGTCTGTACGGGGTCTGGTGTCGGACCGACGCGGATCGACAGGGTGCTTGGCATCACGAAGGCGTATACGACGCGGGTCGGCGGGGGGCCTTTTCCTGCAGAGCTGCTCGACGCGACTGGGGAGCGGCTGCGCAAGGCGGGCTCGGAGTTCGGCGCGACGACGGGGCGACCTCGCCGCTGTGGTTGGCTGGACGCCGTGATGCTTCGTGAGGCCGTCACGGTCAACGGGATCACGGACATGGCGATGAACAAATTGGACGTCTTGCGTGGGTTCGGTGAGATTCCGGTGGCGGTCGCCTATCGCATCGACGGGAAGCAGGTCAGCGAGTTCCCGATGACCCTTGACGAGCTCGAGCGGGCTGAGCCGATCTTCGAGACGTTTGAAGGATGGGATGAGGACCTGACGGGCGTCCGACGGTTCGAGGATCTGCCCGATGCCACCCGGCGATACGTCGACGCCGTTCAGGGGATGATCGATGTCCCGTTCGCCTTCCTTTCGGTCGGCCCGGGCCGGGACGAAACGATCGCGCTGACGGATCCGTTCCAGGCTGAGGCCTGAGGCGGCTGCCTTAGACGTTCGGTGCGTCGACGCCCGTTGGGATGACGGTGGAGCGGTCCGCAAGCGGCTGAGAGCGGATGGCGTCCCAGCAAACGGCGGCAACGGTCGGGCTGGCGACGGAGAGGTCCCGCTCTCCGAGAACGAACGGACCGTCAGCGGTTTTGCGGCTACTTCGTACAGGTTCGAACTCCGACCAGGCTGTCATCGTCATGGCTTCGGTCTCCTTGAAGCCGTATGGCCTCGTGCGTTTGGGGTAATGCCTCGATCCCAGCTCCGGCGTTCCGATCCGGGGGTGGAGTCTCCGGAGCTGGGAGAGGGCCGTTCGCGGAACGCAAGGTAGGCGAAAGTAGAGCGAAAGACAAGGGTCGACCGCTGCGGCGCGAGTTTCGATATGCTCCCGCCTCCTTCTCGCAAGCCGGCCTCCCCCCCATTCGGGCCGACGCGACAACTGATGTGAGAGTCCCTCTTCACCATGCCCGACCGCTGCAACTGGTTCCTGTCCGGCGCCCGCCGGCTTCCTGCTGTTCCGCTCCTCATTGGGGCGCTGGGCCTGGGGCTCGTCGCGGAGTCGATGTCGGCGGCGGAGCCGCCGGATCCGCTCTCTGAGGTGCTCCCGCTTGAGGGCGTCGCTCCGCGTCTCGAAATCGAGCTGCCCGAGAAGGACGTTGCGGCCTTGCGTAGTGAGATCGCGCGCAGGAGCGCGCTCGGGGGCCGGCTCGGTGAGAGTCAGGAAGGCGCCCGGTTGCGCCCGCGTGGGCACGCTCGCGGCGGGGAAGGGCGTGTGGGAGTCCGGGTCGAGCTGCTGGACGACTGGAGTGAGCGGCTGGAAGGGGGGCGCTGGCCCCTCGCGTTGAACGTGCGCGGCGCGGATACGCTTTATGGCTTCGACCGCTTCGCGCTGCGTGCGCCGGCCATTCGGGGGTACCACGCGGAGATGCTGATGCTCGAGCACTTGCGCCGAGAGGGCATCCTGGCTCCCGAGGTGTTCTTCGTTCGGGCGTCGCTCAACGGCCAGGACCTGGGCCTCATGAAGCTTCATCAGGACCTTGGCAAGGACATGGTCGAGAACCAGGAACGCAGGGATGGGGCGATCCTTCACTTCGAGGACAGCGGCAGCGACCTGGCGAGTACGCCGGGGCTGACGCGCGCCCCCGACGCGTTCATCGCGCGCTCGCTGGTCTTCGAGAGGCCGAGCCGGGCGAAGAAGTCGGAGGTGCAGGCGGCAGATCGCATCCTCGCGGTCCAGCTGCTCGATGGGTTTCTAGCCGGCGTCGTTCCCGCGAGGCAGGTGTTCGACATCGACTTGATGGCTCGTTTTCTCGCGGTCTGTGAGGTCTGGCGCGCTGTCGACACGGTGCGATGGCCGAACCTGCGCTTCTACTTCAACCCGGTGACCAAGCGGCTCGAGCCAATCGGTCACGCGGCTAGCCCGCCGGCGATCTTCCTGGAAGATC
>Ga0315331_10001064_pt1 | contig 20448 bp, 16 predicted proteins | sample M160m34915metaG_FD_203456 | JGI IMG/M metagenome (GOLD analysis project Ga0315331, IMG submission 203456) | Ammonia-oxidizing marine archaeal communities from Monterey Bay, California, United States - M1 60m 34915 | ecosystem: Environmental > Aquatic > Marine > Intertidal zone | place: USA...
GTATTCGTGCGCGTTCTGAAAACAATCTATCGCGAATTTTATGTATTATTTTGTATCGAATTGAGATTAAGCACCTGGAATTAAGGGTTTTTTCGCGCTGCCCCTGTCTGCCGCCCCCCCCCCGACAGGGTACTCGCGACGCCGGCTGCCTCGCTTCCCCCCAAGACCCGATCGCGCTAGGAATCTGGCGCTGTCAATAGATCAACAAAAATACCGCAATAGCAGGGAGATGCCGTGATGGTCCAGATACGCGTACCTTACGAATATGACGGGCGGGAATTCGAAGGAATGCTGGTCTATGACGACAGCATTTCGGAAAAACGCCCGGGCATCTTCATGCAACCCGACTGGCTCGGTGTGTGCGCCCATTCCGCGGATATGGCGGCGCAGGCCGGCGGGTCCGACCTGGTGATGATGGTCGCTGATATGTTCGGCAAGGGGTACGGCGACGTCGAACGAACGCAGGAAGAACTGGGCACCATCGCACGCGGCACACGGCGCGACCTTGCGTTTGTGCAGGGCTGCGGTGCTGCCGCCTATGCCGCCCTCAGTGCCGAAGCCGACCGGCAGGGGCTGATCGATACCAATCGCATCGGTGCCATCGGATACTGCATGGGCGGCGGGTTCGTTCTGGAACAGGCCCGCGCGGGTGCGGATTTCAAAGGGGTGGTGGTCTTCCACGTCACGTTGCCCAACCCAATCGATCCGGATACGACGCCGGATTTCCGCGGCCGCATCCTCGCGATTCACGGTTCGGCGGATGCTATTACACCAAAGCTCCAGATGGACGCCATGGAAGCCGAACTGACCGCCGCCGGCGCAGACTGGCAGCATTTCAATATCGGCCACGCTCTGCATTCGTTCTGCGTACTCGGTGCGGATTCAGATACCCAGCGCTACGACGAAAAGCTGTGCAACAAATCCTACCGGCTGATGCGGGACTTTTTCGACGAAACCTTCTAACCCAGCCTAACGCGCCGCCGCTACGCGAGGTTAATATTTCTCCATAACCTTGGCGTGGCGCGCCGTGCCTTCGCCGATTTTCTGATCGAGGAGAAGGATGATGGTAGAAAAATCGCATATGGCAACTGGTTACGAACCCGGCTGGTGGCCCAGCATTTACGAACCGCTGCGCAACGTCGGGCGCACGATCGCGGATTTTTCCGCGCCCAAAGCAGACGCATCGGCGACCGAAAACGCATATGTTATCAACGTCGAACTCCCCGGGGTGAAACCCGCGAATGTTGACGTTTCGGTTCACGATCACATGCTGACGCTTAAGGGTGAAAAGAAGTCCGAGCATGAAGAGAAGGGCAAAACCTATTTTTTCTCGGAGCGCAAGTATGGTTCTTTCCAGCGGTCCTTCCGCCTGCCGCCCGATGTTTCCGAGGATGATATTTCGGTCGATTTCAAAGACGGAGTCCTGACGCTTCGGGTACCGGAACGCGGTCCTGCAGAGGAAAAACAGCGCAAAAAGATCGAGGTCCGTCAGGGATAATCCACCACGTCCCACGGGTGACGATCGTGCCTGAGCGCGCTACAAATCGTATGCGTTGATCGTATCCGGGTATAAGGGAACAGGTGACATGAGTGGTCTGAAAATCGGTATTTGCGGCGGCGGCGTGGGCGGTCTTGCCGCCGCGATCGGGCTTCGGAAGATGGGGCACGATCCGGTCGTGTTTGAACAGGCATCGCAGTTCCTGCGTATCGGCGCCGACGTTAACCTGACTCCAAATGCCGTCCACGCGATCGACCGACTGGGTGTTGGCGATATCCTGCGTGAAACCGCGGCCCGTCCGACCTACCGCATCAGCCGCACCTGGAATACCGGGGAAGAAACGTCCCGTCTGCCGATGAGCGACCAGGCAGAAAAGACCTATGGCGCACCCCAGCTCACGATCCACCGCGCCGATCTGCTGAAGGCGATGGAAGGACAAATACCCGCTGACGCGCTGCACCTCGGCAAATCGGTCTCGGGTATCGGCAATGACAACACGCGCACCGCGATCCTTTTTGCCGATGGAACGTCGGAAGACGTCGACGTCATTGTCGGTGCGGATGGTATTCACTCCGCAGTCCGCAACGCGCTGTTCGGCAAGGACGATCCGAAATTTTCAGGCATCGTGTCCTATCGTTCGGTCATCGCCCGCGAAGATGCCGGCGAGATTTCGAATCTCGATGCCTTCACCAAATGGTGGGGGCCGACACCTGAAGTTCAGATCGTCACCTTCCCGCTCACCCTGGGAGAGGAGATCTTCGTCTTCGCGACCACGCCCCAGGAAGGCTGGACCGAAGAAGGCTGGACCCTACCCGGCGATGTCGATGAACTGCGCCGTGCCTATAAAGGCTTTCACCCTGAAGCTATTGCATTGCTCAACGCGTGCACCGAGGTGACCAAGTCCGCCCTGCATATCCGGGAGCCAATGGAAAAATGGTCCGTCGCCAACGCAACCCTGCTCGGTGATGCGGCGCATCCGATGGTCCCGTTCATGGCGCAGGGAGCGTGTATGGCGATCGAGGATGCCGTGGTCTTGGCCCGCGCCCTCGACGGGGCAGACAGCACCACGGCGCCCGAGCGGTTACGCCGGTACGAAAATGCCCGGCTGGAACGGACCGCCAATATTCAGCGCAATTCCCTCGCCAATGAATGGATGAAGGAGCAGGGCAATGCCGACTGGGTCTACGGATATCATGCTTGGGGAGCCGAAATAGGCTGACGGCAGCGCCGGGTCTAAATATCTGTGGAGGGCAGCGAGCCACCGACCGCCGGGATCTCGACCATCCGGTCATACCACGCAGACAGCCCGGAGCAATCGTCCCGCCACTGCCAGTCCGGCAGCCGGCGGTGCACGTCCAGCGCGCAGAACAGCAGCAATTGCACGATGTTGAGCCCGTCACAGGTCAGCGCCAGTGGCGCAAAGCCGATCTCTTCTTCGAATGTATGCGCCAGCCGGTCGGCGCGGCGGTGTTCATGGGCGATTATACCGGGTGACTGTTCCCTCACCGGCCGTTTTATCTCGCGGGCCCAGACCGACACTCCATCGAGCATGCTGCGCGACGACGATTCGAGCCGGCGGAACCGCCAATAGGCATCGTCGGCGACATCGGTCAGATCGGGCCGCGCATAGCGACGGGGCCCGGCAAGGCGGTCGAGGTATTCGATGATAACATCGGTGTCCTCAAACCCCGTTCCGTCATCGACCTGCAAGAACGGCACCCGCCCGGACGGATTGACCGCCAGCACCGGATCGTCCGGCATGCGGGTTTTCGTCCACTCGAGGTCGATGGAGTCTTCAAGGCCGAGCTCCAAACGCACGATCATGGTGAGCCTGGCGTAGGGAGACGTGGGCGTGACGTAGAGTTTCATCGGCCTAATTCTTCAGTTCACATGCCGGTAAATAGGTGGCAACTGCCACCGCAACGGTCATGCCCGGGTCAGAATCACCAGCGGGATTTCCCTACTGGCGGCCGCCTTTTCCTGGTATGCGTCATAGGGCGGATAGATTTCGGCCATCATCGGCCACAGCCGTGCGCGTTCCTCGGCAGTCGCCGTGCGGGCGGTCGCGGAATAGATATCGGGACCGACCTGAAATTCAACCGTCGCATTGCTCAGAATATTTTTGTACCAGGCCGGATGATCGGGGCGTCCGCCCTGGGACGCAATAATCATGAATTCACCGCCATCTTCGCCATAGATCAGCGGCGTCGTCCGCGCTTCCCCTGATTTCCGCCCGGTGGTCGTGAGCAGGAGGCAGGGAAATTTTCCCGTCCCGTCGAAACCGGTCCAGATATGCCCGTCCGCGCCGTTCGAGGCGCGGTACCGTTCGACGTGTTCTACCGCCCAGTCCGCCTGCGCCATCTTTGCCGCCCCTCTTTATTCCCCGTCACCGGGCATAATGGCCTCGTTGTTGTCGGATTTAAGCCACCTGTCGATGTATTTGCGCTGCTTCTCGGTGACGCTCGCTATATTTTCTTTTGCCCAGCCGTAGGACGCAGGCGTGTTTTCGACCCATTGGCAACCTCCGACCTCCTCTTTCAGGCCGACATCGGAAACCGGTATCGGCCTCATCGAAAACCGCGCTGACCAAACCCCGACACGCGGGCGCACCCGGACGTAGTAGGTCTTTCCGGCAATCGTGTCAGCATCCATGAAGTCCGCGCTTTCACCGATAACCATATAGCGCTGTTTCCCGGGGGGCGCCGCATAGGCAACCTTTTTCCCGGCGGACACGATACCGATGAAGTTGGTGTCGCCCTTCGTCACATTGAAGACGGAAGATTGGATCGCGCCGCCGAAAAACGACGACCGAAAGAACACCATTGTCGCGGTGTCCGGATTTTTCTCGGCGATAACCTTCGGTACCGCGACATCGACCATGTGCTCGCTGGCGCAACCACCGAGACCGAGACCGACAAGTACGGTGACCGCGACAATCAAACGGCGTGAAAATGACATAAAATCCTCTGGAAGGTGTTTTTCAACTGGGGTCGATTATCGGAGTTCGAAAAGAACCCTGTCAACAGCAGCACAACCGAAAGTGTCAGGAGGTCGAAATGCGTCGCAGCGCTACCCCATCCTAACCAAGACGTGACGCTTCTTGCCGGCGGACAGTTTGATCACGCCATCGGCGTCAGCCAGATCGGCCGCGATCTGCGTATTCTCGTCTTTGACCTGTTCGTCATTGATACGACCGCCGCCGCCGCGGATCAGGCGGCGTGCCTCGCCGTTGCTGGTGGCGAGACCGGCGCGGGCAAACAGTGCGAAGGCGGCAATACCGTCGGCAAAGTCGGCAGCGGGAATCTCGATGGTCGGCAGGCCGGCGGCGGATTGGCCCTGCTCGAAGGTCTCGGTCGCCGTCTTCTCCGCGGCCGCGGCTACATCCGCGCCGTGGCACATGGCGGTCGCTTCATTGGCGAGGATTTTCTTGGCGTCGTTGATTTCCTCATCCTTCAGCGATTCGAGCCGGGCGATCTCGTCGAGCGGCAGTTCGGTGAACAGGCGCAGGAAGCGGCCGACATCGGCATCCGCGGTGTTGCGCCAAAACTGCCAGTAATCGTAGGCGCTTACCCGGTCGGCGTTGAGCCATACCGCGCCGTCGGCGGATTTGCCCATCTTGGCGCCCGACGCGGTGGTGATCAGTGGAGAGGTGAGCCCGAAGAGCTGCGCGCCATCGACCCGGCGGCCGAGCTCGACCCCGTTGACGATATTGCCCCACTGGTCCGAGCCACCCATCTGCAGGATGCAGCCGTGACGGCGGTTCAGTTCCATGAAGTCATAGGCCTGCAGGATCATGTAGTTGAATTCGAGAAAGCTGAGCGGCTGTTCGCGTTCCAGCCGCAGCTTCACGGACTCGAAACCGAGCATGCGGTTGACCGAAAAATGGCGACCGTAATCGCGCAGGAACGGTATGTATTCGAGCGTGTCGAGCCAGTCGGCATTGTCGACCATCATCGCATCGGTCGGCCCGTCGCCAAAGGTCAGGAACTTTTCGAAGATGCCCTGGATGCCCGCCTTGTTCGCGGCGATGGTCCCGTCCGTAATCAGCTGGCGCGCTTCGTCCTTGCCCGACGGATCGCCGACCTTGGTGGTGCCCCCGCCCATAAGCACGATCGGTTTGTGGCTACATTTCTGGTACCAGCGCAGCAGCATGATCGGCAGGAGCGAGCCGACATGGAGCGAATCCGCCGTGCAGTCGAACCCGATATAAGCGATCCGCGGCGCGCCCTCGTTGAGCGCAGCGTCCAGCGCCTCGGCATCCGTGTTCTGGTGCACAAAGCCGCGGTCGGTGACGGTTTTCAGGAAGGCCGATTTCGGCTCAGTCATGGTCTTCGGATCCGGTTCGGGGTGGCGATTGGGTTTCGGGCTGCGTGTTATCACAGCCGCGCCGGGAAATCCATTGACGAGACGGCCACCGCACCCGCAAACTTCGCGCTCAACCTGGGGAGACAAATCCATGAAACCGCAGCGCTACGGACCGTTCAAGTACACACCGATCAACCGCCGGCCCAAAATCACCTGGCCGGACGGCAACCATGTCGCTCTGTGGATCATCCCGAACATCGAAACCTTCCCGCTGGACGAGCCCGTACCCGGCGGCACCGGCGTCGTCCCCGACGTGATCAATTGGGCGCCGCGCGATTACGGCGCGCGGGTCGGCGTGTTCCGCATCATGGAGACGCTGGAGAAACACGGCATGCGCGGCACCGTCGCACTCAACAGCGAGGTATGCGCCGATCATCCGGAAATCATTGAAGACGCGCTGGCGCTGAACTGGGAGTTCATGGGCCATAACCAGTCGAACAGCCGTTACCTGCACCTGATGGAAGACTGGCCCGGCCGCGAGGTCGTCGCCGCGACGCTCGACCAGATCGAAGGCGCTACCGGTGCCCGGCCCAAGGGCTGGCTGTCGAGCGGACTGCAGCAGAACTGGACGACGCTGGACGCGCTGATCGATGGAGGTGTCGAATACGTCGCCGACTTCATCAATGACGACCAGCCCTACGTGATGGACGTTGACGGCCGCGAGATCTGTTCGATCCCCTACTCGGGCGAAATCAACGACCTGCCGCAGTTCATGCGCCACGGCCGTACCGCGCCGGAGTTCACCGACATGATCAAGCGCCAGTTCGACACTCTGTATCGCGAAAGCGTCGAGAGCGGCTCGGGCCGGGTGATGGCGATCTGTCTGCATCCGTTCGTCATCGGCGTGCCGCACCGGATCAGCGCGCTTGACGACGCGCTCAGCTACATCTTCGGACATGACAGCGTCTGGAAAGCCACCGGCAGTGAAATCATAGAGCACTACCGTAAGGGAGAGACCTTCTGAGCGTGGGCGGTTTTGCACCGATCTGGGCCCTCGGGCTGATGAGCGGGACGTCCATGGACGGTATCGATGCAGCCATCGTGGAGACCGACGGGGTGCGCGTCACCGCCTTTGGACCGGCCGCCACCACACCCTATGACGACGCCCTGCGCGACCGCATCCGTGCGGCGCTCGGCAACGCGTCCCCCGACCCCGCAATCGCCCGCGGTCTGACCGATGCCCATGCCGCCTGTATCGAGGACCTACTTTCTCAACATCCTGATTACAAAGATAAAATTCAAATAGTAGGGCTACATGGTCATACGGTACTACATGCACCGGCCGACGGTGTGACCGTCCAGATCGGCGACGGTCCACGGCTGGCCGGCCGGCTCGGGATCGATGTCGTGTCTGATTTTCGCACCGCCGATGTCGCAGCCGGCGGACAGGGCGCGCCCTTTGCGCCGCTGTATCACCGCGCACTGTGCGACAATATCGAGGGCCCGGTGGTGGTGCTCAATATCGGCGGCATTTCAAATGTTACCTGGATCGACGGCCCGAAGACCGATCCGGTTGCGTTCGATACCGGACCGGGCAATGCCCTGCTCGACGACTGGATCGAGAACACTACCGACCTGCCATACGATATGAATGGCCAGGTCAGCAGTACGGGCAAGGTCGACAGCACTACTCTCGGCAAATTGCTGAACAATCCCTATTTCGACGCAGCCCCGCCCAAATCGCTCGACCGGCTCGATTTCTCAATCGATGCAGTCCACGGGCTGTCCCCGGCCGATGGCGCGGCGACCCTAGCACGTTTCACCTGTGAGACCGTCGTCTCAAATTTGAGACAGCTTCCGTCTACACCCGTTCGGATTCTGGTCACGGGCGGCGGACGTAAAAACCCGACCCTGATGGCCGGCGTGTCCGAGCTGTCCGGCGTGCCGGTGGCCCCCGTCGAAGCCGTCGGCTGGGACGGCGATGCTGTCGAAGCGCAGGCTTTCGGATTTCTGGCGGTGCGGTCATTGCGGGGTCTGCCGCTCAGCGTACCGTCCACCACCGGGGTACCTGTACCGACCACTGGCGGCAGTTTGCACCACGCCGCCTGATCGCGGATCAGTGCCGCTGCGGCAGGTCGAGAAACGCGTAGCGGTCGTCGCTGGTCACGCGGATGGTCATGACATCGTCATCGCGCAGCACGGTGTAGCGGATATCGACACCCGCCTCGCCGGCCGACCAGAGTGTGCGGTGCATATCGCCCAACGTATCTACCGGGACCCCTTCGATGGACAGTACGGCGTCGCCCGGGCGGAACCCAGCACGCTGGCCGGGGCCATCATCGGTCATGCCAGTGACATAGAGGCGATTTTCGGCCTCAGTAATATGCACGCCGACCCAGGGCCGCGGCGGGCGCTGCGCCCGTCCGGTGCTGACAAGCTCGTCGAAGATGGGCAGCACCTCGTCGATCGGCACAAACATGTTCCCCGGACGGGTATTGCCGTTGTTACCGACCGGCTCTTCAAGATAGAGCGAGCCGACACCGGCAAGCGCACCGTCCGCGCCGATCAGCGCCGCACCGCCCCAATAGGGATGCAGCGGCGTGGTGTATATCGCATTGTCCAGCATGTATTCCCGGGGCCCCGCGAATTCCTGACGCATGACGACCTCGGCGGCAATCGCCTGTTCGAAACCGCGATAGTCCGACACAACCACGCTGTCGCCTGCGCCGAGCGTGCGGGCGGAGCCGAGCGGCAAGGGCACGACGTCAAGCGTATCGACCGCATGCACCATGCCAAGCCCGGTTTCGTGATTATACGCGATCGCCTCCCCGACCACGGGTTCGGCGCGGCCGAGAATGGAAATCGTGACGTCGCGCGCTTCGACAATAAGATAACCGACCGTCAGGATCAGACCGTTCTCACCGATGACGATGCCGGCGCCTTCCCGTTCGGGCCCCAGAGTCGACGCTGTGACGCAGTGGTCGTCAACATCGGCATGCAAGCGAACGACAGTAGAGAGCGCGGCATCGAGGTCGTATTGGAGGGTGGCACGATCGGGCCGGGGCGCGGCCGCCAGCGCCGGGTGCAACAGTTGCATCAGGCCCGCCGGGCGATGGCCGTTCGCCATCTGTATGCCGGTCATCAGAACTGCTCTGAATTCTTTCCGGCTTCCGCACCGTCGACACCGCCGCCGACGCGCTGCGCCAGAGAGGCCGCCATAAACCTGTCGAGATCGCCATCGAGCACGGCCTGCGTGTTCGATGTTTCAACGTCGGTGCGCAGGTCCTTGACCATCTGATAGGGGTGCAGGACGTAAGACCGGATCTGATGCCCCCAGCCGATATCGGTCTTAGCATCCTGTTCCGCCTGGGCCGCTTCCTCGCGCCGGCGCAGTTCGGCTTCGTACAGACGCGCACGCAACATGCGCATCGCCTCGGCCCGGTTGCGGTGCTGCGACCGGTCACTTTGACAGGCAACGACGATACCGGACGGCAGATGCGTAATACGGATCGCACTGTCGGTGGTGTTTACGTGCTGTCCGCCAGCGCCCTGCGACCGATAGGTGTCGACCCGCAGGTCGCTGGGATCGACCTCGACATCGATGTCGTCATCGATTTCGGGATACACCCAGACAGAGGCAAAGCTCGTATGCCGCCGCGCGCTCGAATCGTAGGGCGATATCCGCACCAGCCGGTGCACGCCGCTCTCGGTTTTCAGCCAGCCATAGGCATTATGCCCCTGAACGCGAATGGATGCGGATTTGATGCCGGCCTCTTCACCGGCGCTTTCATCCATCAGTTCGACCTTGTAGCCATGCCCCTCGGCCCACCGGCTGTACATGCGGTAGAGCATCTGCGCCCAGTCTTGGCTTTCGGTGCCGCCGGCGCCGGCATTGACCTCAAGGAAGCAGTCATTTGCATCGGCCTCGCCGGACAGCAATGTCTGAATTTCCTGTTTTTCCGCTAGTTTTTGTAGCCGCTGTAAGGTGACCTCGGCTTCCTCGACGATCTCGGTGTCACCTTCCGCCTCGCCCATTTCGATGAGTTCGACAGCGTCGCTGAGGTCCTGTTCGAGGGCGGAAAAATCCTCGATCGATTTCTCGAGATGTCCGCGCTCCCGCATCACTTTCTGCGCCCGCGTCTGATCGTTCCAGAGTTCCGGGTCTTCGGCCTCGGCGTTTAGTTCATCGAGCCGTTTTGCGGCCTGTTCGGGGTCAAAGATGCCTCCTCAGCAGTACCAGCGACTGCTCGATCTTGTCGGCCAAAGCCTGCATTTCCGCGCGCATTTTTTCTCCTGTTCCGGAAAGCAATCGGGTAAACGATCGTCTCCCTGAGTCCGTTGCGGCCGCTGGGCAAGCGCGCCCAAGGGTCGTCTTTGTTAGGACAAATACCCGCCGGTTAAGTGCCGCACATCTGCGCAGCCGTCAATACAGACCGCGCAACTTGCGGCCAGGCCGCGCAATGCCGGTACCCGTTTGCAGCCCGCCGCCGCTGCCATCGAGAATCGGGCCGCGCCGGGTCGGCACGGTGCCGGGCAGGAAGGCTTCGAGGATGGAGCGTCGCGTGCCCGCGCGCGGCGGCCGGCCGGTGCCGGGATCGACACGGACAAGCTGCAGACCCGGCGGCACCCGGAACGGAATCGCCGGCTGGTCTTTGAGGGCCTGTTCCATGAACTCCTTGAACACCGGGGCGGCGACCGACGATCCGGTTTCCCCCTTGCCCAGCGGCGTCGGGTTATCGAAGCCGATATAGACGCCGACGGCGAGATCGGGGGAGAACCCGACGAACCATGTGTCGCGGCTGTCATTGGTGGTGCCGGTCTTGCCCGCCAGCGGTTTGCCGATGGCGTTGATGCGGCGGCCGGTGCCGCGCTTCACGACGCCTTCAAGCATCGACACGATCTGATAGGCGGTTTTCGGATCGGCGATCTGTTCGCGGTTATCCGGCAGGTCGGGTTCGTCCTCGGCGTCCCATGCCGTTTCGCGACAGGCATCACAATTGCGCTTGTCATGCCGAAAGATAGTTTTGCCGGAGCGGTCCTGAATCTTGTCGATCAGGGTCGGCCGGATGCGCTTGCCGCCATTGACCAGCATCGCGTAGGCCGTGGTCATGCGCATCAATGTGGTTTCACCAGATCCCAACGACATCGACAGCAACGGCTCAAGGTTTTCGGCGACCCCGAACCGCTTGGCGTATGCGACTACCGAATCCATGCCGATATTCTGCGCCAGCCGGACCGTCATCAGGTTCCGCGATTTCTCGATCCCTAGCCGGAGCGGGCTCGGCCCATAAAACTTGTTCGAATAGTTTGCCGGCCGCCAGCGCCCGAGGCCCGGCCCCTGGTCGATCACGAAGGGTGCATCGAGGATCTGGCTCGACGGGGTAAAACCCTTGTCGAGCGCGGCGAGATATACAAACGGCTTGAACGCAGAGCCCGGCTGACGCTTCGCCTGGGTGACGCGATTGAATTCGCTCAGCCCGGCCGAAAACCCGCCCGACATGGCAAGAACCCGGCCGGTATGGGGATCGAGCGCCACGATCCCGCCACTGACCTTGGGAATCTGGCGCAGCGCATACGTGCCCGCGGGCCGTGTATCGTCCTCGTTCTTGCGCAATTTCATCTGCCCGGCGACGCCTTCCACCGCAACGACATGCCCGACGGCCAAGACGTCGGCCGGTCGTTTGATGGGCGGACCGCGTTCACCCTTTTTATCGACGGGGCGCGCCCAGCGCATTTCCGCAAGCGGGATCGTGCCAGCCGTCCCGTCGGCAAATCCGATCGCCACGGCCGTATCCGACACCTCCAGCACTGCGGCGCGGCGCCAGTGGGTGACATCGCTTGGCAGCCGAACCGTCCCGAGCTGCTTTTTCCAGTCCTTTTTCACATCGACCTGACCGAGCGGGCCACGCCACCCATGCCGCCGGTCATAAGCCGAAAGCCCGTAGCGCAGTGCGGAATCGGCGATGCGCTGCAGCCGCGAATTCAGGGTCGTACGCACGGACAGACCGCCGCCATACAATCCGCGTTCGCCGTACTCGCCGATCAGTTCGCGCCGGACCTCTTCGACGAAATAGTCCGCCCGGGCGACATCGACGGCGGAGGGCTGACGCACCACGACGGGTTTTGACATTTCAACCGCCGCGGACGTCAGGGCGATAAACCCGTCCTGGGACATCCGGTTCAGCACGTAATCCCGCCGGTCGCGCGCCGCTTGCGGACGGCGGACGGGATTGTAATTGTTGGGCGCCTTGGGCAGCCCGGCGAGAAACGCAGTCTCCCCGAGCGTGAGATCGTCGAGCGATTTGTCGAAATAGTTCAGTGCCGCGGCCGCCACGCCATACGAGCCGAAGCCGAGATAGATCTCGTTCAGGTAGAGCTCTAGAATGCGGTCCTTGGTGAACGTGCGTTCAATCCGCAACGCCAGGATGACTTCTTTCGCCTTGCGGGCGATGGAGACTTCATTGGTGAGTAGAAAGTTCTTCGCGACCTGCTGGGTGATCGTCGAGGCACCAATCGGCCGGCGATTGCTGCCCATACGCATCACGTTCGTCAACATGGCGCGCACGATACCCGGAATATCGATCCCCGGATGGGTATAGAACGTTTTGTCCTCCGCCGACAGGAACGCTTTGATGATCTGTTTCGGCATTGCTTCGATGGGCACGAAGACGCGCTTCTGGCGCGCGAATTCCGCCATCAGGCGGCCGTCCCCTGCATGGATACGTGTCACCACGGGCGGATTGTAATCGGCAAGCTGTTGGTATTCCGGAAGGCCTTTCCCGAAATGATAGAAGCCGTACAGAACGCCGCCGGCACCGGCCACAGCCAGGACCACGAAGATCAGAAAAATTGCTGCCAGAATTCTCATTACACGCTTTCGGGGCTACGGCGCCAACCCGGCCCGACAATACTACACACTACAATGTGGCGGCTTTATGGCCTATTTAAAGCCTGCTGGCGGTCAAAATATAGTTTCACTGCCCGCGCCATTGCCGCCGCCATCCGCCGCCGCTGCCGCGGATCGCGGAGCAGTTTTTCGTCCCGCCAATTGGACAGATAGCCCAATTCGACCAGTACGGACGGTATATCGGGTGCTTTTAACACAGCAAACCCTGCAAAACGATGAGTATTGCGTAGCATTTTACGCGTTTTACCCAGTTCATCGACCAATTTGCGGGCAAAAACGGCGGATTCGTTCATTGTCTCGCGCTGTGCGAGGTCGATCAGGATGTTGACGACGTCGTCCGACTGCTCGTTCAGGTCTACACCGGCGATCAGGTCGGCCTTGTTTTCCTTCTTCGCCAGCGTATCCGCTTCTTTATCGGAGGCGCGTTCGGACAGCGTATAGACCGACGTGCCGCGAACCCGGCTGTTCCCGATTGAATCAGCATGGACCGATATAAACAGATCAGCCCCGGCGCGCCGCGCAATGGCAATCCGGTCGCGCAGCCGGATAAAGACATCGCGGTCGCGTGTCAGGCGGACATTGAACCTGCCGGTGGCGAGCAGGCCGCGCCGAAGATCCTTGGCAAAGGAGAGCACGATGTGCTTTTCCCAGACGCCAGCCCGGCTCATCGCACCGGGATCGACGCCGCCATGACCGGGATCTATCACGATAACTTTTTTCTGATTGGGCCGCGGCGGCTTGCGCCGGAACGGCGCCGGAATACGCGCGGTCGCCGGCGGCGCGCTTTTGGCCACCGCTCGCCGGTCTGGCCGTTTGTAGGCCATCAGGAAGGCCTGCTTGCTGGTTTTCGCAATATCGACGACCAGGCGATAGGACCGGTTCTTGCCGGATGGTGGAATCATAAAGGCATTTGTAACCCGGACCGGGCCTGCGGAATCCAGCACGACGCGGGACGATCCCGGCTTGAACAGCCCGAACCGCATGCCGGTCACCAAACCGCCCTTGGGCGGGTTCTTGAGGCCGGACGACCACGCCACCTCTGACATGTCGAGAACGACGCGATAGGGTTGCGGCAGAATGAAGGAGGAGAATTTCACCGGGCCGGTAACGTCAAGCACGATACGGGTCTTGGCCGGGTAGACCCCGACGCGCACGCTCGTGACCTGCGGCGCGGCGGCGACGGCAGGGACAGCATACCAGACGGTTGCGATCGCCAGTATCGCGATCGCGGCGCGCCTTACTCCCCCCGGAAAATTTCGCAATTTACACATATAGCGGCTTAAAAATCGTAGTATACCAGATATATCCGAATATGACTCGTAAATTCAACGGCATCGGTGTGCGGCCCACCGTTAATATAAGTTGTACGGATGCCATGTGCGGTCTATCCTGCTGGCTGCGAACGTCCGCGGGTGCAACGGAGATATTCTCCGAACGCCGTGCGGCCCTCCTGAATTCGGCGCAAATATCCATTAATTGTATATCTGCGCGAAATGGCGGAACGGCTGCGCTTCTCATCTGCGGTATATGGAACCCAAGACCGGACCCGTTTTGCGGGATTCCGCGAACCATGTAAGTCCCTGCCCTGGCGGTATCCCATAGGAGAACCCCATTCGGCAGGTCGACGATGGCGCGTCCGGGCTTAATGGTGCGGTACATTTTCGATCGGTCGTTCGCATGACGGAGATGACGCCGCGCCGGAGAAACAAAATGTCTAAGCGCATGCTTATTGACGGCGCGCACTCGGAAGAGATTCGTGTCGTTGTCACTTCAGGTACCCGTCTCGACGAATACGATATCGAGACCACTTTCAAGAAACAGGTCAAAGGCAACATCTACCTCGCGAAAGTCACGCGGGTGGAACCGTCGCTGCAGGCCGCCTTCGTCGATTTCGGCGGAAACCGGCACGGATTTCTCGCCTTCAGTGAAATCCATCCCGACTACTATCAAATTCCGGTCGACGACCGCCAGGCCCTCATCGAAGAACAGGAAGCCCTGGAGATGGAGGCCCGCGCCGCGCGCGAGCATCTGGAAGATATCGACGGCGGTTTAGGTGAAGACGACGACTCCGCGGAAAATTACGACGCATCGGAAGACGACGACGATATGTCGGCTGCCCCCGACGATGACAATGCAGACGACGGTGGCGAAGACGTCGAGAGCGTCGATGCCCAGGCATCGGAAGAGGATGCAGACGAGGAATCGGACGATGATACCCGGGACAACGACACGGAAGCATCCGACGATAAGTCGGGCGACGAATCGGACCCCGACCCCGTCTCCGCGGATCCCGATGTAGAGGAAGCTCTCGAAGCCGCGGAAACGTCCTCGCCGCGCCGCACCCGGTCGATGCGCCGCTACAAAATCCAGGAAGTCATCAAGCGCCGCCAGATTCTTCTGGTTCAGGTGGTCAAGGAAGAGCGCGGCAATAAGGGCGCTGCGCTGACGACATATATTTCGCTTGCCGGCCGCTACTGCGTGCTGATGCCGAACTCGTCCCGTGGCGGCGGCATTTCTCGCAAGATTACGGTCGCCAAGGAACGCCGCAAACTGCGCGATACCCTGAATTCGCTCGATATGCCACAGGGCATGGGCGTGATCATCCGAACGGCGGGGCTCGAACGCAACAAGGCAGAGATAAAACGCGATTTCGAATATCTCATCCGTGCGTGGGACGAAGTGCGCGAAAAAACCCTCGAATCCTCCGCACCGGCGATGGTGTACGAGGAAGGCGATATCATCAAACGCGCCATCCGCGACGTATACAGCAAGGATATCGAGGAAATCCAGGTCGAGGGCACCGAGACCTATCAGACCGCCAAGCGGTTCATGCGCCTGATGATGCCGAGCCACGCGAAACGGGTTCAACAATATCGCGACGATACCATTCCGCTCTACCAGCGTTTCCAGATCGAGCAGCAGCTGGATGCGATGCATAACCCGGAAGTCCAGCTCAAATCGGGCGGCTATATCGTCATCAACCCGACCGAAGCACTGGTCGCGATCGACGTGAACTCGGGCAAGTCGACCAAGGAACGCAATATCGAGGAAACCGCGCTCAAGACCAATCTTGAAGCGGCGGACGAAGTCGGCCGCCAGTTGCGCCTGCGCGATCTCGCCGGCCTGATCGTGATCGATTTCATCGATATGGAAGACGGCCGCAACGTCCGCAAGGTCGAACGCCGGCTGCGCGAGGCGATGAAAACCGACCGCGCACGGCTGCAGATCGGCCGGATCAGCAATTTCGGGCTGCTCGAACTGTCGCGCCAGCGGCTGCGGCCCAGCCTGCTCGAAACCAGTTCGCAGATTTGCCCCCATTGCCGCTGTACCGGCACGATCCTGTCGACGGAATCGATGGCGATGCGCGTGCTGCGTGCGATCGAGGAAGAAGGCATCCGGATGCGAACCAGCGAGATCACGGTCAAGGTGCCGACCGAGGTTGCGCTGTATATCCTCAACCAGAAACGCGCGACCCTTGTCGATCTCGAGGCGCGCTACGGCTTCGAGGTGATCCTGGAAGGTGACAATTCGGTCATTCCACCCGATATCGATATCGAGCGCGTGAAGGGCCGCCCGGAACCGGCTGCCGGCCAGCCGGCGCGAGGTACTGCCGATACCGATACCGACCTTGCCGATATCGACGACACCGAAGCCGCCGACGAAGAGGCGGCGAGCGCGGAAGAAACCGTGGCTGATGAAGGCGTCGAAAAGCCGAAACGCCGCCGCCGGGGACGCCGCCGGGGATCAAACGCGGACGCCGCTAAAAATTCGGACAATTCGGGCGAAACCGCATCGGAAAGTTCAGCCGAAGGTGCCGATCAGAATGAAGCTACAACCGCTGCCGATGGCGGCGGGGACGCTGCACCGGAAGGCGATGGTGAAGAAAAGCCGCGCCGCGGACGCCGCGGACGCCGCGGACGCCGGGGCGGACGCCGCCGTAACCGGAACGCCGAGGGCGAAGAAGGCCAATCCGAAAACGCACAGTCCGAAAATGCCGGGGCCAACGCGATCGGCGCAGACGACATGCCGGATGCGCCCAAAGCCGAGGCTGAGTCGGACACCGAGGCTGAAACGCCTGACGTGACCGCCGATGCACCGTCGAACAGGGCCGACCGCGACGCCACACCGGAAGCGAATGGCGAAGCCGTTGGAGTCGTTGAAGCCTTGGCCGATACGCCGGACGCAGAAGCAGAGGCAGCACCGGAACCCGCCAAAACCGAAGCGGAACCGGAACCCGTTGCCGAGACGCCCCCCGAAAAAGACGAAGACGTCGCTGCGGCGGCCGCCGCAGCGGATCGTCCGCGCCGCAAAGGCTGGTGGCAGAAAATCGTCGAATAGACGGCCGGATAGAAACGATCAAGGGCGGCGCCAGGTGATCCCGGCTCCGCCCTTTTCATTTCTGCTGGGCGCAGGTGGATGGCAGCGCTAGCTTTTTATCCAGCCCTGCAACCGTTTAGCCGCCTCGGCCATGGTCGGCGTATCGCCAGCGAACGATATCCGCAGCTTTGAACGGCCGCGATCGGGATCGAAATCCGTGCCCGGCGCCAGCGCGACCCCGGTTTCCGCCAGGATCTGGCGGCAAAACGCTTCGCTGTCATTGGTCAGATGGCCGACGTCGGCATAGATGTAAAATGCGCCATCCGCGGGGGCGAGCCGGTCGAGTCCTGCACGTGGCAGTTCGCGAAGCAGCAACTCCCGGTTGGCAGCATAGCGCGCCACATTGATATCGAGCTCTTCGGTGCAGTCGAACGCCGCACAAGCGGCCCGCTGCGACAATGTCGGCACCGAGATGAAGATGTTCTGTGCGAGGCATTCCACGGAGCGCTGAAGATCTTCGGGGAGAATCATCCACCCCACGCGCCAGCCGGTCATCGAATAGTACTTCGAAAAGCTGTTCACGACGAAGGCGTTCGGCGTATGGCCGAGGGCCGTCACACCCGGTGTCTCGTACGTGATCCCATGATAGATCTCGTCGGAAATCAGGCGGATACCACGGTCGTCGCAATAGGCGCAAAGGGCGGCCATATCGTCCGGCAGCAGCATCGTGCCGGTCGGATTTGCCGGGCTCGCGACGATCAGGCCGTCGATATCGCCGGTCTCGCGCGCGATCCGGTCGAGCGCCGCCGGGGTCGGCTGATAGCGTTTCTCCAGCGAGGTCGGCACCGACACGGCCTCGATACCCAGGGCGGACAGAATGTTTCGGTAGGCTGGATATCCGGGATCGGCCAGCGCCACGCGGTCGTCGGCATCGAACGCCGACAGGAATGCGAGCATGAACCCACCCGACGAGCCGGTGGTGACCGCCACCCGGTGTTCGGCCAGGTCGATATTGTGGGTTTTGCGGTAATATTGCGCAATCCGTGCGCGGAGCGGATCGATGCCAAGCGCTTCGGTATAGCCGAGCTTGTCGCCGGCAAGCGCGGCCTGGGCGGCAGCGACCACGCCGGACGGCGCGCCCGTCGACGGCTGGCCGACTTCCAGATGCAGCACGTCTTCGCCCGCGGCTTCACGCAGATTCGCTTCGCGCAGGACGTCCATCACGATAAACGGCGGCACCTGGCCGCGCCGGGATCGTTTCAGTGTCATGATCAGAAAGCGGCGCTAACGGCGAGTCCGTGCCCCGTGGGATCGGTCGCGAAGCGGCACAGTTCAGGCTCCTCGCGCGCGCCCTCGGGGCAGAAGATGAGATTTGCCCGACCCTTGCTGACCCGGGGGCCGGGCTTGGGTGTCGGCCCGAAGGCCTTGTCGGCCGGCATGTCGCGGCTGAACACATCCACCGCCGCAGATAGCGCGCGCAGGGCGCCGACAGCGCCGCCCGACCCGGCAACCGCCCCGCGGGCATCTTTCAGCGGCTTGTTGATATAGACCATCGGCAGGCCGGGGAAGGCATCTGCATCGGTTACGGATGACGGCGGCGGTGCGGCGGCGATGATACCGCTCGACCCGATCATGCGCGCCGCGCCGAGCGTGCCGTTCGACGTCACTACGCAGGATACCGCGCCCCCCGAAAGGTCGGTCGCGACAAAACCCGCACTATCGGATGATGCCTCGCGATTGGCCACCACGGGCGCGCGTTCATCCGCCATCAGCCGCCAGGATTCTGCCGCCTTCTGCCCGACGGGGCCGCCGGGCAGGTGCAGTTCGTTTTTGCCAATATCTACAACCTCGGATTTAGACCATGTAGGGCGATAGGACCGGAACGCGCTGACCGGCACCTCGATCCCGGCTGTCCTGCCAAGATCCGCGGCGAGGGTCTTGGCGAGATCGCCGGTATAGAATTCGCCCGGTCCGCGCACGCGTATCCCCGCGAGGATCGTCGACAATTCCGTCTGGCGGAGCATATCGCCCTCACCGAGAGGCTTTCCGTCCGGAGCCAGGATGCGCCGCAATTCGGGATCCGCGAAAGCCTCGCCGGGCAACGCCCCGATCTGTCGGGCAAATGCCCGTGGCACGGCATTGCCGAACCTAGCGAGGCGTTCCGCCGGCAGCAGCAACGCCGCCCATTGCAGCCGTCCATAGCGCGCGTGAAGCGCAAACATGCCGCGGACCGCGCCCGGTATCATGACGGCCCGACTGCCGGAACTGTATAGCGCCGGGCGAAAATCGATCGTCTCGACCGCGTCGCTGGCGCCCCGATAGACGACGCAATACCCGCCGCCGCCAAGGGTCGCCGCACCCGGATAGGTAATCGCCAACGCAAAATACGTCGCCACGGCGGCATCGATGGCGTTTCCGCCCGCCGAGAGGATATCGCGCCCGACCAGGGCCGAGCGCGGTTCGTCGGAAACCACGCCGCCAAAATTTTTGGCAACATGGCCAACCTGGCCTTCGGACGGCGTATCGCCGCCGCAGGCGGCGCAGATCAATCCTGCGGTAATTGCTGCCATTAATTGACGGAACACGGGTCGGCACCTACTGATAGGGTTGCGAATGAAAGTATCGCCCTTGCGCACTGCAGTTTCCTCCATGGCAGCCACCGTTGCTGTCATCGCGATTGTATCGCTGTTTGTATCGCTGGCACCTGGTCCGGCGAAAGCGGCCGGAATCCGCGATGCGGAAATCGAACATACCATTCGGACATACGCTTCGCCACTTCTCCGCGCGGCCGGGATCGATCAACAGGATTTCGGCCTGCATATCGTCAATGACAAGGCGCTGAACGCCTTCGTCGCGCGTGGCCAGCGGGTCTTTCTCACCACCGGACTGCTGATGGCGTCCGATCGGCCGGCGCAGATTATCGGCGTGCTCGCCCATGAAATCGGCCACATCACGGGCGGTCATCTCGCCCGCCTGGAAGGCGTGTTGGACGACGCGCGAAACCAGGCGCTGATCGGCCAGCTTATCGGAATCGCCATCGGGTTGCTGGCCAAGGACGCCGGGGTCGCGGCCGCCGGTTACGCCGCCGGCACCGGGGTCGCGCTCAAGAACCTGCTTAAGTACAGCCGTGCACAGGAACAATCGGCCGACCAGGTCGCCATAAATTTACTCGAACAGACGCGAATTTCTGCCCGCGGCCTGCTCGAATTCTTTGAAATTCTGCAGGATCAGGAACTGCTCCACCGGTCCCGCCAGGACCCCTATGTGGTGACCCATCCGCTTACCAGCAGCCGGGTTGCGTTCGTGCGCAACCATGTCGAAAAATCGCGCTATTCCGACCACGAGCTGCCGACGCAGTTCCAAGCGATGCATGACCGCATGGTCGGCAAGCTGAAGGGATTTATCAATCCTCCCGCGCAGA
>Ga0315331_10001069_pt1 | contig 20416 bp, 11 predicted proteins | sample M160m34915metaG_FD_203456 | JGI IMG/M metagenome (GOLD analysis project Ga0315331, IMG submission 203456) | Ammonia-oxidizing marine archaeal communities from Monterey Bay, California, United States - M1 60m 34915 | ecosystem: Environmental > Aquatic > Marine > Intertidal zone | place: USA...
GCGAGCGACGAAATGGCCGGACGGGACACGCCCTCACCCGAATTGACGATTGCATCGCAGTACGTGGCCGCTCGATTTCGCGGCGCTGGCCTTGACGGCGGTGGCCCGGACGACAGCTTCTTTCAGACCCATCAACTGGTCACTACCATGCCTCCCGAACAGGGGGCGGTGTTGTCAGAGGTTAATGGCGAGTCTATTGCCCACCGAGGCCTGCTGTCGGGGGGCCCGGACACCATCGACCTTGAATCGATTGTGATGACGGAGGCTGATGCCCTGGCAGCCGATACAGCTGAAATTGTCTGCCTGGACACGTTACACGTACCTCCACAGGCCGCTGAGCGCCCGCAACTGGTCCTGGCCACTGTGGCGCGACGAATCCGAGCGTTGATGGAGAAGCAGACGAAAGTGGTTCTGATTCGGTGCGACGGCGAAAGCATACTTCCGCCGATCGCAGACCGGCTGCCGGAAAAATCATTGTTTCTGAAAGATGGCCTGAAGCCCGAGTGCGCCGTTGTGCTGGTGTCGAGTGACACGAATCCTGTCGGGAAGAAGCTTTCGATTCAGGTGGGTGCACAGCGTCAGGTGCAGAATCCGGTACGCAATGTCATCGGCATTCTGCGTGGCAGTGATCCCGGGCTGTCGGAGGAAGCCATACTGATATCCGCGCATCTTGATCATATCGGCACCCGGTCCTACGGCGATGATCGCGTCAACAACGGTGCCGACGACAACGCGACAGGCGTGACAGCCGTCGTCAGTCTGGCAGATGCCTTTGCCAGTCTGAAGACACGACCACTCCGCTCCGTTGTATTCGTAACGTTCTGGGGCGAAGAAAAAGGCCTGCTGGGGTCCAAACATTTTGTGGACAAACCACCGTGGCCGTTGTCGAAAATCGCTGCCAATATCAACATCGAGATGGTTGGGCGACCGGAAACCGATGCTCGCGAGAAGGCATGGATGACCGGGTGGAAACACTCGAATCTGGGCGCCCTGATGAACGCCGGCTCGCAGCGCATCGGAGTGGAAATATTTAACCGTACGGACGTGGGGGAGATGCTGTATTCACGCAGCGACAACTATTCTTTTGTGAGAAAGGGCGTCGTGGCTCACAGCTTTTCTGCGGGTTCCCTGCATGACGATTACCATCAACCCGGTGATGAGTGGGAAAAGCTGGATATCCCGCATATGACCAGGGTCATCCAGGGCCTGTTTGCCGGAGCACTGTATGTGGCGGATAATCCGGTGGCCCCGGAAGCGTCCGGAAAATAGCATCACCGTTTCCTAGTCAGCTTCGGCGGCATCACGTAGTCTGCGCAGCAGTCCGTCACCTTCCCCAATTCCCTCTGCCACCCTTCACGCGTTCAGATAGATAGTTCGTCCGTGACGTCCGTTCGTATTCTCACACCCGATGAAGTCCCTGATGGGCTGACCGCTCGCGCCGCAAATCGGGAGGGTTTTCAGGCGGAATACCCCTTTGATTCGCACTGGATCCAGATTAACGGGCGACATATCCATTACATCGATGAGGGGCAGGGGCCCGTGCTGTTGATGGTGCACGGAAATCCAACGTGGAGCTTTGCTTGGCGAGGACTGATCCGCAACCTCGCATCTGACTACCGGGTTATCGCCATTGACCATCTTGGCTGCGGGTTTTCCGAAAAACCTCAGGCTGATGAATACGCACTGGAGGCCCACATCGGTCGACTGGTTTCGTTTGTACAGGAGCTTGACCTGAACCAGATCACTCTGTTCGCACATGACTGGGGAGGGGCCATCGGCATGGGCTGTGCCGGCCGTCTGCCTGATCGATTTCACCGTTTCGTCCTGATGAACACCGCCGCGTTTCGCAGTCGCAGTATTCCGCTGCGAATCGCCGCATGCCGGGTGCCTTTATTCGGAACCCTTGGCATGCGTGCGTTGAATCTGTTTTCTGTGGCAGCACTGCGGATGGCCAGTGAACAGCCGCTTTCGTCCGCCGCCAGAAACGGACTGATTGCGCCGTACAACAGCTGGGCCAACCGTATCGCGGTGAACGAATTTGTGCACGACATCCCGTTGTTTCAGGCACATCGAAGTTACGCGACGCTGAAAGCCGTTGAATACGGTCTTGAGCAGTTTCGAGATTCGCCAATGTTGCTGGTCTGGGGTATGAAAGACTGGTGCTTCAGCCCTGAGTTCTACGACGAATTCTGCGAACGATTCCCCGATGCGGAAAGACACCCCATCGCGGACGCCGGGCATTACGTCTTCGAAGACGCTCATGACGAACTGTTGACGACGGCACGAACATTCCTGCAGCGGACCGCGTAAACATAACCAGTCGGCCTGTCAGCGACCGTAGTCGAGCTCAGTCGTTGATCGTATCCGACGGGGCGTTGGACGAAGAAGCATCCGGTACGAAGTATTCGCCCCCGGCACTCACCGCAGGACCTGTCCGATCTTCCTGATGCGCAGCGTTCCGCAATTCAATGTAGGAGCCGCTCATGAGCCGGTCTTCACGGCCGTCACCGACTTCGATAATGATAGCTGATTCGTTGAACAGTCCCTTCTCTTTGACATTAATGCCATGACACCGAGTCTGGCACAGGCCGCAACCCACGCATTTGTCGGCCAAAACCACGGGAGCACGATAGCCGGTCCCGTCAATCGGTTCGCCGTTCTCGTCTGCGACCGCTCCGACCTGAGTGAATTCAATCGCGTTGTAGCCCGCAGCATTACACTCCTGAACGCACAGGTCGCATTCTTCGCGGCCGGCGAACGGCAGACATGACGTCTGATTGACGATGGCCAGACCCATACGCGCCACCTTCTTTTCGGAGAGCGGCAATGCCCGAATGGCTCCCGTGGGACAGACCTGACCGCAGGCATTGCAACTTGATTCACAGCCCGCCCAGTCTGCCATCACAACCGGAGTCCAAAGTCCCTCAAGTCCCTGCTGAAAACCTTCCGGCTGAAGCACATTGTTCGGACAAGCCTTGAAACACTCGCCGCAGCGAATGCACATTTCCAGAAACTGCTGCTCAGGCACGCTGCCGGGTGGCCGAACCGGACGAAATGCGTTCGGATCTTCAAGATTTGCGCCAAAAGATTTTGTCAGCCCCGTCAGTCCAACAGCACCGGCCACAGCGGCCGCGCTTCCACTGGCCAGCGAGATAAAACCGCGTCTCCCAATTGGCGACTCATGCGTTGGCGGATCGTTTTCGACTTTCAATTCCACGAAATTCCAGCGTTCCACGAACTTTATCGCATGAGTCGGACACACGCCTCCGCAGGATTCGCACATCGTGCAATCCGACGTACGTGTGGTGAAGTCAGGCTTGATCGCATCAAAAGGGCAGATTTCAATGCACTTGTTGCAGCTGATACACGACGACTCGACCTTCCGTTCGTTCAGGCGGAACAAATTACTCAACGAGAACACCGCTCCACTCGGGCACACATATTTACACCAGAACCGTGGCCGTAGAAGGCCGAGTGCCAGTACTGCGAAAAACAGAACAATCGAGACAATGTGCCCCACGTTCACTGGCGGAACCAGATGCCAGCCTCGAGTCACACCCGCCTGGACTGGCTCCATCGTGAACAGCAGACCTCGAGTGATGACAGGAATTGCTGCGCAGAACCCGGACACCAGCACACCGCAGCCGGCACAAATCATAGTGCCGGCCAGCAGGTAGTACTTGATATGCACCCACCAGCCGTCGTCGGCAACTCGAAAACGTTGTACGCGATTGGCAATCGCCCAGTCAAACAGATCGATTGTCGTGCCGAGTGGACACAAATATCCGCAGAAACCTCGCGGGATCAGCACACACACGAACAGAATGCCGGCAGCGGAAACCAAAGAAAACACCCAGCTACGGGCTGCCACGGCAGTTGACAGACTGACCAATGGGTCAATCAGCAGAAATGTCTCGGCCGGAATCCACTGCTTCCGTGCCAGGTCGTCCGAGTAATGGGACGGCCATCCGTTGGGGTCAGTCTCGTGCAGCGCCCAGGCTTCCGTACCGGTCAGAAAGGCGTCGAGGATTTCCGGAGTGATGCCGTCAGGCGATTTGATTCGAAGTGAAGTGTCAGACACTGCGGCGACAACGAAGGCGCCGATCGTCAGTTGGTGCGCGGCCGAAGAACCTTCACTGATGACAAATCGCGTTACCCCGAATTCGAGTCCGTGATCGCCGCCTGGATCGTTCGCCAGTATAATTTCACCGGAATCCTGGTCAATCTTCCGGAACGTCCAGCCGGGTGACACGTATCCCGCAGGTTGAGGCGCCGCACTGTAGGGCCAGCACACGAAAAGGAACAGAACAAGGAAGATCAGCAGACTCACTGCCTGAACAACACGTCGAACGGGTGAAGCCAGCCATGATGCGCCCAGCGAGCGCAAACCTCTCCGGACGTAACCGCGACTCTTCGTGACGCGATCAGACTGCATACCTGCCGGCAGGAATCGGCGGAGCAATCGTCCGGGAAGTGAATGCGATACGAATTCGTCGTCACGAACGGTTCTGAGATACGGGAGGAACCAGTCCAGACGAGCGACGGCTTCAGTGCGGCCTGCATCAAAGGTGGTCAGAAACAAAATCACAGACGTTGCAAACAGCACACACCCTGCGGTCAGTCCGAGGCCTGTGGCGTCGCCAAACAGTGATATCGCGAGCGAAGGTCCGTTCACCGCAGCGGCGCCGACTGCGGCAGAAAACAGTCCCAGAGCGATGGAGAGTGCTCGCAGTTTCATTTCGCCCCTTTCGCCAGCGCCCGGGCTGTCGCATTGACAATGGCCTGAGATGTGATGGTGGCTCCGCTGGTGGCATCGATGCCCTGGACACTTTGTCCGGCAACAAGCTGCACTGTCGTATCAGTCAGCGCCGAATAGAATTGTTTTTCCCGATGCTCGGTGACGCGGACCGATTTCATACGCCCCCTGGCAATGTCGACCTCAATTTCCACCTGTCCGGCATAGCCCGTGCTGCTGTCACGGTAACGACCGTCCGCTACCTGGCTCACGTCAACCTGATCATAAAGTCGAATAGCTTCTATGCTCTCCCGCGCTCGTGCCTTGAATCGCTGCTCGTAATCCTTGTTGCGAAACTTCTTCGAATCGATCACCTGCTGGTAGTAGCCGATGGCTTCATCTGCCATTCCCGCCTGCCTCAATGCGTCGCCCGCCAGAATATACGCCTGATAGTTCGAATTGTATTTCTCAAAAGCCTTCGTGAGTCGCACTGCCCAGTCGATTTCGTCCATATCGCCGAGCAATTTGATGGCCCCCACAGGAAGTGGTTTGCCCCGCAGCATGTCCAGCGCCATGTCTCGGTTACCGAGACGCCAATAACACTCCGCCAGCCGAACGCCGTTAATCCTGCCGACGGAAGGCTTTGCTTTTTGATACCAGAACGCTGCCCGGGCGTAGTCCTGCAGCAGCGTAAAATACATCGTTCCTAACTTCGCCATATCACGTTCAAGAAGTGTCGGAGCATCTTTGTGCAGCGACACACAGTGATGGACCAGCTTGATGCCGGAATGCCATCTGCCCGGGTTTTCGTTGATGACCGACCAGAGGTACTGCCCCATATTTTCCTGGCTGTGCCAACCTTCCGTCGGCGGTTTTAACGGCCATGACAGATCAAGCGTATCGGGATATACCAGCGGCGTCGCGGCAAACCAGGCCGGTGGACTGTTGCCGGCTTCCGCAATGATGGCCCGGATTCTGTCAGGCGGCGGACGATCAGTCGATTCGGATTCTGAAGCTGTTGCTCTTGCGCTCAATGCGTGGCGTTTGCCGTTTCTTGTGACCGTATGCACCACACTGAATGGGTAGGTCCGGGTAAAGGTACGGTCGCCAATCGCAGTTTCAAAATCCACTTCTTTGTCGGTCTCGCGGATCTGAGTAACGGTGCCTTCCAGCTTCGCACCATTCAGGAATTCCAGCGAATCGGTAGCCGCGCCAGCGGGTGGCACAGATGAAGAACATGCCGATACCAGAATCATCACCGACCCGATAATCAGCAACGTTTTGATTCGTGCGGGCACACAAAACATACGCCGCGGGCAAACACCAGCATATTCTGTTTTCGACAGGTGCATGAACATCACGCCGGTTCCGCCTGGAAAAAAACGTGGCGTCATGGATGCGAACTGCCCGCAAGAATAATCGCCGCACAGACTCATCGCGGACGCTGACATCTGCAGGATAATGTATTACCTGCGATATATCTTCCGTGTGACGCACGCTCCCCGCTGAATATGCGGCCGATTCCGCCGGACTCGGCCAAACTCGGCTGAACTCGGGACGGCCTCAGGCAGCGTAGTGAGCGGACTCGTCGCCACCGTGTTTATCCGCCAAAACGGCAGTGGCCCTGGCTTTCTCAAGTGACTGACGCCCCCTGTCACTTAGCTTGTAACAGAGCCCCACGCTGCGGCCGGAGATCTCAAACTTCAGATTGCCGGTGGCGATCAATTGGCCGTGGATGCGGGTGAGATCCGCTGTGGTCAGGCCTTCCAGAGCATCAATTCGTTCCAGCCAGCCATTGAAATCTTCAGTCGCGGCTTTGGCTGCAGCGGCTCTGACTTGGTAGGCTTCCAGCACCTGCAGGTTTTGCGGGTCTGGAGTGTTGAATGGGAATTGAGCGTTCATACCGGGACTTATCGACCCGCGACATTCCGCCTTTCAACCATATGAAGATCCCCATAATGACCCATACGATGGGCGCAGATTACCAGCGGTATCCAACCGACATGAACGTTGTGGCCCTCGGTGAATGCAGTAGAAAAGTCTGATGTCAGACGCAGATTCACCCGGAATTTCGCCGTAGGCGACTCAGTGTCGGCAGGCCACGGTATTCCTGCAATTTATGTTGCACTACCAAAGCAGGCGTCGTCAGACAGTTTGTAACCGTTCGCGAAGTCACCAGCGTCCATCGCTCCTTTTCCCTCTGGCTGAAGCTTCACGATGTGGATACGTCCGGAGCCACAACTCACGAACATGTTTCTGTCCAGTATCGCGATAGCGCCGGGGCGGGAACCGGAAGCAGCGGAGTCGGCGACCACCGCAATCTGTGACAGAATACAGCGAACCGGTTTGCGGCCTGCGGAATGCAGCCAGGTGACGGCCTTCGGCCAGGGTTGCATTGCTCGCACCTGGCGTTCCACCTGCGTGGCCGTCTGCTTCCAGTCGATGATGCCGTCTTCTTTGCGCAACTTTGGTGCCAGAGTGACATGGGACGGATCCTGTGGTTCGAAAACCGCGGTCGCACGATCCAGCTGATCCAGCACGGTCAGGGTCAGTTCTGCACTCAGGTCCGCCAGTCGAAGCATCAGTGTGCCGCTTGTTTCTCCCGGTTGAATGCTCGTTTCCACCTTACCAACCATGGGCCCCGAATCCAGGGCCGGCTCGATCTGAAACATGGTCACGCCGGTCTGTTCGTCGCCCTTCCAGATCGCATACTGAACCGGAGCGGCACCGCGATGTCGCGGCAGTAGTGACCCGTGTAAATTGAAAGCCCCCAGTCGGGGAATTGCCAGAAAGTCGGGCTTCATAATCTGACCGTATGCAGCAACAACAAATACGTCCGCGTTAAGCTCTCGCAGAACACTTAGCGATTCCGGGGTATTCACGCGTTCTGGCTGGAATACCGGAACACCAAATGCTTCTGCCACAATCTTTACCGGATTCACATGCCGATGATGTCCGCGTCCGGTCCGGTCCGGTTGGGTGCAGACCCCAACAACATCGTGTGCTGACGATTTCATAAGAGCACGAAATGACGGCAGAGCGAACTCTCCTGTGCCCAGCAGGGCGATACGCAGCGACATGGTTGTTGGAGTCTCAGATAAAATTGCTGTGCGGGAAACTGCGCCCACGGCAGAGGCCATGTGACACACATCGTGCTGTCTCGCCAACTCAGAGCAAAAGATCGGGGCATGCGGCCAGGACGAGGCAGCCTGGCTGAATTGACGCATCCACGAGACACATCCCGTGTCGACGAACATTACCGTGCTGAGTCAGAAACGGCCAGCCGTTTTCATGAACCGTTCACAACAGCCCAGATGAGAAACCGGCTTCCTGTATGGCGTCGATTCACAGACGGAATCAGGCAGTTTTCCGCTTACAGCGGACGGCAACAGCAAGAACTCTGAGTGAACCCTGCCGTAGCCGAAGATACCGCGGACTCATGGCCTCGATTCAACTTTCTAGCCCCCAGAACCGGTGCCCGTGCGCCACTGCCCGTTTCGGCATTTCGTAAATGACTCTAACCGTTGAACGCATCGATGACATTCACCGTAGCCTGAACCGTCTCAGTGACTCCATTGGTCACCGTGACATCCAGGACGAACGACGGATTGGTCTCAAAATCCAGGTCGGTGCTGTCCACGACCGTCAGGTCTCCGGTGCGGCGATTCAATGCGAAAGTTCGATTCAGTGTCTGTACCGCATTCTGGACGTCGCTACTGGTCGGTGTCCCACTCATCACCTGTCCATTCAGGAAGAATGTCGGTGTCCCCGATACACCCAGAGCACCCGCGTCCGCGATGTCACGATTAACCCGATCAGTGAGCACCTGATCGCTCATGTCCGCATTGAACGTTGTCAGGTTAAGTCCCAGCGTGTTGACAGCGATATCCTCGAAGACCGCCTGCACCTGTTCTGAGGTAAATGAATTATCCCACTCCGACTGACGGCTGAACAACTGGTCGACCATCTGGTCAAACATGCCCTGACGCCCGGCGGCTTCTGCCGCCAGTGCAGCTTCAAACGAATGCTGGAATGGGCCACCTGTGGATGTGTGGAGTGGCAGGTGGCGACGTACAACTACCACGTCGGACGGATTATTAGTCAGTAACTGCTGAACATCCGGATGGCCGGCCGCACATGACGGGCATTGCAGCGACAGGTACTCAACAAGAACAACGGCTGCGGCCGCGTCCCCTTCCAGATGATCGTCCGGGTTCAGCTTCAGCTCACTCGGAAGTGCCGGATCATCAAATTCAAAAATCAACGAATTCCCCGTCAGGGTCGCAGGGATGATCTGACCGACGGACGTTCCAGCATTGCTGTTCTCCGGCACGCGGAAGGAATTCTCATTTCCCGGCGGTGAGATAATTTCCGTCAGACTGTTAAACCTCACATAATTGGCCACTTCGGGAACTGTGCCGGATGTGTAGTTAACAAGTGGTACATCGGTAAGTGCGCTGGAATTTGTCACGAGTCCGGCCAGATTAAAGACCGGTGTGTTGTTGATCGCATCAACTACTGTCATACCGGTACCAATCACATGTCCAAACACGGTGTGAGGCACGTTATCAAGATTGCTGGTTACCCCTGTGCCGTCATTGTTGACGGTGTTGATAAACCACTGCCCCGTGAAACTGTTGATGTTCGAATTCTGTGCTGTGGACAGCGTACCTCGCACATTCGAATTCAAAGGACTGGCCTGACTGAATTCATTCGGTGGAGCAGCGAAGCTGGCAACATTCTGAACAGTACTGCCGTCACTTGTGGTGAAACCTCCGCCCTGAATGATAAAGTTCTCAATATTTCGGTGCGAAAATGAACCGTTGTTTGCGGACAGATTATTAAGGAATGCGCCCACAGTGTTAGGAGCATCTGTATCTAAAAGTTCAACATCCCATGCACCCAGGGTGCTGTCAAACCGGACCACCGTACCCTCAGACAGATGCACATTCACACTCTCAAACACTTCATCGTTCTGAGCGTTAATGGCGCGCACGTTCAGCGTGTTAGCCCCATTATTGGCCTCGTCATGCGTCAATGTAACGTTCAGTGTCGCGTTTCCGGAGTTATCGGCAACGACACTACCATCGTCGAACTGGCCGTCTCCGTCCACATCGACATCAACGATGGCCCCGGCGCTGGTTATGACGTCAATACGAAAACCCGAAGCGTTCGTGACCAAAGTACCATTCGACTGAGTTGCTTCATTACTGGTGACATCCAGTGACAGTGAAAGCGGCTCCGATACCGTGGCAAGATTGTTGAAGAACGTATCTGCGGTGTTGCTTAATGTCAGCGCTCCGGTGACAGGGTCATTCAGTTCGCGGGCGCGATCTTCAGCGCTGACAGTACCGGACTCCATTCGGCGTTGTCTCATGCGGCCCGACAGAACGGTTGACGACTCAACTTCAGCGCCGTCACGACCTGCGCCGGTGTTGAGCCTGAGATGCGAAAACTGACTGGCATTTTCAATCACAACAAGGTCATCATGCCCCTGTGTGTGAATCCTCGCACGGCCCGAAACGGTCGTTGCGTCGATCATCACAAAGTCGTTGCCGATACGCGTTCGGGTACGCAGCCGATCGCCGACTGTAGAACTCATCATGACCGTATCATCAGCACCATGGCCTGTCGTGACAGCCGCATCGTCGCCCACCGTCACCATATCCAGCACAACAGCATCGTTATGTCGCCCTGTAACGATCGACAAGTCGTCTGCAATGCTGGTGCCGGCAATTCGAACGGTGTCATTGTGCCGCCCGGTCCTGATTCTCAGGTCCCGGTTGACGGTGACGCCATCCACGTTCACGGTGTCGGCACCATTCGACGTTCGAATAATCAGGTCCGTCCCCACCGTCGTGCTCTCGAATCCGATACTGTCGTTGCCGCCCTGAGAGGCGACTGTCGCGCGTCCGGCAATCATTATGCCTTCGATAAACAGCACGTCGTTACCCTGTCCCAGTTGTACAAAAAGGTCATCCGTAACAGTGCTGGAGGCCGCAGACGCCACGAAGGCTGTATGCGCTCCATTCACCGTTGTGTCGTCTCGCCCCCGAACCACAAGATCACCGTTGACGACCACAAGGTCCACGGAATTACTCTGATCGTCGCCAGTCAGAACCAGATCGCCACCGCTGCTGACTGCTGCAAGCACATTGCCCGCCAGCAGAGTCCGCGTTTCAAGGCACTCAGCGGCCATGGCAGACCCACGTAGTTGAATGTTGTGCGTTTGCAGACGGCGACGGGGATGAGAACGGTGGAACAGTGCTCTGAGATCAAACATGGAACAACAAACTCCCAGGGCCAGGATGGTGGTTACGTGCATCGTTTTACAAAATTGCGAGCCTTGGCAGACACGTGCGGTTTGAGCGTGCGTTGCATCACTCAACAAATCTGCGAAGCGGTTATCATCAACTGACGATCATAATACCGAAACCTGGGCACGGCACAGCAAATAAAAGGATTACATAGCATGGGGGGCGACAGGGGCACCTCCGGGTCGCCACTACCGTAAAATCCGTTTGTTCCCGAACGCCTCAAGGTTCCCAGTCAGCGGATTGCTTTTGAATTGTGCAATTGATGGACGGTCGGCACCTCCCAAAAAAGTGATACGCTGGACAACGGTTTGTTTTCGGCGTGGATTGGCATGGAATCTGCCTGTATGGACCGCTTGCCAAACGAACGTCTGGGAGCTTTGCCGGTTGAGAAATTCGCTGCCGAACGACCGACAGACTGGTGTGGTTCTGACATTTCGCCCGATTTTGTGGGCGGACTTGTGTTCAGCTGCGCATCCGCATCGATGTCTCCGTTCGTTTGGTTCACTGATTTGCGTCAACAGTCAGGTTGACGACGCAATCCATTCGGGCTAACAGAAATTTCGTGCCAACACCGAGCGGGAACAGCGTACACCGCAGCCATCACGACCGCACAGAAGCATTTTAGCCACAACAGCATCAAGCGAAGCTTAATTTGAACAACGTCACCGCCCAAAAACCATGGTGACCGAAGCCGCTCGAAATGTGCTCTACAGTCCGGCGAGTTGAGCGTCAGCATCGCCGAAGTCTTCGAGTGGCAAGCCCATCCGGTTCACAATTGACAGATACAGGCTGCAGAGTTTTCTGTTGTCGTCGCCGGCGTCGGTGTAATCCAGAACTCGTCCGGTCGCGAGCTTCCCGCCAAGTCCGCCTACGGTAAGCAGCGGCACCTTCGAGGAATCGTGTTTGCTGCCCGACCACATGTTGTTGACAAACAGCAGGCAGGAATTGTCCAGCACCGTGCCCGCAGCTTCGGACATTTGATCCAGCCGGCTGGACAAATAGGCCAGCTGGCTGCAGTAATACTGCGACACACGTTCCCAGTCATCAGACCGGTCGTTGTGGGAGGCGGAGTGGTGTGCATTCCGTACATCGAGGAATGGATAGAACAGCCCGGAAATGTCACGACACAGCAACAGCGTGGCAAAACGAGTCTTGTCCGTCTGAAAGGCAAGGGCGATGATGTCGCACATCAATCGCATGTGTTCCCGAATGTCTTCGGGCAATCCGTTATCGGGACGGGGCATCGTGACCGCAGATCTGCCATCAGCCTTCAGGCGGTCCATAGCCCTGTTCTGATCGGACCGGAGTCGTTCGATTCGTTTTTCCACTTCACGCACACTGGTCAGATATTCGTCCAGCCTGGTTCGGTCGCCTGCGCTGGCCGACCTGCTGAGACTCGCGGCCTGCTCCCTGACTCGGTCGAGCACGCTTTTGTTGCGCCGATTACCGCGATTGTCGAACAGACTGTCAAATGCGAGTGACGGATACACTTCCATGGGAACCGGCGATGTTGCATTCTGCCAGGAAATATGCGAACTGTAAGCCATCGAGAAGTTTGTCTCGTGGTAGCCGGTAATTGGCTGTTCACAGCCAAGCACAATGCTGGGCTGAGCCGTCTTCTGGCCCAGATGATTTGCCAGCAGTTGGTCCACGCTGATACCGCCCCCCAGCTCGGCCCCTTTCTGCAGGGCCGCGCCAGAAAGAATGTTTCCCGTTTGCCCCGGATGAATGCCGACACCTGTGGCATTTTTATTGAACAGCCCGGAGACGACATTCATCTTCGTCTTCAGTGACTCCATAGGTGTCAAACTTTTGCTCAGCTCCATATTGGAACCGGCGCCCCGGGCCCACCAATGATCCGGGTGGACGCCACAGGCCATGAACAACACCGCGAACCGCTGTGGGAAAATGTCGTCCTCAGCACTGGAAGAAGGATCCAGTCCCCACACCGGAATCGACTCCAGCCAGGGCAGAGCCATCGTGACTCCTGTGCCCTGCAGCAACGTACGTCTGGAGAGATTGCGGCGGGCGGAATCGTTCACGTTAATCATCGTTAATGGCTCCGGGATCGTTTCCGCTGACATCGCGTTTGTTCAGAAACTGAGAACTGTTCACGATACTTTCGACCAGACTGCTGAAGCGAAATTCATCGATTTCCAGCTGCGTCCGCATTTTCTGAATGAGCAGGTTATCCGAAAGGATAAGGCTGCGGCCGAGTGCATAAGATAACAGTTTACGACACAGATTATCCAGAAATTCGTCCTGGCGATGCTGACGAAGGTAGCCTCTCAGATCGGCCAGTCCGGTTCCCTCGCCCCCGCCGGGAAACGTCGCAGTCGTACTGACGGGCCGACCACCCAGATCGTTGTCACGACGTTCGCCCACCGGACCATAACCTTCGAAAGCCAGCCCAATGGAATCGAAACGGTCGTGACAACCCGAGCAACTTTTGTGTTCACGATGGCGGGCCAGCATGTCCCGCAGGGTCAGATCGCCGAGCTTGGACTCATCGGCGGGAAGTTCCGGCACATTCGAAGGCGGCGCTGGGATCTGTTCTCCCAGCAATCGTCGCACCACCCAATAGCCGCGTTTTACAGGACTGGTCCGTAGTCCCGGTGCGTTTTTGGTCAGAAAAACCGACATGGGTAACAGGCCGCCTCGGCCATAGTCAGCGGCATCATCGATCCGAGCCCAGTGTTCATTCGTGACCAACCCGGCAGGAGTCTCTATTTCATAATGTTGCGCCAAAACCGGATTGACGAAGGTGTGACGGCCGTACAGAAATTCAAGTACGGAACGATCGTTCTGTGCGACGTCAATAAAGAATCGCACGGGTTCATCAAACATCGCCTTGCGCAACTCATCGGTGAACTCAGGAAAGCGTTCCCGATCAACCGCGTTGTGCTGCTCAAAACGTCGGAAGTCCAGCCAGTTACCAACGAACTCTGTAGCAAAACCCCGCACTCGTTCATGTTGCAGCATTCGTCGGGTCTGAACGGCCAATGCTTTCGGACGCCGCAGATATCCCGTTGTTGCTGCCTCCAGCAGCGTGGCATCCGGCATGCTGGACCACAGAAAATAACTCAGTCGACTGGCAAGTTCGTCATCGTTCAGCGGCCGACGGCCCTGTCCTGAACCGCCCAGATCCAGCCGATAGCAAAAATAAGGTGACATCAGCACAGAAACGATCAAATCCTGAATTGCGTCTTCGTGGTCCAGGCCGTCATCCATGCGCAGTGACGTGTAGAACGCGATCAGGTCGTGACGTTCGGCGGCCGACAGCCTGCGGCGATACGCTTTCGCAGCGAAGTCGAGTGCCGCCCGCAGTTGAGCGGGTTCCGCGGCCTCCCGGGAGTCTTCTACCCAACGGATCTGCTGGTTAATATTCTGAAAATAGTGTTCAATGGCCCCCAGCTCTACGTCTCCACCACCGTTCCTGCGAGCCTTGTTCAGATAGACGCCTGCCAGTCTTTCAATCATGTGTTCGCTTTGAGCGTTCCTGTCTTCCGGACGGGCAAAATCAAATTCCGGATCCCGCATGAACCGCGAGTCGGTCCGTTCGAACCACAGAAAGCCCGCGTACTGTCGCGCCGGAGCAGATGCAATGAAGTCAAGCTGTTGCCAGAGACTGTCGATTTCACGTCGTTCCGACTCGTTCAGCAAAAGCTGGTACAACGGTTCATCGTCGCGAAAATAGCCCATCATGCTGTGAAAGCCGGCGCTCAACAAACGTCCTTTCTCTCCGTCCTGCTTCTTCGCGTCTTCAACATATCCGCGCCCTCGCTCCGAAATATAAAACGCGTCCGGAAACACGCTGCAGAAGCGTCTGACAGATTCCTCATGACGTGTGCGGGCTTCTTCTGCATCCGGCACCAGAAGCGCTGCGGCGAGAGCGGCGTCAATCCGCGAGCGGGGCTCTGCAGGCGGGGCCGGCTGGTCGGACTGAATTATCGCCACCAGCGCAGCCGGATCAACGTTCCGTCGATGCGTCGCATATTGACGGTTTCTCCAGAGCACAAACGGCTGTGAACCTTCGTGCACCTGTTCGATGTGCAGATGGTCGAAATCTCTGACCAGCCTGCTGCGCACCTGCACGACAAAGTTCCGCATCTCTTCGCAGTTTCCACGCACCGCGTCTCGCTGCCCTGTCGCCGGGAGCTGTTGCCACATTTCTCGAAGTATCGCCACGGGGCCAGCGGATATCTCTGCATCGTCCAGTACTGAGCAGATCAACCTGAGATATTTCGCGCTAAGCCCGTTTTGCGTGGCGACATCGTCCAGAACCATTCCGGCGTTCCCGAGATCCTCGCGATGCCGATATTGCCATGCCGCCTGAAAATAATCAGCGTAGTCGGTGGGCTGCTTCTGATAGAACTGAATAATGCGTTTCACGCAGTATTTGTCTCGGTCCGTGTCGGTCACAACCGGGTGGGGAGCGAATGCAATGCCTTCAGGGGCCAGCACGAGATGTTCGACGACCTGTCGCGCCGCGCCCAGATATTTATTCAGCAGGGCTGGTGACATCGCCAGTGATTCACCTGAGTTATCGAAGCCCGCCTCGTTGGCCGGGTCCACAGGAAATGTTTTCGTTGGTCGAATATCAATGCCAGTCAGATCCCGAATGGAATAGTTGTATTCAGCGTTGCTGAGTCTGCGCGCCAGCACCGGGCCGGGGTCGCCGGCGTTCCGCGCTGCCTCAACTTCGCGGGCCGCTCTGATCCAGTCGATCACCGACTGCCGAGTGCCTGAATCTGGCAGCTGGTCCGAGTCCGCAGGAGGCATCTCACTCGCTTCAAGCCGTTCCAGCACTATGGCCCAGACCTGATGATCTTGCGCCACAGCCTGGGGCGATAAGTACGAAGTCAAATCAAGTTTCGCTTCCGGTTCATCGCTGCCGTGGCAGTCCAGACAATACGTTTTCAGGAACGGCACAACGGTGCTGCTGAATTGAATATTCAAATCGTCGTCAGCCGATTCAGCAGGTGTACCGAACGATACGGCCAGCCAAGCTGTGGCCATTAACGCAGACTGAAGAAAAGTGCGATGACTGCTCACTGTCGATGCGACATCCTGTTTATAACGTGCTGTAAAACGACGACAGACTCAATGCCATTGATCACGATGCCACGGGGCCTGACGTCCGGGGAACGACACGGGTCAGCGAAACACCCTCGATTGACGGACACCAGTATGTTTCGATGTGCTCAATGACTAACTCGACGCCACGGGCGTGGCTGACAAACGGTTTATCTCGCGGATCATACAGCGCGTCCGTCAGATCGCGACACAGAACAACATTCTTGCCCAGATACTTCTGCTGACGAATGCCAAACGGCCGCCCCAGCACGCACATGTTGGTGTGCACACCCATCAGCACGATGTTGCACCGCCCTTCCTGTTCCAGAAAGTTGAAGATCTCCTGCCCGTTGTCACTAATGCCGTCGTATCCGATGATCTGAATTTCGGGATGCTGGTGACGATCGGTTGGGACATGCGGCAGACCGACAGGGTCATCGCAGCCCGTCACTTTCGCTTCGCCACGTTTGATATCATCGACGATCGGCCACGGGCCTTCGTGTTCACTGTTGTGATAGCACCAGCTCTGAATGGGCACCGGAGGCAATGCCGGACGTGCCGACTTCATACGTTGACGGTAAGGAGTGTCTTCGTAATGCTTCATACCGCTGCTCGGTGCGTGAATGATCGCCACACCGTGGTCGCGTGCCAGGGACACAACTTCGTTCATGCGAGGAGCCATGCGAGAAACTCGCATGGCCGCCAGCTTGCACGGATGATCGGCCCACATGTCGCAGATAATGATGGCTGTCTCGGACGCATTCCACTGCACGGTTTCTTCGACGACGCGCACATCCTGCGCCTTCTTTTCACGACGTCTCCACGCCACCGCCAACTTTCCCGGCACGTCCGGAAGAGTACGTGTTGAATCGTTTTCAGAGGCGGTGGCCATTCCGGACAGGGCCATTTCGGACAAGGCCATAACGCCCGCCGTCCGTCCTGCGGCAATCATGGAGGCACGCCGAGTCAACAAAGTCTGCTGGTCCATAACGAATCTCCCTTTGTGTGATTGTTCTTCCTGGTCAGTGACGGTTGTCGTCAATCATACCAAACCTGACTGCCACATTCAAAAATTGAATCACATCGCCATTTAAATCCTGTGTCCGTTGCCGGATTCAATACACCTGCAGAGTGTCTGATGTCAGCTGTATTTTTCGCGAAGAATCCGTGCGGCTGCAACTTCGTTCTTCAGCTTTGTGTACACCTCGTCCACATCCACTTTGGCCGCAGAACCAGGGGCGAACCCGCATTCCGGATTCAGCGTGATCCGTTGCGGGGCGACGTGCTCTAAAGCCTGCTCGACGCGAGAGACAATTGTCTCGGCGGAGTCAATCTCACCGGGCAACGTGCTGACCACGCCGAGGCCGATATCAATGTTTTCCGGCAACTCCCGCAGTACCGACATTTCCCCGGAGCCAGGAGTCGTGAACTCCATCGTGATGTGTCCCACGTCGAGTTTACGAAGTTGCTGCATGATCGGATCGTAGCTGCCCTGATGCTGTGCTTCCCCTCGCGCTCTCGCTCCGGCTCGGCGACAAAGATGAACGGCAAGGCTGACATCATCGAAATCCGCGACAACCTGATTATCCATATCCACCGCGAAATCAGCTGCCTGGTCCGGGTGGTCGTAACCGGCTCGCACCTCCGGGTCGACAAACAGACACAGATGCGGGTCGTCGACCTGAATAATCGACACCCCTTCTGCTCTGAGCAATTCAATCTCGTGCCGCAGAATCGGTACACAGTCGCGCACGAAGGCCTCGCGCGACGGATAAGCCTTCGCCGACGCCACCGGATCCCACATACGCTCCCCCAGCAATGCCGGAGCCGGCAGTGTTGCCTTGATCTGTCGAGTAGTGAGCTGTTTCAGGAAGGCGACTTCTTTCGCAATGAAGCCGGGTTGCCTGGGCGTCAACCGATCAACCACGACTGTCCAGGGGCGGCCGTCGGCCGGATTCAAACTAAGTTCGAACCCATGTGCCAGTTCCGCGATAACCCCGATGTATGACTTGCGCCACCATTCACCATCCGAGATCACATCCAGTCCCGCCGCCTCCTGCAGTGCGACAACGGATCGAATCGCCGCTCCCATCAGCCGTTGATAGTCATCGCCTGTGTGCAGACAATCGTCAGCAATCAGGTCCTTCACGAACTCCGGTCGTGGCATTGAGCCGATAATTGACGTCGGGAAGAGAATGTTTTGTGTCATCGTTAGTCTCCTTCTTGACAAGTCGGTGTTCCGCTGTCGCCCGTGGCATAATGTCGCCGATGTATCCTCAGACCGTAGAGATTACGTCGTAGTAAGATGCCGCTCGGTCCAGAACTGTCGCGCATATTCGAAGTCCTGCTGTGTATCAACTTCGATGTATCCGCCAGGGGTGTCGACGTGCGTCATTTGTCGCCCGGATTCGATCATGTCCTGAAGCAGATGAATCAGATAGGCTTTCTCGAAGAGCTTCGCCTCGCGGTACGGTTTCCCTGAAAATTCTTCTCGACGCGAACAATAGGTCTGTTGCAGCATCGCGGCTCCGTCCGTCGAAAATTTTGCCAGGCCGATGAATTCGCCCCATGCCGCCGACTCGGGGATCTCACGGTGAACACGCGTGATGCGTCCGTTTGATACCGTCACTTTTTCAGCGTCATCACTGGGATGTTCTGATCTGTGTTCGTAGCGCGTCAGCCAGCCCGTATCGACACCAAGCACGATGTCGCCATCATTTCGGGCCACGGCTTCGACGATTTTCGGAGTAAACAGAACATCGGAGTAACAGCAAAGAAATGGTTCGTGCATCAGGTCTTCTGCATACATCAACGAGGCGAGGATGTTGTTATTGGCCCAGTTGTCGTTGTGGCGGAACGTGAATTCCGGGTAGGCCTGCTGAACCTTCTCGATGCGGTAACCGCCAATAAACGTAATATCTTTGATGCCGTTCTGGAAAAATGCGTCGACGGCCCAGTCCAGCATCCGCTGTCCGGCCACTTCCGCAAAACACTTGGGGGTATCTGCTGTGGTCGGCATAAGTCTGCTGCCACGTCCTGCTCCGATGATGATTGCCCTCATGAGGTCGGTTACCTTGATTTCTTTTCAGTGTCTTATCCGGACCAAAAACATGTTCCGGTCCGCGTTTGTGCAGCTGAATTCCTCTTCAGCTATGTTGTCTGCCGGACAACTCGTCACGTGGCAGTTGTACGTGTCTCAGGTGATGCGCTGACATTCCACAGCAGCCCTGCCGCGATGGCGGCGCCCACCGCCCACGCGGCCCACATGAAGATGGCCTGTTCCCACCCGTACATATCCAGTGTCCTGCCCGTAAAATAGTCGCCACTGGCCGCACCAACGTATCCCATGCAGTTCACAAACCCGGCGGCTGCCGCGGATGTTCCCTTTCGTGCAAGGTCCGCCGGTGCAGTACCGACCAGCAAAACCTGTGGTCCGTAAATACAAAATCCGATCATGACCAGCAGTACCATGGTCAGGGGGACGCTGGTCCTGGCCACTGTGTCATAGGTCAGACTCAACAGTGCCAGCGCGATCAGAAGAATGCAGGTCACCGGTGCTCGACGGCTGCCGAAAAAGCGATCCGTGGCCCAGCCGGCAAGATACGCACCGGCAATGGCCCCCAGCGGAAGAACGGCGTATTTCAAGGCGGCTTTGCCCACGCCGGTTTCCTGAACTTCTTTCAGATGCGTCAGGCCCCAATCCAGAAATCCATAGCGGCAGGCATTCAGCAATCCCAGAGCAATGCCCAGGATCCACAGAGACGGATTGGTTATGGTCAGCAGGAAGTTTTCCTTAACGGAATTTTGTGGATCGTTTCCGGACACCCTGACAGAGGATGACGGACTGGGCGGATGTGCGGCAGGAAAGGAATTCGCTGCGTCCTCGTTTGTAGGTTCCGTCCCGGGACCGGCATTGTCGCTGTCCTGTTCCGCTGCAACGGGCCGCTCTTCCAGAAACACCAGCATGATAACGGCTGACGCAACCATAATGCCGGCAGGTACAAACATCGCTCCGCGCCATCCCAGATAGCTGGCGGCCTGACCGGACACCACGTAGGTCGCCACAGCCGTCACCTGATATCCGGTTCCAATAAGGCCGATGACTTTGCCGCGGCGACTTACCGGAATCCAGTTCGCCAGCACTCGGACACACGGAGTCCAGCCCAGAGATTGTGAATATCCGTTACATGCCCACATGAAAATCAGAAAATACAGAGCCGTGCCGAATCCAAACAGCACATTCAGTAGTGCCGTTCCAAACATGCCGATCGCCAGCAGCTTTCGTGGA
>Ga0315331_10001072_pt1 | contig 20369 bp, 15 predicted proteins | sample M160m34915metaG_FD_203456 | JGI IMG/M metagenome (GOLD analysis project Ga0315331, IMG submission 203456) | Ammonia-oxidizing marine archaeal communities from Monterey Bay, California, United States - M1 60m 34915 | ecosystem: Environmental > Aquatic > Marine > Intertidal zone | place: USA...
ATCCGAACGTCGGCGGGAACTTTTCTTTCGGGTCAGGCATGGGAATTGCCATACAGCTGTCAAAGATTTCCGATGCCGCCATGGCGATGGAAGCGACGGACTACTTCCGCCTCCGAGTGAAATCCGTAACTCTCGACTTCATGGGCAAAGAGATCAATGATGACGTGAAAGTTTAACGTTAACATCTGAATCAGCGGTCGCTATTGTGACGACGCTTCAACCCGCCCGATATGTTCACGAAAAGCCACTCTCTGGCTGCCTTCGAGATCGATGGTGCGTTCCACCTGAATCCCCAGTTGATACCAGTTACCAGGCCTTTTGGTGTTGTGGCGCATCCGACATCGGAAGAAAATCCACGCATCGGCTTGTTCGTCAGGCACAGCGATTAGAAAGTACTCGTTCTTCAGTTGAACCGGCGTCATGACTCCAAATCCCTGCCGGCGAATATCTACAGTCACGGCAGGAACTCCGCAGCTCATGTCCACATCCTCTGCCCGATCTGAGCAGTCACACGGGAACAGCCAAACGCCAAGAGCCACGTGCCATTCTTCGTTCACTCGACGATCATCAACGATGCCATGGTCGTAGCTCATCCCCGCCATTTCGTGACGGCTGATGATCCGGGCGAGCCCTAATGCGGCTTCACGACCTGGGTCTCGACGAGTAAACAGATTTGCGACTGCTTCAATCATGATTTGGCCCCTACCGAATACGTTCCCCAGGAGGGGAGCAAAGAACTTCGTTGTCGCGCGGCGACAGGTGTATTGATCTTCATGGAACATAGGTCAGCCCGAACAGCGGTGTTCGCAGCATTCATGGAATTGTATTGCTGATCGGCCAATTGACGGGTGCGTTTCTGGCGGTTGTACCGGTCACACTGTCGGCTGCCGGAACCACAGAACAGATGTACGCGGTCCGGCATCAGTCAGCACCGCTCGCATATTCCGGCAGAAACAGAACCATTACCGTGAATGGAAGAACGTACGGGGCCGTTCAGCAATCGAAGTACATCGCAAACTCGTACGGATGCGGACGCTGCTCGATGGCTGCCACCTCTTCAGAACGTTTGAAGGCAATCCACCGCTCTACGACGTCGGACGTAAACACGTCACCTCGCAGCAGAAAATCGTGATCACTCTGCAGCGCGCCCAGGGCCGCATCAAGAGATGACGGAGTGGATGGAACGTTCTGCTGCTCCTCCGGGGCCAGATCGTACAAATCCTTGTCCAGCGGCCTGCCTGGATCAATTCGATTCTCTATTCCGTCCAGCGCCGCCATCAGAACAGCAGAAGTTGCCAGATACGGATTGCACGATGAATCCGGACATCGAAACTCCAGCCGACGATGTGATTCGTTTCCGGAATTAACGGGTATTCGAATCGCCGCCGATCGGTTGCGGTAGCTGTAAGACAGATTGACCGGAGCTTCAAAACCCGGAATCAGACGCTTATAGCTGTTTGTTGTCGGACAGCAGAACGCCAGCAGCGTTGGAGCATGCCGAAGAATCCCGCCCATCGCAAACATGGCTGTTTCGCTGAGACCACCGTAACCGGATCCCGCGAACAAAGGCTCACATTCCTTCCACAACGACAGGTGTAGATGCAGCCCCGATCCGTTGTCGTTCCACAAAGGCTTCGGCATGAATGTCGCAACTCTGCCGTGCCGGGCCGCAAAGTTTCGCACAAGGTACTTCAGACGTACCATTCGATCGCAGGTCTGCAGCAGTATTCCATGATTCAGAGCAATTTCACACTGACCGCCGGACGCCACTTCCCGATGCTGCCCCTGCACTGATATTCCGGCCTCCTCCAGCGCCAACATGATGTCGGTGCGCAGCTCCTGCAGTGTATCCATCGGCGGCATCGCCAGATAACCGTCCCGACGCCGGATCTGATACCCGGAGCCGTTACCGCGTTCCGTACCGCGACTCCACTGTCCCTCGCTGCTGTGAACGTGATAAAATGCTTCGTGTTCGTTTTGATCGAAAGTCACACCGTCGAAGACAAAGAAATCTACTTCTGCACCAAACATCGCTCGATCAGCGATCCCCGTGGATTGCATGTAGTTTTCGGCCTTGCGAGCGATGTTGCGAGGATCGCGAGGATAACTCTGATGAGTGACCGGATCCTTCACGTTGCCCAGCAATGCCAGGGTGTGCTTCATAAACGGATCGACAAACGCCGACTTCGAATCCGGCACCACCAGCATGTCACTCTCGTGAATCGCCTGCCAGCCACGCATCGAAGACCCGTCGAAACCGAAGCCGTCGTCGAAGCTCTCTTCCGTCAACTGGTCGGCCGGAATTGTGAAATGCCGCTGATGTCCACGAAAATCTACGAAACGCAGATCAATAGCTTTGATTTCGCGCTGGCGACATAAGGCCAGCACTTCACGAGGAGAAAGTTCAGAGGTCATGAGGTCGGTTGGCTACAGGCCCGTCGGAACGACGAAAAATCGAACAAATTCTGCAGAACACCAGAAACTGGCGGGTCTCGCCGAAGCAGAAGACGCAAGTGTAATAAATCAGCCGGCCGCTCGCGACCGGCACAGGCAATCACCATCGAATCACGTCGTTTAACCGCGTGGACATCGCCCAACACTCCAACTGAAGCTATGGTTCAACGTTGTCCAACCACTGCATATCCCTCAGCCAGTTCCGCCGCCCGCACCTGCATTATTCTTAGTCGCTCAGGCTGTACAACAGCCAGGTTTTCCTGCTCATTCGGATCCGTCGACAGATCAAAAAGATACTCACTGCCATCAGGTTGCGCGACATATTTGTGATTTCCACTGCGAAGAGCTGTCCAGGTGCCGCGCCGCAGTTCCGCATGCTGACCTGTTTGCCAGAACAGTTCTCGACTCGAAACAGCCGCGTTTTGAAACAGATGGGGGGTCAGATCCTGACCGTCCAACCGCTTCCTGTCGATATCGGCGCCAGCCAGCCCGGCGAAGGTGGGGAACAGATCCAGCGATGATACCACAGACGCACTGGTCATCCCCGCTTTGATCTTTCCGGGAAACCGCATCACACACGGCACTCTCAATCCCCCCTCAAACAAAGTGGCTTTGGCGCCGCGCAGAGGTTTGTTGCTGCCACCGTACACTGGATCGCCGCCATGATCCGTAAGGAAGATCAGCAAAGTGTCGTCTGCCAGCCCAAACTCGTCCAGGGCCTGCGTGATACGGCCAACGCCGTCATCCAGGGAGACGACCATAGCCGCAAATTCACGGCGAATCTTGTCCTTGATGAAGTCCACGCGCTGCAGGTCCTGTGCCTGAGCCTGCATGATGTTGACCGTTTCGTTCTTCGAAGGATTCCATCCCTTGCCGAAGTGCGGAGCATTGAAGGGCAGATACAAAAAAAACGGCAGCTGTCCGTCCTGTTGTGATTCCAGGAAACTCACCGCCTCGTCGGTAATCAATTCAGTAGCATACCCGTTTTTCGGAGCATGGCTGGCCCCTTCGTACCAGTCGTGCTGCATTCCGTAAGTCATGGTGAAGTAGTCGATGCAACCACCGGTATGCCCCTTGAAAATGTTAAAACCGTGGTTGACGGGCAGGAACTTCGACTGGCCGTGCCCCAGATGCCATTTGCCAATTAGCGCCGTAGTGTAGCCGCAATCATCGTGCAGAACTTCGGCGATCGTCTGCTCGTTATCGCGCAACCCTCGACCGGCGTCGACTTCGGACAGGAACATCAGTGCCGACAGAAGCTGATCGCGCGAACGATTGGGATTCTGCCCGGTCAACAGTCCGTAGCGCGAAGGAGTGCAGATCGACGAAGCCGAATACCACGACGTAAATCTGACTCCCTGCTCAGCGATCCGGTCAATATTAGGTGTGGGAATTTCGCTGCCGTAGCAACCGACATCATTGACTCCCTGATCGTCGCTGAAGACCAGAACAATATTGGGACGTGAGTTCTGTTGTGCGGCTGCCGGACTGATAAGTCCGCCTGAACCAATCAACACTAACAGCAGCACCCCAAATGTGACCTTCATAGAAAACTCCAATTCATACCAACCAGCTTGTACAGAACATCGGAGCGTTCAACTGACCGTGCGGCCCCTGCCGAAATCGTCGCCCCGAAACCCTGAGCATAGCAGCTTTATTCTGTATTCACCCGCAACATATCGTCTAACCGCGGGGCAGGGCCGGATGGTGCAGATCTGTCCACTGCGCTGAACGCGCAGTGCTGGGCACGCGATTAAACGAACCTTCATGTGACAACGTTTGTTGACCTCGTCTAAACGCCGGGCATCGCCCCGCACTCCCAGTCTTTCTAGTCAATCTGGTTCAGATAACCCAGCAGATCAGCCATATCCTTAACAGTCACTGTCTTTTCCAGACCTTCCGGCATGAACGACAGTCCCGTGCTGGACATTTCTTCGATATTAATTCGCAGTACATCATTCGATGTCCCGTCAGCTCGCCGTAATGTAATGCTGTTGGCCGTTTCGGCCGTAATCATGCCGGCCTGAACGCGACCATCTGTTGTGGCGACAACGTACGACAGGAACTTCGGTTTCACTTCCCGATTCGGATCCAGAATATTCAGCAGGACCGATGGCAGACCACGCTGCCGAATCCCCTTCAATTCCGCTCCCACTGCCGTCCCGACCTCGTCCAGCCGGTGACAGGCCGAACAGTTCTTCTTGAAAACCAGTTTGCCTCGTTCCGCATCGCCATGCGTTGTCAGGGCCGCCTGATACCGATCGACAACACCCTTTCTGGCAGACACAGCATTGCGGGCAAATATCTTTCCCACGCGCGAAGCGATCTTTGTATCAGGGTGCTTCATCAGCAGTTGAATGCGGGCCGGATCAATATCAGCCGTGGCCACGTTGCCGGATTCCACTGCATCCAGCAGGGATTGCACCCAGGATGGTCGAGACAACAGCGTTTCCGCAGCACGGGCTCGCAGCGCCGGACTAAGCCCGGACCAGTGTGCCAGCAGCAGGTCGACGACACCATCGTCGCCAGTGGATCCCAGCACATCCATCACGGCCACCTGCAGCGGTACCGGATGCACGGGCGACAGCAGATCATCCAGTACGGACTTCACGTCGCCCAAGCTGCCCAGCCGCAGACTGCGAATGGCATCAACCCGATCATTCACAGAAGCTTCCTGATTCAGAGCCTGAGCAGTCGCCTCCTTCAGCACGTTCTCCAGCACCATGCCGGCCTTTCCACCGGCCGCCGAAAGAATACGTTGCCGCATCCGGTCGCTTTGCTTGTCCAGCAACGTCTTTACAACGGCATCACGTAACGATTTATCGCCTGCCGCAAGGGCCTCCAGTGAACGCAGCACAACGCTCACTTCACTGGTGCGAGCACGCGCACCGATTTGCTTGACCAGCGCCAGCAGCAGGACGCGACCATATTTCGCAGAACGAAAACTGTCGTGGGCGGCCAGCCGGCTGAACAGCGAATCGGCACCTTCGCCGGCAGAACTCAGAATCGCAAGACGCATCCATGCATCCTGTCCATTCACCAGTGCCAGCTGTGAAAGCGACCGAATCGATGATTGCCCTTGAAATGCGCCCAGCGAAAATGCCAGCTGGTAACGAACCGTATCGTCAGCATCTTCCACCATGCGAGCCATACGATCGCGAATGGCTGGCGCATCCTGGACAAAATCTTCCGCCAGTCGCAGCGCCTGTATGCGTACGTTGGGCGAAGGATCCATCAGCGCCGCCAACACGAATGACTCAGGCAGTGCTGACAATCCATGCAGCACATGCAGCGCCATCGCTCGTCCTTCTGCGGACCTCGCCTCAGACGCCAGCGCCAACAGCATAGGAACTGCAGAACGGTCCTGTTTCTGATAGAGCAGTCGAGAAGCAGTATCCCGGTGCCAGCCGTTGGGATGATCCAGCAACGCGACAAGTTCTTCAGCTGACGCCTTGTGCAACAGCGGCCGTTTGCGACTGACAGAGCTGGCAGAGGACACAATGCGATAGATTCGGCCGCGGTCATTTCCGCTGGCGGCGTCCAGGTGTTCGAAGAATTCCGGCGGCAGGAAAGCGGCACCTTCAATAAGTTCACGGCACATGTCCAGCATGACAAGGTTGCCATCCGGAGCATTGGCAAACTGCACAGGGCGGAACCAGATATCTTTTGACGCCAGGAATTCTGCCCCAGGGTCTGCTCGGTGAGCAATCAGTTCCTGCCCCCGGGCTTCAAGGCTCGCCCGGTAGACGAGATTGTTGGCCACGTCCCCCACAAACAGGTTTCCTCGAAACTCTGCCGGCCAGGCGTCACCGCGATAGATCGTGATTCCGGTAGCGCCTGTGAAGAACCCAAACGGCGTACCACCTTCATCCGACCCCCGAAACTTTCCGGTCTTTCTCAGACGCGTCCGCAGAACTCGCCAGGGTTCGGGCGGTGTAATACGAAACAGTTTTGTAAACTTGCCTTCCGGTGCAATATCGACTGCTGCAGCAGGAGCCTGCATAACCGGATTGCGAGCGATGTAGCGGTCGTCGTACATCAATGTCTGTGCCGGCACGCTGTTTGAACACACGAACTTGCGACCCCAGTTGTCCATACTTAAGCCGTGCTGTCCTCCACCGGACGTGAGTTCGAAGGATGTCCAGTCTCGCGGATCAAAGACAAAGCCGCGGCCTCGAACAGACACAGGCGGGTCTTCGCCCCCAGCGACTGTGATGTCGCCACCGGCAAGGTTGGTGGAAAGATGAAACCGATTGTCCATGCCCCAGCGAATGGAATTCAGGTGAGCTTCGCCGGCCTTGTCTTTCCCGAACCCGGTGAACACCACTTTACGTTCATCCACCCGGCCATCGCCGTCAGTGTCCTTCAGGTACAACAGGTCCGGTGCGTCGCCGACAAAGATGCCTCCGTCCCAACAGGCCACGGCCGTCGGGTAGCTCAGGTTCTCTGCGAATTGTGTACGGCGGTCGTATCGACCATCGTCGTTGGTGTCTTCCAGCAACGCAATCGATCCCGACGGAATTTCGTCCAGCACGTAGGCATTGTATGGCGGCAACTGCACAACAAACATGCGTCCCTGTTCGTCGAAGTCGACAGCTACAGGGTCCTGTACAAGCGGTTCGGAGGCAATTAGCTCGACCTGGAATCCGTCGCGCATCACAATCGCATCGCGAGACTGCGCCGGTTGCATCACCGGCAGACGCGGCAGTTCTTTGCCGAACTGATCTGCCCCGGGAGTCCGATCCTGCCCACATGCCAAAGATGACAGGGACAGAATTACAATACAGCATCTGAGCAGCGGAAAAAACCGACGCGACAGCCGCACACATTGCACATTCAACGGCCACGAAGAGTTTTCGTCGCCCCGAAAATTCCGTCCCGATCGCTTAAAGTTCGCCACTTGAGGTCCTTTGTTTGTCAGGTTCGACATCAATGCTTCATTTGTTTCAGAGAGTCCATGCCGGCAGAGTTTTTTCGCGGCGTTCCGGCAGGGCCGCTACCTTACGACGTCTGCATCACTATCTGAGGATTCCTCTAAGACATGAGCTTTCAGATGCCGAGCCAGAAAATCGGCTCGGCGACGAGAACCGTAAGGTGTTTCACAGGCACCATGTCCGGCTCCGGGAATCAGCAGAAACTCGAAATCCTTGTTGGCCTCAATCAGTTTCCGGACAACCTGTGTTGTACTGGCCGGATCAACGTTGCGGTCAAGTTCTCCGACGACCAGCATCAGTTTCCCCTGCAGGCGGTAGGCGTTCTCTGTGTTCGAACTGGCAGCATAGTGTTCGCCAGTGGGCCAGCCCATCCATTGTTCATTCCACCAGATTTTGTCCATGCGATTGTCGTGGCATCCGCAGTCCGCCACAGCTGCCTTGTAGAACGTTCCATGCCAGAGTAGAGCCGCCATTGCATTCTGACCACCAGCGGATCCACCGTAGATACCGACACGGCTGAGGTCCAGCCACGAATATTGCTCGGCCGCGGCCTTCAGCCACGCGATGCGGTCGGGAAAACCGGCATCTTTCAGGTTTCGATAACAAACATCGTGGAAAGCCTTTGAACGCCAGGCAGTCCCCATGCCATCAATTTGAACAACCACCATTCCTCGATCCATTATCTGTCGCTGGTGGCGATAACGGGATCGGAATGCCTTTGGCACATGATGGTCGTGGGGACCGGCGTAGATATTCTCCACGACGGCGTAGCATTCTTCCGGATCGAAGTTTCGGGGACGGTGAATGATACCCCAGATGTCTGTTATTCCGTCGCGCCCCTTTGCCACAAATCGTTCCGGCAGACTGCCATTAGCCACAATAATCTCTGACGCGTCACTCGTTTCCAGCGGCGTGACCAGTGCGCCATCCATGCTGCGGCGAAGCTGCGTAATCGGTGCCAGATCAACACGCGAGAATCGATCGATGAAGAATTGGCGATCCGGTGAAAACGTCACTTCGTGAGTACCATCGCCATCCGTCAGCACCTGCAAGCCGCTGCCATCAAAGTTCACTCGACAGAAGTGTTCATGGTACGGGTCCTGCCCCTGTACAATTCCGACTGCAAAAAACCAGATGACTTCAGCCTCGCGGTCGACGCTTTCAATCCTCCGTACGTTCCAGTCGCCGCGGGTAACTGAATTCAGTACGTTGCCGGTGGCAACGTCGTAGCGGTACAGATGATTCCAGCCGGATCGTTCGCTGGCCCACAGCAGTTGATTCTGCGGCAGCCATTCCCGAAACGCCTTACCTCCATCCGAATAGTGAATAAATGTTTTGCTGCGTTCTTCGACAACAGGCCGAACGGCACCGTCTTTCACGAGGACCTCCAGCAGACGCAATGTCTGGTGACCGCGTTCGTTGTACAACATCCAGAAACGGCTGCTGTCTTCACTCCATTTCAGGAAGCTCAGCCTGTAAGGATTGCCGAAAAGCTCGTTGGACACACGAATCTCCCGGCCGTCATCGGCTGCAAACAGACGGGGCAGCGGAACAGAGATATCGTCGCCGGGTTTGGCATATGAATAACTCTCCAGACGGGGTTGAAGCTGATTCGGTGGCGACGACTGGACGAGATACACGCGACGTTCCGGTACTTTTATCCTTTGAAACGCCACCAGAAACTTCGAATCCGGAGACCATCGGACATCAGCGATCAAATCCTGCTGTTGATCCAGCTGCGCGAGAGAGCCATATTTCCGAAAGGTGTTATCGACCGTGCCATCAGTCGAAAGCTGCTGAGGCCTGTCCGACGAGTCGCCAAAGGTTTTTCGCCAGAGATTGTGATTCTGGACAAACGCTGAATACTGGCCGTTCGGAGATGGCGGATTCGTATTTCGATCACGTGTGCGGCGATCCCTGCGAGACGGCCGATTCATCCGCCGCTCTGTCATCGCCTTCAGGCTCGCCGCATCAACGACGATCTCATTCAGTCCATCGACAGCCTCAAATGCTGCAAGGGAGGTATCATCTTCTGACTTCAGCAGCCAGACATGGCCGGCAAACGTGTGCTGTATTTTTTTTGCACCGGGATCAATGCTTCCGTAGCTTACTGACTGGCCGTCTCGATCGATCCAGACCAGACGAACGACTGCCCCCATTTCGTTGGTGACCTTTAATTCCACATCACCTCCGCGATCGACAGATTTTCGAGGCGGCATAAACAGACGTTCCCGCGCTGGCGACCTGGCGTCTGGCTCCTGCTGTTGCAATTTATAAGACGTAAGATCCAGGGTCCACAGACCACCGTCGGTCGCCAGGGTTACGAACGCCATGTCGTCAGAAAACTCCAGTGACCTGATCATCGGAGCGTTCTTCCCAGCACCACTCTTTCTTTCTTTGGCAAATTCCGTTGCAACTCTGGTATGATCAAAGGCGGGTACACGTGTACCGGCCACAGTATCGACAAGTACGAACTCCGCCCGCCCCCCGGGCAGTTCCACTCGGTACCAGAACTTCGTATCTGAGGCAAACCAGTGAGGCTCAACTCTATCGCGATAGAGACGCGAAGACTGTCCGCGAGAGTCTGTTAAGACACTGCAAAGGAGCAACACAAAGGAGCAGCAGGTCACACGGTGTCTGATCGATGGGGGCTGTCGGAACATCCGAATTCTCAGGCAGGAAGAGCGAGCACGACTGTCACACAATTGAACGGACCGCCCAACGAATTCAGGCGATATCAAGCAACATACCACGGTTCATCCGGCAATCCCACCTCCGCGATCTGGAACCGACACAAGATTTGAATCGTCCGCTGTCTGCACACGGGATGCCCCGGCACATATTAAGAAGCCGCAACTGTCCATCGTGTGACGGGAACACGATTCGGCAATGGTATCGTATGTGTCTGTCGGTGACGCTTTGCAGCAGAGCGATATTTCCGAGGCTACACTGGTCCGTACCTTGCTATGGTTCGAACAGAGTGCAAATCACCAACGAAGACTGAAAAAAACTGCCTCAGATTACAGCTTGTCAGGCTGACGCTCTGCTCATCCGTCGGCGCCGCTGACTGACCTGACACAGCTTGGGGCAACTGCGAAGACCTCAGTGCAGACCCGGGCTGTCAGGGCGTCCCAATGCCACGACACCCAACCTGGATGCTTTCGCAGAAACAATTGTAAAGCACACGTGGGCGTTGACCGTTCACGGCACCGGTGCTCCGTGTCGCACCGGCATACCCCCCGATGAGCATCGGTGCGAACCATATGCGATCGCAAGAGACATTCATCTGGTTCCTGAAATCATCCTGGATCAACAGAAAAACGAACTCGGAAATCGCTGGACCATTCTGAACACTGATGCCGGCAGACAGCGTGCCACGAAGCTGAATGTTCTGGCACAGATCGGCCAGTCCGCAGACGCAACCCCGGAATCCAGACTACTGGTAGCAACCTCCAGCAATGATGACGCGTCGCGCTGGTGAGCCATGACCGGACCGTGGCCGTACGCATTGCCGCAGAACGTGGACTCAACGCAGCCGGAAAGACCGCAGAGGCCGTTGCGATTCTGGCCGACGCCCTGAGCGACGAGAGCGACTCGTCATGCATGCTGCCGCCAACGAGCATACTGAAGATGGGTGCAATGTCAGAGTGGCATCCAAAGAAGCGGTGCCTCAGATGACAGAGCGGATATCGCAGCAGGAAAAGAAGGGGGGGGGGATATCGCCAAAATCGCAAACCACACACTGAGTCAGTTTGCCGGGTAACCCTTACTGAGTTGTTCTCCACTGTGTCGGCGCGACAACGTCTTTTCCCTGGCTGCCGGACTGTGATCGCCTTGCCTGTGTGGCCGATGACTGTCTATTCCACAACGGTGGGGACGATGTGCCGTAACTCGAAGTGCGGGAAGACTCTTCAGTCCGTAGCCCCGACGCTGACAGGCCTGATGTCGACAGGGCGTTTGACGAGTAGATTTGACCTCGACCGGAGCGGGAGATGGTATCGGAGGACGGACTGCGGGCCGCACCCGCGACAGTGAGCGTGTTTTTTCCGGTGGCATCAGAGCCTGGCTTTTCATGAAACTTCTGGTAACTGGTCAGGCTGACATCAACCGTACTTTGTTTTCTGGGCCACGCTACCAGCTGAGTCTCGGTCGGACCGTTGACAACTCCGAGTTTGGCCAGCATTTTGGTGGATTGAACTCTGGTTCGTTCGTCCGGATGTGCATCCAGAGCCCGCTGAAACCACTGCGACGCTTCCTGATCACGCCCCTGTTCGTGCAGCACAAAACCAATATTAAAAAGTGCTGCCGCTGAGCCAACGGCAGATGTGAGATGAGGGCGTGCCTCCTCCGCTCGATCATTTCTGGCCAGCGCCAGCCCCAGTTCATACCGGGTGGCCTTAAACAAGGCCGGGTCGCTTGCGGGAGAAATTGCCACAGCCTTTTCCAGACTTTCAATGGCCTGATCCCACTGTTCCTGATTTGAGTGAATACGACCGATTTCAACCCAGACTTCCGGACTATCCGGGTGTTTTCTGGCGGTCGCTGCGAGAATCGCCTGGGCCTCGGTGACCCGCCCGGTTGTGAACTCAATTCGAGCGATACCCAGTCTGGCGTTAAGACTGTCCGGATTGTCAGCAAGGATCTGGCGGTAATGGTCCTTCGCCTCCTGGTAGTCACCCAGGTCTTCGCGCCAGCGAGCAAATTTCATCATGGTATCGTCGGCCCGCGACAGCTGCTTTTTGGCCGCACGATATTCCGTACTCAGCTCATCAGACTCATGCAGCAGCGGGTCAAGCTTATCGACCCGCTCACCCATTACGAATGACTTCATCTTACCCGGCAGACTCTGCGTCGAAGCACAGCCAACGCTGAAGACCATGCCCGCACATAGAAATACGCTTGCCAGGTTGTATATGGAATGATTCATTCGTCCGCTCCCCAAATCGTGACGACGCATTTGCCAGCCCGTCGAATTCTGGGCGGCCATCAATTCCTGCGACGTACACAAAGCGCAGACGGGGCCACCTGGCTCTATCAATCGACCGTCACAACCGGAAAACTCAACTGAATATGCAAAGTCGAGAAGAGCAAATACCCCGAACCGGCAGGATCAGCCGCTGCAGCAGCAACCGCGACTCTTGTCCCGATTGATCAGTCACCGGTGTCATCGGCTTCGAATTCGGCTGACTGCGGTAACTTCTTTTGAATGCGGAAAGCATACACGGCGTAGGCCCGCTCGCCCATGTCCCACCTCCACGGGTCAATCGTGTGAACCGTATCCGGACCTGTCTCCAGCCGAGACAGTACATTCAGCTCAGACAAAATGACGGACGGATTGGTACCAGAGAAGAAATTCTTCTCGCCCACAAACGTCTTCACAAGTTCCGGGATCTGCTCTGTGGTGGCTGTCTTCAGCTGCTCTGCCGTATCCGAAGACACGATATCAGACACAAAAATCGCCACGCCACCTGGCCTCGACAGGCTCAGCATACGACGCAAGTGCCCCATGCGAAGTGCCTTTAACGCGTTCACAAATGCCGGATGGTCTTCGCGGATCAGAACAGCCAGTGAATCAATCAACTGGCTCAGCACGCACAGCGAAACAACCACGTCGGCTTCCGGTATATCGGCAATGCCGTTTTCTGACGACAGCGCCTGCAGCACCTTAATGCAGTGATCACGATTATCCTCTTCCGGCCGAAAGTCACGGCTCGTGAGCGAAAGCAGAGGCTCTGCTATGTCCCACGGTGCATGGACCCGAAACTGATTCGCTCGTTCGGGATAGGCATTGACCACAGATCGTACAGCCGTTTCATCGAGATCGACCAGATGGACAACCTCAAACAGTTCGGCCACCGCCGGCAGGTCCACATCCAGACAGTTCCCGCCACCCAGCAATACGATCGACGAACATTTTTGATTCTCACCATCGGTCAGATCCTTTGCCGTGGAAGCAATCAACTGCATGATTCGGTCACGATGACCTGTGTATGCCTCTGACAGACATTCAGTTTCACGGTTTCGGTCAATATGTGTCTGAATCAGATCGCTTCGCATGCTGAGATTCCGTTTCCTTATCGTGGCTGAAGTGCTGCCGGGCTGATCCTGGCCAGTGTAGCGAATCACCCACATGGCTCCATCCGGCAAAAACCACCGATCTTCTCCGGAAGGTTATGCCAGAAACGCCGATTGTGTCAGTCCCGCTCACCTGGATACTCATTGAACGCCCGATCTTTCTGTGGCTCAGTCATTTAAGTGCCGATGCCGGGTTGGGTCGGAAACCTGATCAGACAGGCGGTGTGACTTCGCTCTATGAGTAGGGGCCGAAACCTGTTAATTTTGTTCCGCAACGATGCGGGCTGCCCCAAACGTACACGATCAACATAAAACACCAAATGAAGCGATTCAACTTTTTGGTTCTGATGTGTCTGCTGACCGGGTGTCAGCACGCCAGAAGCTTTCTGAATATGAACAGCGACAGCGGTTCTCCGTTCCTGGGATTGGAACTGTCCGTGGACGCCGGAAACACCAGCGCCGAAAAACTACTTACGGACAGCCGGCGACACCAGAAAGATGATGCCGCAACAACGTTGAGAACCGCTGCTGCAACAGGCCAGTCCGCCCCCGTGCAACTGGCAGCCATGGACGATACGTCACGAAACTTCGTGAACACCTCCGAATTAAGGCAGCACACGGGCAATCTAAAGTACGCCCTGCCCGCAGTTGATCTGGCCAGAGATCCACAGCAGGCGGCCGAAGTTCGTGAAATCATGGACCGCCTGTCCGGCTCGTAATCCTGCGGCGGTAACAGGACTTAGCTGATTCCGCACCCTGATTCCGCTGCTGCGGGATTTCAAAGGCTCGGTGTGACGCCGTCAGCAACCGCGCACGGTTCCAGGAAATTGACCGGTTGCTCGCAGAATTCATTCTCACGGACTATTATTCCCAGCACTGATTTTATCCGGTGGCATATTCGAATGGCTGCCGGTTCCGCTGATTCAAAAGAGGATGTTATGAAAGGTCTGCTGATCCCCGTTCTGTTCGCCCTTGGAACAGCCATGTGCTGGGGGATGTATGGTCCTGCGCTGGGAAATGCCCGCAGCCCTGTGAAACCACCTCACCCCGATTTCTGGAGCCCGTTCAAACCCTACGTATTCATTGGGGTGGCGTATCTGGTGATCGCGATTGTCGGCGGATTAATCGCCATGAAATTGAAAGGTGATACGTTCAGCTACGCAGGAGCTCATGCCGCGGCGCGGAACTGGGGATTCATTGCCGGAAGTCTGGGTGCCGCCGGCGCTTTGTTTCTGACCAACGCCGTGATCAGCAGCAAAGGCAACACCGCACTGGTAATGCCCATCGTGTTTGGTGGAGCAGTCAGTGTGAATGCTATTTTTGCATATTCCCAGCTGCGGAATTCGGTCAACATCAGCCCTGTACTTTGGGTGGGCATGGTGTTTGTCGTGGTCGGCGTTGTTCTGGTTGCCAAGAATACTCCGCACGGAGCGCCAGCAAAGCCGGCTCCGCAGATACCTGAAGCGGAGCAGTCTGTTTCGTCAGCGCCCGCGACCGAAGATGACCGAATCGAAAGTTCGTAATCCTCACCTGACCAGATGCAGCGACGAAGGCGCCAGCGACGAAGGCGCCAGCGACGAAGGCGCCAGCGACGGCCGAATTCCACATGAAGAACGACCAGATTGCCGCCGTGTTCGAGCAATTATCCGACCTGCTGGAGATTCAGGAAGCGAATCCGTTTCGTGTCCGAGCATACCGCAGTGCAGGTCGAACAATTTCTTCAACCGCTGAATCCTTCGCAGCCCTTGTCGAAGAAGGTGCGGACCTGACGCAGTTCTCGGGAATCGGCAAGGACCTAGCGAAGCAGATCATCGAAGTCGTCACCACCGGACAACATTCGCAGCTGACAGAACTCCGGCAGCAGATTCCTGCTGGCGTTGTGGACATGCTGAGAATTCGAGGCGTAGGCCCCAAAAAGGTGGCTGTCTTCTACAACAAACTGCACCTGAAATCACTGGACGAGCTGAAAGCTGCGGCGCAGGCGGGGGAACTTTCAGCCCTGAAGGGGTTCGGAAAGAAAACCGAACAGTCCATTCTGGACAACATCGACCTGGCAGCTGAGGCCGGAAAACGCATCTCTATTGCAGATGCTCGAACAGCTGCCGAGGCAATTGTGCAGGATCTGCAGCAAATGAAGTCGGTCACAAAGACAGCAGTTGCCGGCAGCTGCCGGCGCCGGCAAGAAACGTGCGGCGACCTTGACATATTGGCCACGTCCGACGATGCGTCTGCCGCCATGGATCGCCTTGCAGCGCATCCGCTGGTGGATTCGGTTCTTCAGAGAGGCGATACGAAACAAAGGGTGAGACTGAAATCGGGCGTTGAAATGGACCTGCGAGTCGTGGCGGACACTTCCTACGGCGCCGCGATGCAGTATTTCACAGGTTCCAAAGAACACAACGTTGTCGTGCGACAACGGGCCAGGGACATGGGCCTGAAAGTGAACGAATACGGTGTTTTTCGAGACGACGAACAGATCGCCGGAGCGACAGAAGAAGACGTGTATGCGGCACTGAACCTGCCGTGGATTCCTCCTGAGCTGCGTGAGAATCGTCGGGAATTCGAAATGGCGGCGGCAGATACCATCCCGCGACTGGTCGAGTTGGAGGACATCAAAGGCGATCTGCACATGCACACCACGGCATCCGATGGTGCCGCCAGCATTCTGGAGATGGCTGAAGCCGCCAAGGCGCGTGGCCTGAAGTACATAGCAATCACTGACCACAGCAAACGCGTTTCCATGGCTAACGGACTGGACGCCGGTCGCCTGCGCGCTCACTGGGACGACATTCGAACGGCTCGGAAGCAGATCGACGGAATTGAGCTGTTGTGTGGCATCGAATGTGACATCCTGGAAGATGCGTCAATGGACCTGGCAGACGACGTACTGGCGGAAGCCGACTGGGTTGTCGCTGTACTGCATTACGGGCTGCAGCAGCCACGTGCACAGATCATGAAGCGACTGATCACTGCCATTCAGCACCCGCACGTCAATATTATCGGACACCCAACCGGGCGACTGGTCGGCAAACGCGAAGGTGCCGACGTCAACATGACCGAAATTCTGCAGGCTGCTGCCGACTACGGTGTCATGATGGAGATCAATGCCCATTTCAAGAGACTGGACCTGGACGACGTGAATGCGGCTGCGGCCAAAGACCTCGGAATTCCGATCGTCATCAGTACCGATGCCCACAGCATCGACGGCTTTGACGTGCTGCAGTATGGCGTCGACCAGGGCCGCCGCGCCGGACTGACCAAAGACGACGTGGCCAACACGAAAACGTGGACACAATTCAGGAAACTTCTGAAACGGTGATCGGATGAATTCCCGAATGTCTCAGCGATTCGCCGTAATCGGCCTTGGCCAGTGCTATCGACCGACAGCATAAGCTGTTCGAAGAGATCTGCAATGACGTGGCGTTCGCTGTTCGACTGGATTCCCGTGAGGAAGCCGCGTTGCGGAGCCACGAGATCGAGCGAGCCGATTGCGTTGTCGCCGCGATGGGCAAAAACTTCGAAGCAGCCCTGCTGACGACCGTCATTTGCAGGGAAAACCTGAAGGTGCCGAATATCTTCTGTCGAGCTCAGACAACTCTGCACGCAGAGATCGTCCGACAAATCGGAGCGGACGAGGTGATTCAGCCGGAACAAAATGCCGGTGAGATGCCTGGCTCATCCGCGAATCCGCGACTACGTAAAACTGAGGGATGGCTTCACAATCGTCGAACTGCAGGCCCCGTTTCATTTCGTGGGCCAGACACTGAAAGAACTCAATCTGCTGTTCAGGTACCGCGCCAACCTGATTGCGATCCGTCGCACGACCGAGTCGGCAGACACTGCTGAGCAGCAGACGACCGATCAGTTGATCAGCGTGCCGGGTCCCGACGAGCACATTGAAGCCACGGACGTCCTGCTGCTGTCAGGCTCTGATGAGACGCTGTCGCACCTTCCCGGGAATTGCGTGAACACGCCTGACATTGCCTCAGCTGCGATGGCAGCATTTTCCGGTATCAGCGCAATTGCACGTAAGAAACCCATAAACACTCCTGAAACCTGCGGTATTTGGCAGTGGGTAAGATTTGCAGCAGCCTTGCAATTTTTCAGCAGCAGCAGGTTGCGGAACGTTCCGCAACCTGCCAACTGTTCTCCCGCGAAGACGGTGCCGCTGCTGAATGACCGCAATTCCCCGCATTTGCAGCGACGGCGCTGTTGATCATTGAGGGAATCGACGATAACCTTTCGAGATTCCCGACTTACGGCACAGTCCTGTGTCGCCAAACCTGTGCAGGTTTGAGGTCGGATGTATTCTCTGCACGCAGTTCGGCCGGATTGGCTTGCGAACTGCCTGTCGGGGTTGGCCATCTGGTCCCACTTCGTGGAATGGACAAGATGGCTCAACAGAAGATGACGGCCTGACGTGCGTTGCGTCATGGTGGTGCAGAGCCCGAAGATTATGATTGGAGTTTGGAAAGAATGGGTCGTTACACGGGTCCAAAGGGACGCATTAACCGGCGGTTGGGCGTCAATGTTTACGAATCAAATGGTGCCATCAAGGCCCTGGACCGGAAAGAATATCCGCCGGGCATGCACAAGCGACGCAAGAAGCCGACCAACTACGGTCTGGGACTTGCCGAAAAACAAAAGATCAAATTCTATTACGGTCTGCGTGACCGTCAGCTGAACCGGTACTTCGCCAAAGCCCGAAGCATGAAGGGCAACACCGGCGAACAGTTGATGGTAATCTGCGAGCGGCGTCTTGATAATGTTGTTCGTAGGGCCGGCCTGGCATCCACGCGGCCTCAGGCTCGCCAGGGCATCGTGCACCGCCACTTCCAACTGAACGGCGTTACCGTTAACAAACCGGGCATCATGGTTCGCCCCGGCGACGTAATCACACTTCGTAAACGGCCAAATGTTGAGACGCTGTACAAGAACATCCGGGAGGGACTCACGCTTCCTCAGACGGATTGGATTAACTATGACGACGGCAGCTATTCCGCCGTCGTAACAACCATCCCAAGCTTCTCAGACGTTGGCCTGCAGGTCGACGTCAACCAGGTTGTGGCGTTTCTGTCGCGATAACCGTTTCCGACAACAGCATTGTTTCAGACTGGGCCGGTCGCCGAACAGGTAGACCGGCTCTTTTTGTTTGCTGCGACGGGTCCCGGGTTAGCGATTGCATCACCAGAGAATTTCGGATATTTTGGCATTCGTATCAATTGAGTGTTCCGGCAACTACGATGCGCATGATGGAACGACTTGACTTCAGCACCGCTTCCTGCGGTATGCAGGGTGGCTTGAAAGTCACGTCGCCTTTCCGTGCAGTTGAGCCGGCATCTGATAACAGCTAACTCTACGTGAGACACCCCGATGGAACTGACGGATACTTTAACGAATCTGGATTCACTAAACGCCGTCCTGCTGCTCATGGTGCAGGCTCTTAGTGAATCAGTGAATGCAATTGAGAAAGTGGATTCACGGAACGCGTTTGAGGCATTCCTGTACAGCCTCCCCGGGATGTTGATCAATATCAGCATTGTCATTGCATTGATCCTGTTCGTCATCGCGGTTATGTCCAGACAACGGAAACTCAGGAAACTGGGCGCGACCGTTGGTATGGACGCAAATGGAAAGTTGATCTCCGTTGATTTTGAGGACAAGCCACTGACGGACTCCGGACTGAGACATTTGAGAGGTCTGACCAGTGTCCAGAAGATCTGGTTGAACGGCACGAAAATCACCGACGCAGGTCTGGCACACCTGACGGAGCTGTCGACGCTGAAAGAACTGGGGCTGTTCCAGACTGACATCACCGATGCCGGCCTGGAGCAGTTGCACAGTCTTTCGAACCTGGAAGACCTGATCGTGGAACGCACCAAAGTGACCGATGCCGGTGTCGACAAATTGAAGGCGGCGGTGCCTGGCTGCAAAGTGCGACGCTAGCTCAAAGCCCAACTGGTCGCCACAGACCTGCTGGCGAATGGGGCATCGTTGTGTTCGTCATTCGCGAACGCAACTACTTCTCGCCCCAGACAGACGGCATGTCCGGCTGCTGCCAGCCACTCATGCCTCCGTCAACCATCAGCATGTGGCCGTGAACATGCTGAGCGGCGTCACTCACAAGATACACCGCACCGTCACCGCAGACTTCCGGCCCCGGAACTTCACCGTTGGGTGTGTGGAGACACATCCAGCTTTTGAAGTTTGAATCTTCCTCAATGATTGATGTCAGCGGAGTACTCACCAGCCCCGGTGCAAGTCCGTTGACTCGAATGCGATGCGGCGCCAGAGATACGCAGCAGGACCTGACCATCATGGCCACGGCTCCCTTGGATGCGTCGTAACACGTATGTACAGGTTCCGCCAACTGCCCGTTAATGGAGCCGATCATCAGCACTCGTCCGGCGGTCTGTGCTTCAATCCAGCGTCGAGCGAATCTCTGTGTCAGAAAATACGGTGCTGCAACGTTTAGCCGCATGGTCGTTTCGTATGTCGCCATATCCATGTCCAGGTACGGCCTGTCAATATAGGTACCGGCATTGTTGACAAGGATATCGATGTCAGGCATCACGCTGATGGCATTGTCAAAAACTTCAGCAACGACCGCCTCTGTCGGTCCGGACAGGTCGCCCGTGATAAAATCGGCGGTTACCCCCGTTCGTCGACAGTTCGCCAGAACTACTTCCGATTCCGGGCTCTCACGGCGTCCATGGATGACGACATTCGCCCCGGCAGCTGCAAATGCTTCGGCAATCGCTTTACCGACCCCCTTGGTTGAGCCTGTCACGAGCGCCGAATGTCCTTTCAGGTGAATCATTTACCTTCTCCAGCGGATTGAAGCTGCGCCGCTTTTGTGTGCGTTCGTCAAACCAGAACGCTAAGTAATTTTGTCATCCCAACGAT
>Ga0315331_10001074_pt1 | contig 20340 bp, 15 predicted proteins | sample M160m34915metaG_FD_203456 | JGI IMG/M metagenome (GOLD analysis project Ga0315331, IMG submission 203456) | Ammonia-oxidizing marine archaeal communities from Monterey Bay, California, United States - M1 60m 34915 | ecosystem: Environmental > Aquatic > Marine > Intertidal zone | place: USA...
CAAAGGTTTGTGTAAGCATACTAGATATATCTCTAAGTTGTCTGCCAGTTATTTCTTCGCCTTGTACAAGTGTTTGTATAAGTCTTGCTGTACCTCCAAGTCCTTGTTCTATTGCTTGAAATGATGGGCTTGAAGTAATTGTGTCATCGTATGGCAAATCATTAAGAGCATTAATTGGTATTATTGCTGCTTGACCAATAATTGGTATAAAAGCAACTTTATATTTTAAAACATCACCAAAAACCGCATCAGCTACATCGTCTAAATAACCATCTTCATCTTCATCACCTAAATTACCACCAAAAGTTCTAGCAATTAACCCTGCTATAACCGCTGGCATAAACACAGAATATATATATGAATAAACCATTTGTGCGCCTTGTTTAGATACATTTTTAAAACCTATGTCATCTTGAATTAATTTTTTAAATTGAGTTGCGTTAAGGTTAGCCATTGTATTGAAATAACCAGTAAACTGAGTTATAGCTTGAACAATTGGAGTGGAGTTTTGAAATGCTGCTCTATCTTCTGGCAATAAACTATCTTGCGTTAGACGTACATTTGCATCAGCTTGTTTAATTGCTTCTGTCAACACTTCTTCGTTAGTAAGCTCTGATCCTAATTCTGCGTGAACTTGATTAAATGTTCCTAACCAGACAACAGCATCAACTTGGTTTTGAAAAGTTTGTTGCAAAAAATATGCGTGTTTTGTAGACCAATCTTTAAATTTTTGAAATTTATTTGGATCAATAATTAATTCATTTAAACGACCTTGTATGTCAAACATTTGATTATTTTGTCTGTCTTCCATAAATGGAGATGCACCTGCAATCATTTCTTGTATACCTTGCCTGTCTTTTGTATAAGTAACTAAAGCACCATTTAAATACTTACCTTTTACTTTTAAATTTGCAGGGAATATACCTGTGTATTGTTGTATTGCGTTAGAAATATTAGCAAACATAATTCCAACACCTGCTCTTCTTCTTTGTGCAACTAACAGTTTATCAATGTTTGCATCTAATCCAGAAGGTGTAAAAGTTGTTTGACTAGCAGCAGCTTGAAGCCAAGGCATTATCATGCCTTTCATTATTGTTGGATCTATTACTTCTAAAGTTTTTTCAAAATTTTTATATTTTAATATTTTTAAGGTGTCTTTTAAAACTGGCTGCACATACGCATAACGCAAAGTGTCATCTATATGTTTAGTCATATAACCTAAATGCAATGACAGAGGAGCAGCGTATGATTCATTACGACTTTTTGTCATGCCTTTTGGTGCAGATGGTAAAGACATTTTGAACTGTAATTTTGTTGTTTCTATTGCTTGATCTACTGGTTGATCTACCATTAATGGATCAGTTTTTGCTGGTACATATCCACCTCTATAAGAACCAAATCTATTAACTATAGGTGACGCTTCAACTTCTTTAAAATAATATCCTTCAGTTTCTTTATGCGCTCTTTGTAAAAGCGGTTTCATTTTTTCATTTAAATCCCAAACTGATTGTAAAAAATCATAATCATTTTTTGTTAAATGCCCTTCTTCAATCATACGAGTAACAAAAGCATCCCATCTAGTTGTATTTAATGATCCATCTTCTCTTAACTCGCCCCAATTTCTACCTAACAATAATTTTCTTAAATTGCTTTTATTACCTGTGTGCAACATAGCCCCAAGCAATTCCACCTTACCTCTAGCATTTGAATTTGTACCAAAATCATAATTTAATTCTCCAGAAAATATTGAATCATTTCCAAAATCAACTTGTTGAAGCAAATCAGAATATTGTTTAGTAAATATAAGTTGTTGTTCTCTATATTTAGTCAACGCATCTTTCATAGGAAACCATAGCGTGTTATAAAACTTGCCTAGTTTTCCACCTTTTAATTCTAAAACTGATGTACCTACACCACCTTTTTTAACTTGATCTGCACCATCCATGCCGTCTACCCAATGTTCCATACGTCTAAGTTTTGCTTTAAAACTAAGCATCATTTTATACATTTGATATTTAAAACTTATTGCTTTTGTAGTTCCCGGTGGATTTGCTCGTCTTTGTTTTAAACGTGGACTTTTTTCTATTTGTTCTTCCATACGTTCTACTAATGGTGTTGCTGTATCTTCTACACTTTGTAATTTTCCAAGCATTCGCACTTGTTCATCACGCAATGATTGATACCACAGCGATTCCACCATTTCATAAACATAATCAAAATCTTCAGTTGTTAAATCTGTAAGTGATTTTTCATTATTACCTGCTTGTAAATCAAGAATTATAGGTTCTAACTCTTGATATAATTGTTTGTCATATTCTTCTATTTTTGCTGTATATTGTTTTGGATCTTCTATAACAGGCCCTACACCGTAAGAAGAAACAATAGCTCTAGCAGCATTAATTAAATCTGTATTTCTAGTTTTTGCTAATTTGCTATCACTTTTTTTAAATAATTTATTATTAAAAAAACTTTTTGCTGTGTCATATCTTTTATGTATTTCTATTGCTTCTTTAGCTAATTGATTATTTAACAACTGTGATCTTTTTGCTTCTACAGCACCTTGACTATCACCTTTTTTCATTGCAGCTTCACTAGCTTTTAACGCTCTTGCTTCTGCTCTTGTAAATTCTGACGGCCTTATTTCTGATAATTTTTTCTTGTTTAATATATCTTGTGCAACTTGTTTTGCAGCAGCAAGTTGATATCTTACTGGTTGCATAGATTTTGATAAAAAACGTAATTCAGCAGATATAAATCTAGCTCTAGCTTCGTTATGTATTGCTTCTTGTACTCTTAATTCTTGTTGCCTTGGATCAGTAAGATTAGTAAATTCATTTAACATTCTTTCTTCTGTTCTTTCTGTTATTACATCTTCTATTGGTTTCATTTCTAATAATGCATCCACCATATCTAATGCTGTTTTAAATTCAAACATATCTGCAATAAGTTTTGCGTCAACACCTTTTTTAGCAAGCATTCCATATTGACCAGTTCCTAATTGTTTTATTTCTTCTTTTAAATCTAAAGCATCAAAAGGATACAAATTTCTTAAACTTTGAATGCTAATTTTATTTCCTGTTTTTACTTTAGTTATTTCACCCTTATCATTTACAGTTTCACCACGTTTTAGATATGCAGCTACTTTATAAATTTTTTCTTGTTTAATTTTTTTAGTTTCTTCTGCTTCTATTTTTTTATATAATTTTTTATTATCTTTTTGATATTCTTTTAACAATCCAGATCTTGCATTATTTAACCAACGTACTTGTCTCATGCTATCTTGCATCATTATTTCTAATGATTGTTCTTCTGCTTCTTTTAATGCTGCTGTATATTCTGCCCATTGTGCATCGTTCATACCGCTTGATTCTTGCGTTTCAAACATTGCTCTCATGTCGTATATATCATTTGCCTGTATTATTTGCTCATCAGATGCCAACATACGATCCATAACACTTCTAACTTCATCGGTTAAAATAGGTAAATCTTGACCTGTTTCTTGTCTATATAAAGTATTTAATCTAGTTCTTACATCTTCATAAATTCTTTTTATTGCATAACTAAATCTTTGAAACATTGCACGCAAACCTGTGCTTGGTGCTTTATTTTCGTATAAATAAATTTCATAATTGTAAGCAAAAGTTTCGTGATATTTACGTTTTTCTTCTAATGAGAATTTTTTCCATGTTTCTATATCTTTAACACCCCAAAAATCTAATAATGTATCAAAATCGCTAATAAGTGTAGATGGTGCATTTTCTCCTGTAACTATATTTTCTAAAACAGTTAGCATATAATGCGCTGTTTCATGTGCAAATGTAGAAAAATCTGCTTCTTTTGTTAATAGAGTTGTTAAAGTTGTTGGATTAAAACGACCTCTTGGCCCTTCTCCCGGTATTTGTTGCTGTGCAAATTCTCCTACATCTACTCGAATAGACCCTCTAGGCTTTCCAACTGAGAGTCTGTAATCTCTTCGTCCGTTAGGGAATTCATCATCGAGACTAAGTCTAGAAGGGTCGATCCTGATGGCAACTGCTGTATTGCCGTATCCAGTATCTGCGATAGCTCTGGTGGTAACGTAGACATCAGGTTCTCCAGCACTTCTGAGTTGACCTGTAGCTTTGATTCCTTCTGCTGATTTTCTGTCGGTGTGGTGGTAGACGGTGACAGTTCCGTCTGGGTTAATGGGGAGTCCTGTGGCTTCGTCAATGTTTCCTTGTTGTTGGAAAGTATCAACCTCTCGTACTCCTCCTGTTCCTCCTTCTCCAGATTCACTTCCTCTTGTGCGCTCAATGGCCTGACGTTTGAGTTCATTGTCTACCTCCTGTAATGTGGTTTGTATGTCAGCATCTGATACACCTTGCTGCCTAGCTAAAGATTCAGCAGCATTTGCATAGTCAGGAGCTTCGTTGTCTTCGTAACCTGAGTTTGTTTCTTGTGAATCAAGTTTAGCAGCGTCATACAAGCGTCTTTCTGGATACCAAAGCAATGCCTGTAGATCTGCCATTGTAAGATCTTTTTCGGTTTGTTGCAACTGTGTCAACACTTGATTAAAAACTTTTCTTATATTTCTTCTTTCTGGCGCACCGCTTGGTGCTTCCTTTTGACCATCTAAATATTTTGCCAATGCATTACCACCTTTTCTTATTTCACCGCCAATACTGATATGCGGATATCTTTTTTGTGGTTTGCCTAATAAATCAAATAAAAATTGTTTTCTTTCTGGTTTTTCTAAAACTGTTGCTATTTCATTCATTTTCTTTCTTTTAGCATCTTTTGTGCTTGCTTTTTGTATTGCAACTCCTATTTCATCTAAATTAGATAGTTTAACTTTTACTCCAATAATTTCTGATAATTGTTTTTTTTCTTGTAAAGACAATGCTTTTAGTAATTCTTTAAGTTGACCACGTTTTACTTTTGCTTGTTTTGTATAGTCAATAACTAACTCACCTCTCATTCTTCCCCATGTACGCATTAACCATCTATCCATAGTTAACTGTTCATAATTACCATATAAATTTGCAAAAAATCCATTACCAATTTTTGGCCCCATTACTGCCGCACCATATACAATTTCACCTTGAGTTTCTCCAGATACTTCGTCATTTGTATATGCTTCAACTTCTTTTACTGTGTGCGTTGTTTTCATAAATTGTTCAAATTCTACAAACCCTTTTTCTTTTATTAATCTATTAAACAATTTAAAATTGTTATTTATTGCAGCACTTGCGTCACCTATTCCTATGTCTGTAGGGAATTCATTATTTTCTGTCCAATAACTATATGCTTGTTCTGCAAGTTCAAAATTTTTATCTACTTTAATACCGTTAGATGTATTAGCTAATGCCCAAGTAAATGCAAAATTTGATTCTGGATTAGTAGCTAGTTCTGGATATATTAATGAAAGTAATGCTTTTGCTTTAGTAACTTTTTCGTTATACCAACCAACTGCGTTTGCATTTTCTTGTAATGCAAAATTTGCATCTGCCAAAACAGTTTGCACAAGATACTTTTCAACTTCTGCCGTAAATTCTTTAACGTCAACTTTTGCCTTTTTAGCTTCGTTTATAACACGTTCTTGTAACGCTAATTTAAAATCACGATTAGTATTATATGTTTTACCTTTTGCAAAATCAAAACTTTCTCTTAAATTTGCTATTTGAAATATGGCTTGGGGTACTAGTTTGCCTTGTTTTTGTTTTCCTTTTTGCTCAAAAAATTCATTTTCTAATTGTATTTGTTGTTGTTCGTATAAATTATCTAGTTCTCTAGACCAGTTACCTTTGTTGTCTATTGACTTTACAGCATTAGTGTCAAATACAACTATTTCCTGTCCATCTAAAACATCCATTATTGCACCGTCATAACCTTCTTTAATTAACTTATCTCTAAACGCAACAGACGCAGCAGGCCCTCCTTTTCTTACTTGATTTTTTTCTTCTGCGGTAGCTTTGTATGGATTTTCTAAACGTACATATAAAGGCATTATTTTTTTATCTTTTGAAGGAGCTTTAGTTCTAGATTTTTTATTCATTGCAGAAACTTTTGCCAGTTCTTCTTTATCTGACATATATACACCTCTGCCTAAAAAACCACTATCGTATTTATTTGGATGATCAAGATCAAATTGTTCAAAACTATCAGTAGTACCGTGATAAACCACCATTGGAGTTCCATCAGGATTTTTCATTACTGAATTGCCAAACCAATTTTTAAAAAATTCAGTTTCAGTTTTAACTGTGCCGTCTTGATTAAATAATTGTGAGCCAAATTGACTATCTTTTTTATCAAATTTAATATTATAAAAATGTTGTTTTATAAATTCTTTAGGTGTTTGACCTGTAAGTTTAGAATACGCACCTGCAAAAGCAGAAGGTAAACCTGCTAAAAATCTAGAATCTCTAGGGCTATATTTTCCTAAACTTTTTATCTGTGCAGTAATTTGTCTTTTTATTTGTTTTTCTTCTTTTTCTGAAAGTAACATTTTATCTCTTTGTTCATTCATTATCGTTACTACGTTGTCTAAAGCTTCTTGTTGATTTTTTAATTGTGAAGCTTGATAATCATTAAGACTTAAACTATCTGCCCCTAAACGTATATGAGGTTGTAATGATTTATCAAACTCAGTACCTGCAATGTTTGCTGCATAATCCCCAGTTTTTATTTTTATATCTTTACCAACTAATCCTTCTTTTTTTATGTCTTTTAATTGCTTAGAAATATCAGGACTAAATAAATCTAACTGTTCTTCAGTAATTAAATTTTTATCTAATTGATTTAAAAATTCTTGTCCATCTATATAAAAATCATCGACACCTTCTTGATCAGAAATTTGCTGTATATAATTTTGAAAAACAGTTTTATTTCTTTTTTTTGTTTTATCGTTTGATGAAATTTGACTTAATTTTTCAATAAAAGCAACATCACTTTTTGCTTGTTTTGTTTTGTTAACGTCATTTATATAACTACCACCACTACCTACTAATCCAAACAAAACCATACCTTTCATTGTTTGAGTCATAGTTGAATAAATTCTGTCTCCTATTTCTTCTGGGCTAAGAGTTTTTATATCATTATCACTTAAATCAGATAAGACGTTTACACCTGCTATTGACACCATTTCTTGTAAAACTTCTGTGCCAGTTTCAGAAGCCATATTTGTTCCATAATTCATACCTAAAGCTTTAAATGCACCAATCTGTGTAGCTTTTTGTGCGTTCTTACTTAATGCTTGTGTTGTTACTCGTCTTAATATTCTTTTGTTAAATTGATTAATTACTGGCTGCGATAATCCTTTATAAACATTTCCTAATAATTTTAAATTTACTTTTTCAAGTGCGCCATTAACAACACCAACTATTTGCGCTCTCGTTTGTGCTTCATCTTTTGTATAACCCCTATCTAGCAATTCAAGATATGCATGGCCTTCTTCTACTTGTACTGCGTCTAATGCAAGTTTACTAGTAAATGCACCCCAACCAGTAACAGCACCTACAACTCCACCAGCCGCTGCTCCATGTGGTGTGCCTGTTTGAAAACCTAAAGCTGTTGCGGTTTTTGCAGTAACTATTCCTGTAAGTGCTGCTTGTGGCAAAGAAGCACCATATTGTCCAAAGTAATATGTACCTGCTTCAAAAAAATCTTCACCATCTGCATCCATTCTTGCAATTTCTTCATCAATTTCTTTAATCCTGTCAAATATTTCTTGATCAGTTTTGCTTAAATTTAAAAAATCACCTTGAGTTGCAGTACTTAAAACTCTAGGTATATCAATAGGGCCTAAACTAGATTTTAATTGTGATCCTAATTTACCTTTTTCATTACTTAATAATCCTTTTCTAGTTCCTTGATATACACTTTGCAAACCAACAGTTTTAAAAAGTTTTTCATAAAACCCTAAATTATCAAGATTGTCATGCGCTATATGTGCAAAACTAGGATCTCGTAATCGTTCACCTAATATAGGATTTACAAGAGATAATCTACGTTGATCTATTAATTGTTGCTTCTTTTTTTCTTTTAAAATTTCTAATGATTTGTCGGGGTCTAATGCCATACCTTTTGGCAAACCTAAATCTTCAACTAATTGTTGGGCTTCACCTGCTTTTTCTGGATCAGTACTAGAAGCAGCTTTTATTTGTGCTTTTATAAATTCATCTTTTTTTTCTTGTTCGTCACGATAGTAATCGCTAAAAGGATTAAAATCTGGATCGTATTGTCTGCCAATATTTTGACTAGGTGCTTTGTCTACTAATTGATCAAAAGGATTAGATGATGTCATATTTAACCTGCCATTAATCCATAAATATTTGTTGCGTTAATATTTTTATCAGCTTGTTTTAAAGTTAATGGTCTACCAAATTTAACCCATTCTTTAGCAATTTCTAATTGTGACATGGGTTTACCACGTTCATATAACGATCCTTGTATTGCCATTAATACTTTAGTTGGTATTTCGTTTCCATAAATCCTTGAAGTTTTTATTACACCGTCTACAACTTCTTTTACATTTACATATGTATCATCCAGTTTATCTTTATCAACACCGCTATATAATTTACCTTTTGGATCGTATAAAATGTTCCTATTATCTATATTAACTTCATCAGAAATTGTATTATATAACAGAGTAGCTTTTTCATCACGAGTTAATTTTTTGTTTTGGATTCTTTGTGCATAATCTATTCTGTTTTCTACAGCAGTTAAAATAGAATTATATTTTTTAGCTTTATCTTTATCGTTTTTCTTTTTACCAAACACAATATCTTCAAAACCATTTTTAGATAATATATCTTTAAATAATTGTGTATCCATAGTTGCTTCTAAAACTTTAGCTTCCCCTCCTTGATTTAAAGTTTGGCCTGATGTTAAAAATTTTCTGTAATCTGATTTAGATAATAAACCTCTATATTTGCTTAAATTTTCTGGTAATGTTTCTGTTGGGTTAGATATTAATTTTGCATAAGTATCTGTATCTGACTCTTCTGGATGCCCATTTTTTGCTGTTTGTTGATCTTCTCGTGTTAATTTAGCAAAATCACCTTCGTTTACATCTGCATAACCACCTTCTCTAGCAAAAGCTGTTGCAAAAATTTCTTCTTTTAAATTTTTATACTCTCCTTCATTTATTGATTCTTGATCGTCATATACTTTTTTAAATTCTGTTTTTGCATACTCTAATTTTTCATCATCTATTATTACATCATTTAATAGCTCTAACATATCAGTTCTTTTTGGCATTCCTGATTCATCATTACGGTCATTAAATAATCCATCTTTACCACCAGCAATTACTTTATTGGCATAGTCGTAATCAATATATTTTAATATTGTATCTATATCTTTATTAACAAGATCAACGTGTTCACCATTACCAAAGAATTTTTTTTCTTGTGCTTCTTTAAATAATTTAACTACATTTTTCATAATATCTTCATTGCTTGCATCTTTACCTGATAATGTTTTTGCTTTTGTAAATATAGAATCTGCTTTTTCTACACCAAGTGTTTGAATTGCAAACAGTTGCATTGTTTGATGTTCTGGAATTATTTTCATAACTCCTGTTTCTTCATTAAAAAACTTAGATTCTTTAGACGCATTAAACCAATATTCACTAGCTTCTGTATCACTTAAATCAGGATTTTGACCGTCTAATGCATTAAGGCCATTTGTTGTTGGTGCATTACGTCCATCATCTGCTGCATGATTACTAGACAAAAGAAACGTAAAATTTATCTTACTTAAAGGGTCATCACTATTTGGATTACCACGATAATTAAAAATATTAGTTGCTTGCTTTTCACCAACCTGTTTTAAATATCCTTTTTTTACTGTTTGGTTATATGTTTTAAATGTAGCAGGTGACATTTTATTTAAAGTATTGTAATTGTGATCAAGAAATGTCATTGCAGTTTTAAAATCACCTTCTGCTATCATTGTGTCTAAAGCTGCTGATTGCACACTATTCCATACTTGCAACATATTATTTCTTCTAATTGGACTGTCTGGTGATAATCCAATTCTGTTATCTTCTTTACTTTGTAATTGCAAAGCTGCTGTTAAAGATGCATTGTATTCACCATTTAAATCAAAAAAATCTTTATAATTTTCACCTGCTTCATTTGTTTGCGTAGCAATATCAGCAATTGCTGAATTTTTTAAAAACTTAGAATTTTCACTTATATAATGTACTCCCATTCTGTTGGAAATGGTTTCTTTTGTAGCTCCTGATTTAATTTCAAATGCTTCTATTTGTCTACTGTTTTCTAAGTTTCCTAAGTATTGTTGTCGTATAGCTTCAATATCATTTTTTTGCTGGTCTAAAATTGATATAGGTTGATTTGTGTCTGGATTTGTTCCTACTGTTTTTACAGCACCTTCACTTTCTAATGCTAAATATTTAAATTTTATTTCATTTGCTTCTTTAGCAAAATCAGCGTGCGCTTTTTTAAAGACCGCATCATCTCTTGCAAGTTGAAATTCATCTCTTATTGCATTAAATTCTTGCCCTGCTTTAGATTGTGCTTGAGCTAATTTAGCAGTTGCCCCACTTACTGTATCTTTCATTGTGGCAACTTGACCGCCACTATATAACGCTGGCGCACCACCTTGAATATTTTGAGTTAAATTCATTGGTACTTGCATAATTACCTCTTAAGCATTTCTTTTAACAAAATTTTGTGCAAGAGAACTTACACCTGTAAGTAAACTAGGTGCTGCATTCATAAATCCGCTAACATTACTTGCACTAGAAAACATAGCCCCTGCTGATACACCTAACATATCAGATTGAATTTTGGCATCTACACCTCTTGTTTTCATGTCATTTGCAGCTTTTACTCTATTAACATCTATTGTTTTTCTATCAATAGCATCTAAAACTCTTCTACTAACTTCAACATCTCTAGAACTTCCATAACCTGCTTTACCACCTCTAGACGCTACGCTAACTTTTCTTTTTCCTTGTTTTTGACGTTGGTCTATACCTAAATTTTGTTTTTGTTGTGCATATTGTCTATAAATATTAAACGATGCAAACTCCATTGCGTCTGCATTAATTGCAGACATTGCTTGTTGATGTTTAAAATTTAAACCTCTTGTTTGCAATTCATATTTTTCAGTTTCCCCTGCAAAATAATTATTAACTAAACCAGTAAACATACCGCCTACTTCCATAGCAGTACCAAAATTACCTATGTTATCTATAGTTTGTTGACTATATTTTGCCATTTTTTATCCTCGTTGTCATAAGTTCAACACTTCCTTGTTTTTCTAATATACATACAGTTTATCTGTTTACGGTCACACTATCCACCAATAGCTACTTCTAAAGTTACACCTACAACTGTTAATGGTAATGGATCAGTTTGTCTTACAAAAATTTGTCCTGTATCTTGCCATGCTGGAGTTAACATAATTTTTATATCTTCCGTTTTTAAATTTGGTGGAGTTCCATATGGTTCTGTTGTACGTTGTTTTGCTTCTACTAATTTATCAGCAGTAGGGCCAGCAAATATTCCAGAACTTTCTAAAACACGCAACCAAATATGATTTAGATTTTTTACACGGCCTTGACCAAAAGCTTCTGTTTGCAATGCTAAAGGTAACGTCTGCAAATCGCTGTTATATGGCAACCCTATATGAACAACACTAGAAGCACGGTCTAACGTGACAGAACCGCTAGAAACTACTTTTTGTGGATGTACAGCACCATCAGCTAAAATGCTTACTGTTTTGCCTTCTAAATGTGATAATCCAGCAGTAAAAACATTTCTTGCAACTTCATACGTTGTTATGGCTGTATTGCGTAAACTTGCTGGTAAATCTACGTCTAATTTTACAGTTGCTACTGTTGCACTTGTAGTAGAAACAATATTGCATCTGTAATAATTTGTGCCGTCTACTAAAACAATTGCATCGCCTACATCATCAGTACTAGGAGGTGCATTAAATAAATTGTAGTTGGCAGTAATCGTAACGCTTTCTCCTCTTGTATAATTTGTACCGGCAGATATAGTAACATTTTGTCCTGTGTTTGTATTTGTACCGTTATAAGTTGCACCTGCGTCAACAAAAAAACTATCACGTTGATTATCGTATAATCTTGTACCCATACGTTCTATATATTTTTTAGTAGCACCATTTATAGTTCTTTGAATAACTGCATATAAAACATCATCATTACCTTCAGAAACTGTTGCAACGCTTTCAAACGTACCATCTGTATCATGTTGATGCCATGCTCCTATAGTCTGTTCTGGAACATATGTAAGACCAATTAATTTACCGCTGCTACTAACAAACCAAACAATAGGCATAGGAGCTTTTGCTAAACCCATATCTGTAATTGTTAAATTATCAAATAAATGTGGCGCACGAAGAGATAAATCTCCTGTAATAAATCCATTGGCTTGCCAGTTATAACCAAGTTCTCTTACATGACCACCACGAGATGCACAATAAACCATGCTGTTATTTACAATTACTGGCTGTGCATTATTAGCACCAACATATGACTGTGGTTTTACTGATATAGATGTTGGTGTTATAGCGTCACTATTAACAGATGTAATGCGCCATTCTGCTGATCCTGTAAGTAACAGTAAATTTGTTAAAGGAACTATATGTCTAATAGTATTTGCTTCACGAGCAGCTACTTGAAACTTAATACGGTCATCATCAGCTATTGGTAAACCAAAAGACATATTGCTTTCAGTTCCTGATTTTGTCATAAAAATACTTTGCGGTTCATTATTTGTACCTGCAAAAACTCTACGTTGTTCAAAATAAGATACAGCACCGGGAAAATTACCAGTACCTACAAATTCATTTTCATATATAGGTGTGGTTCTAGAAAAATCTGGTGCAATGTTATTATCAACAATTGTTGTTCCAGTTGATTCTCCTAAAAATCCAAAGATACCACCCTGTTCTTTATAAACTCTATACCTAGACGCACCAGTAACTGCGTTCCATGAAATTGTATTTTTTGCTCCTGTAACAAAAATATTATTATTACCTGATCCAGAATTAGATGCTGCACTTTCATCTACTAAATTAGACGCAACAGCCGTTACAACATAAACATGAGCTTCATATGTATCTGTATCTGTACTGCTTGATGTAGGAATATATGGAGTAACAGTAACACCTGTTGGTGCTGCTAAAGTACTAGTAAAACTAATTGTTTTTAATTCCCATTTAGTTGCGCTTAATCTTCTTAGTTCTCGTGGTGCATGATTAGGATGCACAATTGTCATAACATCAGCAGATTGTACATAATGAATATCAAATAATTCTGCTTCTAAATATGGTGATGGTATTTCATATGTCATGTCCGCAGGTAAAGCATACCAATTTGTAGAGTTTGGTGGTTGACTATTTGAGTGTGCTGTTTTTGCGTAATAATTAGTACCACTATATTTTGCTATATCACCGACTACATAATTAGTGCTGTTACTCCATGCTGTTCCATCTGAATAAAGTAATGTTTGACCTTGTGTATGAAATCTAAAATAGGTATTACCCATTTCAATTACCATTGTTTGCACAGTAGAAAATGTAAAAGATAATAATCTTGTTGCTTTTGTACTGTCTTTTACTTCTTTAACAAATGCAAACCCCGGCCTGTTTTCTGCTGGCCCTTGTGGTTTGGCAATAAAGTTAAGCATTTTTGCTGCGCCTTGCTGATACTTAGCGTCATCAATACGACCAAACATTTCTGGTGATATCTCACCTCCAGAAAATGCTCTAGCAAACGTGCGTGTAACTGGCATTGATTACCTCCCAGATGTCCAAGGAACTATATGCTCTACCGTAATATCTCTATGTAAATTGTCTGATTGTTTTGCTTGTGTTAAATATCCTTGCATCATTTGTATACTACGTTTTGCTTCTGCTGCTCCTTGATCTCCTTTTATAATAGGCCCTGCTAACATTGATGCTAGATGCCATGACAATGTAGTTACAAATAACGGAGAAAATATAGAAGGGTCAGTTACATATGCTTGATATCTCAACATTGCATTTTCTTGATTTGTATAAATATATGTTCCTTCTACTGCAAATTGTTGTGGTGAATATTGCCCTGCCACAATTGTTGGTGCATAATTACTTGTTATTCCTCCCGGAGTATCGCCAGCAGACATTCTTGTAGCGTAATCGTTTTGTGCTGAAGGAGATATTATTGAGACAGGATTCATCATGTCCGCAGGTGCTACGTATGCATAATCCCATTGGTCAAGAGTATTTGTAGTAAGTGCTAAATTTTCACGTTTTGCTGCAAAATTCCAATTATACATTTCTAACAAATTGTTCCTAGCAATTGGATAAAAACGTGCAGCTTTTTCCGCTTGTGCTGATCCTTCTGGTGGATTTAGCGAAGCTATTGTTGCATCATCACCCAAATGAGCTAGGGCAAGATTGCAAATATCTACTTCAGTTGCCATTACATCTCCTATAAAAAGAGGAGGATAGCAGTAATACTACTAGCCCCCTGTAAGTCAAATAAGAAGACTAAACCTATTTACTAGCTGCTTCAAGTTGTTTAATAAGAGTATCTTTTGTTTGTCTTCTATCAAGTTCAAGACCGATAGTGCGACCATAAACTTCAAGTTCTGCTTTAGTCATCAATTCTAAATTAGTTATCTTTACTTCAGATTCCACAGGTGTAGTAGACGCTACAGGTGTCTGAGGTTCTTGACCACTAACTAATTCAAGATGCTTGCAATACTCTCCGTTATACTCAAATTCTTCGTCAGCTTCTCTCATGGATTGACCAACGAAACACTTAATTTTTGCTTTGTAAATAGGCATAAGTCTTTTTTAGTTTAAGCTACGGTAAAGCCAGAAGCATAGAACTTCCTACCGTCACCGATTGTTTCTACTACGTCAGCAGTAACTTTACCAGCGTTAAAAGTACCTGCAATTGTGTATCTAGCACCTAAATATCTTTGGCCTTTGCCAGCAATATCTGGGTTAATACGAACAACTACATTTTTACCTAGTGTTAATGCTGCTGTAAGGATAGCATCGGTGCTACCAATTACAGTAGGAGTACCTAAGTTTGCTGCTGCACTACTAATAACTTCAAACTTTACGCTTGTACCATTAGCTAGTGCTTCTGTTACTGCAAAGTTCATGTACAAAGAAGTACCTTCACCTACATCTCTAGCAACACTTAAATCAATAGTGTTAGTAGATACAGCAGTTGTAGTTAATGCTTGATCTTCGCTCACTCTGAGCAGTTTGTCTGTAATCATTTTAAGAAAATCTCCAAAAAAATAGTATAAAAAAACTTGTAACTATTAAGTCACACGAGCTTCAGCATTGATCAAGGCATCTACTCTTCTTAGAGGTACTCCTAAGAATGATAGGTAGCTTTGTGCAGATCCAAACTGTGATAAACCTTCTTGTATTGATAATACGTTTTGTGATTTATCTAGTGCAGCAATACTCATGCCTGAGTGAACAGTTCTATTCATATAGAATGCTGCTCTTCCCATAGCCATATTAGGTATTCTGTATAATGCTCTAGCCATCAATTTAACTAAGTTAGTTGATGCAGCAGCAGTTTGTGTATTAGCACTACCGAGTAGGTCAGAAATGTCAACATTACAAATACGAACAACGTATCTCCAATCTTTAACAACCAAACCGTTTTTCCATTGGTAACGAGTAGCAAAAGCTTGTAGCCTTGTACCGTCACTATTGTAAACAGTTTGCTCACCAAGATCTTCGTGAGTTAAACCTGCTTTAGATCCTTTTGGAAAAGGACAATAAACAGTATTGTCACCCCAAACAACTAGATATACAGAAGCGTTATCAGAACCTGATCCACCTGCATCAAGAATGTTTACAGCATTATCAGCAGAAAGATCACCGTATCTTGGTGCAAGACCTAGAAACTTTTTAGGATCTGTTCCGGGATTACCGTAAAACATTGTCTCAGCTTGAGTCTGGTTCATTGCTTCTAAGAACGCAGTATCTTCAGATAAACGGAACTGTGCGGTGTTACCATTTAACATCGCTAAGTCTTTGTCTACTTCAGAACGTGCTTCTAGGATTCCACAAGCTTCATCAATTTGTGCTGTTGTTGACTTGCTTGATGGAATACCTTGGTTTAATGCTCTCCAGTAAACACCGGGTAAACCTGTTCTAATAACTACACGTTCACCAGTAGGTAAATTACCTTCTTTAAACACGCAATCATCTAGTATTTCGTTGCTCTGTGATAACAGTTCTGCAACAATTGGAACTCTACCGTCTGGGTCAGATCTTTTTGCCCAATCCGCTAGTGTTAAATTTGAGGTTGAGAGAGTAGCCATTTAATAACTCCTTACTTAGTTTGCTGATTAGAATATAGTGCGTTAGCTATGCCGTTAAAATCTTTTGGAACATTGGATTTACCAGTAGCACCTTGAGAATTACCAACATAACTGTCTTCACTAATTGCCTTACCTGCTCTGTACATAAACCTGATTATCTCAGGATGATTTCCAAAGCCTGTTTCTTGTAGCAGCGATTTTAAAGAATCAGAACCAAAAGCTTCTAGAGATTTTTTTGCAATGTCTAAATTAGCATTTAAATTTTCACCACCAAATTCTTCATCTGATTGTGAATCATTAGCCCAATCTATTTTTGCTTGCTCCATAGCTTTGGCTTGTTTTTCCTGTATTACAGGAGCAACTTTGTCCAATACTTTTTGTGCATCTTTTTGTGGCAGGTCAAGTTCTTTAGCGACTTCACCGAATGCATTAACTACATCGGGGTCGAGTTCTTCAGATTCGTCAGTAATCTGTGTGTTGAACTCGTATGTTTCAGGCGCACCTTCTGGTTTTTCCTGATCGCTAGTTTCACTTTCAACAGCGGTTTCATCCGAAACTTGTTGATCCTGTACACCTTCAGTTTGCTGCTGGGTGTCAGTAGTCGCTTCAGTTGATTGCTCAGTTGTTGCGTCTACTGGCTGCTGCGAATCACCTTCATTTGTTTGGTTGGCTTCCGTCATCAGCGTCTCTGACATTTTTTTGCTCCTTGATCATTGTCGGATACAGTTCTGGGCAGAGAGTGTGAACCAAGTTAAGTAATTGCAAACCATAATTTCTGTTACCTTCGCTAAATGACATTGCCATTGCGTTGGTGTTAAACGATGATCGAAATACACCTGCTTGTTCCAGAAGTCTCCAGACTAATCTGCGACCCCTCTTGCTGCTCATGAGCCATTTAATATCCGATTCTTCGTTCTGTCGGTCAATTCTTTCTGCGGACTTTTTATTGTCTTTAGATTTCTGTTGACTTTTAAGATCGAGAGGATTGTATTCGCTCATGCTCTAATATATCTATCCATAACTATGTTACGGTCACACCTATGCCATTTTAGGATATAACTTTTTTGCTTTTTCTTTGTCACTTGTTTTCTGACTTTTTTTTATAGCTTCATCAGTTGGCGCACCTTTTGATCCTTTTTTACGCATCTTTTCACCAGAACCTTTTGCAATCCTGTCACGTTTTGCGTGTATGTTATCCCATAATCCTCTTTGTTTTCCCATAATTAACTACCTCCATACAACTGATCAGCAATATTCTTTGTTTTTCTTTTGTCTTTTTTTTCTTTTAATCGTTTTTGTTTTTCTAACTCTACCATTTTTCTAAATTGCTCTTTGTAAGCAGATGGCATTTTTTGAAAATTAGGATCAGTCATAATTAAAACATTGATGGGTAAAGTTTTTTTAATTTTTCTAATTCTTTTTTATCTTTTTCTGAAGCCATACCTCCATCTATTTTAGTTTTTATAAGTGTTATTTTTCTTTTTTGCATATTAGAAATAACACCTTCTTTTTTTTCAGCCATAATAAACTCCTATGCTAAATAAGTTGCGGTTTTAGCAACAGGTGTTGCTTTTGGTGCAGGTTTGGGTTTGCTTTCGTACAAACCTTTTGCCTGATCTTTTGTTTTGTCAATAGGATCAATACCCATTGCACATATTTGTAACTCTACATTCTGTTCAACACCATCTTTTTCTTTACTTTCCCTAACAGTTTTTACATAAGTAATAGCTTTTATCATCATTTCACTACCAGCTTCTGGTAACTTTTCTATCCCTAACTTTTCTAACTCTTCCCTACCAAGAGATATACACAAACCGTAGCTATACATTGGTTCGTCATACATTTCTTTGCTGTCAATAGGTTGTGGGTCTTTTTTAAGATCAATTAAATCCATGTTATACCTCCATTGGTGATGGTGAATTGTAACCGCTAAACTGATTCATCATATCCATAACATTATCAGGATTAGTGTTACCTAGTTTAGATACATTTTCAGCAGCACGTTGTTGCGCTTCGGCTTGCGCTGCTTGTTGCTGTGCTTGCGCTCTTTGTTGACGTATTATTGCTACTTCTTTGTCAGCTACTATCAATTCTGGGTCAATTCCTAACATATCAGCATAATTATCTGCCCATGCGTCAGAATCAAATTTATCTAATACATCAGGTTTCATCTGGGCAATAGCTCCCATTGTATTTGTATACCTATCAATGCTATTTGTACCAATTGCACGTTGTGCTTGTGCCAACATAGATACAAATTCTACGTTTAATTCCATGCCTTGCAACTCTTCTGGGGCTGGTGGTATTAAACCTGACTCAAGCATTCTGCTAAACGTAATATCAACTAATGGATCTAGCAATTCATTATGTAATCTTTCTAATACTGGCCCTAACATAAGCAGTTTTTCTTCATGTCGTTCTGCTACTTCTGTTGCGGTCATCCTTGTATCAGTAGCATTAGCCAACATAAGGAACAAATCAGCATAAAAACTACCATTAATACGTTGCCTTACATCCTGTATATCCATTAACAAGTGTTGTAAGTTTAAATTTACTGCAAATGCCGTTTCTATTTTGCCCTGTTGACCATCAACAAACGTAACACCACCCGGTAAACTATCTACATCACGGTTTTTAAGATAACTAGGTACTTGTAATGGTGGTTTTGTTTGGTAATCAATGCCTTGTGCCTTGCGTAATTGTTCATGTTGTAACTGTTTTACGTCACCTAATGCTTCCATTCCCGGTGAATTGCCATAAATATCACCACCAGATATACCCCATCTTGGTACAACTACAGGAAAATCTTTAAATCCACTTTCTCTTAATACACTTTCGCCATCACCACCCATCTCAAAATAACAAGACTTGTATGCCATGTTCATATTGTCTTTTTTTGCAAAGTCACGCTCTCTGTCATCTCTTGGTTCTATCGCATGAACTATTGTTATCCATTGATCTAATGAACCTCTGTCGTGCAAGTTTTTAACAGACGTTGAACAGTTGTTATATCCAAACTCTCTTACAACTTCTCCTACTGTTTTTTGGAATTCTCTATACAAAGTGTTTACTCTGCCCTGATAATCCTGTGCTATTGCATATTCTCCTACCGTTACTGGGTAATGATGGATTGCATTTTTGCTATCAGGCAAAATAATAGAGCCAGCAGTTCCAAATGCTCCTAATTCTTCATACATTCCATGTAATGATCTATATGTATTGGATTTAGTAAACACCAATTGCATACGTTCTGTTACATCAGCTAACCATAGTTTTACAGGTGGGTATTTGTTTAAATCTGGGTCAACTGTTCCTAATCTAAACCAAGGTCTTGCAGGGCTTGTAGCACCTGCCATCATGCCAGCACCTAATGTTCTTAATGCTCTTGTACCAGTATTGTCATATATAGAATTATGTCTTCTATGGCCTTTATTTCTATCCTGTTGAAAATATCTTCCGTTTCTTGGCAGTAAATATGTAGTAACTTCTTGCCAATGTGACCACCATGTAGCCCTTTCAGATTTAAGATGACCCCATCTTGTAAGTAATTTATCTCGTTTTGTTTTATACATTAATTAGCCCAATAAAGTACTACCGCCACCTAAGTTTAATTTATTAGGATCTACACCTTTAGCTCCTGTAAGTAATGTACCTCCTTGATTTTCACTTTCAACTGCTGTTTGTATTACGTTAGCGTCAGGACTTTTTCTGTTTGCCTTGTTATATTCTTGCTGCGCTGTTTCTTGTTGCTTTTTAGCAGTTTCTTCTGCCTTTTGATTAGCTCGTCTTTGTTCTGCTAATCGCTTTTGTTGTGCTTTTTTTTGTTCCTGGCCTTTAACTATTGAATAACCAGTTCCAATTACTGATGTAATTGCTCCTACTACCGCCATGTCATAACTCCTTAGAAAAAATAATGTCTTGCACACCATATTTTAGTCTCGGTAATATTGCAGCTAAAGACGTATTTTCTTTTGCGTGCCATAACATTAGTTTGCATCCGAGTGATGTTGCATGG
>Ga0315331_10001075_pt1 | contig 20306 bp, 22 predicted proteins | sample M160m34915metaG_FD_203456 | JGI IMG/M metagenome (GOLD analysis project Ga0315331, IMG submission 203456) | Ammonia-oxidizing marine archaeal communities from Monterey Bay, California, United States - M1 60m 34915 | ecosystem: Environmental > Aquatic > Marine > Intertidal zone | place: USA...
TACATGATAAATCAATTTCTGGAATTAATTGCATTATTTCTTCAGGATTATAAGTAATCCAGCCTCCTCCTGCAATAATTATGGAATCCTTACTATGTTGTCTTATTAATGGAATTATTTCTTTCATTCTAGAATATGTTGTAGTTAATCCTCCGATTCCAACAATATCCCACTGCTCACTTGCTATCTCCTCACTAATTTTTTCATTTGGAACATATTTTCCACCATAATTCATTCTTAGTGCATTTAAATCTAGAATTCCTACTTGTCCTCCTTTTTTTTCTACAATTGATGCCAGTATTCCTGCCCATAACGGAATACTGTATGGCTCACCGTCAAGTCGAATTTCTGGGACAATAAATAATACTTTCATTATTTCTTCATTAAATTGGTGTTAGATTAAAAGTTTGATAGAACATCTCTAAATCTTGAGGATTCTATTTTTTCACCAAAAATACAACCTCCTTCAGTAGCATTAATTGTTCTTAACCAGTCTGGTGATCTATGAATAAATTCTTTCAATCCTTCACTATAGTATTGAAAAATTGGATCTAAAATACAATAGCATTCAAAATCTGGATTATATACACGAGGAAATAATTTTTTAAATGTTTCACTGTCTTTTTTTATATCAATTTTTTTACACATGCCATTATGCGTCATTATTGTTTCCCATGAATCCGTATCTTCCCACCCATGGTTTATTCCAATCAATACTACTGTCTTACAATTTAAGATCTTCCAACTAATGAACCATGCTGATGTTCCAACATTACCTCCTGTTTGTATACCTGGTAATCCATTTTCATGTCTCTTAGCACGAGTCATTAATGCTGATATTTGATTAAACGATTTTTGACCTTCATTGAAATCTACAAGACTGTGAAACCAAAAAATCTTAATTCCTGCATCTCTAGCCTTTTTCACAGTTTCTGGATTTGAGACTGTAGAAAAAAGACCTTTAATTTTATTGCCATATTTATGAACTATTTTATCGTCATAGAATTTTATGGTTTCAGCCCTAGGATCAACTGTAACTACATAAAAATTTGGAAATTTCTCTGGTGTTACTCCTGCTTTTAATGTCGTAACTAATGCTCCATCAGTACATATTATAATTCCATCAAAATTACTATCTCGTAATTTTTCTAAATGGTTATGATTTTTTAGTGAAGGTCCACGACCAATTACTATTGCTGTATCTTTATTATTTTCTTTAATTGCTTTTTTTATTGATTCTTCATTCCAAATGTGTTGTAAATTTAATGCAAAATTTTTAACCCAAACTTTGTACGAAACTGCATTATCATAATCATAATAGACCTTCTTCATAATCTTTTCAATTTCTAATTGATTCTTAGATTCCATCTTTTACAAACTCCATTATGATAAAAAAAAAGAATATTTATAATTCATCTATGCCCATTTCTTCTTCTTCTTCTTCTGATCTAAAAATCATGTAAGATCCAACTGCACCTGATTTTAAAATAAATTCTTCGAATTCTGATTGGGTATAATCTTTTTTGTCACCACTTTTGGGAGGTAATGATTCTTTAGGGTGTTCTATTTCTTTATTTTTTTGAAAATTGGTTTTCATACATATTCCTCTCATTAGTTACTAAAATTCCTTTTCAACTTCTTCACATATAATGTGATAAATCATTCTATGTACTTCTTGAATCCTAGGCGTAGATGATGAATTCACTATTATTGGAATATCACAAATTTTTCTAATTATTCCTCCTTTGTTACCTAATAGACCAATAGTTATTGCACCCTTTTTTTTTGATACCGTCAACCCTTTTTTGACATTTAGTGACTTTCCACTGGTTGAGATTCCGATCACTATGTCTCCTTTTTGTACTAATCCTTCACATTGACGACTAAAAATTGTGTCATATGAGTAATCATTTGCAAGTGCCGTTATGATGGATGAATTTGAGGTTAGTGCTATTGCGGGTAAAGTTTTTCGTTCTAACTTGAATCTACCTATAAATTCTGCAACAATATGTTGAGCATCAGCTGCACTTCCACCATTACCAAATATTATAATTTTTTTTCCATTTTTTAAACACTTAGTAATTTTTTCAATTGTTTGTTCAATTTCTTTAATTTGATTACTAGACTCTAAAATAATTTTACTACTTTCTGAAATTGTTTTATTAATTGAGTTTCTTAATTTTTCTTTTTTCATGTTTCTTATTTTTTCCTATACTAGTTAAGTTTAACAGTTCATTATGTTATTATTGAATAAAAAATTTCAAAATCAATCTTAAAAATTTTCATTTGATGGTTAAATCCATTGTCTTTTGAATCATAAACTTTTTTCAAATAACTAAATTTATCTTCATTCAAATCTACATCTTTTAAAAATTCAGGTAATTTAGGATCATTATCAACTATTATGTGTGTTAATTCGTTTTTTGAATCCTGAATATATTGTTCTAAATTATCATATCCATTTATGGGTATTATTTTTACTTTATACATGTCATCATGAAAAACAAATGGCCATATTTCTGGTACCTGTGCAACACGAATATATTTTGATTCTGCAGGGTGATGATTTATTCCAGATGTTATCTTAGAAGTAATTTTTCCAATTTCATACAATTCTCTTTCTTTCTCATAATCAATTTTTTTATATTCATAAAATGCAACAGAACTACTTAAAATTCCAATGATTAACAATGATATTATGATATTCTTTTTATTAGATTTTGAAATATAACTTTGTACTGCAAATAATGAAAGCAAACAAAAAACTGGGTAAAGAACATAGAGATAACGTGTATCTTGTGCTTGAACTATGTATGCATAAAAGATTGGAATTGAACTAACTATCAAGAAAGGAATAATGAAATTTGTATTTTTACTTCTTTTTCTAAAAAATTGTATTACCCCAAATGGAATAAATACTATGAAACTTGGTATCATAATCCATCCTAAGTAGGAAACAAATAGTTTAACGCCATCAAAAATCTTCGTCATTACATCTTGATTTGTAGTAGATAGAGTTTGAGTTGTACTCTGTGCTGCTCGAAGAAAAATTCCATCAGTACCTGTAACGTCAATTCTATAATCCATTACTGGAATTAAAATTAACATAAAAATTAATAATCCAGGTAAATATGTTTTAAGAATTTCTTTAGAAATTTTATATTTTATAAAAAATAAAATTGTCAATGCTAAGAATAGAAATATTCCTTCAGATCTTACTACTGTACAAAATGATGCTAAAATAAAAGAAAAAATTATTTCTTTTTTCCTATATCTTAAAAAGAATACAAGAGAAATTGTACTAAGTAAAATAAAAAGAGGTTCTGTGATTCCTAATAATGAATTAAGAATAAGTCTTGGTTCAAAAATAAATATTGATGCTCCTACTAGTGATAATTTGATATCAAAAAATTTTCTACAAAGAAAGTATACTGGTATAACTGTTAAAGAAGATAAACTGAGTGATATTATTCGCTGTAATTGCATATATTGTAACGAATTTTCTAGATTAACAATTGAAAACCAAAATGTTAGAAACATTGGCCAACCATTATTGATTGTAGTCCAAGTAGTGGGTAAGTGACCCAAAAGAACTGTTTCAGTTGCATACGAAAAATAACTCAAACTATCTACAACAAGTGGCAGATCATGTGGAAAATAATAAATTCGAAAACCCAATCCTACAAAAAATATTATTGCAAGTGGGAATAATTTTGGTATTTTTTTCTGTTGTACTGAATTAATTAAATTCATTAGTTAATTAGCCTAGCATCCACGGTAATTATTAACAATTTATCTTCTTTCTCGTACAACATTCACTAGAGAATATAATAATACTGAAGTCATTGTAAGTAGAGTACCAAATATTGTTGAACCTATAGCAATTAGTGAAATATTTGTAATTATTCTTCTAGTTTCAGTAAATTCTTGAAGTGTCCATACGACAAAAAATAATCCAATTGCTAAAAATATGATCCCAGGAATTCCATAGAATTTTAATGGATGTTCAATTGAGATAAATTTCATAGTACTCAAAATTACTGAAGTACCATGTGAGACAGTATTGTGTGTAGATGTATCTCCATCATAAATAATTGTGATTGGAACTTCACTAATGTTAAATTTCTGTTTATTTGCTTTAATTAAAATCTCTGTTGATACACCCATTCCGGTTTCTGAAGGAATTATTTTTTCTAAAACTGTCTTATTATATGCCCTAAAACCACTTTGAGAATCTGTAATTTTTTTACCAGTGTTTGAATTTACTAAATTTGTAATTGCTTTAATTCCAAGTTTTCTATATCCTGGAATATCTCCCTCAATAGTTCCAAGGAATCTTGAACCAATAATAATATCTGCTTCTTTATTTTGAATTGGATCAATTACATTTTCTATCTCTGATATTTTATGTTGGCCATCTGAATCAAATGTCACAAGTATATCGCAATCTAACTCACGTGCTTTTAAAAACAAACTTCTAATTGCTGCACCATATCCCAAATTTTTTTTATGTTTTACTACTAGAGCTCCCATTTCTTCAGAAATTGATGCCGTTAAATCATTTGAACCATCATCACAAACAATCACCATTTCGTATTTCTTTTTTAATTGTAAAATAATACTTGCAATATTTTTTTCTTCATTAAATGCAGGTAATCCAATAGCTATTTTCATGTAATCTTCTATTGCTTAGAATGTGGGCTTTTAAAAGTAGTTTATTATTAAATATGACTTACTTTCTTTAATTTGATTTCAAATACCTATTAAATGAAGTAAATTCAAATTTTTCCAGTAATTTCCCCATTTTTGGTAATGCATTTGAAAGATTATGATACGTTACAAATTTGTCTTTAAATGGTAATGGCAATGAAGGCATAAATTCTGGGGTTAATTCCCATGAATGAATGTAAAACGTTGACGGGATTTGGAGTTTTTCATATTTTTTAATTCCATTTTGTATTATTTTTTGTGGTAAGAATCTAAGAAAAAATCCACCACCGGCAGGAATTTCTTTACCTAAAAATTTAGTAGTAAGTATGGGAAATTCCATAATCTTTCCTTTAGGATCTTCTGATTCTAGGGATTTACTAGTTATTTTATATGGTTTTTTCCACGCATTTGGTAATCCATACAAACTAGTTTTTGCAGGAACTACACTACTATCATATTGATATTGATTTTTTTCTAATACATCAATTAACCATTTACTTGATTCATTTAATGAAAAAGTAGGTGCTCTAAACCCTTTAGATTTTCCTGAAGTCATTTTATTGAATTCTTTTATTTCATTTTCAAATTTTTCTTTAAAATTTAAAGTATCTAATCTTGTATGATACATAGTATGAAATCCAATTTCATGACCATTTTCAATTATTTTATCTAAAATTTCTGGTTGATATTCTAATAATTCTCCAACAACAAAAAAAGTTGCATAAGTTTCATGATGATTTAACCAATCAATTATTTTATCAATACCCTTAATTATTTCTGGTTTTTTTTCTTTATTTGTTAAAACTTTTTGAATTAATTCTGGATGAAACCAATCTTCAAAATCTATTCCTAGTAAATTCAATTTTGATTTCCCTCTTTAATCAAATTAGATCTTTTTAATTTAATTATTTTCAAAATCAAGTTTTTTTATCACTCTTCCAGGATTTCCTAAAACTACACAATTATCTGGAATATCTTCAAAAACTGTACTACCTATTGAAACAATTGAATTTTTACCAATTGTTACACCTGCAGTAATTATTGCTCCAGGATTAATTACAGCTCCTGATTTTATTGTGACTTTAGCAACTTTTCGTGGATAATGTGTTTTTTTTAAAATTAAATTTGCAGTTGGATTAATATGCGCAAAAATCATAGAATTAGACCCTAATGTAACATTATCTCCAATTTCTATTAATTCTGGATATACTAAATCTATCAATACATATGGTGAAATATGACAATTTTTGCCAATTGTTACACCTCTAGATTTTTGTAGATTAATTACAAAATTTGATAATGGCGATGAATAGGCCCATTTATGTAGAATCCATGACCGTAACATTTTGATTTTTAGTTTAATTTTTCCAAATTCTCCTTTAAATCCATAATATTCCATTACTTCTTGCTCATTAATTGACGAAATGTCTTCAGATTTTTCCATTTAACCACTATGAAATTTCTGTTTTTGGCTTTAACCTTTATGAAGAAAAGATTAGTCTATTTTGTTTGAAATATGTACACCAAGTAAATATTTAAAGTAAAATCAAAATATTTGAATTAATGGATAATGAAGAATCGCTATCAAAATATATTTTAGATTCAGAAAAATTAGAAATTAGTAATTTTAGTAAAAAAATTAAAATTGCTTTTTTATCTAGTTTTACAATTAATGGATTATCTGAATCATTAAAAGTAAAATGTTCAAAAAAACAAATTTCATGTAATACCTATGTTAGTGGTTATAATCAATATAATCAAGAAATTTTAGATAATAAAAGTAAATTATATTCTTTTTCACCTGACATAACATTCTTAATTTTAGACACGAGAAGTATTTTTGGTAATTTATTTCATTTCCCTTATTCTGTGACCGATTCAGAAAGAGAAAATTTTGTAAATGAAAAAATTACTGAAATAATTAATTTAATTAATACATTTAATGATATTAGTAAATCAAAATTAGTAATAACAAATTTATCGTTACCTCATTACTCACCTCATGGAATTGCAGAAACAAAAACCAATTATAGTTTTCATGATGCAATTATTGACTTCAATAAAAAATTAAAAGAAAAAATACTTAACATTAATTCTGTATATGTATTTGATTTTTTTAAATTTATTATTAAATATGGAGAAAATAATGTATTTAATTTTCAAAATTATTTGTTCGGTGATATTAAAATTTCACTAGATTACATTCCATATTTGGCAAATGAATTAATTCCTTATGTCATATCATTTTTAGGTTTAACAAAAAAATGTATTGTTGTAGATTTAGATAATACTCTTTGGGGTGGTATTGTAGGCGAAGATGGATTTAATGGTATACGTTTGGGTCCTCAACCTCCTGGAAATGCATTTATAGAATTTCAAAAATATCTAAAAGCCTTATCCCAGAGGGGAATATTACTTGCAATTAACAGTAAAAATAATTTTGATGATGCAATTCAAGTTATTCGTGAACACCCTTCTATGATTTTAAAGGAAAGTGATTTTTCTTGCATTAAAATAAATTGGAATAATAAGGCATCAAATATGTCTGAAATCTCAGATGAATTAAATATTGGATTAGAAAGTTTTGTCTTTTTTGATGATGATCCTGTAAATAGGGAATTAATTAAAGAAAACATGCCTGAAATTACTACGCCTGATCTTCCACATGATCCTTCACTTTATTCTGAAGTTATACAATCTTTACATGATTTTAGTACATTTCAAATAACATCTGAGGATACCCAACGTGGACAAATGTATTTAGAAGAAAAACAAAGAAGCAAATCCCAAAATTCATCCCATGATATTTCTGAATTTCTGAAAACATTAGAACTAGAGGTAGAAATTAAAAAAACAAATAGTTTTACAATTCCTAGAATATCTCAACTTACTTTAAAAACCAATCAATTTAATTTAACTACAAAAAGATATCAAGAGAAGCAAATTCAAAAATTTTCTGAAAATAAAAATATTTTAATTAATTGTGCACAAATTAAAGATAAATTTGGTGATAATGGAATCACTGGTGTGTTTATTGTTGAAAAAATAAATTCAGTTGAATGGTTATTGGATACTTTTCTATTAAGCTGTAGAGTTATGGGTCGTGAAGCTGAAAAAGCAATGTTGTATTATATAATAAAACAAGCAAAGAAAAATAATATTAAAAAATTAAAAGCAAAATTCATCCCCACGCCAAAAAATAAACCCATTGAGGATTTTCTTTCTAATTCTCAATTTTATGAAGAAAATGGTTTTTGGATTTATGATTTAGAAAAACCTTTCAATATACCTGAATTTTTAACATTAAAAGAGGAATAATGTCTGAAAAACTATTTAAAATAATTTCAAAAGTAATGAATGTAGATTTTAATGATCTCAATGATGAATCTAATCCATCCACAATTCCAAATTGGACTTCTTTTAATGGGTATGTGCTTCTATATGAATTAGAAACTAATTTTAACGTAAAATTTTCAATAGATGAAGCTATGGATGTTAAAAACATTGCAGACATAAAACGTCATTTAAAAAATCATGGTGTAATTTTAAATGATTGACACACTTAATGAATTAAAATATGAGGATATATTCATTGGACAGCAAGAAAGTTTTACAATAAAAATTACTGATTCAATGGTTGAGAAATTTAGTAATCTTTCAGGAGATCTAAATCCATTACACATGGATAATAAATTTGCCGAATCAAGTTCATTTAGCAAGCGAATTGTTCATGGCATGCTATTGGCCTCATTTTTTTCACAACTTGTTGGTATGAAATTACCGGGAAAAAATGCATTATATTTTTCTCAAACACTAAATTTTCGTTCTCCATGTTATATTCATGATACAATTGAAATCATTGGTAAAGTAATTGAAAAAAGTGATTCTACACAAATAATTACTGTTTCTACATCTATTTTTAATGAATCTAAAACATGTTTAATTGATGGGATTGCTAAAATTATTGTTAGGTAGTGAAAAATTATGATTGAAAATTTAGGAGTTGGAATTGATATCTCTAATATCTCTGATTTTAAAAAAATCCCATTTTCTAAAAAATCTGGTTTTTATAAAAAAATTTTCCAACAATCTGAAATTAATTACTGCTTAAAATTTAAAGACTCTTCTTCACATTTTGCTGGAAAATTTGCTTTAAAAGAAGCTGTAAAAAAATCCATTAATGATGATATCTATATTTCCAACATAGAAACTTTTCATCTAAAATCTAAACCAATGGTAAAATTATTAGATTCTAAAAAAAAATATTCTTTTCATGCATCTATTAGTCATGAAAATGATTATGCTATTGCTATAGTTATTTCTGAATTGATCAATTAATTTTTAAAATTTTCTTTTTTACTTTAATACTTAATTTCTCTAGAACTAAATTAAAAGAAATATTCATATTTCTTCTAACTACGCTAGTTGGAAGAAAAATTTTATCAGGAAATTTTTTTATTAATTCTTCATCGGAGATAATTTTTTTATTTTCTAATTCTAAATATTTTTTTTCAATTTCTTTTTTATTTTTTTTAATATCTAATTCTGCTTTTATTTTTGCAAATACAAATCCTTTAGAAATATAAAATATCCATACAAATAAATCAACTAATGCCAAATTTAGCCTCATTTTTTTGTATGTCTTTTTAGAAAAATGTGTTAAAATACAATATTTCCTATTACGTTCTAACCAGTAAAATTTTTTTGAACTCCATTTTAAAATATAACTTTCAGCATGAAAAATTGTAACATTTGGTACAAAATATGAATCAATTCCCAATTGTGCTCCCCTCCAACCTAAATCTAAATCATCATGATATAGAAATAGAAATGGATCAAGTAATCCAATTTTATCTAAAACTTTGGATGATGTAAAAATACATGTACCTGCTGCATAACCAATTTTCTCTGTTTCTTTATATTGATTTTCATCTTTAATTCCTTTATCTCTTGCGAATCCAAATCCAAAAAGATGAATCATATTACCTGTACTTTGCAAGATTTCTTTTTCATATAGTGAAAGAATTTTTGGTTGATAAAGTGCATCCCCAAATTTTGAATATGCACTAAAAAATTCATCTAACCAATTCGGTTCGACAATTGTATCTGGGTTTAAAATTACTATAAATTCTCCTTTTGCTTTTCTTATGCCAATATTATTTCCTTCACAATACCCGAAGTTTTCCAAATTTTCAATTAATTGTATTTTTTCATATTTTTCTTTACATTTTTTATGACTATTATCAGATGAAATATTATCTACAACTATTACTTCAAAATTTGAATATTCTGTTTGAAAAACAGATTCTACACAATTTATTAATAATTCTCCAGCATTGTAATTTAAAATTATAATACTTACTAATGGTGTTTTTTTATTTTCCAATTTTATCTAAAAACATTTGTTCTTATAATTAACCATTCCTAACTAAATAGAAGTAGAATTTCAATTATTTAAAATATTTCATTAAAACACATTTATCTTATAATAATTAATAATTTTTATGTCATTTAATTTTAAAAAATTAAAAATTCCTGACGTTGTTTTAATAGAACCTAAATCTTTTAATGATGACCGTGGATATTTTTTTGAAAATTATAATGCATTAAATTTTAATAAAAATGGAATAACAACAAAATTTATTCAAGACAATTTTTCTTTTTCCACTAAAAATGTTTTGCGTGGTTTACATTTTCAAAAAAATCCAAAAGCTCAAGCAAAACTTGTATCTGTTTTAAAAGGTGAAATTTTTGATGTTGCAGTTGACTTAAGAAAAAATTCTTCCACTTATTTGAAATGGATTTCAGAAATCCTTTCTGAAAAAAAACATAATTCTTTATACATTCCTGAGGGGTTTGCTCATGGATTTTGTGTCTTGAGTGATTCTGCTTATGTCATGTATAAAGTAAATTCTCATTATTCTTCTGAATTGGATAGTGGTATAGTTTGGAATGATCAAAAATTAAATATTTCTTGGCCAATATCTGAACCAATTTTATCAATTAAAGATCAAAATCTCTTATCTTCAAAAGATCAAAATTATAACTTTAATTTTTAGTATTATTAATTAATTAAAGTTAAATAATTAACTTCAAGTTTGTTATTATGAAAATTTTAGTTTGTGGTGGTTCAGGTTTTATTGGTAGTACATTCATTCAAAATCTTTTAAAAAATAAGCCCGAAGCTAGTATATCTAATCTTGATAATCTTTCTATTGGATCTAACCAAGAAAATTTAAAATATTTATTGAATAATTCTAGTTACAAATTCATTCATGATGATATCCAAAATGAGTCTACAGTTTCAGATTTAATTAAAAATCATGATGTTATTGTAAACTTTGCAGCAGAATCTCATGTGGATCGAAGTATTTCTAATCCAAAACCATTTGTTGAAACAAATGTTTTAGGTACTTACTCTTTATTAGAAGGAATAAGAAAATACGATAAATTTTTTGTTCATATTTCTACTGATGAGGTATATGGAGACACAAAAAATCAAGAGTCTTTTAATGAATCATCTCAAATCAATCCTAGTAACCCCTATTCTGCAACTAAGGCTGCTGCAGATCACTTAGTTGCATCTTATCATCGAACATATGGAATTAAATGTATTACAACTAGATGCTCAAATAATTTTGGTCCTATGCAATTTCCTGAAAAATTAATACCAAAAACAATTATTCGTATAATAAAAAATCTTAAGGTTCCAATTTATGGTGATGGAAAACAAATTCGAAGTTGGATTTATGTTGATGATCATGTTGACGCAATTCAATTATTAATTGAAAAAGGTAAACCTGGTGATGTTTACAATATTACATCTTATGAAGAAATTAATAATAAAACAATTGTTGAAAAAATTCTGGATATTCTAGATGTTTCTCATGAAATGATTGAATTTGTTCCTGATAGACCCGGACACGATAAACGATATTCATTAGATTCATCCAAACTAGAAAAACAATTTGATTGGAAGCCAAAATATAATTTTGATCATGCCTTACAAGAAACTGTAAATTGGTATTTAAAAAATAAAGATTGGTGGATGCCATTGATTGATGATGATGTACTTCATCCTCAACCTTGGACACTTAATTGGTCAAAATGAAATTTCTTGTTACTGGTTCAGCAGGTTTAATAGGAAATCAATTAGTACATGATCTTGAAAAATCTGGAGAACAAGTATATTCTTGTTATAATAGCGCCAAACCTTTTTTTGGTATTCCAATTCACCTTAATTTATTTGATTTAGAAGGGATTCATAAAATTTTTAAAAAAATTCAACCTGATATTATAATTCATTCTGCAGCACTGACTGATGTTGAAAAATGTGAAGTAGAACCAAAATTAGCAAATTTACTTAACATCAAAGCAACTGAAGTTATTGCTCAAGAAGTAGAGAAAATTAATAGTTACTTGATGTATATTTCAACTGATTATGTTTTTGATGGAAAACAAGGATTGTATAAAGAAACTGATTTAACAAATCCGTTAAATAATTATGGACTAACAAAATTATCTGGAGAAAAAATTATACAAGAAAAAACTTCTAGATGGTCAATAATTAGAACGAGTACTCCATTCGGTGAACATCCTTCAAAAAAAACTTTTCCATCTTGGGTTTATGAAAATTTAAAAATTAACAAAAAAATTAATGTTGTAGAAAACCAATTAACTTCTCCAACATATGTTCCTAATCTAAGTAAGATGATTCTTGAAATAATTACACGTAATTTGGAAGGATTTTTTCATTTGGCTGGTTCAACACGAATTTCTAGATTTGAATTTGCTAAACTCTTTGCAAAAAAACTAAATTTGGATTTTTCTATGCTTAATCCTGTAAAAATAGATACTATGTTATGGAATGCTACAAGGCCACTTGATTCATCTCTAGATATGTCAAAAATTAACAGTATTTTAACAACAAAACCATTTACAATTGAAAAAAGTTTAGATGATTATGCATCTCAGATTTAGATTCTTTTTCTTTATATCTGAGAAATTTTATCAACTTTTGTAATAAAATGAAAGGGATTATTTTACATGGGGGACATGGGACACGATTAAGACCTCTTACTCATACTGGACCAAAACAACTCCTAAAAATTGCAAATAAACCTATGTCACAATATGCTCTAGAAGATCTTCGTGATGCAGGAATTATTGATATTGCAATAATTGTTGGAGATGTATACCCTAAAAAAGTTAAAGAATTTTATGGTGATGGAAAAAAATTTGGTGTAAATTTAACATATGTGGATCAAGATAATCCAAAAGGAATTGCTCATGCAATAAATTTGTGTCGTGATTTTATTGGAAATGACAAGTTTGTAGTTTATCTTGGTGATAACATTCTGCGAACTGGATTATCATCTTACGTACAAAAATTTGAATATTCATCAAATGACGCACAAATTTTATTATCAGAAGTAGAAAATCCATCACAATTTGGTGTTGTAGAAATTAAAGAAAACAAAATTTTGAAAATTATTGAGAAACCAAAAAATCCTCCAAGTAATTTTGCTGTTATTGGTGTTTATTTTCTTACACCAAAAATATTTGAAATTATAAAGCATCTTAAACCATCTTGGCGAGGAGAATTAGAGATAACTGAAGCTTTACAATTACTAATGGATAATGGATTGATTATTGAACATGATTATGTTACTGGATGGTGGAAAGATACTGGAACTCCTAATGATATTCTTCATGCAAATCAATTAATTCTTGAAAATATGAATAATGAAAAAGAAAATAAAGTTTTTGTAGAAAAAAACTGCACAATTGATCCTTCAACTAAAATAATTGGTCCTGTAATTATTGATAAAAACTGCGTGATAAAATCTTCTGTGAAGATTGGACCTAATGTGAGCATTGGAAAAAATACAATATTGGAAAATTGTGAAATTAAAAATTCTATTGTAATGGATAATTGTACTATTAATGCCCAAATCAAAATCATAGATAGTATAATTGCAGATGGAACAAATATTCAAAAAAGTAAATCTGATCAATCCATTTACTTGTTAGGAGAACGTTCTCAAATAAACATCTAAATAATTTTGATTATTTTTATCATTTTGAATTAATTAAAGAAATTTACCTGAAAATCTATAAAATTATTTTTTTATGTGTAGAAAAACAAATTCTGCAGTTTTTGCCATAACAAATGAGGCTGATATTCCATATAATCCATAATCTTTTCCTAGTGTAAAAATTCCTAAAATAATAATTATAATTCCAATACTTGTTGAAATTAAGATAATTTTACTACGCCCTGCTCCTAGTAATTCTGATGTATATGAAATTGATAGTGATGCTGGTATAAAGGCTAAACTCATTATTTGAATAACTATTATTGATTCTTCAAAATCTGGAAAAATCATTGGAATAATTGTTGGTGACGCAAAGATTGCAAGAACTGTAATTATTGAACTAATAAAAATTGTATATTTTTTTAGTTTTAGATTTTTTATACCTGTTGCATCATGGGGAAGTGTGTAGGCTAATACACTATTTGGTAATAACATAGCTATGGCAAATATTTGAAATCCTAATTGATATGAACCTAAAACAATAGTTCCAAAAAGAGGAACAATAAGCAATTTATCGACATTTACAAAAATTATTTTTAAAATATGTGTAGCATAGTTATTTAAAATAAAAAATGTTTTTCCTTTTAATACACTAAAATCAATTTTTGATTCCTTAAAACTTCTATACATCAAAAATGAAAAAGGCAAAAACGATAATGTATATCCTAAAACTATTCCGTTTATTTGATATTCTTGATATAAGAATAATGCCAATGATACCATGATGATCCTTTGAGAAATCATATATTTTCCATAATTTACAAAACTTTTTCTTCCTAACATATCAAATAATACGGATGCAAAAATTACAGATGCTAAAGGATAAACTGCAATTGCTAAGTTTTGAAATAGAAAATAAGAAATTATCCCAATGATTGTTGTAGAAATTAAAATAATAAAGAATATTGTAGCTTGAATCTTTTCTCCTTTGGACACATAAACTATCAATGTATTACCTGTACCAAATGCTGATACACTTGCAATAGTTCCCATAATTGCAAGCATATATCCTAATTCTCCATATCCTTCAGTGCCTAGAATTGTGGCAAGATATATCCAAAATAATCCTGAAATGCCATTGGATGCTAAATTTGCAACTCCTACTGCAGTAAGGTTTCTTACTTGCATGAAATATTCTTTATATTTATCAAATTTTGTCATGAACTTATTCTTCCAGTTGATTTTCCAAATTTTTTCCTTTTAATACTAATTCAAATGAATCTTGGATTGAATCAATATGGTTTGTTTTCTGCATATCTGATAACCCATCATTAATTCCTCTCATCTTAACACCTGTCTTTTCTTGAATTTTTTTATTGTTTAACTTTATGTTCTCTCTCTTTGCATCTAGATTCAATTGATCTGAATTAATTGGGATTAGTAATTTACTATCAAGACCAAATATTTCTGCAGTTTTTAATGCCCAATCAAATCTGTTTAAGAAATCTGGACCCGTTAAATGAAATATGCCTGTATGGTTGTTTTTTATCAATTCATAGGTTGCACTTACAAAATCTGGTATGTATGTAGGTCCATTAAACCAATCTGTAATCTCTTTGAGATTTTGTTTTTTTGATAATGTTTCCATTACTCGTAGTACTGAGTTTGTACGTTGCCATGACTTTTTCCAAAAATATGGTTGATCAATTCTTAAAATTAATGATTTCAGTTCTGATTCCAAAACTAATTTCTCCCCTTTCAATTTAGTTAATCCATAATGTGTTTGTGGATTAATTGGAATATCTGCTTCAGTGTATGCTTTTTCGTTTTTAGAAAATACAAACGATGTTGAAATGTATATTATTTTGCTATCTGTTTTTTGACATCCTTTGATAACATTAAGTGTTCCATTAATATTGATTTGATTTGCTAAATTCTTATCTCTCTCACAAAGATCTACATTTGCTAATGCTGCAGAATGTATGACAATATCAGGATTTAATTTTGTTATAAGATTAATTGTTTCATCTTTATTTGTAATATCTAAATAATTTCCTTTATGATTAATTTTATTTTTGTTAAATGTAAAATTAACATCATTATTTTTGCTTTTTAAAAATTCTAATAAATTCCAACCAATTACTCCGCTTCCACCGGTAATGAGAATTTTCATTTGTAACTTAATCAATAAGTTTATAGTTTAAAATCGTTAAGATTTGCATCTTTTTTTGAAATACATGATACTTGTAATGGCCAATGAATATTAAACATAGGATCATTCCATCTAACAGCATTATAATGTTCAGGTTGGTGGTATTCACTAATTTGATAAAATACATCAGAATTATCTTCTAGAGTTTGAAAACCATGAGCAATACCTTCAGGAATATATAATTGAGTATATTTATCTGAATCCAATGTAACTCCAAACCATTTTTTATATGTTTTAGAATTTTTTCTCAGATCAACAACCACATCATAAATACTGCCTTTAGTACAACGAACTAATTTAGTTTCTTCGTATGGGGGTTCTTGAAAATGCATACCGCGGATTGTACCTTTTTGTTTATTATGTGAAATACTACATTGTACTAGTTTTGGATTTAGATTTTTCTCTCTGAAAATAGAATTATCCCATGACCGTGCAAAAAAACCTCTTTCATCTTCAAATTTTTCTATATTAATCAAATACACCCCTTCAATTTCTGTATTTGAGAGAATCATCATTAAAAAGATAAATTTCTTTGAATAATAATTTTTGGTAAATTTTTGAACTACTTATGATTAAATACAAATTTTTCAATTGTTTTTACAGTGTATTCCAACATTTTTTCATCCAACCCTGGATATACTCCAATCCAAAATGAGTTATTCATTACAACATCTGTATTTTTTAATTCTTCATTTTTTCGATATTTGAGATTCTGAAAATACGGTTGCTTTGTCATATTACCTGCAAAAATTGGGCGAGTATCTACACCATTTTCAGATAAAAATAGAGTTAGTTCATTTTTATGAAAATGCGCTTTTTCTTGTATAGTTAGAGGAAAACCAAACCAAGATGGTTCACTGTTTTGAGTTGCTTCAGGTAGAATGAAAAATTCTTTTACAGTTTGCAGTCTTTTGTGTAACCATGCAAAATTCTTTTTTCGGGTTTCAATAAATGATGAAAGTTTTTGGAGTTGTGATAATCCAACAGCTGCTTGCATATCAGATATTTTTAGATTATAACCAACATGAGAATAGGTAAATTTATGATCATACCCAAAAGGCAGTTCACCTAATTGCCAACAAAATCTTTTTCCACATGTATTGTTTTTACCAGTTGGACAAAAACAATCACGACCCCAATCTCTAAATGATTCAATAATTCTTTTTAATGTAGGATTATTTGTAAAAACAGCTCCTCCCTCTCCCATAGTAATATGATGAGCAGGATAAAAACTCAAAGTTCCAATATCTCCATAAGTTCCAACAGATTTTTGATTCATCGTAGAACCCAATGCATCACAACAATCCTCAATTAACCACAAATTATTTTCTTTTGCAATTTTACTAATGGCTTCTGCATCAAAAGGATTTCCCAAAGTATGAGCAATCATAATTGCTTTTGTTTTATCAGTAATTGCATCTTTAATTGATTTCGGAGAAACACTATAAGTTGGAATTTCTACATCAACAAAAACAGGAGTCATTCCATATTGAATAATAGGATTAACGGTAGTGGGAAAACCTGCAGCTGCAGTAATTACTTCATCACCTGGATTTAATGCTCTCTCCCCATGCATATGTGAAGTTAAGGAAGCTAAAGCTAACAAATTTGCAGATGAACCAGAGTTTGTGGTGATCACAAAATTTAATCCTAAAAATTTAGAAAGTTGTTTCTCAAATTCATCATTAAATCTACCAGAAGTTAACCAAAAATCCAACGAACTAGATACTAACATTTGTAAATCATTAAAATCATAAACTTTTCCAGCTACAGGAATATTTGATTTAACTTCTTCAAAACTTTTTTTTGGATGAGAAATTTCAGAATATTCTTTAACTAATTCTAAAATTTTTGAACGTAATATCTTGGCATCCTCTGAACGATCTAAATTAGAATTTTGTAAAAATCTATCCATTCAACGTAATTCAATAAATCATTACTTAATAATTTATACAAACTAAATGCATTTAACCAAGACCCATTGAAAATTGTTGTGAAAGTTTTAGTTACTGGAAATCTGGGATATGTAGGGCAGATATTAACTTCAAAATTAATTGAAAAAAATATTGATGTTTTAGGATGCGATACTGGTTTTTATGAATATCATTTAAACTCAAATGATTCAAAAACTCTCAAAAAAGATATTAGGGATATTGATGAATCGGACTTAAAAGATTGTTTTGCTATTTTACACTTAGCAGCTTTGTCAAATGATCCTTTAGGAGAAATTAATTCTTCCCTGACAAATGAAATAAATTTTCTTGGAACTACTCATTTAGCACAAATAGCAAAAAAAGCAGGAGTTGAACGTTTTATTTATTCTTCCTCATGTTCAACTTATGGAGTAAATGATGATATTGTTGATGAGAATTCTGAACTATCTCCAATCACCGCATATGCAAAATCTAAAGTGGATTCTGAAATGGAACTACTTAAAATGAAGGATGATAATTTCCATCCAGTTATTTTACGTAATGCAACTGCATATGGTTATTCACCAAGTTTGAGATTGGATATTGTAGTAAATAATTTAACTGCCTCTGCATATTCAACAGGTTCTGTAAAGCTTTTGAGTGATGGTACTTCTTGGAGGCCTTTAATCCATGTTGAAGATATGTCTAAAGCATTTATCATGTGTTTAGATGCAGAAATATCAAAAATTAGTGGAGAAGTTTTCAATGTTGGTTCAAACAGTGAAAATTACACAGTCAAACAAATTGCAAAAACTGTTAATGAAATCATACCTAATTCTAAAATAGAATTTGCAGAAGATGCGAGTAAAGATGCACGTTCCTACAAAGTAAATTTTGATAAAATTCACAAAAGATTGGGATTTACTAATGATTGGACAATTAGTAAGGGTATTAAACAAATTTTTGAAGAATTAAAGAAACAAAATTTTGATAAAAAAGATTTTAAGGACAAAAATTTTTTCCGTGTTACATATATCAAATGGCTTTTAGAAAAAAATATTATCGATCATAATCTAAGATTTAATAAATAATATTTACTGCCAAACTTTCCAACTAGCTTTATTAGATGCCCAAAGTTTTTCCAAACTATTTTTGTCGCGTAATGTATCTAATGGTTGCCAAAATCCTTTATGTTTGAAAGCTATAAGTTGATTTTTCTCAGCTAATTTTTCAAGTGATTCTTTTTCCCAAATTGTTGTGTCATCATTAATGTAATCAAAAACATCGTGTTCCAATACAAAAAAACCTCCATTTATCCATCCACCATCTCCTTGAGGTTTTTCAATAAATTTTGAAACTAAGTTATCATTTAATTCCAAGTTTCCAAATCTTCCTGGTGGTTGAATAGATGTTACTGTTGCACTTTTTTTATTTTTTTGATGAAATTTTATCACTTCTGAAATATTGACATCAGAAACTCCATCACCATAAGTAAAACAAAATGTTTCATTACCAACATATTTTTCTACTTTTTTTAGCCTACCTCCAGTCATAGTATCTAATCCCGTATCTACCAATGTTACTTTCCAAGGCTCTGATGGTTTTTGATGAATATCTACGTGATTATTTTTAAGATCTACAGTAATATCAGAATTATGTGCAAAATAATTTGTGAAATATTCCTTTATTTTGTAACCTTTATACCCACAACAAATAATGAAATCATTTATTCCATAATGTGAATATGTCTTCATAATGTGCCACAGAATTGGCCTTCCCCCAATTTCTATAAGCGGTTTTGGTTTTGTTTGTGTTTCTTCACTTATTCTGGTTCCATAACCCCCAGCCAAAATAACAGCTTTCATTACATCGTTGACTACTGTAAGTAATAAAAAACTTTAATTTTTCAATAGGAATTTATTTATCGCATAGAACTCATTAAATACTCATATAATCTATCACAGGAATTACCATCTGTAAATTGCTGAAATTTTAGTTTAAATTTTTTATATTTTTCAATATACTCCTTATCATTTTCAAAAATGGATTCAATTTTAGACAATTCAGATAATAAGTCATTTTCATTCTTTACAAACGGTCCGGGAAATGCTTCAAAATAATCTTCAAATACATTACGAACATTGTTGACATAATCCTCATAATCATATGGATAAAAGATAATGGGTTTTTCTAATAAACTAAAATCAAAAGACACATTTGAATAATCAGTAATTAAAATATCAACCTGAGGTAGCAATTCATAAAGATCATCTACTTTTTTAGATATGACTTTAATTTGAGAAAAATTTTCTATGTGATATTGATTTTTCTCATATGGGTGCCATTTAATTAAAAAAATGGAATTAGTTTCAAGTAAATATTGGTTTAATTTTAACAGAAAGGAGTTTGAAAATGGTTTACGAGTTGGTTTAT
>Ga0315331_10001077_pt1 | contig 20262 bp, 20 predicted proteins | sample M160m34915metaG_FD_203456 | JGI IMG/M metagenome (GOLD analysis project Ga0315331, IMG submission 203456) | Ammonia-oxidizing marine archaeal communities from Monterey Bay, California, United States - M1 60m 34915 | ecosystem: Environmental > Aquatic > Marine > Intertidal zone | place: USA...
CGCTCCCAGGCAAAACTCGGGCCAAGATCCTCGCCGAAATCCGGGCCAAAGTCAGGTGCAGGGTACAAGCCCAACGAAAACCCGACCGATCACCCGCGCGGCAAATCCTGGGACAAGCCGGCCGACCGGCCGCAGAAGAAGGCCTGGGACAAGCCGCAGAAAACCCGTGCCGATGCGCGGGCCCAAAGCCGCGAAACCAAACCGGGCGAACGCACGGAAGCAAAGCCCCGGGACAAGCCCGGCGCCAAGCGTCCCGGCAAGCCGTTTGGCAAACCCAGCGGCAAGAAGCCGTTCAAGCCGAAATTCGATAAATCCGGCGGCAAGGGACGCACCGCCGATGCGGGTTTCAGCCCGCGCAAACGCAAAAGCCCCAAATAGCCGGCGACGGGCACGGCCGGCATGCGTTTTTGTGGCATGTCGGCCTCAATCCGGTGGATTTTCGGCGATGATCCATTCGCGATTTCCGAGCTATCCCCGGCATGGTATAAGATCTGCACGACAACCCAGAAAAAACAAACGAACGGTGAGGCAAATTGACTGACATAAGATATGAAGCGCCTGAGACGCTTGATGCCGCTGTCGGCCTGCTGGCAGGCGAGAGCGGGCGGGCCCAGGTCTTGGCGGGCGGCACGGATGTGCTTGTCCAGATTCACACCGACCGGGTCAATCCCGACCTGATCGTCGACATTAAGAAAATCGCCGAATTGCGGGCAATTACGAATAACGACGGCGCGTGGAGCTTCGGCGCCTCCGTGACCGGTAAGGAACTGATGGACAACGCGGATTTCAACGCCGCCTGGCCGGGTGTCATGGACGGCGTCCGCCTGATCGGTTCGGTCCAGGTCCGCGGCCGTGCGTCGGTCGGCGGCAATCTGTGCAATGCGTCTCCGGCCGCCGATAGCGTGCCGCCCATGATTGCCGCCCGTGCGATCGCAACCGTGGTCGGCCCCAACGGCACGCGCGAAGTGCCGGTCGAGGATATCGCTACCGGCCCGGGTCAGACCTCGCTAGACAAAGGCGAATTCGTCGTCTCCTTCCAACTGCCCAAACGGGCGCCGAACTCTGGCGATGCCTATCTGCGCTTCACGCCGCGCACGGAAATGGATATCGCCGTCGTCGGCTGCGCGGTCAATCTGACACTGGACGATTCAGGTGCCTGCACGAATGCGCGGGTATCCCTCGGCGCGGTCGCCGCTCGGGCGCTTGTGGTCGATGACGCCGCCAAGGCGCTGATCGGCACCAAGGTCGACGATGTGGCAATGGATGCGCTCGCCGCCGCAGCAAGCGCCGCCTGCAGCCCCATCGACGACAAACGGGGCACCATCGAATATAGGACAGAGGTCGCGGGTGTGCTGGCGCAACGCGCCGCCGCAATCGCACTTGAAAGGGCAAAATCGTAATGGTCAAACAACATGTAACCACCACGGTGAACGGGGACGCGGTAGAGCTCCTTTGCGATCCGACACAAACGCTGTTGGATATCCTGCGCGACGAACTGGATATGAAAGGCACGAAGGAAGGCTGCGGCACCGGCGATTGCGGCGCCTGCAGCGTCACGATGGACGGCGTGCTGGTCTGTTCCTGCCTGGTGCTCGGCGTTGAAGCAAACGGCGCATCGGTCGAGACCATCGAAGGCATGGCCGAGGGCGAGGAGCTGCACCCGCTGCAGCAGAAATTCATCGACCACATCGCCCTGCAATGCGGTATCTGCACGCCCGGCCTGCTGGTCGCGTCGAAGGCATTGCTCGAAGAAAACCCCGATCCGACGGAATCGGAAATCCGCTATTGGCTGGCCGGCAATCTGTGCCGCTGCACCGGCTATCACAAAATTATCGAGGCGGTACAGGATGCCGCCGCCGAAATGAGAGGTAACTGATCCATGGGAAGAGCACCTTCACCCTTCGCGACGAAGATTCCGTACGAGAAAAAAGATCTCAAGATCGTCGGCAGCAACCCGACCGCGCGCGGCGATGCCGTCGACAAGGTCACCGGCCGCGCCCGCTATGCGTCCGATATCACGCTGCCCGGCCAATTGATCGGCCGCGTGCTGCGCAGCTCCCATGCCCGCGCCAATATCCGCTCGATCGACACGTCGGCGGCGGAAGCGCTGCCCGGGGTCAAAGCGGTCGTCACCAAGGACGATTTCCCGGATATGGAAGTCGAACACGCGGCATCGGGCGAACTGATGGTCAATTTCCGCGATGTGACGCGGAACATGATGGCGCGTGAAAACGTGCTGTATGACGGCCATCCGGTCGCCGCCGTCGCTGCCACCAGCGATGCCATCGCCCGCGAGGCGCTGACGCTGATCAAGGTCGACTACGAGGTGCTGCCGCATGTCATCGACGTGCGCGATGCGATGAAAGACGACGCACCGGTCCTCCATGAAGACCAGTTCACCAAGGGTGTCGAGCCCAAGCCGACGAAACCGTCCAACATTGCCGCCCGCATGGAAAGCAAGCTGGGCGATATCGACAAGGGTTTCGAAGAAGCCGAAATCATTATCGAGCGGGAATTCAACACCAAGCCCGTTCACCAGGGCTATATCGAACCGCAGGCGAGCGTCGCCAATTACACCGAAGGCGGATTGGCCGAAGTATGGACCGGCACGCAGGGCCATTTCGTGTTCCGCGCCCAGATCGCCAAGCTGCTGAAAATGGACATGTCCAAGGTGAAGGTCATCCCGACCGAGCTTGGCGGCGGCTTTGGCGGCAAGAACAACGTCTATCTCGAACCGCTGGCCGTCATGCTGTCGAAAAAGGGCAAGCGTCCAGTCAAGATGGTGATGGACCGCGACGAAGTGTTCCGCGCCACCGGCCCGACATCGGGCACCAACGTGAAGGTCAAGATGGGCTGCACCAAGGACGGCCGTATCACGGCCGCCCAGGCGGAACTGAACTATCAGTCCGGCGCCTATGCCGGCTCGTCCCTGCCGCTCGCGACCATTACAGTGTTCACGCGCTACGACTTGGAGAACGTCTCCGTGATCGGCCATGACGTGACCACCAACCGGCCCAAAGTCGCGGCCTATCGTGCGCCCGGTGCTCCCATGGTGGCTTTTGGCGTGGAAACCGTAATCGATGAGATGGCGCGCGAATGCGGCATCGATGCCATCGATTTCCGCCTGCTCAACGCCGCCAAGGAAGGCACCCAGACCCATTTCGGGCCCAAGCTCGGCCCGGTCGGCTATATCCAGACGCTGGAACGTGCCAAGGCGCACGCCCATCTGAAGGAAAAGCTTGGTCCCAATCAGGGCCGCGGCGTGGCCACCGGGTTCTGGTTCACGCTTGGGGCGGAAACCTCGGCGACGGTGAATATCGGCGAAGACGGCACGGCGACACTGATCTTCGGTACGGTCGACGTCACCGGCGGCTCGCGCAGTGCTTTCGCCATGATCGTGGCGGAAGAGCTGGGCATTCCGTTCGAAAAGGTCCGCACCATGTCGGGCGATACCAGCGCGCTCGGCTTCAACTTCATGACCGCGGGCAGCCGCGGCACGGCGGCGGGCAGCATGGCTGCCGTTACCGCCACGCGGAAGGCCATCGCGCGGATGTGCGAAATCGCCGCCCGCAAGTGGGAAGTCGAGCCGGACGAAGTTGTCTGGGAAGACGGCAAGGCCCGGCCCGCCGGCGCCAATGTCGGCGATTTTGCGCCGATGACGGTGGCCGAGCTCGCCAAGGAAGCGTCCTGGTTCGGAGGCACCATTGCCGGTCATGCCGAAATCAACGTTGCCCAGGGCGGCCCCGGTTTCGGGACCCACGTGGTCGACGTCGAGGTCGACCGCCGTACGGGTGCGGTAAAAATCCTGCGCTACACGCTGATCCAGGATGCCGGCAAAGCGGTGTATCCCGAATTCATCGAAGGCCAGTTCCAGGGTGGCGCCGTCCAGGGTATCGGCACGGCGCTGAACGAGGAATACATCTATAACGACAAGGGCCAGCTTGAAAACACGGGCTTCCTCGATTACCGCATTCCGGTCGCCTCCGACGTGCCGTTCATCAACACGGAAATCGTCGAAGTGCCGAACCCGGATCACCCCTATGGCATCCGCGGTATCGGCGAAGTGCCGATCATCCCGCCACTGCCCGCCATCGCCAATGCGATCCACGATGCGGTCGGTATCCGGATGCGCGACCATCCGATGTCACCGCCAAAGGTGCTCCGGGCGCTCAAGGATCAGATGATCGAAGACGCCGCCGGTCAGGGTACCGCGGCCGAGTAAACCAATCATCGTCAAAAGATGGGATGAACGGAAAGGGCCGGCGCAACAGCGTTGGCCCTTTTCTTTATCTTCAAATCCTCCGGCAATCGGCGCGAGGCTGGCTCTGGACCCCCGGGTCAGGACCGGGGGAATGAATGTGGGAGGAAGTCGTTCGCCCCATCATCAGTCACGTCCGCGGGCAGAGACCCGGGGATCCAGTGCAACCGGCGGCTCGTCGGCCGTGATGACAATATGTGTATGTGATTGAAGGGGGGAGTGTTGGGCTTGCCGCGTGGTCCTGCTGCGGGCACTCTTTCGTCCAACAGAATGACATGGGAGAAAAAGCATGCCCCGCCTGAACACCGTCGCTGCGGAAGACTACACGCCCGAACAGAAACGCATCGCCGACATGATATCCGGGCAGCGAAAGGCACCGGTGCGTGGGCCGTTCGGCGTGTTGCTGCACGCGCCGGAGATCTGCGAGATTTTTGCGAATTTCGTCGACCTGTCGCTGGACGAGGAGAAATCCCGCATTCCGCTGCGCCTGAAGGAGCTGGCTATCATCACGGTCGGGCGGGTGTTCGGATCGGACTATGAATGGTTTATCCACGCCGAGCGCGCGGTCGACTTCGGCATCAATGCGGACGCGGTCGAAGAGATGCGCCAGAACCGTGTGCCGACATTTCCCAATGCGGACGAAACCCTAGTATATGAGGTCGCCAAGGAAATGGCGGAGACGCGTCAGTTGTCGGATGCGAACTACCAGCGGGCGTTCAATCATTTCGGCAAGGAAGCGATGGTCGAATTCGCGGCCCTTGTCGGCTTTTACCATACGGTCTCGATCGTTCTGAACACATTCCAGGTCGAAGCGCCCGAGGGCGATCCCCATCCGTTGAAGGGCTGAACCACCTTGCCTGCATTCGATTTTTCGCTGCTCGAAATCCAGTTTCTCGAAGCGCTCGCGCTGATCCTGATTGCCTGAGGTTGCGGTGCGCGCGGCGTTTGCTCTGCCGCAGGCCGGCGAATTCGGCTTTGTACTGTTTGCCTCCGCCGTCTCGGCGGGCGTGTTGCAGGCCGAATTGTCTTCGATACTGGTCACCGTCGTCACGCTGACCATGGTGGCATCCCTGCTGGTCGAGCGTCTGGCCCCGATATTGCTGTCCAAAAGCGATGAGGCCGAGATCGAAGAGGATTTTTCCGATGCCGGGGGCAGGCCCCGGTGATCGGGTTCGGGCGGTTCGGCCAGGTGGTCACCCAGGCGCTGCAGCGGGGCGATGTCAGTGTCACCATTCTCGATGCCGATGCCGACCGCGTGCGCGAAACAAAGGAATTCGGCTCGCGCATTCATTTCGGCGACGGCACGCGGCGCGAAGTGCTGCGCGCCGCCGGGGCGGAGGAGGCGGACCCTACTGTCATCTGTGTTGACGATGCGGATATCGCAAAGGATATCGTGCGGCTGGTCGGCAATAAATTCTCGAACGCCGAACTGCCGGTGCGCGCCTATGACCGGACGGCGGCGATCCAGCTTATTCACATGGGGATCGACACGCCGGTCCGCGAGACGTTCGATTCCGGACCGCGGCTGGACGGGATGGCATTGAAGGCGGCCGGAGTGTCGGACGAGGCCGCAGCGGATGTCATTGCCGATGTGCGCCGCCGCGACGAACAGCGTATGCAGTTGCAGGTGCAGCAGACCACCGATGCGGGTGACGATACGCTGGAGGCGATAAAGAAGATCAAACCCGAGCTGATTTAGCGGGCGTTATAGGGGCGATATAAGGGCCGGATCGCACGATGGGCAGTTAATCCATCACCATCCGGTGAAAATCGACCCGTGCGGCACCCTACCGTCTTGTCACGGAGCCAGGTAAGCCATTAGGTTACTTGTGATTTCGAGGCGTATGGCCTTCCGGTCTGCGCTTTATTTTCCAAACGGACGCCGCCCAATCGCTGCTGGCAGGCGTAATGCACCGACGGGGGAAAAACTAAAGATGAAGATTGGCGTTCCGAAGGAAGTACACGCGGGCGAACAGCGCGTGGCCCTGACCCCGGAAACGGCGGGTCGTATTCAGAAACTCGGCTACGACATCAGCGTGGAAGCCGGTGCGGGCGCCACCGCCCAGTTCAGCGACGATGCCTATCGCCACGCCGGTGTCGAGGTTGTGGCCGATACCAAAAAGCTCTGGGCGGACTCGGACATCGTCCTCAAGGTGCTTGAGCCCGAAGCCCACCCGGATCTCGGCGTGGATGAGACGGAATTGCTGAGCGACGGCGCGACGCTGATCAGTTTCATCTGGCCGGCCCAGAACCCGGACATGCTGGAAAGACTGAAGGCGCGGAACGTTACCGCGATTGCGATGGATTCGGTGCCGAGGATCAGCCGGGCGCAAAAGCTCGACGCCCGCTCGTCGATGGCTAATATCAGCGGTTACCGCGCAGTTGTCGAAGCCGCGAATAACTTCGGACGTTTCTTTACCGGCCAGATCACCGCGGCGGGCAAAGTGCCGCCGGCAAAGGTGATGGTGATCGGCGCCGGTGTGGCGGGGCTTGCCGCCATCGGCGCGGCGCGTTCCATGGGCGCCATCGTGCGTGCGTTTGACACGCGGCTCGAGGTCAAACAGCAGGTCGAAAGCATGGGCGCCGAATTCCTGGAAATGGAATTCGAGGAAGACGGCTCCGGCGGCGGCGGCTACGCCAAGGTGATGAGCGACGAGTTCATCAAGGCCGAAATGGAGCTGTTCGCCGAACAGGCGAAAGACGTCGATATCCTCATTACGACCGCCCTGATCCCCGGCAAACCGGCGCCGAAACTGATCACCGCGGAAATGGTCGAATCCATGAAGCCGGGCTCTGTCGTCGTCGATCTGGCGGCCGAACAGGGCGGCAATTGCGAACTGACCGTTCCCGGTGAAATCGCCGTCAAACACGATGTCAGCCTGATCGGCTATACCGACCTGCCGAGCCGCATGGCGGCGCAGTCGAGCCAGCTTTACGGCACCAATCTCGCCCATATGCTGTCCGACCTGACACCGGAAAAAGACGGCAATATCAACGTCAACATGGAAGACGACGTCATTCGCGGCTCGACGGTGAGCAAGGGCGGCGAGATCACGTGGCCGCCGCCCAAGCCGAAGACGCCGGCGATTGCGCCGGCCGAGCCGGCAGAAGCGGCTGCACCGGAGGAAGAAGAGGCATCGCCCAAAAACGTCGGGACGAAATCGGCGATCACGCTTGTTATCGGCGCTGCCGTCCTGCTTGGGCTCGGCACCGTCGCTCCGCCCGCCTTCATGGGGCATCTGACGGTGTTCGTTCTGTCCTGCTTTGTCGGATACCAGGTGATCTGGAACGTGACCCCGGCGCTGCACACGCCGCTGATGAGTGTGACCAACGCCATTTCGGGGATCATCGTAATCGGCGCGTTGCTGCAGATATCAAGTCCATCGGGGCTGGTGACAGTACTGGCAGCCATTTCGGTGCTGATTGCCACAATCAATATCGCGGGCGGGTTCCTGGTTACCCAGCGCATGCTCCGCATGTTCCGCAAAAGCTAGGAACGGGAGCAGATCATGAGCGAAGGAATTACAACGGTCGCCTATATCGGGGCGAGTATCCTTTTCATCCTGAGCCTCGGCGGCCTGAGCAATCAGGAAACCGCGCGGCGCGGGAATGTCTACGGCATTATCGGGATGGCAATCGCCGTTCTTGCGACCATCTTGGCGACCCAGATCGATGATTACACGATTCTGCTTGGCGCGGTCGCGGTGGGCGCTATCATCGGTGTCATCGCGGCGTCCAAGGTCGAAATGACCTCGATGCCGGAACTGGTCGCGATACTGCACAGTTTCGTCGGCCTTGCCGCCGTGCTGGTCGGTGTGGCGAGCTATGTCGACCCGACGTCGGCCTATCAGGGCGTTGAAAAGACGATCCACGAAGTCGAAATCTTCCTCGGCGTGTTTATCGGCGCGATCACGTTCACCGGATCGGTCATCGCCTTCGGTAAGCTGCGGGGCAGCATTTCCGGCAAACCGCTGATGCTGCCGATGCGGCACTGGATGAACCTCGCCGGGATCATTGCCTCGCTGTGGCTCGGCTACGAATTCCTCGGCGCAGCTAATCACGATGCCGGGCTCACGCCGCTGCTGATCATGACGGCCATTGCCTGTGTCATCGGTGTCCATCTGGTCATGGCTATCGGCGGCGCCGACATGCCGGTCGTGGTTTCCATGCTGAACAGCTATTCGGGCTGGGCGGCGGCGGCCACCGGTTTCATGCTGGCGAACGACCTGCTGATTGTCGTCGGCGCGTTGGTTGGGTCTTCCGGCGCGATCCTCAGCTACATCATGTGCCGCGCCATGAACCGTAGTTTCGTCAGCGTCATTCTCGGCGGGTTTGGCACCACGGGCGGCACCGTCGCGAGCGATGCCGAACAGGGCGAGGTCGTTCCCACATCGGCAGACGAAACCGCGTCCATGCTAGCCGATTCGAACGAGGTCATCATTGTGCCGGGCTACGGCATGGCGGTCGCCCAGGCGCAGAACTCGGTCAGCGAGATCACCAACCTGCTGCGCGACAAGGGCGTGAATGTGCGTTTCGGTATCCACCCAGTTGCGGGCCGTTTGCCGGGTCATATGAACGTGCTACTCGCCGAAGCCAAGGTGCCTTACGACATCGTGCTGGAAATGGACGAACTGAACGACGATTTTCTGGAAACCGACGTGGTGCTGGTGATCGGCGCGAACGATATCGTCAATCCGGGCGCGCAGGACGATCCCAACAGCCCGATCGCCGGCATGCCGGTGCTCGAGGTCTGGAAGGCCAAGACGTCGGTGGTGTTCAAGCGGTCGATGGCGAGCGGCTATGCCGGGGTCGACAATCCGCTGTTCTACAAGGAGAACAACCGAATGCTGTTCGGCGACGCAAAGGAAAGCGTCGACGGGATTTTGCAGAGCCTGAAGAGCTAGGTTCCCGCCCTAGATACTTTCGACCTGATCTTGCCTGTTCCAGGGCAGGGGAGACGTGACCGATTGCCGATTGAGGCACAGTAGCAATCTCGAAGCGCCTGTGCCGGCCATCCGCGGGGACCGGTGCACGATTCCCTCGTCCGGATTGGCGCTGCTGCCGCGAAAAATTGCGACATCTCCAAGATGCAGGTTCTCGACGGGGCCGTCGAATTCCTGCTGCTCGCGCAGGGCCTGTTCGGCGTGGGGCGGCTGTATCCACTGCGTCGCCGGGCCGCGATAGGTCGTAAGAAGCCGCGCCTCCACGTTATCCCGATGAAACTTCCAGCAGGCATCGTGGTCTATGCTTTCAAGACGAACGTCTACAAGACCGCACAAGGTGATATCGGCATAGACTGAAACCAGGCCGCCCATGTCGTTGACCAGCCGGTTCCGCAGATTTCCGCGCGGCAGGCCGTTGGTATCCAGTAAGGGTTCGATCGCGCACCGGAAATCGCCGGGAACCACGAGAATGCGAAGATGTGGAAGGCAGACTGCGTCACAGTGGTCGAGCCAGTCCGTCAGTTGCGGCGAGATCGTGCGTTGCCAGATGACGAGGTCCGTCCCGGGTTCGCGGATATCGGCGAGGCGGTCTTTATCCGTGCAAAAGACGATGCCTTCATCCGCCGGGGTCCCGGGCGCCTCAAATTGCGTAGACAGGCCGGTTTCGAACGGACCGGTCGGATCGTTTGCCGGTATTGCAGAAGATTTCATCGGTTGCCCCATGGATCCAGGCCTGTGAGGCCCGGCTGAAGGTGATCTAGGAATATATAAATATGTTATAACATAACATAGAAGATTGCCAAGATTTTCTGCCCAAATGGGGCAGCAAGGTAGGCCCACGAGCCGGACTATTTGACGCCTGACGTCCCCATCGCCACCTGGCTGCGTTCGCCGACCGCCTGTCGAATGATGAGACAGGCACTGTGCAGGGCGAGGGTACCCATCACTGCTGCCACGGTCAGGTCGGGCCAGCCGGTGCCGGTGTAGAACACCCCGAGCGCGGCCAGCATTACGGCGAAATTTCCGATCACGTCGTTCCGTGAGCACAACTAGATCGAACGCATGTTACTGTCGCCTTCGCGGCAGGCCCAGAGCATGGCCAGCACCGCTGCGTTGGCGAGGAACGCCGCAAGACCCACCGCGCCCATGATCGAGGCCTCATGGAGCACGCTGTTCACCGCGTACCAGACGGTTGCGCCGATCACCCAAAGCCCGAACAGGCCCATCGATGCGCCCTTCAGGAGGGCGGCAAGCGCCCTGTATCGCAGCGCCATGCCGACAACGCCCAAGCTTATCCCGTAATTAGCCGCATCGGCCAGAAAATTGAGCGCGTCGGCCTGCAGCGATACCGAGCCCGCCGCCAGGCCGGCGATAACTTCGACGACGAACATCGTCGCGTTGATGGCAAGCGCGAGCCACAGCACGCGGCGAAAACGGCTGTCGTTTCCATTGTGGTCGAGGCTTTCGGCGCCGCAGCACTGAATACTCATGTTTTCGAACTCGGAGAGGCCTTCCGCATATTTTCATTATGCACGCGGTTCTTACCAGAACGTCAACGCCCCAAACGGCCACGTGAGCCATACAAATATTCGTGGAGCGGACAACGATCAGGGGGATGCCTGCGCCAGGGGCGTTTCGGCATCCTGCTTGCTGCCGAATTTCTGCCAGGCCCGGAAAAACGAGTCTATCGTCTCACGCGGAATGTTTCGTGTGATGAAAACGAGCTTTGTCCGGTGATCTTCGGTGGGCCATTTGTCCAGCCATACCGGCTCGTGAAAGACATGTTGAACGCCGTGGATGATGACCGGCTCTTCCGGCTTCTCGGCGAGGCTGATGATCCCTTTCACCCGAAGCAGGTCGGCGCCCTGGTTGGCGATCAGGAGTTCGAGCGCCACCGTGAAGGCCATGGTGGAGACCGGCTCATCCATCACCAGGCTATAGGCCTGCACCTCTGTCCCGTGGCGATTGACGTCGTGTCGGTGCTCCATATGGTCTTGGTGCGCGTGGCCGTGGTCGTGAGCGTGAAGCGCGTGGTTGTGCACGTGGGCGTCCTCAAAGGCTTCGGCATTCAGCCATTCCTGCACCTTGAAGCCCTTCATCACCGGGTCGTATAGCGCGGTATCGAACAGTTCCCGAAAATCGAAACCGGGATCGTTCCGGTCGAGAACAGGGGCGCCCGGGTTCATCCTGGAAATCGTTTCCCGCAGGATCCGTATGTCCTTCTGCGAGGCCGGATCCTTTGCAAGGTCGGTCTTCGTCAGCACGATCCTGTCGGCAACGGCGATCTGCTTCACGCATTCTTCGTGACGGGAGAGCGTGGTCTCGGCGCTGACGATGTCGACGGTGGTAATCACCCCGCTAAGCACGAAGGTGTCCGTCAGGCGTTCCTCCGTCATCAGCGTGTGGATGACCGGCGCGGGATCGGCGAGCCCCGTCGTTTCCACCACCAGTCTGCGGAACCCGGGGATTTGCCCGAGGGCGCGTCGGCGGTGAAGATCTAGCAATGTTTCGCGGATATCGCCGCGGATGGTGCAGCACAGGCACCCCGACGTCATTTCGACAAGCTGTTCGTCGCTGTGTTCGACAAGGAACTGGTCGAGTCCGACATCGCCGAATTCGTTGACGACGACGGCGGTGTCGCTGAACGCCGGATCGCTGAGAATGCGGGTCAGAAGGGTGGATTTCCCGCTACCGAGAAAGCCGGTAAGCAGCGTGACCGGTATCGCCTCTGCGCTCATCGTAATGCCTTTCTATGCCGTCAAATCCGTTTGTAATACTTCAAGGTAATGTTATAACATAATTAATAAAAGGATGTTCCATGGACACAATCTCGAAATTCACCCCTCTGCTCGATAAGTTCGCCGTATCGACGTCGGCAATCTGCGCCATCCACTGTCTGTGTCTCCCGCTGCTTCTAGGCGTTTTCCCGGCGATGGGCGCCACCCTGTTCGGCGACGAATTCTTTCATGTGTTGCTATTGTGGCTCGTCATCCCCCTCAGTCTCGTCGCTCTCACGCTGGGATGCCGGAAGCACAAAAGCCGTCTGGTTGCCCTGATGGGGCTCTCGGGACTCACTTTTCTGGTGATCGCGGCAACCCTAGGGCATGACATGCTTGGAGAGGTCGGCGAACGCGCCGCGACCCTGATCGGCGCGATCGCCATCGCCGCCGGGCATCTCCGGAATTACACGCTCTGTCGCCGGATCGATTGCGATCACGGGGCGGACGGGCAGAAAGCGGCCTGAGGTTCTGCGGGGCGTATCAGGCGCCTTCTGCTCCGCACCCAGGCAAAGTATTTCCCACAGGATTGACGGCGCCGGGGTTTTCGGCGACTCAATGACCAGCACCAGGGAGAAGACAAAATGACCGATGAGCCCGTTCGCATTCTCGAAATACCCGAGGACGCGCTGACCGCCGACCAGAAGAAGGTGTTCGACGACCTGGTCACCGCGCGCGGCCGGCTGCTCACGCCCTACAAAATCTGGATCCATTCGCCCAAGCTCGCGGCGGGGATGGAGACCATCGGTACCCACCTCAACAAGCATGGCGCGCTGACGACGCGCGAGGTCGAGCTCACCATCGTGATCATCGCCACCCATTGGGACGGCGCCTATGTGCAGGCCGCCCACGTAAAAACCTGCCTCGAACTCGGCTATCCGCAGGAAAGCATGGACGCGATCAAGGCCGGCGAGACACCCGACCTGCCCGATGCGCGCGAGAAGGCGGTCTATGATTTATGTCAGATCGCCATGGCGCCGGGCGGCGGCTCGGACGAGGTATACGACCGGGCCGCGGAACACCTCGGCCACGACGGCCTCGCCGAAGTGCTGGCGCTGCTGGGGTATTACTCGGCGGTCGCCATGGCGATGAAACTCCATCGTGTGCCGGTGCCGGGATAGGGCGCGCCGTCACTGGCAGTAAGACGGCCCAGCGCCCGCGATCTTAACAACAACGATTCCCCCAGCCTAACAATCATTTATTCCCCCGGGCTTGTACCGGGGATCCATGTGCAGCAGTGTTCCGGTGGTTGGATGGACTCCCGGCACAGGGCCGGGAGAATAAAACAAGAGTCGGATAACATACGCCATGGCATTTAAAAATCTCCGTGAGTACCTCGCCGAACTTCAGCGGCGCGATCTGTTGCACATCGTAGAGGACGAGATCAGTAAGGACACCGAGCTGGTGCCGCTGGTGCGGTTGCAGTTCCGGGGGCTGCCCGAAGCCCAGCGCAAGGCGTTCTGGTTCAAGAACGTCACAGATTCGCGGGGCAAGAATTTCGATGCCTCGGTGGTACTGGGCTCGCTCGGCTCGTCGCAGGAAATCTATGGCGCCGCCCTCGGCGTGCCGCCGTCGGAGATCGGCGCCAAATGGTCGAGCACCCATGGCAAGCCACTCAATCCGGTGGAGATCGCGCGCGGCGACGCGCCGGTCAAGGATTTCGTCTATGCCGGGGAAGACTTCGGCGAGGGCGTCGACCGGTTCCCGCACCTGATCTCGACCCCGGGCTTCGATCCCGCGCCGTTTCTGACGGCCGGCGTGTGGATCACCCGCGATCCCGAAAACGGCGCCTATAACCTCGGCATCTATCGCGGCATGGTCAAGGCGCCCGACCGCATCGGCTGCGCGACGGACGTGTCGACCCAGCATCTCGCCATACAGTGGGAAAAGGCGCGGCGCATGGGCAAACATCTCGAATGCGCGGTGTTCCTGGGCGGCCCGCCCGCGCTGCTGCTGGCGGCGGCGAGCAAGGTACCCTACGGCGTGGAAGAATACGGCGTCGCAGGTGCCCTGAACGGCGAGGCAATTGCCGTGGTGCCGGCGGAGACCTTCGACTGCATGGTGCCCGCCGAGGCCGAAATCGTCATGGAAGGCATCATCCGCACCGATATTCTCGAGCCCGAAGCGCCGTTCGGCGAGGCGAGCGGCTATCTCGGCCCGCGCAAGATGGAAAAGGTATTCGAGGTCACGGCGATCACCCACCGCGCCGATCCCGTCTACCAGGGCATCATCAGCGAATTTCCGCCGAGCGAAAGCACGGTCATGCGCAAGGCCGCGTTCGACGCGATCTACCTGCGGCATTTGCGCGACGCCTGCAATATCCCGTCGGTGACGAAGGTCGCGTGCCACGAGATGGCGAGCTGCAACATGCTGTTCGTCATCCAGCTCGACCGGCCGGAGCTTGGCCAGCCGTGGCAGGCGCTGCGCGCGGCGGCCGCGTTTGATGCGTCGCTCGGCAAGATGTTCATCGCCGTGGATTCGGATGTCGATCCCGATTCCATGGACGCGGTGCTGTGGGCGCTGTCTTACGGCATGCAGCCGCACCGGGACGCGGAGATCATCCGAGGCAAGGTGCCCCGGCTCGATCCGTCGATCACACCGTCGGACGATGCCGCGCAATTCGCCTATCCGGACGGGCAGGGGGCGTCGGCCATCCTAATCAACGCGGTGCGCGAACATCCCTATCTGCCGGTCTCTCTGCCGCGCCAGGAATTCATGGAGGCGGCCAAGGAACGCTGGGCGTCCTTGGGCCTGCCCGAGCTTGACCTGCAGGCGCCGTGGCACGGCTATGCGCTCTCGGCGTGGACAGAGGAGAACGCCGACGAGGCGGAGCTTGCCATCACCGGGCGCTATTTCGAGACCGGCGAAAAGCTGGTCGGCCGGCGCAAGCCCGCGGGCGGGGGCGGCGAAGGCGAAGGCTAGGCCTTAGCGCCCCGGGGCCTACAGGCCGCGTTCGTCGCCGAAGGTCTCCGAGATGCCGGTGCCCCACTGGGACGACACCATCTCCGGGATCTCGGGGTCGCCGTCGGCCGACACGTGGACGATCTGCGGCGGCACGGTGTTGTCGAAGACGTCGCCGTCGGTCTGGTGTTCGTGAATCTGCATGAAGGGCGAACGCCAGTAGTCGAAGATCTGGCTGCCCTGATAGTGACGGCCGACGCCCCATTCGGGCTGGTAGCCCTTACGTTTGAGGATTTCGTGTCCCATGAAGATATCGTCGATATTGACCATTTCGTACGATACATGGTTCAGGCCCGGCTTGCCGTTCGATAGCTCCTCGGCGGGGGGCGGCTTCAGAATATCCGACGCGATGATGCCGAAACGGGCGTTATACCAGTCGCGCGACACGGGAACGTCCCGCACGTTAATGCCGTAATGGCCGAAACGCTTGATGCGCGGATAGGCGCCTTTCTGAACGCGTTTGGTCTGGTTGATGCGGCGGAAGGTCTCCTCGCCGATGCCGCCGACATTGACCTCGATCGGCATCAGGTCGCACTCGGTCTCGCGCACCGCGATGCCGAACACCACGTCGACACCCAGGCCGCTGGGATCGACCGCGGACGTCCTGAAGCCGCCACCCGGCGAGGTCATCTCTTCGATGTCGCCGAAGTCGCCGGACCTGCTGATTTTCTCCAGGTATTTCATGGACAGCGCGCCATAGGCGGTGCCGACGAATTTCTGCTCGCCGCGCTGGGTCACATGGATGAACGGCTGTGACCCTTCGCCCCGCATGTAGAGCGTATCTTCGGTGCGTTCCACCACATGCATGCCGAAATGGATCAGGAACTTTTCCTATAGATCGAGGTCGGGCACCCGGAGGGTCGGATAGACGACACTATCGGCTTTGATAATCGGGTCCATGATGATTCCTTGCGGGGAGAGGGGAAGGGAGCAGGTCAGCCGGGCGGCAAATCAGACGATCGAGCAGACCTTGTCAAAATCGTAGCGATGGAGCCGCGGGCCCTTGATGCCGTCGAGATCGCCATAGCCGATATTGCACAGGAAGTTCGATTTGATCGTCGTGCCGGCAAAGAACTCGGCATTGACCTTGGCGGTATCGAAGCCGCCCATGCCGCCGGTATCGAGCCCGACCGCGCGCGCCGCCAGGATGAGATAGGCGCCCTGGAGCGTGCCCATCTGAAAGGCGAATTTCTCGGCCAGCGCTGCGTTGTCCTTGAAGCGGTCGCCCATCTCCGGGCGGATCGGGTAGTTGAGCGCGAAGTCCTGCCAGAAGGCGGTGTCGTAGCCGATGATGGCGGTGACCGGCGCGATCATCGTCTTGTCGAGATTGGCCGGCATCATGGCGGGCTTCAGGCGTTCCTTGGCTTCGGGCGAACGCACGAAGATGAGCCGCATGGGCTGCGTGTTCGAACTGGTCGAGCCGTATTTCACCAAGTCGTAGATTTTATGAAGCTGCTCATCGGTCACCGGCTTGTCGGTAAACCAGTTGTGGCTGCGCGCTTCGCGGAACACGAGGTCGAGGGCGCTATCGTCCAAGCGGGCAATCCGGTCGCGGACATCGCTGATGCGTTTGCGGGCGAGGTCGAGCTGTGCGTCGTCTGACATGGCTAAATTCCTGTGGTGATCTGTGGTGTCGCGGCAACCGCAACGGTGACGCCCACAAACCATATTTTTCAATAAAGACGCAATATGATAAAATGAGGCATCACCTTTCACGATATGGAAATTATAAATGGACCAGCTCCGACAGATGTCGATCTTCGCCCGGGTGGCGGAAACCGGCAGTTTCTCGGCCGCGGCGCGCGCTCTCGGCGTATCGAACTCGGTGGTCAGCAAATACGTCTCCGGGCTCGAGGAGAAGCTCGGCGTGACGCTGATCCAACGCAACACACGCCACCTGGTGTTGACCGATATCGGCCGCGGCTATCTCGAACGCTGCCTGCGGATCATCTCGGATGTCGAGGAAGCGGACCGCGCGGCATCCAACCAGCATGCGAGGCCGCAGGGCACGCTCCGTGTCAATTCGGCGCTGTCCTTCGGCCTCCGGCATCTCGGGCCGGTGATTTCAAAATATGCCGAGTCCTGTCCCGAGGTGACGGTCGACATCGCCCTCGACGACCGGCGAGTGGATATTCTCGAGGAAGCCTACGATCTCGCCATCCGCATCGGCGAGCTTGAGGATTCGACCATGATTGCGCGCAAGTTCGCGAGCGTGCGCCGGGTCTGCGCCGCCGCGCCGGCCTATCTCGCCCGCCATGGGGAGCCGCAGCAGGCCCGCGATCTCGAAAACCATAACTGTCTCACCTATGCGCGCGGCGGCTGGTCGGAGCCGTGGCTGGTGGAGGGCAGGGACGGCCCGGAGCTTATCGAGGCGACCGGCAATATCTTCTCGAACAATGGCGATCTGCTGCTGGCGAGCGCGGTCGAAGGCGCCGGCATCATCTCCATGCCCGACTTTATCGCGTGGGAGGCGATCGCGGCGGGGCGGCTTGTCCATATCCTGAAGGACTACACCTTTCCGGAAGTCGGCATGTACGCGATCTATCCGCCGACCCGGCACCTGTCGGCCAAGATCCGCACGTTCGTCGATAGTCTGGTCGACCACTTCTCGCCGGAACCCTATTGGCGGCTCGCATGAGATCGGGTCTTTGCGTCAGGGATCGATCAGGTCCAAGGCCTGATCGTTATACAGCCGGCACAAAAGGTCGAGATGATTGAGGAGCGCCGGGGTGTCATTTGCGGTGACGGGCTCTTCCTTCATCAGGCTCAGGATGACGTCTAGTGCATCCGGTTCGATGTCGAAGGTCTCGCGGTTGAAGCCGAGGCGATAGGCCGAGCCCGAAGTAGGGACCAGCGCGAATTTCGCATAGGCCGGTTTGACGAGCCCGGCCCCCGCCTCAAGCGCCGCCGCGAACGCTGCCGGGGTGAGGGTGTCGTGGCGTGGGCTGTGATGGGCATCGTCTTCGCTGGTCGAGCCCGTGAAGAACGCGGCGAGCCAGCCGGCAAAGGCGGGGGTGTTCAGGGCGTCGCCGAGATGGGCACGCAGGGTCTCGACCGCGTCGGCGGAGAGCGCGAACCCGGCGCTGTCGGCGCGCAACCTCTGGCCTTCGTAGCGGCAGTCGAGCGCGTCGTCTCCGGCGAGGTGCTGGGCATAGGCGTCGTACAGTTCGGACAGTTTCGGGCCGAGGAAGCCGACCGAGAATGTCAGTGCATCGTCCAGCGTGGTGCCTTCATGGGCGAAGTGCGGTGGCACGTAGAGGACGTCGCCCGAGGTGACCTCGACCGTATTACCGTCGATCGGATCGCGCAGGATCTTGAGGTCGAGCCCGTCGACGAACCGGGCATCGACGATGGGCTCATACCCGATGGTCCACCGGCGCGTGCCCTGGCCCTGGACGAGAAAGACATGATAGCTGTCGACGTGCCCGCCGATGGTGCCGCCGGCGGTCGAGAAACTGGCCATGACGTCATCCATCAGCCAGCGCGGGGCGAAGTCGAACGCGCGCAGCAGCGCAGCGGTGGCGGGGTGGAACTGTTCGACATTCTGGACTAGCAGGCTCCAGGGCGGGTCGTCGGCGGTGTTGAAATCCTCCTCCGTAAACGGCCCGAACTTGCAGGCCCAGTCGGTCCGCGACACCATCCGCGCGCGCACGGTGTCTTCCATGGAAAGCCCCGCCAGTTCGTCCGGCGCGATCAGTCCGTCCATGACGGCCGGGTCGATGGCGCCCCGCAACAGAAACGGCTGCTTGTTCCAATACTGCGCATAGAAATCCACCGCCGACGGCAGGGCGTCGAGAGTGGCCAGTGAAGACGGCATCGCACGATCCGGTGTTGGGAACGACCCGCCCGTTATGACATGCACCCGCCGTCATGCGAACGTGAATTTTCGATTGCGGCCCGATAGCGATCGACCAGCGTGTTCCCCGATGCGGCATCGAAGGTGTCTCTGAACGCCTGGTCGTTGTACCAGGGGGCGTACCGAGCGCCGGTAAGAACGGATTCGTAATAGAGGCCGGTTCGAGGTTTTGGGGACGGCGTATTCTCACGACCCGGAACCCGAGACGAGCGGTTACGGTCCTATATCCCGCCCGCAAGGATTGCGCGATACGACGTAGACCCAACCGACGAACTCCCTACTGAGCTGCGACCGCCAGGACCGTAGCGCCCGTCACTTCGCCATTCAAGTAAGGGCCTGCCGCGCGCGCATTCGAGAGGTCGCGGCAGGTCGTCTATAAGGTAACGATTGTGAAAACCGGCCAACGGGCAAAAGGGTCTGTTCCAATTCCTGTCGCCCGTGTAGTTTTAGCCACTCCGCAAACATACGGCAGCGCGTCGCCGGGTTTAAGTGACGCGCTCGGTGATTGAAAAGGACGACGGAAACACACATGACGGATATTCAATACGTGGCGCCGTGCACGCTCGACGAGGCCATCGGCGCGTTTAATGCGGCGGGCGATGGCGCCCGCATTCTGGCCGGCGGCACGGATCTGCTGGTGCAAATGCGCGCCGGGATGGTGCAGCCGGGACTGATCGTCGACATCAAGAAAATCGCCGAGATGAACAGCATCGATGAAGCCGCCGATGGCAGTTTCACGGTCGGTGCCGCCGTCTCCGGCGCGGTGCTGGAGGAACATGCGCGGTTTGGGAAAGTCTGGCCCGGCGTGCTCGAAGCGCTGAACCTGATCGGCTCGACCCAGGTCCAGGGGCGCGCCTCGGCAGGCGGCAATCTGTGCAACGGATCACCGGCGGCGGACAGCGTATCGGCGATGCTGGCGGCTGGCGCCACGGTGACCCTGCAGGGCCCAGATGGGCGCCGTCAGATGGCGGTGGAAGACGTGCCGGCCGGACCGGGCCGCACCAACCTGGCGCCCGGCGAGGTTCTCGTGAACTTTATCCTGCCGCCCCGTGCGCCGGGATCCAGCGATGCCTATCTGCGCATGATCCCGCGCACCGAAATGGATATCGCCGTTGTCGGCGTCGGCGTCTCTTTGACGCTCGCTGACGACGTGTGCACCGCGGCCCGCGTCGCCGTGGGCGCGGTCGCGCCGACGGTACGTCTGGTCGATGCCGCCGCGGACGCGTTGATCGGCAGCCGGCTGGACGATGCTGCACTCGACGCAGCCGCCGCTGCCTGCAGTGCCGCCTGCGATCCGATCGACGACAAGCGCGGTACCATTGCCTATCGCACCCAGGTCGCGGGTGTGCTGCTGAAACGAACCGTCGGCATTGCCGCCGACCGCATCAAAGGGGCTTGAACGATGGCCAAAACGCATGTTTCCACCACGATCAACGGCGAGCCGGCGGAGTTCCTCTGCGAGCCCTA
>Ga0315331_10001078_pt1 | contig 20260 bp, 13 predicted proteins | sample M160m34915metaG_FD_203456 | JGI IMG/M metagenome (GOLD analysis project Ga0315331, IMG submission 203456) | Ammonia-oxidizing marine archaeal communities from Monterey Bay, California, United States - M1 60m 34915 | ecosystem: Environmental > Aquatic > Marine > Intertidal zone | place: USA...
ACCGAGTGAATAGGTGTCGCAATTCGGCGATTCCAGAAACTATCACTACTCGTAATATTTCATAAATACGCGCAATGCTCTTTTTTATACTAATAAACAATTTTTCTACCTAATCACACGAGCTCAAAAGAATATCTAGTCATTTTAAGTTTCATTAAAACAAATCAATTATTAATTAAGAGGCTCCTCCAAACGCATCAACAGATGATTAGCACTTCTGAGCCCATCACTTGCTCTGTGCCCCTGAGGCGCACCTTCAACGAAAAATTGAGGGACCGCTATGAATTTTGCTGCTGCCCCTTTGGCTTTTTCATATGCATCTTCTAAGTGACCTCTGCTTGCCAAAAAATGAGCCAAATCAAGTTCATAAAGAGCCATTTGCTCCCGCGGTTCATATTTTGTTGGGGCAATCTCAATAGCGTTTTCAAAGTATAATCGGGCACGCTTCCAATGCCTCATGCTGTCCATGGGATTGGAATGCCATGCAAGGAACATCTCACAACCTCCAGCGCTCATCTTTGCCCTCCAATCCAATGGATTAATATTGATCACCTTTTGGAAAGCATCCAATGCATTGGTTATATATCCAATACGAACGATAGCGGGAATCTCAGAATTTTTCTTCTCATAGCGAATCCGTCCAAGCTCTTTGAGCGGCTCCGGATTTAATGGATCCATTTCCGACGCCTCGTGCAAAAATGAAATTGCAGCAGATGAATCGTTTTGACTCACCTGATCCTTGGCCTTTTGCATTAACCAAGAAGAAGGCGCTAGGTTCCAGGCCATTATCAGAATTGAAAGGCCACACAAAGCTGATGCCCACGCAGCGATTGAAGTAACCATGGGTCTTCTGTCACCTGAACGACCCGAACTTGCCATAATTGATAAACAAAAAATAATGGGTATGCCAGTTGCAAAGAGTCTAACATGAAAATCAACACATGCATGAACGGCATGCGCTGAAATCACAGCAATGGATCCAACCAAAAGGGCATAACTTAATCGGCCTGATCCATCAACGGAACCTTCATATATAGCCACATAATTTCTTACTCGACGGACAGCACAAAAAAAGTGCGCCCATATCGTTAAAAGAACAAGTCCAAGACCAATTAGTCCATATTCCGCGCCCTGCTGTAAATAATCATTATGAGTAAACCGAGGGTCCCTCTGATGGAAAGGCGCATGGCTTGGGCGGTACTGCAAATACTTGTATTGGAATGTTCGAGATCCAGTCCCAACTAATGGAGACTCCATCCATTGGTCCACAGCCCCTGCCCTAAAATTTGAACGTGATGAATCTGCAAAGAAATCATCTACCGAATCAATTCGATTACTAAAACCTTTAATCATCCAAGTGCCTGCTACCAACAAAACACAAATGATTCCCAGTATCATAAACGCTATCTTACCGTTCATTTTCCACTGCCTTTTTATTATCCGAACATTAAAGAACAGATAAAATCCGAACAATATTATCAACCCAAATGGCAGAGCAATGAAACTGCCTCGGCTCTGACTCATGACAATTCCGGAAAGAGAAATCACAAAAAGAATTGCGCACGGAATCCGAACGGCAAGACCTCTAGAGAACAGGGCTAGAGAAGCGGCCATGATTGCTACTATTTGCATGAAACCAGCAAAGTGTGGACTGGCATTATAAAAACCACTCGGCCTCTCAAGCTGCCCACCAAGGCCGACCCGGTCATAGCCCGGAAGAATATGAAAACTCTTAAACTCTAACTGATAAATAGCCACGCATACATTTGCTAATCCGATTAAGAAAAAGAGACCAATGATAATGGACCTATGCCGTTTAGTATTTGCAGCACTGAAAAATACATAAGCCCCGAACAAAACTAACATCAGAATGATGTCCAACCTGCCAAGATATTGTACAGGAGAATTAATGGCCCGCAGAACCATATAAATAAACAAGGATAAAACTGAGATACTACAGGCAAGAGATGCGCTTTCAGCCCTCCCTCTGAAAGCAAACGGAAGAAACAAGAAACCAAGGCTCAGCAATAGGAGCCCTGGCCATTGGAACACAAGTTTGACTCCTGTGCCAAAAATAGCTAGCCAGAGATAGCCAAACATTATGACACAAAAAGCAAAATTTTTAAGCATCTGTTTGTACCTTGGGTTCATCAATAACACTTTCGAAAGCACTCCTCATCGCGGAAATAAATGCATCCTTAGTATATTTTTTTTCATAACGGGACCGGGCAAGAGAAGCCATTTTTTCATGCTGATCCTCATTCTTAATTAATTCATTAAGAGCAAAAGAGAATTGCTCACATGATTGCACATCGCAGAGCCTACCAGTTTCGCCTTCGACAACTAATTCCGGTATGCCCCTCCAATTAGTTGCAACGATAGGAAGACCGAAAGCCATAGCTTCAATAAGGACCAACGGAAAATTTTCAGACTCATAAAATGACGGAAAGAAAAAAGCATATGCTCGCCTATAAAGTTCCCACTTTTCTTCGCCAGTCACCCGACCATGAAGAATGATTTGATCATCAAGGTCCAACCTTGATAACTCCGTTTCAAATTCTCTACGTGTATTTTCTTCCTGCCATGCGCCAGCAACATCAAATACGAAATCTGCACCCAATTGCTTCATCTTCACTGCCGTTCCTATGATGTCCATTACTCCCTTACTTTCACGCAATCCCGCAATAAACAAAATCCTCCTCTTCCCGTCTCCTTTCTCAAATGATCTTTGCTTTAAATCTGAAACATCTAACCCATTTGAAATGCAAATTCTCTTCTTCACAGGAAAGAAAACATCTTCATTGAGCTGACTCTCAGATATCTCAATGCCAAGGGTCGCATTGCTAAAAGCGAGCTTTGAAAGAAACCTCAGAGGAAAACTCAAGGATGCAACATACGCAGGAAGCCCCCCCGCATGATAATGAAAAATAGTATTCTTAGCTAATGGCCGAACAAGCAACAAAAATACCACATCTCTAATGACAGGAGTACGGTTAGGGCTTGCCGGAGGATAGTACAAACAGCAGGGCCGATTCTTTATTAATATGAACCAAGATTTAATAACGAGTGAAATTAGATGAAATATCTTTCTGATTCTGAAACGGCCAACTTCTGACTCACTATGACTGTAAGCCATTCTCAAATATCGAACTTTTAATCCTTCCCACCGTTGATCGAACAATTGCTGCATTGCAATGGCCTGACCATGATATGGTGGCGGCGTCTGACCAACTAGAAGAATCGAATTCATTTAAAAACGGAAAGTCTTTAGGTAATACTAAATTTTTGAGAACTAATTTTCTTCACCTTTAACAACAATATAAGATTTGGGAAAAAGAAAGAAACGCTCGGTAATAATTCTGCAGCCCGGGAACATTGCTTTCAGTTCCCTCTTAGTCATTAATCTAACATCATCAACTTGAGCCTTTATCTCCTCCTTAGAGAGCCTGACCCCGGCAAAGAGCTGGCGCAAAGCGAATAATCTGAAAAGAGAATACTGATATTTTTTTGGAAACCAGTGGATAAATAAAGCAAACCAATGAGGTTCAACTGGAAAATATTTAGCTGGAGTTTGAATCCATAACTTCTTGCCAAGACGAAGAGCATTCTGTGCAAACAGTTTCTGTCTCTCCAAATCACCAACATGCTCAATAACACTATTTGAGAACACGACATCATAAGAATCATCCTTCTCATCAGCAAGATCACAACAGTCCCCGGCACTGGTCCTTATTCTGACTAAATATTCGTCCTGAATAAATTCTAATTTATCCAAATTCACGCAATGGACTTCCAATTCTATAGTGGATTTTTTCCAAAACTCAGGCTCTCCACCCAAATCAATAATCTTCTCTTTTTTCCTTGGTTTAAGTTCAGCCAAGAACCTAGAAAACCTCCTGCTACGAAATGCAGGGACTTTCCCATATATCCACGGCACTACGCCTTGCCAAGTTCGATCATCCTTCATGACAATACATTCAAAACCATTATAATCCTTTGAGCTATGTGGCCTTTGACCTCATTGCAAATTCTCCTTCATTCAGCATTCCCCTATCAGGCAGAGCGCCAATATCTTCCTCACCGCCTTCATCCTCATCATTAGGGTCCTCTACCTGCCTATTCATCACGCAAAGGACTGCCAGCATGGACCAAAATGCCACTGCCGCATAAGGCGCTTCAAAAGTGGATTGGAAAAAAGCATTTATAAATCCTGCCAAAACAAATGCCCAAACAAATGCAAGACCTGGATCATTTTCACCAACAGATGCACGCAATCTCATCATTCCCAGCCAAAGTTCTCTCACAATTAATATGCATAATGGGAGGAAAATCATAAGACCAATGATACCCAACCTGCCAAATATAGTGATTAAAACATTATGCGGATATCTCGCAATAAGAACATCAGTATTATGTTCTCCGGTCTGAAAATAAGTCGCATGAAATTTTGTTGATATGTCTGAGCCTAAGCCGAGCCCATACCAAGGGTTCTCTCTCATCACATCATCAATAACCATTTTCCACCAAGTAAATCGCCAGTCCACATTCTCTTGCGCAAATCGTTGCTTACCACTTCCAATACCGGCTATATCAAAAGACGAAAACTCTTCCAGAAACCTCTCAAAACGGCCGTCCTTATCCTCGATAACGCGGGACTCCACCATAGAGAAAATAAAAACAGTTGCAAGAATTCCGGCAAACAAACCAACGACCAGAAGGCGCCAATGCCCAATTATAAAAAGGGCGCCAACGAATGCGAAAAACGCAAGATAAAATACTGCCTTTCCCTGAGCGAATAACGGCGCAGTGCAAAAAACGGAAGTGCACAGGTATAGTATCTTCCATAACCCGCTCGAACGAAGGTGTTTAAAATAGCAAAATGCTGAAAAGCCTATACAAACAGGTATGAGAGCGTCGATTGAGGGCATGATCAAAGGAGCTCCACGTATCATGGTCCCATAAAAAACTTTTTGTTCCAAGCCCGGCACTAACAAGAAAGAAGTCAAAATAGTTAACGCTATTCCTGAAATAATGGGAAGTAACTTCAGTAGATATTGCCGAGTCGGACGGTGCAACATCGATGGGAATACTAGAAAAAAGAATAAACCATAATAAACGGTAGCAACATCTTTCATGAGAAAGAAAAAATCAAAGTATCTCCTATCAATCAAGAGATGCGCAAAACCATAAATTTGGAGCAACATCACCGGGACAGTGATCGGGTGCCTAGGAAGTACATCATTCTTACCCGATAAGCACCTAATCAAGTGAAACCCAATCAACAAAACCAATGTCGCCTCCCCAATGAAAAGAATCGATACGAGTCTTTGGTAAGCAAATCCTTTTCCTCCCACGAAATAACACGCACAGACAATTGCGATTGCCCATCCTTCAAATCGATACTGTTTACCAACGACTGAAACGAGAACAGCAAAGATTGTAATACCGGCAACTGCAATAGCAGTGCCGTAATTGCCATTGCCGACAGCCTGACCGGTCCAGAGCGCGACCAGGAGGCCTGCGCCCATCAACACAATAGCTTTAAAGTTCATCTAAAATTACCTAAATAGTTTTTCAAGAATTGAATACCGATAATATGGATTACTGCCTTCAAGGCAACCTTTCCATCCTGATACGATAAACTGCCCTGTCGTGCAATCCATCTAGTATTTTCGAACTAAGATCAAGAGCCTTAATGCCTTGATCAAAATTCAGCACCTCTTCCCAACTATTATTAGGATTCAATCTCTCAAGATTAATTCTATAAAAATAATAGCGTGATTTCAGTACGTTGTACCAAATTTCTGGGCTTTTACTATTCATTCCCTGAACTGCCATTCCAGGGGCCTTTGTCTTATCGTAAGGATCTCCACCTAATATAAACTCTATGAGATTGGGAACATTGTCTTGGTCCGGATCCTCATCTCTATCCACGGCATCTACTCTCAAACCTGATTGCAGTTCCCAAAGATCATGCATTCCGTCCTCATCAATATCAATCCATTCGATCGGATCAGTTCCATTCACATACTCAGAAAGGTTACTTATAGAATCAAAATCAAAATCCTCAAAAGCGTCATTTAAAAGAGCATTCATCCTGTTCTTTGACTCCCAACCGTCTGGCATACCATCAGAATCTGTATCCTTAAGAAAAGGGTCAGTCCCTAGATTTATCTCTGATAAATTAATTAGGCCATCTGAATCCGGATCCTTATCCGCATCATTCACCAAAGGATTCAGATTATTTTTAACCTCATCACCATCAGCAATTTTATCATTATCGGTATCAACGGATGCTATGTCTGTTCCATAACGAAACTCTTCAAAGTCAGTGAGCCCATCAGAATCAGAATCATTTTCTATTGCGTTCTTAAGGGGATCCCATCCATTAATAATTTCCCAAGAATCGGAAAGAGAATCCATGTCTGAATCAGGATTCTGCGCTAAAGTATTGTTTAGGAATTCATCTAGGTTCTTCAACTCGTCTTGATCAGGATCATCATCCGCATCATCAACTAATGGATCTAACCCATTGATAAATTCCCAACCATCATTCATAAGATCACCATCAGTATCGGCCCGTTCCGAATTCGTTTTTAATTCCATTTCTTTTACCGAATCTAAACCGTCAGAATCAATATCTACGGCCGAATCATCTAGCCTAGGATTCCACCCATTCGATAATTCCCAAGCATCAGTTAGGCCATCTCCATCCGTATCAGAAACATGAGGATTAGTACGATTAACATATTCCTCAAGATTGGACAAACCATCAGAATCAGAATCTCCTTGCGCAATTTCAATTGCTCCATATTCCATCTCCCACCAGTCTGCGATCCCATCACTATCTGAATCATTGGCTAGAGCGCCTACTGATTTATATTTACCCAAAAGCATAGCTTCGACTGCTTTTCTTTCGGCATGATCTAATGGTCTATCATAAGTTAAGAGCTCAGCATGCTCAGCTTTCTGAGATTGCATTCCTCCGATGTGACCAATCCATAACGGCTTAGAATTAAATGGTATATGACCCTTAGCTCTTTCTTGCTCAATACCATCCAGATACAATCTACCTTCCCTATTAATGTCATCATAATATAAAGTCATAACAACAAGCTCTTGATCAATTAACCTCCGATGAGCCCCCACGGAAATTGGGTCCTCTGACTGAGTAGAATAAAAATGTAAATAGCCTTGTTCCAAGGTCAACCGGAAGCCGCTCTTCCTCCAAACACTGTTCCCCATCAACGCGAATTTATCTGAGCCTCCATTAATTTTTTTTACTCTAAAAACATTAAACAATGTCCAACCTTCACTATCATCTCCCAATAGGTCATTCTTACTTGATTTTAAATCACCTGAACTAAAATCAATCAGAGGATATCCGTTATGAGTTTCATTATTAATGACCGGCACCTGATGATTAAAAGGCGTATCTAGTTTGCTGTTCTTCAGTCGCCAGTCCTGCCAACTCGAAACTCTGCCTACATTCTCAGTATTCATTGGGGCACCTGACTTTAACCACATGGTTAGACCATCTTCTGGAACACTCAGCTGCAACTGATCAGCAACTGTAGGCTCTGTATTTAATTCGTATTCTTCAAGATTAGTAAAACTGTCCTCATCAGGATCCATTAAGGAATCTTCAAAGAGAGGGTTGATACCATGGGCCAATTCCCAACCATCAGGGATACCGTCTCCATCAGTGTCTGATCTTTGTGGGTTTGTAGACCTCTGATACTCGACAATGTTTTTAAGACCATCAGAATCAGTATCCTCGTTAGCATCTTCCGAAGTCCAATCTAACCCATTGGACTTCTCCCAAGCGTCTGGCATACCATCATTATCTGAATCATCTTCATCATCGAGAACCAATTGCATAAATGGACCTTTAATCTCCAGATAACTGACACCGGTCGTCTTGCGAATAAGATCATCTAATTCAGGATTGAATGGATTAAAGAATGAAGAATGCTTACCAATTAGAACACTATCATTATCCTGGCCCCGGTCTCTCCACTCATTCCAATTCAAAAACTCTATAACAAAATCTTCTTCTCTCTTTCCTGGAGCGTACCAATGAAAGTTACCACCGGTAGGCTTTCCTGAGAGATACATATTCTTTTCCCATAAATTTCCAGCCTCAAGGAAATCATCATAAGTGTTCCAACCAAATGAACCATACTGAAGACCATTATAGCCTCCATTGGGCATGACCATCACGTTATTATGAATGTGATTTCCTTCTGCAGTATGTTCACCACATATGCCATTAGTGTATTGAGGGCGGAACTGATTAATTATCGAAAGTCCGCCCCCACGCGCACCATTAGCAGAAGAAGCCTCAAAGTAATTATGATGGATGTTAGCATTTTCTGCATTTTGTATAACAAAAGGAACGCCCCACAATTGCCCGCCCCTAGGAACCAAACCATTCCATCGAAGAATATTATTACGGATTTCACAGCTGCAGCTCAACTCATATATCAATCCTTCCCAGGAATTAAATTCGCTCAAATTCTCTTCGAACAGATTCCCATTAGAATTGATATCAAACCAAAAACCTGGACCAGTATTGTGGTGAGCGTAATTACGCCTCAGAACAGTATTGGTAACGCCTGGAACCTTACATCCTGCGCGGGCCCAGTCTCCAGAAAAACCAGCCCACCCATTATGGGCAAACTCACAAAATTCTATCAAAGTTTCATTCCCTCCATTATGCAATCCAGCAAGCCCATTATGATTGAATGCTGAACGCCGAATAATTGAATTGCTGGAAATTCGAATACCAATGCAATGACTCCCAGAAACAATGCATCTTTCAACTACTGCTCCAGGCCCCAAATCAACGGCAGGATCAAGATCATAAGTCGCATAGTTCTCAAAGCGCACATCCCGCAATGTCACTCCTTGCCCCTTTGCCCTTAAGCCGTAACGACACAATCCGCTCAGTTCCAATTCACAACCAGAAGGATCAAATCCAATATATATTTTATCTGCATCGTAATCATAGAACCAATAATTGCCTTCTCGAAGATATAAAGAACGACTCATTCTCTGTATCAGAGGAACATCATCGCAAAAAAGATCATGCGGAAAATTGGCTCGGGCCTCCCAGACCCTTGTCTCATCATCTAATGAAGGTATGACCTTCGAATGTGGCCCTTCATGAACCCAGTAAGGATCTTCATATTTCCAACCAGTTAGCAGTTCAGCGCCTGAAAGGATCGCTCCATCCATACCTGTCAAAGTATCACCATCTTTCAAATCAAGCTCATAACCACGGTGAACCCCCTTACCCAACTCATATTCCGTTCCTTCCGGATAATTGTCGATTATAGATTGAGGATCAACTCCCAAAGGTAAATGCACTGGCTCAGCCAAAAGACGGTCAGTCGTTAGAAATAACAAAAGAACAAAAAGATGTGTATATTTAAATCTCCAAAATCTCATTGTTAAAATTAATATTTTTATTACTAAACTGATTTGGGTGAAGAATCTAAAATGCTCTCCATAAAATCTAACCTTTGGGCCTCCCAACGCTTACTTTCAACATAAGGAGACACTTCTTTGAGGGGAATCCTTCGCCCCCTCATCGTTTTAACAAAATCTAATATTCTCTGTTTGGATGCCAAAAGAGATCCTGGCTCATTAGGTAATTGTAGTATCCATTCGGGCAAATCATCATTCATGAATGCTGTATCCTTATACGGAATGATCACGGGCAAGCCTGCAGCGAGATATTCCCTGACCTTCAACACCGAAGCTTCTTCCATCTCATTTTCATAAAGACCCGCGGAACCTATTCCCGCAACGACACCTTCAAAGACATCAAGGAATTCGTCCCTCTCTAAAAACGCATGAAATCTTAAATTCTCAGGTAAAATAGTTTCATCAGCCTCAAATCCTGTTATCAAATCGAATTCCAACTCACCCTTCGACGCTTCGGCCAATTGAAGTAAATTATCTAAGCCATGCCAAGGCTGAATTCCTGAACTTATAAACACAAGTCGCGGAATAGAATCTGGCCTTGCCAAATAGTCCACTGGATCACTCGAATGATCTATAGGGATAGAATTGGGTATATAACAGGTAGGTTTACCAAGCTGCTGATAGCCTCCCTTCTCAAGAATTTCCTTAGAGACAGAAACAAAACCAGCACAAACCTTATTGAACATTTTATAGGTGAACTTGTAATACCAGTATCTCAGCCTCTCTATCCAATTCTCCTTGGCCCGCCGATTAAACTCCCCTGAAAAATGCGTGTTCAATTCAATGACGGTCGGCACATCCTTCATGAGGTTAGCCAAAGCATTTTTATGGAATTCCCAACGCAGATAAATCACGTCAGGAGTAAAGTCTCTCACAGATTCGCAAAGGCGAGCATAAGTGCGTCGATTAAAGAACACGCCAAACAGACCACTGCTCCATATCCGACGCTTGAAGAAAAAACGCACTCCCGGCAAGACTTGGCCTTCAAGTTCAGTGGCACAAAATATTTCAACCTCATGCCCAAGTTCCTGCCATTCCTGAACCTGCCTAAACACCTTTCGTGTCACGCCATCGTTATGCCGAAGGTTCCACGTAATGATGTATGCTATTTTCATCCTTTAATTAAATGATGGAAGAAATTTCGTTTATTTCTGGAATAATCCTTTGATAGCAGAAACGCAACGTGGCGCCGAATTACCGTCCCCATAAAGCGCCGGTTGGAACTTCGCATCATTGGATTTTCCAACTGCCTCAAGAATGAGTTGAGTATTTGCACCAACTAACTGATTTGCATTATCATTGAGCGTCTCAACCCATTCCGTTTCTTCACGTAAGGTAATGCAAGGCTTCTGAGCCCAGTAAGCTTCCTTCTGCAAACCTCCTGAATCAGTAAAGACGCGCGAAGCTCTATTCATCAGAGCGGTCATCGATAAGTAACTCAGAGGCTCACAGATAATAATGTTCTCAGCTAAAAAAATATTAGCTTTAGCTATTTCATTCCGAGTCCTCGGATGAACAGGAAAGATCAAGGGGGTTTCTATATTGTTTAGAGCTTCAAATATTGATTCAATTCGCGATTTTTCATCAGTATTTTCTGCGCGGTGCAAAGTTAAAAGATCATAGCTTTGATCCCAATCAAACCCCTCAATGCTAGGCAGGTAGTCTGAATCATCTTTAACTATATGATTTGCAAGCTGAGCAGCATCAGCCATTACATCACCCACCATCATCACTCCATCAACGATCCCTTCTTTTTGCAAATTCACCACAGCCGTATCGCTCGGACAAAGGAGAAGAGAAGAAACATGATCGGTTAAAATTCTATTAATTTCCTCCGGCATATTTTTATTATAACTGCGGATTCCGGCTTCCATATGAGCAACAGGCACATGAAGCTTTGCAGCCGCAAGTGACCCAGAAAGGGTCGAATTTGTGTCTCCGTAAACTAAGACACAGTCCGGGCTTTCTTTATCAATCACAGCCTCCACAGCTTCTAGCATCCTACCAGTCATGCGGCCGTGCGATCCTCCAGAAATGGCAAGATTATATTTTGGCTCTGGTATATTCAGCTCATCAAAAAAAACTTGAGACATTTCATAATCAAAATGCTGACCAGTATGGACTAAGGCCTCATCTATTCCTGCATCAATCATCGCTGCACTGACAGGAGCAGCCTTAACAAATTGAGGACGGGCCCCGAGAACTGTAACACATTTCATTGCAATTATTTTACGACAAACGCTTTATCGAAGCCTCGACTTTAGTTGTTTATATATATGAAGGCAATCTTCACGAAAGAAAATTGCCATCAAAAAACTTACTCCAAAGACATAAATAAAACCTTTGAGTATACCGGCAGATAATGCTGTTCTAATCTCAAAAAGACCACTCAAATACCAAGCACCTAGTGCTGCTACTGCTGACACTGTTCCTACAGCCAAAATATAACGATAAGGCAGAAAAGCATTCCACCTAGATTCAACAAACTTACTGCATTGAATCACACAATATGGAACAACAAAAAACCAAACAACTGCCACAGTTCCCCAAGCCGCTCCAGACATCCCAAATTTTCTTACCAAGAAATACGTAATCATCGTATTTAAAAAGAGCGTTATGACTGCCCTTAAAAGAACAAGGTGTGTCTTTCCGGCACCTTGAAATAACATACCAAAGTAAGCAACTCTAGCCGGAAGCATTAGCATATAAATCCTAAAAGGATCCGCACTTTCTTTAAAAGTTTCCGAATAAAGCACCACCATCAATTCCTCAGAAACCAAGTAAAAGAGAAAGCCTGCTGGCAATAAAAATAAAGCTACTCTCTTCACCATCAGTTTCCACAACTCTAGCGCCTTAGACCGATCATTGTTGCTGAATGCCGTGACAATTTCAGGCAACATTACTGCTCCTGCAGCCACTGTTATCGCCGCTATTAAAGGAACCTCCATAGCTCCATTCACAAAAACTGCATACTCTTCAGTAGAACAAAATAAGGATACTATCACCTTATCAATGGCCAAAGCCATGCCCTCCATCATTGCTCCAAGACCAAGAGGAACCGCATACTTTAATTGCGTGCTGACACCACTCAATGAGGGCAATAGGGACGGACTTTTACTTTTTGATGTCGCTTGCCAAATGAACCCTATACCAAGAATTGCTCCTGCAAAACATACTATAGCCTGAACGCCCAAAGAAATATTTACCGAAGCATAAATAATGGCTGACAACACAACTGCGCAGGCCATGAACAGTCTGAAAATTGCTGTGAATATAGCACTGGTCTTAGGACGACCTACAGCAACCAAAGCAGAAGAAATAAATATCAGAATCAGAGTCGCTGGCCCGTAAAGAGCCAACCACGGAATAGTCGATAGAAGATCTGAATTACCGAACCAATTAGGTATAAAAATGGGCCCTAAGGTAACGCAAAACAAAGCAAACAATGAAGCACTAGTTATTAATGCCGCTAGCCCATTAATCAAAACGCTCTTCTCTTTGCCTCGGTTCCTTGGAATAAAATAAAAGGTCGCCGCTGGTAACCCTAGAGCCAGTAAGGGCGCTATGAACGTATATACGAGTAAGGTTTGTTGATAAGTTCCATACTCTGCCTTGGTCTCCAATACACGTGAAAGAGCCACCGCAACGGCAAGTGTAGACAAAGTCGTAATTACCTGTGATGCAGAAAGGTAAGCTGTCTTCTGAATGCGAGACATAAATGTTTATTTTGTCAGGAAAACCGAGCAACAGGATTTCCTAACCGATCGGATCAGTACCTTTAATGGGGCCCGTTAACGGGCCTCAACCTCAACAATCTGAAAGTTTTTATTCGCCGTGTTAAACAGTCCAAGAATCTTTATTTTCTTTAAGCTAGTTGGAGCAAAATTATGTTTCTGCCAGCCACTGGAAGGCTTCTCCGAATGGTCAGATATCATCTCCCAATCACCTCCTTCCCGGCGTGAGACAAAAAGCTGATAGGCATACTTCCTTGATCGATCTTTGTCATAGAGAAGAAAATTTATTTCTCCTATCTTCCGATTCTTTGGAAAAGTAACGATAAACTCCGACGGATAAGAACCCCAAGCAAACCCCTCACTTCCACTGTGCCTCAAATCACCATCAATTAAAGATTCAGCGGATTGCTGTGCCTTTGCAGTCGCGCCTTCCGAGGCAAGCGCATAATCAACTTTACCTGATTTCTCACTCTTTGTGTCTCCTCCACCATTCCCATCGCGCAAAGCAATCTTGTCACGGAACGATTTTAATTCTTTTTTTACGAGTAACGCCTCATTTAATTTAGCTGATTTCGTGAGTCTAGTTTCAAGACTCATTAATGCTTTATCGTATTTACTTTCCCAAGTCCTGACTAAAGACAAAGACTCTCTTTGGAATCTGGATACGAGCGTCTTCAGCTGCGATGGAGCATCAGGCAATCCCAAGAGAACTGCCGTTCCCTTGGCCGAGGAAAGGCGCGTCCTCTCTTCTCTGACTAATAAGGCATCTTCAAGCTTCTGTCGCTGAGCAAGAGTTTTTTCCAAATTAAGTAACGATTGAAGATGCCTCTTAATGAGCGGGTTAAGAACCTCATCAATCTTATTATTAAATCCTGCCTTGAGCCGATCAAGATCTGATTCTTGTGCATAGCCTCGAATCTCAATCACGGACACTAGAAACAATGTCAGAAAAATTATATTCAAGGGCCTCATAATTAAAATATTATTACAACTAGCAAATCTCGCCAAGCATTTGATGAAATATTCCTAAATATTTTATTGCTCAAAATTCCAAATTAATGATCATCAGTCACCTGCAAAGGATACTTGCGTAACTTAAAAAGCTGCAAAATTGCCCTCATTATAAATAATGGATTGTTCTTTAAGTATCGCTTCCAAAGTCGCCTAGGTTCTTTGCAAAGACGATAAAACCATTCCATCCCACACGACTGCAACCAAGATGGAGCCTGCGGAATCAGTCCGGCATGGAAATCAAAAGCCGCACCCACACCAAAGAATATTTTTGCACCTTCAAATGTGTCATCGCCTCCTTTGCCAAATTTCCCTAAAATATTGCTCATAAACTTTTCTTGCTTTGGTGTGCTAAGACCGACCCAAACACAGTGAGCACCAGAATCATTAATGAGATCGCGCACACTCATTTCTTCATCCTCAGTTAACGGTCTAAATGGCGGGGTATATGTTCCAACCACTTCCAATCCGGGAAACTTTTTTATTAATTCATCTCTTAGTTTTTCTGCAACACCTTCTCTACCACCATAGAAAAAATGACGGACACCGTTCGCAACAGACTCAGAGCATATGCGCAACATAAGATCCGGCCCATAAACTCTGGAAATGCCCTGATACCCGAGAATTTTCCCATACCAAACCATTGGCATACCGTCCGGAGTATTTAAAAACGTATCATTCAAAATTCGCTTAAATGATGAATCAGATTGAGCTTCCGTAACACCATGCACCCCTGTCACTCCTACATAACCTTGTGATTCTGAGTGAATAGCTGCGTGTATAATTTCAGATGCCGCATCTAGATTAATCGGGCTAATACCCACACCTAGCACATTGACTCTTTCATCAAGGCTCTGTTTGTCGATTACAGTTTTCAATTCTCCGATAATTCAATTAATCAAGCTACCGCCCCCGGTCATTCATGCTCATTTCTGCAAGAAACCGATTCACTTTCTGATTTAAGGAAATATTCAATACTTTCCTATTATTGGATATGCGTCAGTGAACGTTTAAAGCAATGACTGGATTCTTCTTTGCTTTCACATCAGCTATTGGGACTTGAATGTTATTCACTCGTCCAAGAAAATCTAAAAGTACCGATACTCGCTTATCTGCATGACATAGATCAGAAACGGTTCCTCGCATTCCCTTGAATGGACCAAAACAAATCTCTGCCTCCTCGCCAAGCTCAGGGCAAATTTCAATGTTCTTCAGATCTGCCCCCCCCATAGTTTCACGCAATTGCGAAATTACCAAATTGGAAACAGATGCACATTGATTGCCAAATTTTAGAATATTCAAAACAGCATTAGAATAACTCACTGTTCTCAAATGTTGTTGTGCAGAGAAATAGGCAAAAATATATCCCGGGAAGAGCGCTTCAGTAAAAGTGACCTTTCCTCGGGAAGTCATTTTAAGAAACTTTAATCGCGGACAATAAACTTCGATTCCTGCGCGACAAGCAAGCCCCTTAGCCGCAATATGCTCCGATTTAGGCCTAGTCCTTACAACATACCACCGAGGTTCTGATACAATTTCGTTATTCATTATTACGCGTTCACTCAGAAATTATACCCGAGTTGTCCTCCCAAGAAACCTATTCACAATTTTCAATAACATACCGCCTCTGCGCCGCCAGTTTCCGATACGCCTTATACGCTCTTGAAAAAAATCTGAATTTGGTGACTTATCATTTTTTGCCATGGACTTCAGTTCATCCAATCTGAGAGTTGCACTTTCAAGATTAGGATTCAGTTCACCTCTTATAAATCCATTAGCAAGCTTTTTAAGCTCAGCCTCGGCTGTAAAATGATCCCTCCGGTCCCCGCTCACATATACAGGTTTCACCGCCCCTAAATTACGAAGAAACCGCAGGCCCTGACTCACGGATCCCTTGGAAATTTCCAACTTTCTTACAATAACATCTAAGGCGAGAGGATCTGGCGAAATAAATAATAGACCGTAAATTTCCCCAACGGACTTAGGCAGCCCTAAAACTCGAACCCCGTTAACAAAAAGAGCTATCACTTCTTTTTGAATTGTTTCGAGTTGGTCTGAATTCGAATTCGTTGATTCCTGAGAGGATAGCTCAGGATCATAGATAGAAGTTTGTGGGCTTGAGCTCATATAGAAAAGGGGCCATTAAGATATGCCCTTAATCATTTTGTTCAATTTTTTTTGAACAAAACTCTATTCCCTGATCCAGCTTCCCAATTTTTCGCGTAATTCTAAGCTATTTAAGACCGAAAACCGTGATCCCATATCCATTTTGATTTCATTCCCATCCTCCATTTCAATATGCAATTGCACTGACACTTCACCAGGATGCTGGCACAAAATAGAACGGATCTTTTGTATATCTTCTGAACCATGCTGTGAGCTTTGAAGATATAAAGTTAATGTACCATTTGGGATATTCCCATTTTTTGCGGTGGCTGAAATTGAACTTTTAGGATCGGGCCTGTTACCATCCTGATTTTTTGTTGAGGCTTCATTAGGTTTGTCCAAAATACGGACCCTTTCTGCAGTTAGCCTCTTCGCATCAGATCTTGAATCAATTTCAACTTTGGCATGCAATTCAATAACGGCACCGACTTGAAGTAATTCATTTGATCTTTCGAAAACTTCTGGCCAAACCATAACCTCCGACTGCCCTGTAAAACCTTCAAATGTCAGAATCGCAAATGGCTTGCCAGCTTTTTTGGTATATCTTCTGTCAACGCCGGCAATTCGCCCCATAAAATCATACTTGCGCCGCTCTTTGAGGTCCTGCAATTCTGAAAGTCTCTTATATTTATCTTTGTCAAAAATCTGTCTATAAGAATCTAGAGGATGACCCGTGACATAAAATCCCAGCAGCTCACGCTCTGAAGATAAAATTTCCTCTTTAGTCCAAGGCTCATATTCAATCGTATGATTGGAGGACAAATTGACAGGAGCAGAACCAAAATCCATGTCCTCTGCAAAGAGTGAAGTTTGGCCAGCGACTCGATCCTTTTGAGCAGTTGAAGCAGCAGCTATAATCAAATCAATCCTGGCAAATAGATGCGCGCGTTCTTCTCCAGAAAAGTCAAATGCTCCGGCCCTCGTAAGGGATTCCAATATCTTCTTATTGATAGTTCTTGATTCTAACCGTTTCGCGAAATCATCAGGTGAAACATATTCCTCATTCTTTGTTCTCTCTTCAATGGCTAAAGCCATGGCAGCACTACCAACATTTTTAATGGCTGCCAGTCCATATCTAATAGAAACCTCCTTACCGTCCTCTGCATGACCAGGTGAGAATTTAAGTTCGCTCTTATTGATATCAGGAGGTAAGACCTTGATACCCATCGTTTTACACTCCTCAACAAAGACCGCAATCTTTTCAGTGTTATTAACTTCATTTGAGAGAAGTGCCGCCATGAACTCAACTGGATAATTTGCCTTCAAATATGCAGTCTGATAACTAATGAGCCCATAAGCTGCAGAGTGAGACTTATTAAATCCATACCCAGCAAACTTTTCGAGCAGATCAAATATTCCATTGGCCTGTCCTTCCGGTATCTCATTTACTTTCTTGCAACCCTCAACGAATACATGACGCTGCTTTGCCATCTCTTCGGGATCCTTCTTACCCATGGCTCGGCGCAAAAGATCAGCATCTCCAAGACTATAACCAGCCAAGAGATTGGCAGCCTTCTGTACTTGTTCCTGATAAATCAAGATGCCATGAGTTTCTTTAGACACCTCTTCAAGCAAAGGGTGCAAATATTGAACTTTCTTTTTCCCTCTCTTACGGTCAATGAAGTCTGGGATCAGTTCCATTGGGCCTGGACGATAAAGCGCAATTAGTGCAATGATGTCCTCTATCCGGTTAACTCCGAACTGCTTACATAATGAAACCATTCCTCCGGATTCCAATTGAAAAACTCCACAAGTTTCTCCTGCATTAAGTAGATCAAAGGTAGGCCCATCATCTAGTAAGATGTTAGCTATATCAAAATCTGAAACCTTGTTTCGGATCAATTCAACGGCGTCCTGTATAACAGTAAGCGTTTTCAATCCAAGAAAGTCCATCTTGAGCATACCAAGATCAGTAAGCGGCTTCATCGCATATTGAGTCACCACTTCGTCTTCATTGCCTCGGGTCAGGGGAACATGAACGTCCAGTTCACAATCGCCAATGACTATCCCTGCTGCGTGAATACCAACGCCACGAGTGAGGCCCTCCAAAAACGTAGCATATTCCCATAACTCCTCAGTTCGGGGTTCATTAATAATGGCTGCCTTAAGTTCAGGGTTCTTTTTGCGTGCCCCGGCAAGCGTAATACCCAATTCAGTGGGGATCATTTTAGCGACCCTGTCAGCATCACCATAACTCCAACCCAGCACGCGACCCACATCACGAACCACACTCTTGGCCCCAAGAGTACCGAAAGTTATAATATGAGATACGCAGCGTTCCCCATATTTTTGCCGAACATATTCAATGACTTCTGGCCTTCTTGTTTGACAAAAATCAACGTCCACGTCAGGAGGACTCACACGCTCTGGATTAAGAAAACGCTCGAAAATTAAGCCAAATCGAATCGGATCCAAATCCGTAATCCCAAGCACATAAGCGACCAATGATCCTGCCGCTGAGCCCCTACCCGGGCCCACTGGAATACTATTATCTTTTGCCCACTTAATAAAGTCCCAGGTAATCAAAAAATAGGAAACAAAACCCATCCGCTCCATAATTCCAATCTCATAATCTAACCGCTGCTGAAGTCCTTTATCTGTTTCAGCCCTCTCTTTCCCATACCTATCCACTAGGCCTTCCTCACATAAATCTCGGAAATAGCTTTCTCGAGAACCTTCCGTTTTAATTTCATATTCTGGATACCTCTCTGAACTGGTCGAATCCAGTTCCATCTTAAAATCAATCTTTTCGGCAATCTCCAGCGTATTATCACAAGCCACTGGAACCTCCTTAAATAACTGACGCATTTCCTTGGCCGTCTTAAAATAGACTTCCGGAGAATATCTCATTCGGTTCTCATCAAGCACCATCTTTCCGGTCCCAATGCAAATTAAAACATCATGTGCTTCATGGTCCTTGCGGCTCAGAAAGTGCACGTCATTTGCAGCCACAGGTTTCAAACCAAATTCACCACAAAAAGATAAAAGCTGTCGATTGCACAGACGTTGTTGATCCATGCCATGGTCATGCATCTCGAGATAAAAATCATCTTTCCCGAAAATATCTACAAACTCACCAAGCTTCTCTTTAGCGATGTCTATTTGTTCTTGTTGTATCCAGTAGTTAATCTCACCGTTAATGCATCCACTCAGACAAATAATTCCTTCCGAATATTTATCCAAAAGCTCCTTATCAAGTCGCGGCTTATAGTACTGCCCTTCCAAATGCGCCTGACTAACAAGCCTCACCAAATTCTCATAGCCACAAGCATCCTTTGCCAGAAGTGTGAGGTGATGAGCATTAGGCAACCCCGGCACTTTTTTCTTTTCGTGCATAGAACCAGGAGCCAAATAAACCTCACACCCAATGATGGGTTTTATGCCTGCTTTCGTGGCCTGTTTATAAAAATCAATTGCCCCATAAAGATTTCCATGATCAGTCATAGCGACTGCGGGCATCTTACATCGAAGCGCCTTACTCACCAGATCGCCAATACGCACGGCCCCATCGAGTAATGAATACTCTGTATGAAGATGCAGGTGAACGAAAGAATCAGGCATTATGTTTGTTTAAGCCTCAATAAAAAAGGCTCTCATTAGGTAGTAATAAAGGGAGGCCCTTCTAGCAAGCCTGTTCGTTCAGAACAAAAAAGATTTTCAAAATTCTGGCACCCAATACCCTTATTAACTCCTATTAATGAGATCAGGGAAATCAATTATCTCTATGAGCTTATAACAAAATCTAATGGACTTTCTTTCCTTCAGAAAAGAACTATTCAATTGAAATGAGTGAATAGGACGAACTAGTTTTTGTATCCATCTCAGCTCCAAGATCACCGCCAACCGACATTGTCATA
>Ga0315331_10001079_pt1 | contig 20256 bp, 12 predicted proteins | sample M160m34915metaG_FD_203456 | JGI IMG/M metagenome (GOLD analysis project Ga0315331, IMG submission 203456) | Ammonia-oxidizing marine archaeal communities from Monterey Bay, California, United States - M1 60m 34915 | ecosystem: Environmental > Aquatic > Marine > Intertidal zone | place: USA...
TTTTTTGAGTCACGTGAACGACGTCTGCGGTGAAACCCCGAGTCAATTGGGGGCTGCTGCAATTCTCCAGGCGACGTCACAATTACCGAACATCCGGAAACACTGGCTACTGATCCAGGGAAAACGCGCGAATTTCCGGGCCCCGCCCTTACACGATCAGCGTCACACCGCCATATTCTGATGGCATGGCAACACACTACAAACGGATCAATGACGTTCTCTTTTTCTAATGACGCCGGCAACTTCAAAATACACTGACGTTCGGCTCGCACCGGCCATCGATGAGTGGGCGGGCCTGCTGACAATCCATTCACTGGACAACTCGCGACTCGACGCCCTGCGGACTGCAGCCAGAAAACGACTCGTTTCAGCAGCAGAGAAACATGTACTGCAACTGCACACACTAAGGGACGACGCCGACCTGCCGACCGGTAACGCCCGAGTCCTCACTGGTCAGCCAGCCGAACAGCCGATCTTGATGACCGGGCACCAACCCGTCGTTTTCCACTCCGGCCTGACGTTCAAGTACGAAATGACTCAGCAGGTCGCGGCCGATTCCCATGCAATTGCGGTGGCTGTGGTAATCGACACAGATTCCGGCGACGCCGGCCAGTTCAGTTATCCGCACGCCAACGCCGATGCTGCAGATTCAGGCGTTGATCCGTCTCCAACGGCATTAGCCACTCTTAAAGTCGAATCACTCGCAAATTCAAACGGCCTGTTTGCTCACGCTCGACTGAAGTCGGCCGCGGAACTGCAGCAATTGGGCGAACTGGTCGCCAGTCCATTGAAGGACCTGTCTCTGCCCGACTCTGCGGCAGCTGTTACCCGGACGTTTCAGGGATTTGCGCAACTGTCCGCTGCCAAAGCTTCTGCCGCAGCGTCCAATACAATCATGAGGTGGCAGCGCCGCATCGGTGACCGCATGCTGGAGCTGCCGTTTTCTGCGATCAGTGCATTCCCGGAGATGCTGGCTTTCACGGCAGACATCCTGAAACAGGCACGAAGTTTTGCAGCGGCCTATAACGCATCGTTAGAAGTGTACCGTGATGAAAACGGAATTCGTAATACAGCGAATCCTTTTCCCAGTCTGAAAATCACGAACCACAGTTGTGAACTTCCCTTTTGGGTCATCAGTCATGACCCAAAAACACGCCATGTTCTGGAAGTCCAGTTCGAAGACAACGTCACTCGCCTGACAGCAAATGGCCACACAATTGACTCCTTTACCGGCAGCATTACTGCTGAGTCACTGGAACCCATGCTGCTGCAGAACATTCAGATCGTGCCACGCGGAGCACTGATCACGGCGTCGCTGCGTCTGTTGTTCAGCGATCTGTTTGTGCATGGCGCAGGAGGCAGCCGCTACGATCGCTTTACCAATGAATTCGTCCGAACCTGGTGGAATGTCGAACCACCACCATTTAGTGTCGCCAGTGCGTCACGGTTCCTGTTCGTCAAAGACAAACAGGAACTGGAACGGCTGGATACGATTCGAAGTCAATTGCGAGATCTGCAGTACAACCCACAGAGACACTTTGACTCCGGCGTGTTCAGTGACAACTTGAATTCCCGGCTGGTACGACTGTGTGAGTCCAAAGCAGCGGCTGTGGCAGATATGAAGCGCGCCCGTGCCAGCGGACAGTCTGCCAGGCTGATCGGCACGACGATCCAGACCATCACGAATCAGATTCGGGATGAAGTGTCGGCTGAATTTGAACCACAGTTAAGACACCTGACTGCACTTTCCGCTGAACAGCAGGACGCCACCAATTGTCGGACCTATCCCTGGTTCATGTTCAGCTGACACCGGAAACTTTGACTCTCCTGGAAAGAATTCTCAGAGAGAGTGAACTGCGACGCCAACGCAACACGTAGCGAATCCTGGCAGCCGGCGCAAGATATGAGGTGAGACATCAAGGCCTCAGAGTCGACGCGGACTACCCCGCTTAGCGCGACGCCGGTGTGAGAATTCGCGTGAGCGACGTTGTCCGCCATGCCCTCGTTGACAGTATTTCAAGGCAGAGGTAGATTTCCGAAGTACCTCAGAAACATTCCTGCACAAGGCCTCTGTTTACGACGACGCTGCTGCCCCACAGCACATGCAGGAACCAGGTTGACTTGTGGAGGCAGCAGGGCTGGAAAAACCGTTCACGGACCACGGTGGTCTCCCTCAAATTTTCTCCCCGACCTCAACCCCGTCTCGTACTCATTATGTCGGTTATACTGACAAGATCATCTGTACTGTTCTTGCTGAACGTCGCGTTTGTGGCGAACGCTGCGCCCCCGGCGTCAACAACCTGCTGCAAACAGACGTTTGGTCACCGAGTTGCAGCGGCGCCTGTCCCGTCAGTGAGTACGTTTTTTGCCTTGCCAGATGGCGCGAACGTCGGGTCATTTGCATGGCCTCCGTCCCACGCTGAACATTCATGGCGTTACCTGGTGATTCATCATTCCGCCACAAACAACGGCAGTGTGAGATCCATTCATAACGATCATCGGCAGCGTATGGATAGTGCCGGAAATTACTGGTTGGGAATTGGTTACCATTTTGTGATCGGTAACGGCAACGGAATGGAAGACGGAGAAATCGAGGCGACCTTCCGCTGGAAAAAGCAGATTCATGGCGCTCACTCTGGTAGTACTGTGCACAACGCAAATGGAATCGGCATTTGTCTGATCGGTAACTTTCAGAACAGTGCTCCTACCTCAAATCAACTGAAAGCTGTTCGCACCCTGATTGGGCAGCTTTCGAACCGATATCACATCCCGTCCCGTCTGGTAATAGGGCACAATGCTGTCAAACCAACAGACTGTCCGGGTAAGTATTTCCGACTGCAGGACGTGGTTCGGGACACGTTTTCCAAAGATGGCGTCAACAGCTGATCCCAGCGGATTGTTGGCAACATCGGAAAATCTGCTTCGCAGGGTTGGCGAAGTTTCTTATTCATCTCCTCACAACGCTGTCACGGAAGTGATTTATGTTTAATCGAGTTCAGACAAAATCGTATCTCCACGACGACCTATCATTTCTCGTTCCTACCAGTGAGATTGATCAGATGCCCGTCGAACTCCAGGAATTGTGCGCACAGTACAATTCGGAATGCCGCGAGAACGTCGATGATCAGGATGCCGTGGCATCATCCGACTGGCCGGTATCGCTGTTCGTGCCCAACCAGTACGAACAGAACTACGCATACCCGCTGCTGATCTGGTTTCATGATGAGCACAGCAGCGAGAACGAACTGGATCTGGTAATGAACGCCATTGGCGATCAGAACTACTGCGGTCTGGCTCTGCGTGGCAATCAACAACTCTCCGGACCTGACAGTTATGGCTGGAACAGCAGTTCGCTGGAGTTCAGTCAGGTACCTCTGAAGAAGCTGGTGAACATAACCGCCCGTCGTCTGCGTCGTGCCTTCCATATCCACAGTGAACGTATATTCGTGGCCGGTTCCGGAACGGGGGGCGACACGGCTCTGCGACTTTTTGGTGAATCACCCGAATGGTTCGCCGGAGCGATCGTTATTGATCCGACCTGCGGCGAGCAACTAACGCTCCGTAATCAATCAGACCTGCGAGGCAAGAACGTCCTGCATACTGTTTCCCGAATGGCGTCCAACGAGACGCTGGCATGCAATCTCGACACTGTGCGACTGCTGCGATCAGCCGGTGTTGAAGTTGATGTTCGAGTCACCGACGAACCTCTTGATCCCTGCTGCAATGACGCGCGTTTCATCGACAACTGGCTGTTGTCCCGGCTGAACTGTGAAGCGTTCGTCTAGGCGGCTTGACAACAGCACGACACTCTGTTTCGTGCCATACCTGAAAAACAAAAGAGCCCCGACGTCTTTATGAGACCGGGACTCTTTTTTCGTTTGGGGCCATTCGCTTCACACCCGGCGACTTCACAGTCACACTATGCAGAACGAACGCTGCGTCACCGTAACGTATGCGGGCACTCACAAGAACCCCGTCCCTGGACCATGTACGACATGAACAACATGAACAACATGAACGCAATTCCGGTACGATGCCTGGTCATCGCCCTGTGCATGACTCTCACTAATACCGCTCAGGCGGGACAACTGCGAGCCGGTGTGGCCAAAGTCGACATCACTCGAATTGATGCCGGTCCCGTCAACGGACGGCTGCACGCCCGGGCGCTGGTGGTCACAGACGACGTTACGACGGCAGTCATCGTATCAGTCGACGCAGTAGCCATTGGCGAAATCGGCTACATCGGAAATGAATACCTGGGCAGCGTACGGTCCCAACTAAAGAAGGAATTGAACATCGCACCGACCAGTGTGATGATCAACGCCAGCCATTGCCATGGCATTGTATGCAAAGACGTCGCTGCCAGAACCGTGCAGGCGGTGAAGGAGGCGGCAGCCAGTCTGGTTCCGGTTCATGTCGGCGTCGGCAGCGGATACGAAGACCGAATCATGGAAAACCGGCGTTTGATGTTGAAGAGTGGTCGCGAAGCCGATGTTCGACACGCCTACTCCCTGCCAGCCGACGAAGAAGTCGCGGAAGTCGGCCCCGTCGATCCGGAAATCGGCATCCTGCGACTGAACCGAGTAGATGGTGAAACACTGGCGGTCGTATATAACTTTGCCTGCCACCCGATCCAGGGTGTGCCTGGCGGACTCAACACGGCAGACATTACCGGGTTTTCCTCTCAGGTCATTGAAGATAATCTCAGCGAAGGCACAGTCGCCCTGTTTGTGCAGGGCTGCGGTGGCGACATCAATCCTGTCTTTTACAAAGACGTTGACCATCCCCGAAATGCTGAACCGCTGGGCAACTTGCTGGGACTAAGCACGCTGAAAGCTCTTCGGAAGATTGAATGCCGGGAAGACAGTCGACTGACCGTAGTGAATCAGGTGATTGAACTTCCGCGAGCTGATCTGGCGGAACGTATCGGCCTGATGGAAACAGAACGGGAACGTCTGCTGCGGTCACTGAAAGGAACCAGCCTCAGTCTCAAGACGTTTCTTCCGCTGGTGGTCAAGTACAACCTGTCTGACGAGTTCCCTTCTTACTATTCACATCGTTATCTTCACGACGATCAGCTGGGGCGACAGACTCTGCGGCACCTGGACGAAGAGAATCGCCGACACATCGCCAGTTACATCCGGAACATCTACACAATGGAGCAGTTGACTCGACTCCAGACAAATCTCAGGCTGCTGGAAAAGCACCAGGCCCACTACGTCGCCGGTGGAAAACGCATGGTCGATGCAGAGCTGGTCGGACTGAGGGTCGGCGACTTCTCACTGCTGACCTTTCCGGGAGAACTGACCGTTCGAATCGGCCTGGGTCTCAAGGCGAGGTCAGCTCAAAAAACCACCTTCATCGCAGGCTACACGAACGGCTACCTGTACTACGCGCCGACTGCAGACCAGCTGCGCAACGTCGGAGGCGCTCAGGAAGACAGCGACTGCCTGCTGGCTCCGGAATGGCAGGCCATCTTCGAAACCAAAGCTCTTCAGATGCTGAGTGAGCTGTAAATTGCTATCCCCGTCGGCGTCGTGCAACGCAGGCCTCAGGCGGCCTGACCGGCTTTGTCTGCACTCACGGATGCTTCGCTCAACTCCGTCAGCAGAAAATCTGCAGTGCGTTGCGTAGCACCGGTGACCGCCGTGCGATCAGCCAGGGCAGACATTTCTTCGCGACGTTGAATAAGTGTATTCGGATACAAACACCATTTTGTCAACTGGTCAGCAATCGCGGTGACATCTGCCGCAGGGTCACCACCGGAGACGAACTCCGGCATCAGTTCCTCTTCGGCTATCAGATTCGTGAGCGTGATATATCGACAGGTCATCAGCACCCGCGCCACCAGCCGACCAAACCGGCCGACTCTGTACAGCACAACTCCGGGGGTCTTTCGTGCCAGAAGTTCCAGGCTGATCGAACCACTCACCATGAAACAGCAATCCGCCACCTCAATAACTTCGGACGTTCGATCAACATGACAGGTCATCTTCGCGACGCCGCCGACATCCGAGTGCATCTGCTGACAATCGTCTTTGTGCTCCTGCCGATAATTCCCCACGATCCACTGCACAGTCGGCACGCGTTCACTGACCTTACGAATGACGTCCAGCATCATGGGAAAGTTACGATCAACCTCGTGATCTCGAGACCCAGGCAGCACAGCAATGACCGGTCCCTCAGATTCAGCAGCTCTGAGTTCTTTCACCAGTTCTGAATCCAGTTTGTGCGAAGCAACTTCATCAAAAAACGGGTGCCCGACCCATATCGCATTAACACCTCGACTCTTATACCACTCGTATTCAAACGGCAGAGCACAGATCACGTGATCAACCCATTTGCGAACACGACGAATGCGCCACGGCGCCCATGCCCACAGCTGTGGAGGCATATAGTAGAACACGGGGATTCCACGTCGCTTCGCGGCCTTTGCGATCCACCAGTTGAATCCCGGAAAATCCACCAGCACAACAGCATCCGGCGGAGCGTCGTCAAAGAATGCTTCGGCCTGGATAACCAGGCGGCGGAACTTCGCCAGCATGGGCACTACGCGCAGAAAACCCATAACCGCCAATTGAGTCAGTTCGAACAGCAGCAGGCAGCCCTGTTTCTGCATCTCCGGTCCGCCAAAACCTTCTGTCTGAATCTTCGGATTACGAGCTCTGAGTTCCTGAATCAGATGTGCCGCGTGCTGATCTCCACTGGGCTCACCGGCAGAAAAGAAAATTCGCATTTTGCATCCATCCAGGTGTTTTCAGACACTGCGACCGGAAAATCAAATGGTAAGTCCGTTTGCTGAGGGAGAAACCATGGTTCTCCGACGATATCGACGATTGTCTCACGACACCAGAACCCCGTCAACACGGACCTTTCCGCTGATCACTAACGCCAGCTTTCGTGACCCAGGACGGATCCAATGGACTACGTCGGTATCTTTAACTTCGATGAAGCGTTGTGGTGGACGGTGCTCGCTGTTGTCCTGCTCGTAATGGCACGGCGTCACCCAAGCATGCGGTTCAGGACAATTCCAGCCTCGCTAACTCTTCTGCTTTTCGCTGCCGAAGAAGTCGGGGGGCTTCAGACCGGAACATAGTGGCTGTTTACCTGAAAATCCGCCTGTGTCCCGCCTCGGTTCCACGACCGCTGTGCTGGTGGTGACACGCCGGATTCAGGCTTGGAATCGACACAGGGCCAGCCAAGCCGATTCCTCAGCGAGGCGAATCAATTGCCCACAGCCCCAGGCGTTGCACACGCGCCGTTGCGGCTGACCTTCGCAGATCAGGCTCCAGATCCAGTGGCAAACCGAATCGGTCCAGCAACTTCGCCTGCCCGGTCGACAGTGCCAACTGATTGATCAGCACGCCGTTCCTTGTGTAGACCCAGGCCAAAGTTCGGCCATAGCGATCTGTCGCCTCAACTCCCAGGTGCAAAGTCACCGTCTGACCGTCGATCTGACGCCGCAACCATGCAGTCGATTCGTCGCCGTATGGCTCTTCCACCTGATCGTGATGAGCGACCTCGGGAGCATCAATTCCCAGCAGACGTACGCGTTCGCCGGTGTCGGTTTCGAACGTATCACCGTCCAGCACGTACCCAACCGTGACCGATTTTTCACGTCGCTGCTTTCCAACACTTTCTCCCGGCGTGTAAACAAAGAAGCGGTACAATAACAGGGCCGCGATTACGGCGAATGCGATATGTCCGGGCGTTGGTTGGCGAATCTGGCGCATTTGCTTCCGTCTTCGGGCAGAGCAGACTACCATCAGTCCATAGAGCGTCGTCGTACAGCACAGCAGGACAACGTTCGATTTTGACACAGATGATTGTTCAATCAAAGGCACAGCCGCCGTGAATCGTTCCCACCAGCGACCATTCGTTTCCATCGCCATCACATTTGTTGCAGTTACTGCTCTGCTGCAGACGGCCAGAGTCGCCGCCCAACCGTCGGGATTCAACTACGACGAATCTAAAGTGCCGGACTTTGTCCTTCCGGAATTGCTGCAACTGCAGGACGGTTCCGCAGTGACATCCGCAGAGGTGTGGAAGACCAAACGTCGCCCGGAGGTCCTGGCACTGTTCCAGGAACACGTCTTCGGACATGATCCAGCCGAAATGCCTCGTCTTCGAACGCGGGAGCGGTCCTGCAAAAACGGCGCACTGGGGGGCAAGGCGGTCCGCAGGGAGATCACAGTCTTCTTTTCCGACGATGACGAAGGTCCGTCGATGGACATTCTGATTTATACCCCTGCCGATGCGGCTACGGCGGCGCCGTGTTTCCTGGGTTTCAACTTCCACGGAAATCACTCAATTGACCCGGACCCTTCGATTCACATCACCAGGTCGTGGGTTCGTAACGATTCGAAAAGAGGAAACATCGATCATCGTGCAACAGAAAAGTCGCGTGGACAAAGCAGCAGTCGCTGGCCCGTGGAAATGATCGTCTCGCGAGGTTACGGCGTGGCTACAATCTACTACGGCGACGTCGACCCGGATTATGACGACGGATTCCAGAACGGTGTGCATTCCCTGCTTGAGCCCGATATAACAGAACGCGCCGGCAATGCCGGTGGTTCGATCAGTACCTGGGCCTGGGCACTCAGCCGAGCACTGGATGTGCTGGAAACAGATCCGCTTGTCGACGGCACCCGCGTCTCCACGTTCGGTCACTCACGACTCGGCAAAACTTCATTGTGGGCCGGTGCCAGCGACGAACGCTTTGCCATGGTGATTTCGAATGATTCCGGCTGCGGGGGGGCGGCACTGTCACGCCGACGGTTCGGCGAGACGGTCAAACGAATCAACACGTCATTTCCGCACTGGTTCTGCATCAATCATCGCCAGTACAACGACAGTGAAAATGCCCTGCCAGTGGACCACCACATGCTGATGGCTCTGATCGCTCCGCGGCCGGTTTATGTTGCCAGCGCAGAAGACGACCGGTGGGCCGATCCCCGTGGTGAGATGCTTTCTCTGTATCACGCGGGCCCTGTCTTTGAGTTACTGGGACGGACGGGACTGCCAGACGATGATGTCGCCACCGTGAACCAGCCCATCCAGACGGATGTTGGATACCACATCCGCACGGGCAAGCACGACGTGACAGACTTTGACTGGACGCAGTACATGAATTTCGCGGACCGACAAATGAAGTAACCCGCGCCCGCTCCATCGGTCTGATGACCGTTACGAACGGGACAATGCAGTCGCCACAGGCAGAGTTACGAATCCGGCCGATTCCCGGCAGCCTCCAATGACCTAAGCTTCACGACATGCCAGATGCAGAGAATGCGTCCGGGTCGCACAGTATCGGCGGCGGCAGATACCGCCGGGGCTGCAACGGGAGTAGTTCGTGGCGTAATGACTGTAAGTGTACTAATACTGATTACATTTGCAGCCACACGCTATTCTGACGAGTTCTGTCAGAGGCTGCCCATCCAACTGTAACACAGCGTCGAAATCATCGTCTGGCTGGTACGCATTCCAATATTCGTTGCATTTCCCGGCTGGCTGACCGGTTTCGCAGTGATCAGTCGTGGTCCCCAGGCCGGGTTCCTGCTGCGCGCCATGGTTCTGTTAAGTGCAATCCTGCCGGGGACCGGCGTCAAGGCGAATGCCGAGGTATCGCAGATGCTGTGGCACCACTCCACTGCTGACGGCATCGTGCTGCAGACCAGGCACTTCAGCCGCGACCGTCGCCAACGTAACGAAACTTTGTCGCAAAGAGTTGTCAGAGAACGCTGCTGCGAAACTGATGAGAACGACTCGCAGCGGAATCAGCATGGCCGACACTCGTTACGGCCTGTGGCAACTTAACATGGAACATCAAACACTGCCGCGAACTCATAACCAGATCAGCCGTATCAAGTTCCCGACAATGCTGATTGTGGCTCTCCTCAGCGCCGGACACGAATCACATGCGCTGCTGTACCGTGAGCCAAACGGCGACGAATTTGAACTCTGGCAACCAACAGGCGGATATTTCATCATGACAGATCAGCAAATCACCACGTTCCGGCATGGGCACGGAGTGAAATGTGTGATTACGTCGTCGCCGAACAGAAATGCCGGCACGTCACTCACTGCCTTCCAGGGCCATCCATGATCGATTCTGATAACTGCAGCTGCATCCGGACGACGCGTCCGGCAACAGGACCAGTCCGCCGACGGGCAGAGCGTTGATCCAGCAGCCCGGGCGAATTCCGCCATAATTTTCCGTTCCCGCGTCGCGACTGAAATCAAAGTACCCCAGCGTGCCCGATCGGAACATCAGGAGGTTACGGGAACCAGACAGCTGCCCGCAACCGTAGGACTTCGGTACCGCCATGGGTTTCGCCTCTCCGGAAACAAGATCCAGAGAAGACGGATGGGCGATGATCGTGTCGTCATTGATCAACGGCCGAGTTGAATAGCTGACCTTTTTCTCCCACAGACGATATCCGTCGGTGGCATGGTACGCGGCAATACGACCACCGACCTCGGACGGAAGCTTGAACCTGGTCGACTGATAGAACATCAGCACGATGTCGTGATCCGCACTGAAGGCCAGAGTCGTTCCAAACACCTCTTCGTTGGTCTTCCACTGTCGTTCTCCGGTCTTCGCGTCCAGCGTTATGAGCTCTCCGTTTGTATGGCCGACGGGTGGTACTTTCGGTTTCTGGCCGCGTCGCGCCGGTGCATTCGACAACAGGTCATCCGCGGCCAGCGCACGATCAATCAGATGAACGTGCCCGGCACCAATGGCGATAGCGTTGTGGCGTATGGACTGCTTCGCATCGTAGCGCCACAACAGCTTTTCTGTGGCGACATCGAACGCGAACAGGGCTGTTGATTCTGAGAATTGTCGCTGCATGTGGTCGTCGGCTCGAATATAGGCATGCCGCACGACATGAGCTTCATTGGACGTGGATCCAAACAACACCCCGTCTTCACACGCGATGTATCCCCAAACAGCGGGCTTGCCATCGGGATGTGGCGGTGCATGAAATGTTGCACTCACCTTACCGGTAGCCGCGTCGACTCTCAGACATTCGGCACCGTTGCGAATAAAAACACTGCCTTCCGCGACGCAGATATTGCTGCCCGTCACCGCGGTACCCGCCAAGTGATCTGCGTTGTAGGCATCCAGAATCCCCTTCTGCTCAACACGCCACAGCGGGTGACCATTGTAGGCGTCGACCGCAATCAGCTCGTCCAGACCTTCAGCAAACAAACGACCTTCGTAAAACAGCGGGGATGGTCCGCGGCCGTGGCGCTGAGGCAGATCAAGGTTAATGTCACGAAACCATACAGCAGATAACGGCCCCTTAATCGTGTCGGTCGAACAAAGCGTGTTGGCCGGATTCGAATACAGGTGTGTCCACTCACCAGCGCCCTCCAGAGCCCCCCGAGTATTGACAGCCATGGATCCGTGGGCACCGACGCATGCGACTCCACCGTACGGTCGCTGCAGTCGGAACACTTCTGCTGCATTCACGCTGCCGGCACCGGCATCCAGCGAACGCTGTGAGACAACCAGATTTGCAAAGTATTTCGGGAAATGGGTTTCTGACGGGCTGCCCACATGCACCGTCACTCGCGTGCCGTACACGCCGGCCGCATGCAGTTTTTTCCGAGCCGTAGCGACACGATCTGCGTCCGAGTCCACAGCGACAACAAACAGATCCGACTGCTTCGTCAGTTCGTAAGCCAGTTGACCGTCGCCACAGCCCAGATCCACACAATAACCGTGCGTCACTCCCGACCGCTTGATGATCTCAACAGCGGCCCTTGCGACTGCGGGGTTCTCAGGGTACGGTGCCGGAACCTTATTTGAGTGATGTACAACAGGATCCCTGGCGCCATCTGGGGCCCCCCCGTAACAATGGATCGCCCCGCTGGCAGTGCTGACAAAAAGCTGCTCATCAGACACGGCCAGACCGTAAGCCACGTCATCTACTGCGGCGGACCACAGCAGAGTTCCGTCCTCCACACTCGCTGTCGCAACTCGTTTTCCGTTGCTCGACACAAGCGTTTCACCTGCTGCGATCAGTGCTGTTCCCGCAGGAACGCCTTTCACCTGCCATTGAGTTTCATGTGCCGGCACGGTGACCGGCTGCCCCTTGCGATCGTTGGTCTGTTTCATGACGGCCTTCAGCAGGATCAACTGATCGCTGTTGCCGTGCACGATCCCGTCAGACAGCGCCGCGACGGCGCCCGGTATTCGGTCATCCAGCAGAGATCCATCGCCAGTGCGATAGGCATAGCCGCCGTTGTAGATCAGCTCACCCGCCAGCACGGCAGTAGTTCCGCCACGCTTGGTGTTCTCCTGCAGACGATAATATTCGAACTCGCCGCTGCCACGCTTAAAGGCGGCCGGCACAGCCCGCCCCGTGGGAATGAACAGTCTCTCATCGTTTGCCAGCAGGTAACCCTGTGCCGACACGCCGCTTTTCGCGTTGGCTCCGCCGTGAGGCTGTGGCATGTTAATGCCGCCGGAACTGTCATTGGTCCAGACAGTTTCTCCCGTGTCCGGATTCATCGCACGAATGAAGACACCTTCAGACTGCCAGATACCCGCCCCCCAATACAGCAGTCCGTCGTGAATGACAGCACCGCCACGAGCCGGCCACTTGGAAATCATCTGAGTATTACCCAGCACCCGGTCATCCTGTGGTCCGCCCCGCCATCGGTCGATCAGGCTGCCGTCAGACAACTGCAGGGCGTACAGGTAACCATCGTCACTGACTGCATACAGCCGGTTCTTCCACACGGTTGGAGCAAATCTGATCGGACCTTCTGTAAAGAACGTCCATTTCACCGCTCCGGTCGTCGCGTCCAGAGCTTTCACAGTTCCATTCACCGAACTTCCGAAGCAAACCAGACCCTGCGCCACCACAACATGATTCGCGCGATCAAAACTCATCCGATCATCTCGCGGCCATGCAGGCGCCGGTGAATGCTCGGGATACCGCGACCACTGCAGGACCAGATCCTCCGGCAGCTCATCCGGCGTGTAGCCAGTACGAGCCGAATCTGCTCGCCATGTCGTCCAGTCGGAAGCATTCACACAGGGTACGGCTGCCAGGCCAACAGCGAGAACTGAAACGATCAGCTGCTTCGCGTGGTATTTTACAATCATGAGCAAGGCTTTACTGCGGAAGGAAATACATAAGGCTGCAACGCTCGCGCGTCCATGGTGTCGCTGGTGATATCATGACACGTTTATCAAACCCTGTACAATCATTGACTGCAGTGTTTTTTCAGGGCAGCCATTCGTAAGGTCTCAGCTCACAGTCTGCAGGCCGAGACCTCACGACACGCTCTTCCGGCAGTGATGTTGTCACCGAACTGATACAGCGTTGAACGCATCAGATTCCGAATGTCTTCCCAATGCGGCTGACAGCCTGCACTAAACTGAATTGTGCGTCAGCATTATCTCCAGCGATTCCAGCACGGCGTCTTTGCTGTGGTACCAGTCGCGGGCCAGGACAACACAGACATTCCAGCCAAAGGCTTTCAGCAGTTGCGGTTTGAACAATTCCCGTTCCAGCAGATCGGACTGCCGATACCACAGTCGACTGTCGACCAGGACTCCCAGACGGTACTGCTCGTCACCTGCACGACGGATGGCCAGATCGCAGCGGAAGTGCGACTGCCCCACATTCAGGTCCACTTCGAAGCCGCGAACGTTTAGCTCGCGAGCAATCTGCTGCACCAGAACCTCCACATCGTCTGTAGGCCACAGTGCGGTCTCATCGCGGCCACTCAGACTTTGCAGCACGGTGGCAACCGTTTCAGACTGCCCGGCACAGCAGGCCTCAGCGTAGCGCAGGTAGTTCTTCAAACAGCCGGCACCGTCATTATAATCGTTGGTAATGGCTGACGACCTCATCGACGTTACCAGTGCCATAAAATGTTTGGCTCGCGAAAACGCCACGTTCAGTCGCTTTTCGCCACCGGACATATTGATGGGGCCGAAATTCATTCGCGTCTTCCCCTCGGGATCCGGCCCATAGCAGACACTCATGATAATAATATCGCGTTCGTCCCCCTGAATATTCTCCAGATTCTTCACGATCAGCCCACTGAACTGACCGTCTTCTTCTCGTTCCAGTTCGGCATCCAGTAACTCGCCGAAATCGGAATCGTCGTCAGCCAGCGATCGCAGAGCGCCTTCAATTTCCTGCTGTTGTGCCTCAGAGAATGCGACGATTCCGATCGTATGATCTGCCTCATCGCTTAGTAGCTGCCGCACCAACTGAGCGATATACTCAGCTTCCGGCTTGTTGCGTCGCTTGCTGTAAACACCGTTCTTCAGAAAATGAAAACTAACAGGGCGGTTTAGCAGGGCCGCGGCCGATGTCCCGCCATCTTCCGGTGCATCAATCAAAATTTCCTGCCGACGTTCAGTAGCCAGGTGTTCCTCAGGCACAGTCAGCAGTCGTCCGCTGTAAAAGGCGTGGTTGGAGAAGCTGATCAGTGATTCCGCACGACTGCGATAATGCCAGCCCAGCATCCGCGACGGCAGGTTCCGCGCAGCATGATTCAGAAAGCTGCTGCTGTTCAGATCATACTGGACGAGCTCACCCTGCTCCTCAATGGTCAGGTCGTCGTCATCATCGTCGCGTTTGGAAGCAAAGAAACTCGTCGGTGGCAGCTGCATCTCGTCGCCAACGACAATCGTCTGCTCGGCACGAAACAACGACGGGATGGCCTCTTCCAGAGTCACCTGGCTGGCTTCATCGAAGATCACCACGTTAAAATGGTGGGAAGTCAATGGAAGGGTATCCGAAACACTCAGCGGACTCATCAGCCACACAGGCTTCAAATCGCGAATCACCAGCCCCGAGTCACCAGCCGCCAGATCCCGAATCGACTTGTATCGCATGGACTTGCCGAATTCGTGTTCGACGCTTCGGCGACCTCGATTGTACGATTTCTTGAACTCTTTCTGCGAAGGCTGCAGTTGAGCCGCAGGCTTTGCAGACAAATCCACGTGATCGACAAAACGCTGACGCACAGATTCCCTGACGACAGCCGCATTAATCCGCAGCCAGCGGTCGGTGATCGTGGCAATCCGTTCCAACTGCTGCTCACGGACACTGCCGTCGTATCGAGCCAGTTCGCGGTCGTCACGATAAACCAATTGCAGCGTGCGTTCGGCGGAGGCAGCTTCCAGTTGCGTTAACGTCAGGGACAGTGCACGAATTACTGAGGTCACCGATGCCGGCATGGGCTTCAACGACGCCAGACAGTGCAGATAATCCGGCAATTCATCCAGACTCTCGCTCAGGACGGTAATGCTCTGCCTTAAGTCGGCCAGAGACTGGTATTCGTAACCATCCAGAAATCGGTCAAGCGTCAGAACAAGTTGGTCCATCTGCGGCCTGACGTCGGCGATCGTCTGCAGAATCCGTACGCCCGCCGGGCGCGCCAGCACAAACCGGTTCAGACTCTGAATAGGTCCCGGCTGACGTTCCAGTGATTCCCGCAACGCCATCAGATCCCGATAGAACACATCAAAGTCCAGGTATATCGAAAACTCGTCACTGATCTCCGTAGCCACGTCATACCTGGCCGCCAGTTTTTCGTGTTCGTAATCCAGTTGCTCCAGAATGTCCGACCATGTCGGCTTCACTGCGTGTGCAGAAAACTCGTAACTGGAATTCAGAACCTGACGCATGCGCCACCATGACGGCTTGAACACGCACAACGGTGACTTTTCAAAACGCCGCACTGTCAGCAGCGCCAGGCGAGTATCATCGGACGAAAGCTTTTCTTTCCAGTGGACCGTTCGCTTCTGAGCTTTCTCAACCGCTCTGTCACAACTTGCCAGTTTTTTCAGCCGCTTCGCAAAGTCCCTGGCGGTCGCTGTTTCCGGATCCAGTAATTCCAGCAGGTCGTGCTGAGCCAGAAATGCGGCATGTTCAGCGTACTTGACGGCCTCGTCCAGCTGTTGCAGACTGGTTGTGATCTCCGACGGAAGATCCAGTTCATCGATCGCATGCCGCAGATCGTCAATCAATGACCGTGAGTCGTGCAGACAATCAGTCACCAATTCCACAGGGTGGTCCGCGTCCGCAACGTCAGCACTCAGCAGACACAGCGCGTGGTTCGCAAGAATCCCGTCAGGCTGCAGCGGCTTCAGTCGTCTGGAAAACTCAGCCAGATTGGTGACATTTTCTCTCCAGTCTGCAAACGCCGGAATCCGTTCCCATTCACGTGGCGTCAGTGCGGGCATCTCAGACCGAAGTTCGAGCAGGCGGTCCAGCAGAGACCGCAGGGTTCCCCCCGCTGCCTCCGGCGTCGAGATCATGGCTGCGTTAAAGTCTCCCAACGGTTTGAGTTCGGTTGCCAGAGTCGTCAGCAGCTTCTGACGATTGATCACCTGGTGATCACGGGGTCGGCCGGCCTCTGCCAGAAACGTCTCGTACGTCTGCTTCAGATCCATCACAAACTGTTTTTTGTCGGACTGAGAATCGTGAATCAGACAACACAGTTCATGCAGACCCTGCTGCTTCAGGCGATGGTACACCACATCAATGGCGGCTCGTTTCTCGCATACGAACAAAACACGCTGGCCACGCACAACGTAGTCCGCGATCAAATTAGCGATCGTCTGAGACTTACCTGTGCCCGGCGGCCCCTGAATAATGTAACTGTCGCCGCTGCGCGCGTGTGCAATCGCCTTCGTCTGAGTGGGGTCACACGGTACAACATGAAAACGTTCATTCAGCGGAAGCGTCTCTTCTTCCTGTGACTGACGGTCGGCCGGAGTTATTGAAAACGTGGCCTCGAAGGCTGCGTTCTCCGTATTGTCGGCCACCAGCTGAGTATAGTCCCGCACCAGAGACATGCGACGGTACTTCAGATTCGCCAGCGTCACACTGCACAGATCAAATTCCCAATTGTATGGATTGTCATCCAGTTCGCGACGTACGTGATAGAATTCCTGTTCCGCTTCCACAACAGTTTCACCTGTGGGCGTCGGCGGAGTTGCATGGGGTCTGACATTCGCAGCAGGGGGCTGTGCAATCACTTCTTCCAGGTGAGTCCGTGCGGGAGTGATGAATTCCTCAAAAATCCGCAGGCCCAGCGGATGGTAATTGATGGAATCGTAACTGTAGTCCAGATCCATGAACTGACGGATCCCACGCCCCGACAGGCGGGCTCGACGCCGATACTGATCCAGCCTGCGACGGGCTTTTTCGTGAATCAGTTCGATACGAGGCTTGTCGACACGAGCCAGATTCACCGTGGCGTCACTGAAGGTAACGTCCCGTTTCATCTGCCCGAAAAATTCGTCGAGCCCGTTTCCTGCGAGATCAACATGTTCGGGAAGGCGGATGTCGTAAAGCTGCTCGAACTGATAGCGAACGACCGGATTTACTTCGGCAACGGTGTCGACCGCTGTTAATGAATACCGGTCGTGGATGCCTTTCTTCACATCCAGCTTCACCGGCAGCAACAACAGCGGTGACTCGTATCGCTCAACCGGCTTTGATTTCAAGTCGGCCCACCGCAGAAAACAGACAATGAGTCTCAACTGCGCAAAGCCGTATTCTTTCTCATCACGTCGAGCCTCCACACGAATGCGATCCAGAGTGCCTGGCAGATAAACAGCCTCACGAAAGTTTAGATGACGATTTAAAGAAACGGCTTTTTGCTTCAGCACCTCACCTCGAAATGTCCCGTCCCAGGTCAGCACCTGATCCGATCGCACATGCGCTACGTCAAACATCAATGGAATGGATGAATGCGTCAGATTTACTGTCTGCATCGTGGTTCGGAACTGAAGCAGACGGTTTCTACGGTTAATCTCGAACAGTCGCTGCTGCAGTTTTCCGAGAATAAGCTGACGCCTCCCCGGCCGGTCCGTGCCCTCAGAATGCTGATCGCTGGCAAGGTCGGTGTCGAAGTCAACTTCCTGATCTCGATAGTTCTCCAGCGTGACCAGCAGCGCCGGCAGATCCTGAGGTCGCTCGTGACGGTCAAGCTCCGTCATCACGCGAATGGCCCTGGCAAATACCGGATGCAGAGCAGGGTTAACGCGAAACAGATTCGTCCTGTTGGCGACAAATCGCTCATGGTCGTCTCTGTCGGCCAGATCCAGCCCACACGACAGACTCGCCAGAATCAGTCCCAGACTGAACACGTCTGTCGCCGGATCGTGGTGGTCAAACATGTGCTCCCAGCAAATGTAGCCCGACCTGAATACCGGTCGCTGCACGTCTTCATTCTCAGTGGTGACATCGGTGCTTTCATACCGTTGCCCGCCGACGTCCACGTCAAGGACCACCCGGCTCTGCCCCACAACGTCCACTCCGCGTGACACAGGGTTCAGCATTCGACGCACCGAACTCAGATTTCGGCGTTCCTCACACCCATCGTCAGCAGAGTAAAAAATCCGAGTGCCGTTCACGGACAGACTGTCAAGCCCTTCCAGTGGTGCAACGAGATCCTTCTGATGAGTCGTAATCACCTGTCGCATCAGCGGCAAGAACGACAACAGCACGTCTTCCGTGCTAAATCCGCCGTACTCAACCTGCCCGCGCAGAAATTCCTGAAAAGGCTTCATCAGACGAACTCCTTTTCCGCCTGGCGTACGATCTTTGCGGCGTCCTTTTCAACCTTCTGCAGCAGCCGTTTCGACAGTTTCAGTTCCTTCCTCACCAGGACACGGAACTGGTCAGCCATCCCCACTTTCTGCACAAACAGAATTGCAGCTGCCAGAGGTGCTTCCTCCAGATCCGCGTCGCACGTTACGAAATCAAGCAACAGGTAGCAGAAGTAACTTCTCAGTTGTGCATCGCACTCACTCAAGGAGGTATTCAGGGCTGTTGCATCGGTGTCTGTATCCGGCGGACAAAAATCTCCAAAGAAGCGTTTCGCGTGCCCCATCACCAGATCCGTCTGAAGCCATTCGTGCCGCAGGTACCGCTGCAGAAACGTCATTGTCAGCTCTGTCACCCTGCGTTGCCGCAGCAGGTCCATGTGCCGCAGGGCCAGCGGTCCCTCCACGAATGACTGCAGAGTCCGACCCGAATGAGTCGGTTCGTCGCGCCACAGCTGCAGGGCTTTGGCTCGAATAAACATTTCCGGATGAGTGACACCGTCGCTGCTGGTCGGTCCCGTCGCCAGGACCTCGTTCGCCTGCTCGATATAGGCCGCCCCGCTGACATCCTTCAACCCCGTCTCCATCTTGACCAGCATACTGACACAGGACTCCAGACTGTCCGTAACCTGCAGCGCACGGCGATCACAGTGAAGTTCGGTGTACAAATGATAATTGCGCAACGTTCTGTCATGAGGATTGTCGGCAGCCGCATCAGCGATCATGGCCGTCAGAATCTGCTCCACAATCAGGAACTCGCTGTCCTGAATTGACAACAATTCGTGGTGGGCCAACTCGTGTACGAGCAGGGCCAACAACTCATCATTCGTCAGTGATTCCTGAACCGGCCCGTGAAAAACAACGTGGGCCTCGTGCGGCAACCACGCCAGCGATGCATTCAGCCCTGTCGCATTCTGTGCCTGATATACGGTCACGGGGCACGACAGTCCCATCCCATCAACAGCCACGTCAACCAGACTGTACAGCTCAGCAGCCGTATCCCGTCCGATGCGATAAGCCGTTTTTAGTAGTTCCAGGCGAACAGTCTCTGCACCTTCCGTCCGGACACAGTGCGACGAGAACCACTGCCAGAGTTCCGCCTCATCCTTCTTCAGGTAGTTCAACAACGACTGATGATACGCCGGCACAACAACCGCTGGACCGATGTCCTGCGGTTGTCGATTCTGTGATTTTTCCGATTCACTCTCCATGGTCCCGGCATGATACCGACCCACAGCCTGTACAGAAGGCAACAGACGAATACGGCCGCTGAAGCGATCTTAAGACAGAACGCGAATATGCAGCGCCGACGGACACAGAACACGGGATACTGTGAGATTCCATGCAATAACGGGGACGTTCCGCGATCTGAACACAATCTCCTGTGCGTCTCCACGGCGACAAGAAACTGCCAAAGCGATGTCGGCGCCAATATACCAGATGAAAATCGAAATCCTCCGCCGGGCGGCAGAACCACCGTAGGACTTGAATGAGTCAGAAACGGAGTTACAGTAACGATGTCCTGCGAGAAGTCCGGCTGGCATGCAGGAACCAGAGAAGGCCGCAGGGCCGCAAAAACATTACCACGGGACGTGGCTCAGCCTGGTAGAGCGCTGCACTGGGGGTGCAGAGGTCGCAAGTTCAAATCTTGTCGTCCCGAA